>Ga0102944_1000160_pt1 | contig 55414 bp, 62 predicted proteins | sample SalPonD_shore_MG_FD_78172 | JGI IMG/M metagenome (GOLD analysis project Ga0102944, IMG submission 78172) | Salt pond soil microbial communities from South San Francisco under conditions of wetland restoration - Salt Pond MetaG... | ecosystem: Environmental > Aquatic > Marine > Intertidal zone >... | reverse complement strand
TATAGACCGTTCCATTTGGTGTCTCCTCCATGACTGGAGCTGAGAGGTTGGTCGCATTCAGATCAAAGGTGGAGACAATGGTATCATTACTGGAGTAGCCATTTTGATCGACATCAATGTATTCTACCAACTGGGTGAGTTCAACGGAGATGGTATTATTCATCATTGCAGGGTCCATCATATGTTCATCATGCATCATTGGGGGATGATCCCGAGCCTGATCAAGAGCTTCCTGTGAAGGTGCTACGGTTAATTGTATGAGGATACTGGAGTCAAGACTGACTGTACCAGTAATATCCATATGACCTAGAGATCCCTGAAAACCCGAAGGATTCATCATTGGCCCATCTCGATGACCAGGATCACCGGGCATACCCGGCATCTGGGCTGAGGTGGCAGTCGTCATCAGGAAGATGATGACCGCAAAACTGATTGAGAAACGAAGTATATGTTTCATGTTAACTACCTATGGGATGGGAGATATACCAACTTGTAGCTCAAGAAGTAGTTGAGGTTTTCTTGAGGTTGGTTGAGCTTGGGTTAAGCAACGAGAAGAAGCAATTTGTTGCCAATCACTCGAGCTCACCTCAAACTCTTGGTACGGTACAACAAGGAAATTATTACCTCAGAATTCTATTAAAGTCATTGTTTGAACCGAATGAGATGTTAAGAAATGTGTACTGATTCCATCAAAATTAGATGCTACAAGAAAAGGAGCAGGATCGACGAATAATCGTTGTAAGCAAGAAAATGAAGAGATGCAACCACTAGCGTCTGAAAATGACAACTCAATCGGACTGAATGAGAGGTTCAATGTTGATTGGAAATTCTTACTGGCGATATTTTCTAATATTGGCAATGGTTTCAAGATCCATGGGAAGACCACGTTCCTGAAGCCCTGCGATAATAGGTTCAATCAATCGATCTGAAATATTTTGGCCAAATTTCAATTTCATAGTAAATTCCTCGTTGAAGACCTCAAAGACGCCGACTTTTTCAAGTGGTTTGCGATAGATTGGATTAGACGTTTCTATCTTTGCATACCCACCTTCGGGCTGGTATTTTTTCATCATCGCCTGGAGAACTTCTGCTTTTTTCGAGGTATCAGTGACTAGAGATCCTTTACCTCGAATATGCAGAGATTTGAAAAAATACGAAGTAGGTTCCGCAGATTGTTTACTCTGCCAGTAGGAAGGAATGAAGGCAAAGGGAAGATCTACGGAGAAACTGGCTTTGGGATTGGCAGACATCAACTCAAATTTCTCCCCCTCCTGAGCTCCATGAAAGTAGATATTATGGTCTAGCTGGATAAAATTCAGCGGAACAATGCGGGGATAATCTCGTGAATCAATCAGTCCAAGATAGCCTAAATGTGCTCGTTGGCAGATCTCCTCGAATTCTTCTAGATTATCAGACAAGAATTCCTGCCGTCTCATTGCAGTCATAACTAGGTATTGTTTTGAACAAATAAAATACATTGCAGTTGCGTTAGCATCGGATCCAAGTGATGATCAGGTAAACATAACACCCATCTTCTGATCATGACACTGACGGGATTTCGATCTTACCAGTTATCGGATCATAATCATCAGCAGTCAGGGGAATGGTGCTAGAACAGACCGTGCAGTAGTAATTCACGGAACTATGTTGTGATGGAGACTTAGCAGGACGATCACTCGTAATTTTGACATCAATTGTGGAAGCATCCATACCTAGATCAATCATAATCTGGCAGCCCTGCAGTTCTCCAATCCTGATCTATTCGAGGAGATTGGTCATCTCTTCCTGATGATCGGGCACCACAACCTGTGGTACAAGCCGCACATGATACCATGATACAAATGCTCTACGACCTGCTTACTGAGAGGATCACTGAGGACAAGCTTCACAATATTGTCAGACAGATAGAGTATGAGATGCGTCGAAGCTGGGAAGAACCCATGGATGTCCTCTCAAATTATGCTGATTCCTACTGCTCACTGGGAGAGTTCATCTCTTTTGACCAGATGATGGAGGAATTCTATGCGGTCACACCGGAAGCATATGATCAGCTGCGAAAACGAGTGATCGGTCAATTACAGGGGGTATATCTCCTGGCTGGGAAAACCGAGGGATTTGTTCCACACTTTCCTGCACGAACTTGGAATGGCAAATTTATCGAGTCACAGTAAGAACCTCTCTGATTGTTGAATGATTGGAAAAGGAGAAGAGATGAACCTTCTGTAGAATTTTTGAAATCACCTCTTGATTTAGACGGATCTGATCCAGTGTTTGCTCTTGTGAGAAATATTGCTAAGAAAATTTATATAGGGAATTACCCAATAACCGACATGGAACCCCACACGGAAAGTGAAAAAGCTAGACAACAGGTTCAGAATATAGTACATCAGATCAATGATGTCAAACTCCGTGATGAGATCTTATCACTCATCGATGAGGCACGAGATAATAATCTGGATCAGCTCAGCTGGAACAGATCAGGCAATAATATCGAGGCAATTGTCGACAAATTGCTGCTACCTAATGAACAGATAATCGAGGGATCACAACTAAAACTAGCTCAGCTGCAAAAGGAATATAATCACAGTATTGAGGAATTACGTATCGGGCTTGTTGTGTTACGAACGAATCTTCGATTGATCTTTGTTGATGTGGAAGCAGATTATATCCCGAAATTACAGAAAAATCATTCTCGATTGCACCTTGAGAATTCCGAGGATTATATCGTCGGTCACAGCATCAAGGAAAATATCTACTTTCAACCCATAGAATTCCGAAACCTGCTCTCAATTGATATCGATATTAACAATACGGTATCACAAGAATACAATATCCGAAGAACAAGATCATTAGAACTACTGGGATTTGTGGTATTACTGCTACTCTCAGCATTGCTTATCTCTCCAGATACCTTCTGGGGGATCCTCCCATTTGTTGGAGGAATTGGTTTACTTAGTTTTCTTATGTTGAGATTCAGCCAAATCTATCAGAGCTATGAAGATAATCAGATCAATCGAGATCTCCGACTGGGAATGATTGATCCTATCTCGATGAACAAATCAGTATGGAGACTGTCGGTTGATGATCGAGTTACACTCGAATATATACTACACTGGACCTCTGAGCTCCAGCTTATTATTAATCAGCATTCCCGAGCAGATGTGGTGCCCAATCTAGTGGTGGAGTAAGTAATGGAGCATCCTACATCTAATCTGAGTCAGGTATTGACCCGACGGTTGAAAAATTACAATCTTGGGATCCACCAACTCTTCGGCATTTTGGAGATCTACAGTATCTTTTGGTTTGCATTCAGCCTCTATCAACAACGTAAATCAAAAGAAACAATTCTCCAGTATTTTCATGGAAGCTGGCCCTACCTGATGGCACCACTCTTCCTGTTATCGCTAACTATCTTTGTCCAGGGACTGATCATGGTAAATGATGTCAAATCAACCATAGGTCAACGACCCTACCTACAGTCTACCACGATTGGAGCATATGCCAGATTTAGACAGGTAGAAGCGATTGTTGTCTATGCTTACGTACTGTACCTGGGAATGAGTTATCGATCAGAGTACATCCTGTTTTCGACCAAATTGACGGAGAACTGGTTGGGATCTGTAGTGATCATCTTAGTACTGGCAACACTGAAAATCGCAGAGAGTATAGTTCTACTACGCAATCATCGGGCACATCTTAATTATAATTATACTTGGAACCATCGACAGTACTACCAGATGATGGTACTGATGATTATGACACAGGGATTACTGTGGTATGGATTTGCTTATTTTGGTCTGCAGATTGATACCAGTAGTATCAGTAATTTCAAAGGATCGTTGTATACTAATCTCGGGTTTCTAATGGGGATACTGTTCTTTGTTGGATCGGTCAGAGTAATCGAACAATTGATCTCGGTTGTTGGCAAAGAGATCACTTAGAGGACAGAATCAAGGAAACTCAATCTTCAAACAGGTGTTGTATTGTCCTCATTGATTGCTGAATTTTATTACTCAAAACCGAATTCGTTACGGTTTCTGCGATGTCACCGAATTCCTCGAATAAACTGACATAGATAAGATGAAGCATCATTGAGATAAATGGCTCCTTGGAATAAAACCCTGAACCAATATTTTCCTCTTTTCCAATATACGTAGCCATCAGCATCTGCTGTTGAGATAGAAGCTGCACGAAATAGGTCTGTGAGACAAAGGGTTGAAGTTCAGGTGCGAGTTGCTTGACAACCTTCATCATCATGGGAAGTACTCGACGAAAGATGGGAAGGGTATCTACCACATGATCAGCACCAAGAAGTTCCCGATACCGTTGTATCATCACTTCAAAATCAATGGATTCATCAGGATTCCAGGTTGGAATGAGGAGGACCGGAAGAGGATCATGTTGCATCCGAGTCTGAAGGGATTCCTCTAATTCTACCAACATCAGAGCATTTGCCATAATCAACAGGTATTCATCTGCTTCTGCAATGATAAGCTTGGATTGTTCTAGTATTTGTTCTTTATTTTTAAGATAAAACAGTTCATAATCAAGATTTCGGGATTGAGCAGCTTTGGCCTTTTGCAACTGTGAGATGAAATTTTCCCTTATCTGTAGCTGAGGTTTGAGTATCTCCTCCATCAGCATTTTTGGAGAAGTACTGATCAGACCATAGGTTGTAGGAGAAGTATTGGTGCTAATCAAGAGGTTCATCTGCTCCAATTTGGACAGTACCGAATAGATCGAGGTCCGATTTACCTTCTGCTTGGTGGATAGGTGAGTAATGATATCTGGGGCAGATGCCTCACCACCCAATTCTAATAGAGCGAGGAGAACATTTGCCTGTAGTGGGGTCAATCCCAGTCGTTGATAGTCCTCATCAGTAATCATGGTCTTAATTTTTATTGAGCGATCTTGCTTTAAAATAATATGATATGTTGTCTCATATAGGACAACAGAATAAGAATATTCTATGCTGACTCAATCGGAGGATAGAGAACAGATGGAAGAACTGCCAGTATGGTAATCAAAGCGATAGTAATCAACCCAAATACAGGTTGTACTTCCATCGCCGTTCCACCAATAATCGATGGAAGATAGGTATACCCCAAAAGGAGCAGGTAAATACCGAATACAATCCAAGACCAACGGGAGTGATCGCGCGTAGAGATCTTGTTATAATAGAGATACCACGAGATCAGCAGAATTAGCAATTCTGCAATAAATGCCAGAAGTGGTGTAGCCCAAAGATGGAGAGTTGGTAATGAAGTAGTACTAAATGGTGTAAGTAACATATCTTTACCGTGAACCAACATATCCAAAATCCAATGAGAAAAGACAGCAAATGCTGCCATTTTGGGAAAGAGTACAGTATCATAGTTGTTACGGATGGCAATCTGCCAGGCAATACCTGCATAGACTACAGACCATACAACTGCCATCAGGAGGGAATGTGACCAGGGTACATCGAACAGATTCTGACTGACTTCACCACCAGATATGCCTCCCTCAATACCAAGAAAGACGAATAATCCCCAGAGTACATCAAGGAATTGTGTACCCAGGACGATGATAAAGAGGGTAACACGATTCTCCTTGAGAAAGGAATACATACCCGTACCAGAGGCAAAATGACCGATTAACATGAATCTTCCCTCCGGGGTTGTGAAGCCAACCTAGGGCAAAGTGTTATGGTATACAAGTGACCAGTAAGATGTTTTTTGAATAGTTCAGATGCTGTCATAATGGGACTCCTCTATTGTTGTCCTAAAGAAGACAACTTTAATCGAACATATATTTCTTTCTCTTCGAGTCATAGAAAAAGACAGGCAAATAGAAAAATTGTTGTATTGCCCAAGACAACAAATGACAGGATTGAAGATGACGGTCCAATAACAATCATATCCTCCCGTGCTGAAAATACAAAACAACGGGTTCAGTGAAGGATCAATTTCCAATCATTAGGAGACCATCTAGTACAAAACCCAACACTTCGATGCGGACAAATTTTATAATCCCTCCGAATTATACTTGCATATGGGAAAACGGCAACAACGGAGAAGACGTGGCCAGCGAAAAACACAGGGCAAGGTCAAGATTAATCCAAAAATCTGGATGCTGATAGTAATCGGATTATTATTCGTGTCGATGATGATCATTCCCAAACTACGCTAACTACAGGGACCTGAATAGTCCCAGCTTGCACTGATCAGCCATATAACAAGCGGGAAATCTGACTACAAGCAGTATGAAAAAAATGAGATGAGGGTCGAACTGTGAAGAGATTACAGGTATTCTTTTTGCCAGTTAGCCTGAGACTATTAAAATCATGGTTCTCCAACCACGAGGTGGGTTTCTACATATTCAGTCCGTAATGCATTGAGTTGCTGTTTTAATTGTCTTAATTGATCAGATACCGCATAATACTGCTCTTCCAGTCGTCCGGCGATATTGTCGATCCCATGGAGACTACCATCAATTTGGTTGATAGTATTGGTTATGGAAGAAGAGCTTTGATTCAATTTGAAACGACTTGCAAGGTCAATACCTAAGCCATCAAATACCACATCAGCAATACCATTCCCCCCACTGATTGATGGTTCCTCAATTGAACGAAGAGACTTGACATGAGCTCTTGCCTGGGCGATCTTACTCATCGCTGCAGCTCGATATTGCTGAGCATTGGATACTGCACGATGTTTGATGACATCACCATAGATACTACTACTCAACAGATCAAATGTGGAACCAGTTTTGGCTGTACCAACACTGCTACTGGCAGATTGAAGATTGCGTTTGGCATCATGAAGTAATTTCTTCGCCATTCGGTAGTTATTGTATCGTTTCATCAGGATTTCATTTTGTTGTTCGACTTCAGCAATCTTATCCAAAAGTGCCTGTTCTCCACTGATTTTGACTCCATTAGTCAATTTCTCAAGGATGTGAGTCTGCCACCGTTTGAATTTTACCCGTTCTCGATTGAGTTCCACCAATACCTCAAGATCTTGTTGTGCCTGTTGGAGTTGTTGTTGTAAGATCACCTCCTGATTTTCCACTGCCTCATAATTCTCTTTTTCTGATTCATATCGTTCTTCACGTCGTTGCAATTCCTGTTGATGATTTCCCTGTAATCGTTTCTTCAGGGCAGTCAACGACAGACCTTTCATCTCCTTGTATTGACGTTCTTTTATTTTCAGATCATAGGTCGCGCCTCGTTTATCCCATTCTATTGCTTTGATATCCTCTTGTAGGACCCGAACCCGTTGATACTGGGCATCAAGTGACTCATCCAGTCCTTCAGATGCCTCAAGCATTTTGGCATAAAAGAGATACTGATCCAGTTCCTGTTGATATTTCTGCTTGAACTGAGCGGACAGGTTGGATTTCTCCTGTAACCAGAGATTAGTTCCACATTCCATACAAAATAAGGCATTTCCATCCAGATCTGCAAGTGATGTTTGACAAACAGGACAATTATTCATGAATGTATCGGGATAATTGACTTCTTAAATATTTCAATTTCAAAATATTGTTTCTATTGAGATGAGCAAAAAATTATGACCCAATAAGATCCAAAACAGAGCGTGACTGTACAAATACGGGAATACATACTACATCAGATTGATCCGATCAGGAGGTAACTGAAAGTACTGCATCCCAGATAATTTCGGTTCCAACCATACCAAATTTGGAAGGAGGTAATGTGGTATTAACAACCTCATTTGTTGAGGAGAAGAAGAGGATATCACCATCATCTGGTGTATGAAAGGGATCAATCATTCTGGACATACTGGAATGCATCTGTTTTGCAATCTGTTTGAGGTGATAGGTTCCAAATTTCTGATTCGTAATTACCACGGTCAATGTCGTATTCTTTGATACATTAGACATATCAACTGGATGATCTTTTTCGTCAATTCTGTCAAGAAGTTCAACACGTTCTCCAAGTTTTCGATCAAGATGTCCAAGTACAAGTGATCCATCTCTAGCTCTAATACCACCAATAGAATTGAGAATGATGATAACAAGAATTTTGGTGGGACCAAACTCATGAAATGATGCACCCTGACCAGAAAATTCCCCTAATGTAAAATCAAATCCCTTGCCAACGGTGGTCATTCTACCAGCACCATAGCGACCGATCGGGATCCGGTAAGGCATACTATTTGTTGCTGCGAATTTTCCAAGTTGCTTATCAGGATAGATACTATTTTTCCTCGGACCAAAATCAAATACGATTGCTCCGGGAATGGAAGGTATAGCCATCCAATCATTAGAATATCCGCCTTTACTATGGAGATACTGCATCACGCCGAAATTTGCTTCAAGACCATATAGAGAACCACCAGAGAGACAGAAGCCATTTGCCATTCCAAATTCATCAAAAATCGCACCGACTGCACCTCCACGTCGATCTGCATAAAATGGGAATTCCAATGATTCTCCATCTTCATTCTCAAATAGAATTACCGTACAACCTGTGGGACCCTCTTCATATTGGGCAATACCTACTTTTACTTGATCAAACGTATGGGAGAGGTATTTGGTTATCTCTGGAATGATCGGATTCAGCTTATCGCTATTATTGGGAATTGACATAACCCACATCACCTTCAGTGGCATAAAAAGATAATGGGACTTCAGAATTAACTGAAACAGGCGATATTTCCTTTTATCAAATCCTAACAAGATTATCGAATGACAGGACTTTGAGGAAATATGTTGAGAGTTGCACTGATTATCCTGTAATACGATGAAGAGTGAATTTATCTCAAAACATAGTCTTTTAGTATCAAAATGCTACTAGATAGTATATGCAAATTGGAATTGATAGCTTCGCCGGCGGTCATACCGGAGATCTTGATAGTCGTGATAATGTCCTGATCATGGAACGACTGATGGAACAAATTGAACTGGCAGATAAAGTCGGACTCGATGTATTCGGTATTGGCGAGCATCATCGTGAGGAATTCTTGGATTCTGCCAATCATATGATCTTAGCTGCAGCATCACAACGGACAGAGAATATCACGCTGACCAGTGCTGTCACCGTGTTGAGTGCAGCAGATCCGGTCAGGACCTTTCAGAATTTTGCCACCCTCGACCTACTAACTGGAGGACGTGCCGAGATTGTTGCCGGTAGAGGTTCATTTACCGAGGCATTCGATGTTTTTGGTCTCGATCGCAAGGACTACAACGAATTATTCGAGGAGAAATTGCAATTACTGTTACAACTCAATGAGGAGGAGACAGTCACCTGGTCGGGCAAGTTCAGACCAGCACTGAAGAACCAGCCAATCTATCCACGACCTTCAAAGAAACTGAGGATCTGGCGAGGTGTGGGTGGAACTCCCGGTTCCTTCCAACTGGCAGGGATCTACGGCGTACCACTGATGATTGCCATCATCGGAGGACAGACCCATCGATTTGCCCCACTGGTTGATGTCTACCGGGAGGCATATCGAGATCGCGGTCATGATCCCAGCAAGATGATGGTGGGAGTCCATTCCTTTGGTTACGTCGCTGAGGATAGTCAACAGGCAATTGATGAATTCTATCCCGGATACAAGCGGATGTTTGATCGAATTGGTCGAGAACGTGGCTGGCCACCAGTAACCATGGATCGCTTTCTAGCACAGAATGGACCGACTGGAGCTTACTTGGTAGGTGATCCCGACGAGGTGGCAGAGAAAATTCTACGACACAGCAAGGCACTGGGTGGATTGGATCGATTCCAATTCCAGATCGAGAATCACGAATTGACACATGAACAAATCATGAATTCAATCGAGATGATTGGCACCGAGGTCAAACCACGAGTCGAGGAAGGTCTCGAAGAGATGGAAATCACCTCCTAGGAATTACTAATACAGCCATTTTCACTTGAGATTACCAATCATTGAATATGACAACAGATTAACCAAATACTGATAGAATGCCTGATAATTTATTAGCGTGCAAATACATAGCAGTCTGCAGATGACTGAGATTACAGATAGCCGGTCTGAACTGATCAGGGTAACGACATATTCACTATTCTTTGGTTTGGTATTTACCGGACTGTCCTATCTGGCATTTACTGAGGAATACCAGGAAAGAATCCTACTACAATTGGTGATGAATGCCATAGGTCTGAGTATATTCGTTGCACCATTTATTCTTGAGCAGTATATCGAGCGGAGGAAACTACCCGCAGTTATGAGCAAAATTGGTCGGATTGTCATCTACAGTCTGATCATTGCCACCTTGAGTACGATTGCCGGGATGGTCTCTACTGTGCTGAGTAATCCACTACTTGAGTTTGCCATAGTATTCATCATCTATGCTGTATTATTACTATTCAATTCAGTATTGAGCTCACCAGCAGACAAGTTAGCATAATTTATTCGTGATCATGCGGTCCGAGAACCACACTGAAGGTATGAAAACTCTCTATCCCACGAATAGCACGGATGATACCAGCAATCTCATCCGTCTGTTGTTTCAGACCACGAAGTGTCAACATCTGAAAACAGACATCCTCAAAGATATGGCGATGCAAATTCTCAGCAATGATATGCTGATAATCATGCTGAATAGTGCCCAGTTTTGAACGAATATGCTTGGAATCATGAAACGAGAAGACGACAATTCGCTCGATTCTCTTGTCGGTCATAGGATCGGGAAGCTCGTAAGTATGAATGAAATCTCGCATGGCACTGCGAACTGCCTCGGAACGATTATGATATCCCTCGACCTCCCATACCTGATCAAAACGATTAAGCAGATTAGACTCTACTGATAGACTTATGACTGTCATTATGTAGAATGAGTGTTATAAAATAATAAAAGTATAGGCTGATCTTATTATGTTAGTAATAATTATCAGTCAAGATATAGCAGTTTATTATTAAATTCAGCAGTAATACCTAGTGGTAGTGACTGACACTACAATCGACACGACAGAACAACAAACTGTTATGGTCATCGGTGGTTATGGCAAGGTAGGGCGACTTATTGTTCGTGAATTGATACAGACAGGCTATCAAATGATCATTGCGGGAAGAGATCTTGAAAAGGCAAGGCAATATGCAGCGGAATTTCAACAGGCAGAGGGTATTGCCTTTGATGCGACTGAGGATATTGCTACAAGCTTTCAATCAGTAGAACAACCGATTGATGCAGTGATAGTTGCAGTGGAACTTAATTCCTATCAACTAGCCAGATACTGTCTGCAAAATGCAATCTGCTACCTTGATTTAACGCCGTCATTATCCAGAATCAAGACGATTAAAGAACTGGAAGTCTCATCTGATGCAATCGGATTGGTCAGTATCGGCTTATCTCCAGGTCTGACCAACTTGCTAATCAAACAACTCCAAGAGGAGGGTAACATCACGCGTGTCGAGATGCATCTTGAACTTGGATACGGTGAGACTACTGGTTACAATTCATTTCTGTGGAGCTTTAGTAATCTCAATGCCAACTGCACCTACTACGAGGAGGGGAAACTACAAAATTCCACCTGTTTTGCTGAGAACAAACAGTACCAGTTTCTTAGCAGAAATACCCCACGCCGGGTCTATCGCTTCAATTTTCCCGAGCAGATTACCCTGAGGGAGACATTACAGATCCCCTCATTGAGTTACTGGTTATGCTATGAATCCGCGATCAATACCAACATCCTTGCCAGAATGAGATGGATTTTCCGCTCAAAACGAATACAGAATATTATGGCAAGATACTACAGCTGGCGAGCAGATGGTATCGATACCTTTCGTTTTTCAGTTGCCTATACCCTAGAAGATCAGACCAAACAGATTGAGATCAATGGATTGGATCAGGGGAGGATGACGGCATTGATCGTTGCAAGAGCAACAAAAATTCTACTGAATCGGCGAGATCAATATCCTGCAGGAGTATATCATATTGAAGAGCTGATGACACTGGAAGATTTTCAACCAATTATGAATGAGCTTGAGATACTACGACAAGAACTTCATCTACCATAAGAAAACAAGCCCCCATTATTGAGAAATTAGTACAGACAGATTATTCAGTAAGAAATGACAAAATTCGTGCAATCAAGCTTCATCATTTTTGAATGACCACTGCCATGGCATTGCTATGAAACGAGAGGATTTCAAGCTGCATGATCATGGGAAGATTATCTTCTGGGGATGGCTATCAATGCTGGGAACAGATTTTCTACTGCATGCAGGTATTCTGTATCCTATATACACCCAGGATCATCCCTTCCTGTTGGACAATACGCTGGCTTTCTACCTGATTCCAATCGGTTATGCCTCATTTCTTATCAGTGCAGGCCTGATCTACTGGTTAGTATGGCAACTGCAATTTGAGACAGGAGGAGAAGCCGGAAGATTCTCACTGGTTTTTGGTACCACCATGTGGGGATCGCTGATCCTGGGATTATTCTCTATTGCCAATGCTCCGTTCTGGTTACTGATTGGTTGGTTTATTGGTCAATCAGTAGAGATTGCCATTGCGGGATATGTGATGGGAACAAAACTTGACAATTACCTTACCAGTGAGCACCATGCTATCAATCGAAATGTACTCATCTACGTAATCATCTGTCTGATTTCAGGGATTATTATTCAGAATCTGTATATTAATCTGTGAATGAAAAAATCAGTCTGAAACCTAATCTAATACAATTGAGACGATATCTGAATAGATTATGGATGAGTGACGATAAAATCAAGGAATTCGTTATAGGTTGACATATCTATGGATTGACCAGCAGCAAGTAGCTGCTCAACATGCTGTTTCAGAAGGGTGGGAACAGCATAGGAACCATTCCAGTAAATTGCCTGACGATACATCCGAGTGCCATGTTCGAAACTATGGGCAATCGTCTTGGTCAGTACCCAATCCAAAGATGTCTTACCCCAGAGGGTTTCCTTCTCATCAGACAGATGATCAACAGATAGCTGCTGGAGCGATTCTAGCTGATGCCTACGTATCTGTTCAAATTCAGCAATTAGTTGATTGACTGGAATTTGCGGATCATAAAAGGTTGCCTGGTTATTATATCGTGCATCTCGCTGTCGTTGTCCGGGAATTTTGCGATAATCATCAATTCCATCAAGCCATAGTTGAAAATGTGGAAGGGCAATATCTCGTTCGTAGGAAATGAGATGATAAAGCAGATGATGTCTCGACCAACTACCAAAATACCGACTGTATGGTTCATTTTCTGGCCAGAGTTTCTTGCAGAAGGTATCAAATGGCGGAGCTACTGCAATGTTGGTGGGATTGCGATGCAACGTCTGCAGGATTGCATCTCTAGTAGAAGAGAATTGTCCGATATAGAAGGAGATGGTTGCCATAGCCGGATATAGGTTCGGATCTTTATTGTTCTTTTGGACAGAAAAGATGAGAACATGGTAATTGTAGTGACACGAACTAGTAACATACTACGGACCAGGAACTATCGATACAATCAGGAAAATCAACCGACGAATGAGGTATATACAATCGAGAATTTAATGACCCAAATGAATTGAATATACACATTCTATTTTGTAGTCATAACAATTATAATACCATATTACTACAAATATATACATAATACAGCACACATTGTAATAATATATACAAAATCAAATTATTGTATATAATACATAATCAAATGATTAAGTAATATATACATTTGTATATACAATTGGAAATATTTGCCATGAAAACAGAACATTCGTAGAAGAGAAGAGCAAATAATCCAGTATGATGAGTACTGACCCGAGCTGAGATAGTCTGGAGAAATTACCAAAGAATTGTCGAAATCATCTGATACCTGATCCCAGCTGATTAGCTGACAGAACTGCAGAGCATCAGTCTACCTGAGGCAGCTGCAAGACAGGACAGATACAACCTGCAGCACCCCTAGATGAAAAATATTACTTCTAGAGACTATGATCAGAGGAGGACAGATGAATAACAAAATATCGACAAATATACTGAATTACGCACTTAAAACACCTGAACTATAGATATTCGGGAGCGACATAGCCTGATCGGGGCGAGTCAATGGGGCGGATCTGAAAAGATGTAGTGAAAAATACAGTACTGGAGGTTACTGGAGACAATATGGGACAAACAGAGCGAAAACAGAGATAAGAGTGATGATTGAAAAAATCAGTATTAACCACTCTACTAGCAGATTATAACAATAATCAGTAAATTTAATGGACAATTTTATCTTCTTTCTGACCCAGATAACGAGGATGAAAATACGAGACCAACGAGGCTCTCTTCTTCTCAAATGCCTCATCTATCGACAGATCAGGTTGTAGATCATAGTCCCGCATAATATCCTCATACTGTAATCTGAGCTCTTTTACCAGTTCTTTGATCCGATCAATATCTACTATCTCGATTCCCTGCTCAGTTACCTCTACATGCTCTGCAGCCTGTAATGATGTGGTCATAATCGTCTTCAGATCATCCTGGTCAAAATCAAGAATATCTGCCAGATTGGTAAAGGAGACAAACCCATCGAAATTGGCAGTATCACTGAGTAGACGGTTCTGCAACCGCTCAAATACCTGATCCGACCAGAGATGACCGAATTTCTTCGTCAATTCCTCTGAGATGGCATCATACTCACGATTAATCATATTTTGCAGATATGAACGGCTCTTTTTCGCAATTTCATCATTATTGTAAATACCAACATGACCCTGTGCGGTTTTCACCCAATCCTTACCATAGCGACCCCGAGGATAGAGATCCTGCTCAAATAAGATATGATAGGTTTGTTGTCGACAGATAACACAGATAAACGTTGTAGCAGTGGCAAATTCTCTATCATAGACGACTCTATCATCAGATCTACGGGAATGATACCCGGTGAATTTACCCAATACAGGAACCTTCCGCAATAAGGGTGTATCATCAAAAAAATCATCAGAGAATTGCTCTCGTAGCATCTGCTTATTTCTTCCACATTGCCAGCAGATATTGAGATCCATGACTGAATGCTGGATCTGAGATATAAGAAGGTTTTCGGGGTCCGAACGACATTCTCATCACCTCAGTGAGAATTGACTGATTAATTCAGACTACGTACGAAGGGAAAAATACCACAACAATTAGGATGCCTGTAGGAGTAGGACACTGTTCACTTCTAAATCAGGTAGATATGGTCAACGATCTCCGAAGATCAAACAATACTACCAACCAATTATAGCGAAAAAACAATTATAAGAAGATAAGAATACATTATTTGGCAAAAACAATACGGAAAAATAACACAAAAGATCGTGTGATAAAAAACAAGAGGAAATGACAAAATTCAGTTAAAGAACCGCTTAAGATAGAAATCCAATTGAAGCAAATGACATTCCATGATTTTTCCTTGCCACCTGCCAATCCACTCCTCACGCATCGAGGAGCCTTTAACTCTCCACGTCCAACTTCATACAGCATGTTCTACGACACGCCAGCACGCACGCTCATCACTGCAGCCTGTCTAATCGGGTTGACAGCAATTATTAGCAGTATCAGCCACAATCCTGTGATCTACCTTCTCGGAGGACCACTGGTTCTGTTTCTCTTTGGATTGTGGAGCATTCGCCTGGTCATTGCTGATCATATTACCAAAGAAGATGAATTTGGCAAGAATCTCCACAAATTAGGACAGCAAATCGGATTTTTTATCGATGCAGGGATTTTCTTGTTGTTTTTCTACAGCTGGCGACTGGATACTGATAATGCTGAGCAGAAAAGACTGAAACAACTGCTGATGGCACAATCACCCCTGCTATGGGCATTTATACCAATCTACGGACTACTTATCTCACTGCAACTACAGCTAGCTGGGATTATGCTGATCTTTGCCATCCTGATGTTTGCAGAGGTATATCTCAATGCAACAGCACACAATGCCATCAGAGACTATGGAGATGAACATTACACCATGCCCGATCCTAAAGCCAATTCTGAACTCCTGAAAGGCAAAGACATAGATTAATACAAAATATCGGAGATTTCTAAGAATCAAGAGCATCGAAATACAAGCTACCATCACAAGCTAATTAATCTTGAATACCGTTCTGCCGATCATGAAATCACAGCCTACAATCATGCTGCTTCTATTCTTCATTCTGTCATTCCTGATCAGCTGGCTATTCTGGTGGCCGGGTTTGATCGATCCCTTGGGTATAGATCCGGTTCTCACCGGTCTGCTCGGTGCTTTTGGACCCTCGATCTCGGCAATCCTTGTCATCGGAGGATTCGAAGGGAAAACGGGATTAGGACAACTGTGGTCAAAACTCAAACAATGGCGAGTCCATCCCAAATGGTACCTGTTTGTACTACTCTATCAGGCAGGACTGATACTCCTAACTACAGCCATTCATGTCGCATTTGGAGGGCATTTTCCCGATTACAGTCAGCCACTCTTTCTGACCGACTATCCACTACCCGATGCAGCCAAGGACATCCCTTTTGTGATCTACATCATCCCCGTCTTCCTCCAGCAGACACTCATTGGAAGCTCAATGGGAGAGGAACTGGGTTGGCGAGGGTTGGCACTGCCAAAGATGCAAAAACAATGGAATAGCCTGTTGGCAAGTATAATTCTGGGAATTATCTGGGGTATCTGGCATCTGCCATTATGGCTCAATCCTGATGATATCCGATCTACTATACCATTCTGGCAGACTATTGTGGGTACGGTTGCCACCTCCATCCTGTTCACCTGGCTCTACAATAATACCAAGCAGAGCCTGATCCTTGCATTACTCTTTCATACAGGGATTAATACCACGGCATTATTTCTCGCAAGTCCTGAGGTGGATCCATTACTGACAACCGCAGTAGAATTGGTCGTCCCCCTACTGGTCATCTTGATGACTGGAAAAAATCTCAATTACGATAAAATAACCACTGATACGACAGAGTAGATACACTAGACTACAATAGAGAAAATAGTTATCAGACCAGGTCAAAATTCTCATCGAGATCAGCACTACAATCCGGGCAAACCTGACGAGATAGTTGCTCAGAGGTATTCGACTGAATATATTCCTCCAATTCTGCCCAGTCATCAGCCTGTTTGACCCGACCACAGATGGTACAGATTGGTAGGAGACGCTTCAGATCACGATTTAACTGCCTTGATTGATGCAATTCATGACTGATCTGTCTGATCTTGAATAGAGAATCCACCTGCTTGCCCAATGCCTCAAGAATACGTAATTGTCGAGAATCCAACGTCCTGGGCTTATTATCAATCACACACAACGAGCCGACACGATGACCACTCGGCGCATGTAACGGAGAACCGGCATAGAACCGGATATTTGGGTCCTCAAGCACCAAGGGGTTCGTTGCAAATCGCTCATCCTCAAGTGCATCCTCCACAATCAACATATCATCATCTAAGATATTGTACGTACAGAATGCCACCTCCCGACTGGTGGATTGCCGATCGAGACCAATTTTTGATTTGAACCACTGCCGATCCTCATCAACCAATGAGATCAGCGCAATTGGCATATCCAGAACCTCTGCAATTAATTCCGTAATGCTATCATAAGCTTCCTCGCCAAGTGTATCGAGAAGTTGAAGTTTGCGTAATGCCTCCAATCGGGCTGATTCATCAGCAGGAACCGGATAATCCATTGTAGTGAACCAATGAGCAATCCTATTAACATCTTACGGTCAGAAGAAATGGAAACCAAATAATGCATCAGACAAATTGAGCGAGGATTGAGAAAAATGCAGTAAAGTTGATTGACAGACGAAATTAGATGAATTAAACTACATCTGAATTGGCGTCAATTCAGTAATATCCATTGAGGACACCCCATATTCCTCAAGGAGTTGCTGCTGTTTGTCTGCAGGAATCAGAGAAATCAGATTGCGCCTGGCAAGAATACCAGTATAATCAATACCAGACCACTCTGCTCCACGTAGATCAATAATTTCAGATTGAGAATTCAGTGCCAGGTATTTGGTGATCAGCTCGATCAGCCGAGGATCATCAGGATTGCAATGAGGGAGGATAATAAGGATCCTTGCACCACGTAAAAAACGATCTGCAAGTCGTTGCGTTTTGAATGAATTAGCTATCTTCCATAGCTGAAATTCAAGAGATATAGCTGCCGAGTAGGTGAATTGCTTCATACTGAAATCCATACCCAATGCACCCATATGCGGCTGGGCAAATCGCTGATTCTGACAGGATTCATCGAATTTCAGGTAATCTGTATCAGATTCTGCAATGACAGCAATCTTACAGACTAAATTTACCATAGTACCAAAACAAATCCACTGTATTTGAACACATATTGCGGTGAAATTGCCTTATGTCAAGGAATGGAGGGAAAATAAACAGAAAACCCGATCATCGAGTGATGATGTATATAGTCGAAGAAACGTAGCAAATCTAATGGATGAGGTCATCACATTCCTGGCTGAACAGAACATCAAATATCGTCGCTACCATCATCCTGCAGTCTATACAGTCGAGGAAGCAGCACTACACCGACAGGGAATGGAAGAGGCCACACATACCAAGAACCTCTTTCTCAAAGATAGCAAGCAACAACAGTACTACCTGCTGACCACACAGGCCAGACAACAATTTCGACTCAACCAGATCAGAAAGACGATTAGAGCCAAGAAATTACGACTGGCAACTGAGGAAGAGCTGGAAGAGATCCTCGGATTGCAAGCAGGCTCGGTCTCCCCTTTTGGTTTGCTCAATGATCAGGACCATGTAGTGGAATTTATTATCAGCAAGAGCGTTTGGCAGGCGGAGAAAATAGCAATCCACCCCAATACCAATACGCAAACGATTGTGCTGACCGGCAAGGATTTTCAACGATGTATCCGATATCTGGGTTATGAGCCGACTATCCTGCAAATTAATCAATTATAAAATGACAATCAGGAGTTGTGTGGTAAAATAGATGAAGAAAAGATAAGTATACAATATACAACAAAACAATTGGTCAAACCAGGGTGATGGTTTTACGCAGCAGGATCTCTCCTTCCTCATCTGCGGGTTCTACCTGCTCAAATCCCATTTTCTCGTAGAATTGCCGACCAATCGGATTATCCTGATGTACCTTCAGTACATAGGAATCAAAGCCTTTAGACGCCATCCACTGCTCGGATTTGGTCAGCAGTCGAGTACCAATACCCAGGCGAAAATACTGCGGATCAATATAGATCCTCGATAGCAACATCACCGCCGGATCAAACGTCTCAGGATCCCAGTAATTGTAATAACAGGGCTGGGCAAATCCTACCACCTTACCATCAACCTCAGCCACATACATCTGTGTATGCTCAGTTGCCGCAGCAGAGCGTCTGATATTATCAGGATGGTAATTCACTGCCATCCGCTTCTCAATGTACTGCGTCCCGTAGATATGCGTGTAGGTCCGCAACCAGGAAGCTCTACCCACCTCACTGATTGCCTCCGCATCAGTCTCACGGAATTCTCTAATTGAAATATCCATAGTCATGGTCTGATAGTTGAGTAGATAAGCATTTCGCCGGTGATGTTTTACCAAAGCGAGAGTAGTACTGCTGAGTACAGGGTTCAAACAGGTCTGTGCCGCACACAATCAAATAAGAACGAATTGCATTACTAAATCAGGCAAAGACCCTCTATCAAGAGACCATAGCAAGAGAGGTAAATATTTATCTGCATGAGCCGGAAAATAACGGGTGAAACCTCTGAAGAAGGTTATCGTATTACAGATGATCATTCTGGCATCTGATGTAATTTATTATATAAATGACAACTTGAATTGGGGAGTTTTAAATCACCTTGGATTTGCTTTGAATAATGATATCCCTTACAATTATCCCGTCTATTTTGGTGGCGTTCTGTGGGTTGAGGTACTGAGCCAAACTGTGCCGCTGTTCTATTTTGGTTGGTTGTTATTTAAACACAAAGAAAATCAATTTCTTGACTCAGCCAATTGGCTGGGTTTGGGATATATGGCCCTATTATTGCTCAGGTTGGGTTACCGGTTTTTTTACGAGAACAATTTTGATACTGAGTTAATATTTTATTATAACTCTGATATTAATCTTCCTCACATTTCGGCTAGATGCCGGTACTAAGGAACAGTCAAGACAAAAACGATATCTACTTGCATTTTCCATTGTTAATTTTCTGTCATATATTCTGATAGTAGAGCTATTTATTCTGCTTGAAGGACCATTTAATAGGAGTTTTCCATCAAATGCAACAGGATTGGTGTTTGTTCTAACGGTCCTGTTTATGCCCCTGATATTTATCACCACGCTAGTGAAGCTAGACAGCTTGTTTGATACGGGATTAGAGGTTGAGGATAATAATCTGACCTATCCTCAGCTCAAATAATAGAGATCTTTGATGACAAATTATAATTCCAAACCTTCAGAATGTAGATGAGAGAGGCTAAATTTAAGATTGAGAGAAGATAGAAAAAAAAGTGATAACCTATAACTGCTCTATTGATTCCAGAAAGGTATCAGGAGTAACCACCGTTATTCCGAGGTGGGAGCGGATTTTTCTGGAATTTTCCAGGATCTCTTTATCACCAGTAACAAAATAAGAGATTTGATATTGATCCTGTTTTGTTATCAATGAGACGATGCTCAAATGCAAATTATCAAGTGATTTTAGTCTCAAATTTGGTGCAAGTTGTATTGACTCAGTGTACATCGCGTAGGTCAATAATGAATTATCTTTGCTAATAATAGGGTCTATTAATCGGATATTGGGTAATTTTAAGGTTGATCGGATATACTCCTTTGACAAATCAACCGTGGTATCAAGATTGAATTTAGACTGTTGTCGCTCAACCACACTTGCAATTTCTGTCAGGACTAATCCAGAAAGAATGCCAGTGAACTTATACTTGGCAATGCTCTCTTTCCCACTCTTATCAGGTACTTCAGTAAACAATTCAAAGATGGACTGATGATGGATTTCTCCGATGATCCAGTAGGACAAGATAGAACTGGTATCAAAATATGCAACTATCATTATTCTCTCATCTCAGAAACTAACTCACTAATTGGTTTGTCAAAAATAATCTTTGAGACATCCTGTAATTCTTGTTTGGACATCTGAGGCTCTCCGAATAATAATTGTAATTGATTATTTGTTTTATCAAGATAATGCTCCAATCCAGATGAAATCAGATTTCTAATAGCATCACTTCGATTTTTGAACTTCCCCTGTTTAATGAGGAGATCTATTGTCTCAAGCTGATCTTTGTTGAGACGAGTAGCAACTACATCATCCATACCTAATAATACCGTCATTAAACTATAAATGTTTACAATTGTTTACTAATCCTGATTTTTTGCAATATTAAAATTCTTGACCAACCATGCCTCTCATTCGGACCGTTCTGATGAATGTAACCGATTGCGACAGCCAACTCAAATTCAATTACTCGGTGCAATTCCACAGCATAACAGTAGAAATCCAAGATGGCAAATCCCCATCCCAAACTATCAAAATTTAAGAGGAGAAAAGAGATTACCACATATGAAACCACAGACACGGGTTGTCATCCTACAGACGATAATCATATTTTCTGATATCAGTTATTTACTTTATTTTCTAACAGGAAGTCGTATTTTTGCTATTTTGGCGTTTCCTCAAACAGTCAGAATTCCTTTTTCCACAGCCAATGCTTCGGGTGTTATAGGATCACTTGGTACGTTTCTGAGATTTCTGCCGCTTGCCTATCTTGGTTGGCTCTTCTACCGACGTAATGATAATCCATTACTCCAATCAGCCAATCCTCTGGGAATCGGGTACCTCAGCCTGTATGTATACTCCATCCTGCTAATTCCAATTCGTTTTATTGCATTCACCCGTTTTGCTTTCAGTTCCAACCTGTTTATTTTAGTGAACAGTGTTACAGCATTACTCGTTCCATTCATCACACTCGTGATCATCATCCTCTCATTCAGATTAGAACATCCCAACCAGGAATTGCAACACTATCGACGGTATCTGATCGTATATTCTTTTATCCTCCTGATGACCGATTTTATTATCCCCATACTCGCACAATACTATCTAGCCACTTCTATGGTCAGACCTAATGCATCCGATCTTATACTCTATCTTCAAATAACCTCAATCATAGGTTATGGAATCATGGGACTCAGTCTAATCTTTATCATGTGGCGACTGGATGGGTTGTTTGATACTGGTATAGAGGTTGAGGATAGTAATCTCGCCTATCCACAGAAGCTACTGCAACAGCAATAATCCCGAAGACTCCCTTTTCACATACTTAATACGACAGCCACACGTACTAAACCATCAAGATTTAAGAAGATGAATACTTCTCGCAACATATGAAACCGCTGAAACAGGTGATTCTGTTACAGACACTCATTCTCCTTGCGGACTTGAGTTATATCATCTATTTACTGACGGGAATCGGTATATTCGCCTCCATCAGCCTCACCGAGAATGTGCGATTAGTATTCACCATTGGCAGTTCCACACTTGATATGGGAACACTTGGTGGTATTCTCGTTTTTCTCCCACTTACCTATTTTGGCTGGTTACTGATCAGACACAATGACAATGAGCTCCTCCGCTCGGCTAACCGTCTCGGAGCCACCTATATCAGCCTGATGGTTTTTAGCCTGCTTTCCTTGGTAATTAATTATTTGAGTTTTATGAGCTATCAGAGTGGGAGAACGGGATTTGGTGTAACCGGACTCATTACTGGAATCACCGCATTGGTTATCTTCATTGCCATGATCATCTTCGCCATTACTCTTGATCATCCCACCCAACAACAAACAAAATATCGACGGTGGTTCTTGGCCATTCCCCTGGGTTATGTTGTCATTGGCATTTTATCGAGTTTTATCCTCAGTTATGTGCTCAGCTATCTGGTTGGAACAGATCAGTTCGACCAGATCGGCCTCTACACCTTCATCTTACAATTAATAACCAATACCTTGACCAGCATCCTCCTGCTCATCATCTTTATCGGGCTCAGAGGTATTTTTCAGGGTGCAGAAGAGGTGGAAGACAGTAATCTTGCCTATCCCCAACAGGTTCAGCAGTATTAACGGGTAAAAAAATAAAACAGAATAAATCCCAGTATACCCAGTACCAAGTGCTTGGTGGTACGATCTAGCTCAGATTCCTTCTTGTCGAATACTTCCTCATAATCTGCTTTTGTTTCAGAAGTAGAGAGCTTTTTGACCGGTTTTGGACGGATCTGACTCATAAAGTAGAAGGGAAAAGATGTGCGGCAGATAGGACAATCATCATGATTGACCAGCCATTTTTTCAGATGATTATAGTGATAGGTTTGCTCACAGGTAGGGCAGCATGCAGTCGCGGAGGAAGTAATGGCATGCATACAGATTGGACAGTCCTCCTCGGGCATTATCGATTGCGTATACGATGGCATAGCATATTAACCCTCCTGCAATGGAATCTTCATATCATACAAATTGCTTAAAATCAATAGATACAACAACTAGAGATGGTAGAGAACCAAAATTCATCGACTAAATCAATGATTTCACTGATCAAAATTTTAAAGAATTAAGGCGTAGCATACGCAAGTGTGTTACAATTACAGGAAGATGATCGATTACTGATCATCGTACCACATCCCGACGATGAATCCCTGGGATGCGGAGGGATTATCCAACGAGCGATGAAGATGATGGTCCCCGTCAAAGTCGTCTATCTGACCTATGGGGATGCCAATGAGTGGTCATTCATCAAATTCAACAAATTCAGATTACCTACCCTCCGTCCAAAATCCATCAAAAAAATGGGCCAACGACGATATCAGGAAGCACTGAATGCCTGTCAGAAACTGGGACTATCCAAGAAGCAGATCAGCTTTCTCGGCTATCCTGATTTCGGTACGCTGCGGATCTGGTACAAACACTGGGGAGCTGCCAAACCAGCAAGAGGACTGTTCACCCGTGCTACCAGTGTTCCCTATGATAATGCCTACCGACCAGGTGCCAGCTTTCGTGGTGATGAGATTCTTCATGATCTGAAAAGCATTCTCCTTGATTTCAAGCCTACCAGAGTCTTTACCTCACATCGACTGGATTTCAATGCCGATCATCAAGCACTGTATCTCTACGTCCGTGTCGCCCTCTGGGACATCAAACAACAACTTAAACCAAAATTTCATCCATTTCTGACGCATTTCCATACCTGGCCACAACCACGGGGATTGAAGCCGAATACATCGCTGACGCCTCCTCCAATCCTTGAGAATCAGTTGAAATGGATCTCTTTTGAATTACAACATCATGAGATTGCCGGCAAATTACACGCACTGAACCAACATGTTACGCAGATGTCGGCAACACCGACCTACCTGATGGCATTTATCAGGAAAAATGAATTATTTGGCGACTACCATACATTGTTGACAAAAGATATGCTCGATGAGGAACTGCATCAGGAAGGTGCTGGCTATCTGATCCAGCAGACTGAGGAAGGACAGAAGATTGCCGATGAGGAGGAGATCGGACTGGATCATCACTCGATCATCATTGAGGACGGTGAACTGGTAGAATCTGTGCATCTGACCAGACAATTCCATCAGGATGCGATCATCACCTTCTACATCTTCCCCTATTCGTTTGGTAGAGACTTTGGGAAGGAACCCAAATACCGAATTAAAGTTAAACGACGGGGAATAGAATTCAAAAATGTGGAAGAAAATATGGATGTCTCACAGCTTAAACTGACAAGAAACAAGGAAAATAGAGAATTGACCTTACGATTTCCCATGAAATTACTGAATCATGCTGATATCTTACTGATCAACGTCCGAAGCGAGCTCAGAAACCGGATGGTTGATTGGATCCCCTGGCGAATTATCAAGATGTAAGCGATTTAACCATAATCACACGCTCTATACCTGAAATTTGCCATAAATTGTTCGATGAGGTCTGGACCAGCTGAAATCCCTGATGTTGGTAAAATCCGATAGCATTCCGGTTGTAACTGGAAGTAGTCAGATGAATTCCAGCTATTCCATGTGCTCGGCAATGACTCTCAAATCGCTGTAATAATCGCTTGCCAATGCCTGCACCCTGAAATCCGGGCAAGATATTGACATGAAAATGACTGGGATAGCGATGCAGATCAATTGTATGAGAATCAAAGGATTGGACGAATTTCAACGTCTGAATGAAGGAATAGGGGTGCTGCCACAGCGTATGAACCAACAGATGTTTGACAATATAGGGGAGAAATCGTTGCAGAAAGGTCTGTTCCTGTCGTTTCGTATCAAGTGTGCCAATCAGATAGCCTACCGGCTGATTGTGTTGATCTACAGCAACAAAGCAATTTTTGGGTTCGAATAGTGGATAATAATCACAGAAAATCAACGAGAAGAGCTGCCGATCATCAAATATATCCAACTTCGAAAGGTCCTCTCCCATAAATCCCGTTCGATAGCAGATATCTCGGATCCCATGCAAATATGACGGGTGATACTGGTGAATTTTGATCGAAGAAGGATGCACAACTGGTTATTGTTCTGAAAAATAGAAAAATATTGTGGACTGTGATAGCGGATTAGGGGATAATCAATGAGTCTTCCAAGAAAATATCGGAAACGACTATACCAGGTATTCCAATCATTTGAGGATATGGGCAGGTTGATCCCTTATTACTGTCAGGAACGACAATCAAGATATATCAAATATCGGGGAAGAACCTCGTTTTTTCTCACCATGTGGTATCATCGTCACAATAAAGACGAGATTCTGCGGGTAGATCAATGTCTGACGGCATTACTCGATGAGATTAACAAATTGGCGATTAATGAGCCAAGATTGATGTTATTGGAATTTCTCAATGTTGACCTCTATTTTTCTGGCAGAATAGAGGCCGAGGTACGATTGAGTGGATTAGTCAACCTACAACGACTGGCAAATTGCTATCAGGGGATCATTATCGAGCCATATCAACACACCCGAGTACGATTACACTACTATCATATCTTCTATGCCAAGTACAATAATGTCAATATTGAGCAGGCATACTCCTTCTGCCGGGTTTTTGAACCAACGTTCTATATTCAAGAGATACAGGACGGTTTTGTCCTGATTCACGAGGGCAGGGAACGAATACCCGAATTACCCGAATTTCTGCAGGAGCCAGAGATCCTGATCTACCATGATCGAAAACCTGTAGAATTGCAGAATTTGCCATGTAAGCCCCGTAGAGCATCGATTAGAGTTCCGAGTGTCATTCACTGTGGATTGGATCTGACAGCATATAGACAGGCCCATATCGTCTTACGGGATAAAATACTGAGTACAGAGGATGAAGATCCACATCTACTGGATCAGCTACTCCACTAAACGAACTGCATACACAATCACATCAACAGCCAAAATATGAACAGTTGAGCAGAAACCAATCACATTAGGAAAAAACCAGGAGAATCCAGAAAAGGACAGGATTGAACAATGAACGATTATCTATCGTGAAAATAACGAGTACAGGGATTTAATGATGATCAGATACTTGGGTAAACCTCGGAACAAAATACGAAAATATTACCGATACAGATGATGAATCATGATTTCTTGGCTTTTATCCCGAGGCAGAGCATAAACGAGACCAGATTGTTTGGTTCGTCAAAAAATGCGGTGACCTCATCATCAGCAAATGTCAATCCAGTTGCTCCTATTCCCTGGGCATAGGCTGCCAGATACATCTTTCCCGCAAAGATCGCTGCCTCGAGTTGGGCAATTCGGTAGGCTCGATTGCCATATACCTCGAGAAGCTGCTCCAAATCAGCAATGAATACCACCATAACTGCACAATCATGGGCCAAATCCTGATTGAGACCCATCTTCCGGCATTCTTCTCGAAAATATCCCTGTTGCAATGATTGTAGCTGATTATGTTCGGGAAAATAGCGATATGACCCGATAGGGACCTCCTCGACACCGTTGACGACGACATAGACCTTGTTGTAGATCTGTCCAAATTCACCATAAAAATCAGTAGGGATTGGCTGCGTACCCATTTTCATCAGATTGGAGAACTTGGTGAAATCCAACCAGGCTGGAGCGAATTTTCTGGTCGATCCTCGACGGGCGATGACCTTTTCCAATGGATCTGAAGCCATTTTTCTCGTGGATTGCGGTTTGAGCTGGACGATATCAGTTGGTTCTACAGAAATCGGCTCATATGCTGCATCTCGCCATGTCTGAACCGCTTCGATGGATGTTAACGATGATTCCTCATGCATCTTCCGAATTGCAGGAAAATCGCGTTGCAACTCTCCTGGAACCGATGTAAATTGCTCTGGAACAAGTGGTGGTGCCTCTTTCAATCCAGTATAACTGGTATAACCCAGCGACATAATTGCCAATGGTAATTCCTCAGCGGGATCAATACCAATAATTGCTGCCAGATCAGTATCGACAAAACCTGTGACGACTTCGGCAGTTAGATCCAGCATCGATGCCATGGCAAGCGTATTGGCCATGATTGTACCACTATCCCAAAAGGCATGACGGTAGGCTCGACTCTGATACTTATAGGCATTAATCCAAAACAAAGAGGTATAGACAATTACCAGTGGAGAATCCTCTATCGTGTAATTCTTTCCAGCAGCATCGATGACTGCCTGCCGATAATCACCTTTTCGTAACAGTTGCAATTGTTCGTGTTCAGGGTCATAATGATAGATTCCAGCAGCAAGCCCAGGCAATCTAGCTGAGATGATATACATCTGAATATGATAGAGTGCACCGGTGCAGGATGCGGCACGGAATTGATGGGACCTATCAGAGAAAGTCAGGGTTTTCGTGATTCCTGCAGAGTAATGAAGAATTCTAGCAATTGTCTCCAGATAGGGAAACCGCTCATCCTGGTTGACCTCATTTTCAAGGGCATGAAGGGCATCGAACTCTTCTAGATCATCAGTTAAGCGAAGCTCGATGGTATCTAGCTCAGATTGATATGTTTTGAACAACCTCGGAACGTGTTTGGAATTGTACAGGTCAGGATAGACCCGATTCAGCACACCCCCAGGTAATTTCGTATTTTTGTGAAATTCCCAAGTGTACTCGATATCGTCATTGGTCATGGTAATACAGCTACTTGATTCGATTTGGATGCAGATCGAAATAAAACCTCGTAATGGTTTTGACATATTGTGAAAGTAATAGGGGATTTTACCGAAAGTAATCTGGTCTATTCAATTCTGATGCGACTTATCCAATTCAAATAGCTGTGAAGGTTGGGGTGATGGGTGAACCTGTACCAATTGGGGGCAACGGGGATGATGCGGATGATGGCCATGTGGACATGATCGCATGCACGTATACGCACGTGCGCGCACCATCTCGCGCGAATAGGAGTACATGGGTGTTTTATGGAGTTTGATGTGCTGTGAACGATAGGGTGCCAGATCATTGGCTGATTTTTCGCAGTCATACCTGGTAGATGTAAAAACAAATATTTTGAAGACAATAGTGATGGAATCAATCAGTCGAGATTTTATTATAATTTATCTTAATTTTTTCGAAATATTTTTAATTAGGATTTTTTATAATCATTACAATAATATCTGTATCTTTAGAGAGATAGTATGAATGAAAAAAGTGAATCTTATGCTTGAAATGAAAAATCAGGGAATCAGAAAAATAACAAATTTCGCTATGGAAATAAATAATAATTCAGGTAAGCAATATAATTCGATGATTAGTACCACCACCAGTAGTGTCGTTTATACTATGAATACAAAACAGCTAACATCCATATTATTTATTTCTCAGATAGTTTACTTGAAAATTTTCTACCCCTTCAAAATTTCTACTTATGAGGGTTTAACATTCAAATATCATTCAATTATTTTTAGTTTGATTAAATAATCTTATATTAAATATAAACTAATAATTTTAATGATTATATAACATATAATTTTTACTTTCATATTATAATATAATGAATTTATAATATTCATATATTCAATTAAATCTGATTAATTTAAACTAAAATAATAAACAATAGTTTATTTTGATATTCCGAATGATTAGGATTTGTTTACTAATATCATATTTCTTAAGTTTAATAGATTTTTTACCGAAATTTAATATGAAGAAGTCATAAATTACCAAATTTTAAAATGATTTTAAATTTGGGATATAATATAAGACATTATTATTACATATATTTTATATATATAATTCAAATAAATATTGATTAATATCAAATATTATAATATTATTTATAATTAGTTAATTATTATTTTAAATGGTTATTTTCGAATATTTATGATAATATTTTAATTAACCATACGATATTAGTTTATAGCATTTACTGTATATTTTTTGTATACAGCATATATTATCATCAGCTATATTAAATACTAATATTTAACATAAAGACATACAGTAATATGTAAAATATCATATTAAGTTGATATAATATAAATTTAAGTTAATGTACTATTCATAGTAACCAGGACTGAAAATTTCCTGCAGAGACCAAATGAATAACAATTGTCTTTATTACCATACAAGACACCATGCTAATTAAATAGATATTATATTCCTTCTCCTTTTAATTTATTGAACAGAGAGACGACTGAAAGCATTGATAGGATATCTCTTAAATCCTACCAACACCTCGACCTCCACAATCTGGAAACTCCAGAGAGATCCCTTTAGTTCAGGCCATTTCATAATACCTGGTGTCCACTACATTAACAGACCAATAATTGATTCAGCAGAATTTTTATTCAATAACACAAAACATTCACAAAACACTCATCTCAAAGCCTGTCGTAAGGTTTTAATGCTTACAATCCGTAACAAAAATACGGTTTTTGCTGTAACGACCTACAGTGGAGCAATAAATCCAAATCGGTGGTTACATCTGGGGGTATGGGAATGAGGAGTGGTCCTCCTTCCCTTTTTTTCTTTTCTTTTATTTTCTTCTTTCTCAATAGCAGACAGTCCAATTCCTACTGTAGTGCCAGATCGACAAGACAGAGAAAAACCGGTTTTGTGCATTTGTTCAGACATGCCTTGAAAATCCCCCCGTATAGATTTTTTGACGCCAATATTATTCTCAAAAACTATGCAATCATGCAAAAAATACGTGCGTAACTCGGATTATTGCATTTGAGACCCAAATGATGATCGAATCTCGTACCAACCCCCGACGCTCATATATATAGAGGATGCACCAGGACGAGCACCTAGTGAAAACCCCCCGGGCAGAATTTTGCTCCGCGCTGATTTACTCTCAATATTGTGCAGATTTTATGACCGATTCTACTATGGATGATATCAACAAATAATATCTGGCTTCGTTTCCAACGATCGGATTAACCACCCTGCTTGCAAGATATTCAGTTTTCGCGATAAAAAATCAGTACAATGTCAACGTATATACATATCGATAAACTCATTCGCGATAGACTCCGACCTCTATCACCAATCCCACATACAATCGATAGTCATCGTTAGATACAATAGATCAATCAGGTTATTCAGTTACCTTCTTCCCCACTCGTAACGCAGTTGCCAAGGTACTTCATACAAGAACATTGATGATACAAGGATATGATCTGGAGGATAGCAACATAACATCAAAGATATCTACTTCCAACAACACTACTGCCAGATTTTTACTCGTTGCTGACCATTTATAAAAGAACACTAATGAATAAACTGCAACACGACAAAAGTTCTTCCTATATCACATTACATGTTATCAAGAAGATATTCCGATAGGACAGAGCTAACATCACCAGATCTTCGAGAAGAGAGCGTAGATAGAGCAATTTCTACTCGTTAACCTTCCTTTATATATCAACCCTAACGAGTAAAAGTATTACGCAAGTTGTTAAGTATTCGGGATTTTCCCATTAGAGCAAAAGGTACGCGAGATAGGAGAGTATACACCAGAAAGAAGCACTCTGAATAGAAATAACGAGCAGAATTCCCATAGAGTAGACACTAAGACAACAATACAAACCTATCAACACCAACTAACCAAACAGGCAAAGATTACCACAACCAAGACGTTGATTCATACGAGCAGATAGACCAGATCAGATTGACCTATCATCATGGTGAGAATTCCGCAATATCACCAGATACAGACACCCTATGAGAAGATGTGATTGACACTCCATGAGAATTTTGAAAAGAACATACTGACAGATTTATTTCATACCAACACCATATATGGTCGAGATTGGATTATACCACCAGAAGAGGTGGTGTTTTCGATTTATATTGCCACATATCTACGATTTTGAAAAGTACAGCCACCGAAAATCCAAATTTCTACTCATTACCATCCATTTAAATAAATACCCTAACGAGTAACAATCCCAATTGCGTATGAAGCATAGGTCCAGATAGAGACGAAACAGTAAACTCATCTGATGCGACGCGACCTGCTAGAATCGCCAAAAAATGACAAGAAAAGAAACACCACTACAAATACAACGTGTCAGGGCATATCAACTGCAAGAGATGATAGTAGAGTCGTAGAGATGGTAAAATAAACAGAAAGACAGGCTCAATTAGAGAAATAATCAAAATACATAGGATCAATCGAAGATGAAAACTTCCTCGATTGTGGTCTCAAAGACGGTGGCGATATCATGAGCCAGTTTCAGCGAGGGATTGTATTTCCCTTTTTCCAGGTACAGGATGGTCTCTCGTCTGACGCCAACCAACCCGGCCAGCTCCTCCTGGGTCAGATTAAACCGTGCCCGGAGTTCTTTGATACGGGTCCGCAAGTTCAATCACCCAGATCAATTGATTTGACAATCAAGTAGCTGATTGGCAACAGAGCATAGGTGATCAGTAATCCAATGTAGATACCATACCGTGGAGGATTGATGTCATCAATGAATGAGCCGATAAACACCCAGACCAGGGTGGATGCGATCCAGGCAATATAGCCAGATTTGTAGAGTAGATGCGTTGACAATTCATCATGAAGGACAGTTCCTGCTGCGATCTGTGAGGTCACGCGGGAAATCAGGTAACTGCCACCACCCAGAATGAGTAGGGCAAGTACAAATAGAGCCACCCCAAAACCAGTTTGCCCAGTTTGCAGTAGTTGGTAGCCCCACACGATGAAGGTGATCGAGACTAATGCGACAGTGAGCCGTAGCATCAGTTGAAAGGGTTGAAATTGACGTGTCATAGAAATTTACCTCATGTTAGATATTTCTAACAGGTACTAATGGAGCATGGTAGGATATAAACTATTTCTAACATTATGTGATATATTTCTCATATTTTGTGAGATTCACATCACTCATTATCCGAAATAACGGCAGTTCAATGCCCAGCAGTCCAGATATCAGAATATGACAGATTAAAAGGTAGTCAAATCAAAAAAAATCCACCTCCAGCAACTGGGATCAGGGCTATGTGATCGACAATCAGAGATGACCAAGATATGATGAAGTAGAGGAAGCTACTACATACGATAGTAATGGGATTTAATAGCAGAAAATCGAGGTCGACCTATGCCATATCCCAATTTACCTGAGAAACGAGACAGTCCTGCAATAATTACTCCAGAGCGGGCGATACACTATCTCAAGCAGCAGGGATCCTATGATTTTGACCCGCCTCGACGTGTGATCCTGACCTACTCCTACACGCTATTCAAACAAATTATGCAGAATTTTACCCATTCCAGCCCACCAGGTAGACGCAAGATTTTGCTACTTGACAAGTATCCAGTGGCTGTAGTCGGTAATATTGGAATTGGAGGACCGATGACTGCCACTATGGTCGAGGAGCTAGGGGTGTTGGGTGCGAAAGAATTTATCATCGTGGGCACTGCAGGTGCGATCTCACCAAGTCTGGATATTGGCCAAGTTGCCCTGATCGACCGTGCCATCCGAGATGAGGGTGTCTCACATCATTATCTGCCACCAGCAAAATGGGTAGCTGGTTCGGCTGACCTCCTCAATATTGTCGAGCAGGCAGTCAATTCGGCAGAGATTGACTATCAGATCGGCAGTAGCTGGACAACTGATGCACCATATCGAGAGACAGAGGTTGAACTGCGTACCTACCAGCAGGAGGGGGTTTTGGCAGTTGAGATGGAGACTGCCACCGTGTTTGCGATTTGTCAGTATCGCAACTATCAGGCTACAGCTTTGCTGATTATATCAGATTCACTTGCCAACCTGGAGTGGAACCCACAATTTCATGACAGACAGATGAGTACCACCCTGTATCAACTGGCAAAAATTGCAATTACAGCCGGTATTGATGAGTAATCATCGAAATAAGATCTGATCTTGACAGCCATATCTGAGCCGGTAAAATCATTGAAATAACTATCAACAGAGCAGGATACAGGCGATTGATTATCGTTAGTGACAAGTACCAAGCACTGGCAGAACAGTTTGTCAAATTTGCCAGGAGTATGACAGCTACAACAAAATTGTATCAACAATTATGCGATTACATCAGTACCGATGAGTCGATTTTGAAACTGGTGGCAAGCAACAATATCAACAATCAACCACCACAAAATATTCTGCTCGGTGCAGTGCACTACTTATTGTTGAAGGGAGTCAAGCATGACCTTCGGCACTACTATCCCAGTATTGTTGGACAAGATAATGTATGGAAAAATGGATCATTAACTGATATATTTACTGATTTTTGCCATATCTATGCTGATCAACTTGCCGACATTATCCGGACAAGAATCGTACAGACTAATGAGGTCAAACGCTGTACTAGCTTAATCCCGGGATTCAAAATCATCGTCGATGAGAATCCGGATCAACCTCTGGCAGTAATTGAGATCGGATGCAGTGCAGCATTGAACCTGGGCTGGGATACCTATGCCTATCGCTATGACGGACACCAGATTGGCAATCCCAACTCACCACTGATACTGGATTGTGAGATCAGAGGGGCTGAACGACCACCATTACTGGAGAAATTTCCCGAAGTCGTGACCAAAGTGGGAATTGATCTCAATCCTCTTGATCGCAATGACCCTGATGATCAGCTCTGGTTGCAGGCATTAGTCTGGCCAGATCAGCTCCACCGGCTGGAGCGATTACGGACGGCATTTACAGTGGAAGTAGATGATGAGTTGACGATAATCAAGGGGAATGCCGTGGAGAAATTACCCGAGGTTATTGATAGTCTGCCTGAGGATGTACTTATCTGTGTATTTCAGACGGTGGCACTGTATCTCTTTGCAGAGAAGGACAAACACCAGTTGTATCGGATCCTGCAGGAGAAGTCACTAGATCGTGATATCTACTTTTTGATGGTTCGCTGGGAGAAATATTTCGAACAGGATCGCACCGATTTCCGCCTCCGATTGGAGAAATACCAGCAGGGACAGCGTCAGATACGAGAACTTGCCAAGGTACACTATCATGGTGACTGGATTGACTGGTCAGCCTTTCCTGATGAAGTGGTAAAATCACAGGACTGAGAGGACAATCCAGTCAGTGCGATTGGAATGTCTTGAATTTGATGAAAAATCGTGTTTGAGCGGAATCGATTCTCAATTAACGAGATTGGATAAATTACAAAGATCAGAGAAATACAATCACATGACTAAACCTGATTTGTAGTGATGAATAAGCAAATTGAGGAGAAATACTAGGTGGATAGCTATCAGTATTCAAGAAGATTTGAGCTAGATCAATTCCAAATACTTCGTAGATTCTGCTCAGAATTGCTGTTCTATTGTAGTACAGCCCTGTGCTATGTATTTTATTTTATAGAAACATACATATCAGTTATATGGAAATTCAACTTGTATGAGTTTCCATGGTGAATAAATGAACTTAGAACAAATCATTCAAAATAACCAGAGAAGAAGGATATTGAAAATCTTCGTCAAAGCAGCAGCAACTGTACTGATTTTACTGTTGCTGACGACGTTGTTATCAAATGCTGGCTTCTTTGATCAAATACTGAATACGAATACTACAGAGGATAATCCCGATGATTCTTCCAATCCAACGTCGAATTCAACGACAACACAGCAATTGGCACTGGCTCAGAATATTGAGGAAAATCTAGTAAATATTGATTATTTCCTGATTGGATCAAATGGCTCGGATCTGTTGGTACCTAATCTTTGGCTCCCCAGTTTTGGTGTTAAAAATGAGAGCGGCTGGTCGATCGATCTACTGTTTGTGAAACTAGCTAATTTTACCTATGAACGGGTGCAGACGACATGGACGGAAACCCAAGTAGATGGGATCTACCACACGTTTATTGATGAATTATCAGCCACACATGAGAAAAGTTTTGTCCGGGAGAATATCGTCTTACAATTCTCATTTTCCGTATTATTTCATAATTCTACGGGAATAGAGGCAACTTGGGTACAAAATGACAGTGGCATATCGGCAGTGGAGATCTTACATGTCAACTGGACCTCATTTAATGAGTATCCGAGAATATCATCATTCAGTAGGATTCTCTATGTCAATTCCGGATTCTCCTCATTCATTTCCGAGATGAATGCCCTGGTCAATCCGTCCAATCCATTTGGTGAGGTGTTCGCATAGAGGATATGGAATTTACACCAGATCAGGTGAATGCACTGACGGGTAATCGGTTGAAGATCTTCTGCTATCTGCTGAAAGAACATCAGGCGGTGGGACCTCGAGAATTACAACACGCATTGGGAATTGCATCGGTATCGACGGTGAGTTTTCATCTCAATAAGATGATAGAACTTGAGCTGGTTGAGAAGAATGCTGCCAATCAGTATCAACTAATCCAGGAATATGATCGCAAGACGTTCCGGTTCAATGTGATGGCAAATTTCTTCCTGTTCAACGATCGGTTTTGGCCGAGGATCCTGTATATCTCCATAGTTGCAGCATTAACGCTTATCATTGCAGTTGTTCTGATTATTTTTCAGCAACAGGTAATGGCAATTGGTCTGATGCTAATTACGTTAGTATTTGTCATGATCAGTGCATTTATCGAATTCTATCAGCAACAACAGCAATTACCCTGGAATGATTGATTATAAAAGATGAAATTCAATTCTCATATTGAAGCTTGGTGAGATATTTCATCCCCGAATCACAGAGCAATGTCACAATAGTTGAACCTGGACCGAGTTCTTTTGCCACATCAATGGCTGTGGCCACATTCGAACCGGCAGAGATACCTGAGAACAGCCCTTCAACGGTGGCGAGTTGAGACATCATCTCAATTGATCGTTTTGTTGAAACAGTTCTGATCTGATCGGCAATCCCATCTTCCCAGAGTGGTGGTCGGTAGCCAATACCAACTCCCTCGATATCATGCGAGCCAGTTTCTCCCCGGGAGAGGAATGCAGATTCCTCGGGTTCTACTGCAATGCAGGTGATCTTGGGATTTTTCTTCTTCAGATATTTTGATACACCCATGAATGAGACTGCCGTGCCAACTGAGTGGATGAAGACATCAATATCACCATTGGTCTGTTGCCAGATCTCCTCACCGAGTTGATCATAACTGGTCAGTTGATAGGGATTTTCCAGTTGATTGACGAGAAAACTGTTGGGTTGTTGACTCAATTCCTTCGCAGTTGTCACCATCCGCTCGATCAGTTCTTTGGTGATGCCTTTGCCCTGATTATCGAGGATCACCAGCTCGGCACCGAGCATTTTCATATGATTCAATTTATCGGGACTAACCTGATCGTAGGTGATAATTTTGCAAGTATAGCCTTTGGCAGCAGCAACCAGTGCCAGCGAGGTACCGGTACTGCCACCCGTATATTCAATGATCGTGCCACCAGGTTGTAATGTACCTGCTTGTTCTGCTCGTTCGATAACATTCAGAGCCATACGATCTTTCATACTGCCAGTGGGGTTTTCCCATTCGAGTTTGACTGCAATAGTTGCCATATCAGCATCTACCAGCCGGTTAAGTTGGACCAACGAGGTATTGCCAATTGCATCGAGTACGGTGTTCACAGACAGCTAGTATGATCTAAGGATTTAGCTTTTCTGACCGCTACACATCTTATCGAAGGGAATATTGGACAGAACCAGGGTTGAACGCTGACAGAATCCCAGACCGTACTGCGAATGGATTTAAACTGAGAGGATAGGGCAGAGAGCATGTTGACAACACAATTACAGTATTTGCAATGGGCGAATGCCATCTATTTTGACTACTGTGAACAACTAACGGATGAGCAATTGGAATTCAAGCTTGAGGGCTTTGGTAAGTCGATTCATGATATCCTGGAGCATATGCTTGAAGTCTACTGGGGTTGGGACCGATTGATCAGTTCTACCGATCAGGACCTACCAGAAGAGATGTCTGTAGATCAGATTATTAACAGACTCAGAACCTATGATCAGCAATTTATCGAGGTGAGTCAGGGAGAGATAGATCAGGAACATACGTTGCAATTCAGTGATGACGACAAGCCAGTAATTACAACGACAGCCAATATCCTCTTCAATTTCGTCACGCACAATGCCTATCACCGTGGACAACTGGCAATTCTGCTGAGAGTGCTGGGATTTGATACCATCACAGAGACGGATTTCAATCCCTATATCTACGAACTTGGCCAGCAATGAGGGTTGATGAGATCGGATAGAGTTGAACCCATGGAGATTGGTTAGAGATGATTTCCATTATAGAAAAGACAGTAAATGGTTGATCATACTTTTTTCTGTATTTTTGCCCAGACATCGTCCCAACCCATTGATTTGAAGAAGAAGTAACTGTCCTCGCCAACGGCATAGAGATGAATATCAAATCCATGAGTATCTTGCCAGATCTTAGTAAAGCGACCCACCAATTGTGAGCCAAGTCCCTGTCGACGAAATTGCTGAAGTACAAATACTGTCTCAATTACCACAATTTTTTCTCTGACATCATCCTCATCTGCGATAATAAAAACGACCAACTGATCTTCTTCTTCAGCCACCAGAACCAGCTCAGGATCGATTTGTTGCAAGGGGATGTATCGGTCAGCAGGAATGAAATTCATCCATTTCTCATCTTTACCACAGGCTAGATACTTGCTTCAATTCAGCATATTTGACGTAGCGGATCGAATTTGTATGAATAAGCGATCGGAGATTTGTATTAATAGGAAATCTCCATGGCGTGTTGTATGCATAAAAACAGCTGGAATCGAGTACAACAGCTACCTGAGACCGAATTATCAGACAGATATCTATTAAATGCCAATGACAGCAATAATATGAATATAATCAACAGATCAGAGGTTAATTTAGATATATGGTTAACAAAAAGTCGTTACAAAACAGATCTGAAAGATAGAAACCTGCTCCTGATAAGAGACTTTGAATCGGGCATATAGGAGGAGTTATCCGAGAATTGGCGATCCAGATAGATTAGATACGACAAATAACAATTATCACGAGAATAGCTTCAAATAAGGATTGTATCAATACCACACAATGAAAGACGTATTCGGCAAGGTTTATCTCGATGCCTATCACGCCGATCACCCAGTTTACTATGCAATAGAGCGTGATGATGACTATCTATCCATTTCCGATGCCAATATCTATTTTGCCGATTACGATCAGTTCTCAGCCTATGAGAAGGAGGCAATCCAGCAATGCCAGGGGAAAACGGTGGAATTAGCTGCGGGAGCTGGGAGAATCAGTCTCTACCTCCAGCAACAGGGAGTAGATGTCACTGCCACGGATATCTCACCAAAAGCAATTGAAGTCTGCCAACTCCGTGGTATCAACCAGACCAAAGTCTGCTCAATATTTGACCTGTCTATCGATGAGATTGATACTCTCTTGATCTTTGGCAATAGTATTCCGCTTGCTGCAGATCAGAAGCAATTGGTAGCACTGCTTGATCAGTTCTACGAGCAGACAACCGATGATGGTCAGGTATTTGGTGATTTCCGCTCGCCCCTACCGACGAAGGATCCTATTCATCTGGCGTATCATCAACAAAACCGTGACAGACAACTTCCCGTGGGACGAATGCGATTCCGATTGCGATATCAGAACCTGGTAGGAGATTGGATTGATTTCTGGATGTATACCAAGGAGGAATTTGAGCAGGCAGTCAGACAGACGGATTGGCAGATTGAGACCACCGGTGAGACGCAGATAGGCTTTCGATTGGATAAGAGGTGAGAACGTATCAATTAATACTGGCTAGATTGGAGAAACATTGACTGGAGGTTATTTCAGTGAAGTTGCCGAGGGATTTCGTTTCATTGAGGCACCACATTCAATACAGAATTCTGAAGTTCGGCTGTTTGTCTCACCACAGGATTTACAGATAATTGATTGGTTAAGGGGACCGGGTTGATTCATCATTTTCTCTGCTTCTTTGGATTTTTTGCCAAAGATCATATCCTGGACAGTACCTCCGATGATCCACATGAAAATTGCCAGAGTTGTTGCACCAATACCGGCAACACCATTAAATCCGAGGAAGATACCGGCGAAGAAGATGATCAGAGCCGAACCGTTCCATATTGTAGAAAAACGATCTCTATTCATAATCATCGCTAGCGACGCTGTTGATTATTAACCGTAGTAATCACGCATGATTGGTTGAGAGAAAAAAAATACGATACTGGTCAGTTGCAGGTCAGATTGCTAAGATCAGACAATAATGACCAGACAATTATTGTAGTAGAAAATGAATGAAGGTGAGATATAATATTATGAAATTCAATGATAAGCTGAATCAATTATCAATTTGAAATTAGAAGAATATAAAAAAGGACAAAATATTGGACGAATACTTATGGATACAGGAACAAAATTACTGGCTCCGATAACATTTAATCGGGGAAATCTTGCCAAAATTGGTAATGATAACAGCTCAACAACACTTGCAATTGTGTTAATCTTGATTAACGCAGTGCTTGGTGGAATATTAGAAGCCCAAAATGGTGGGCAGATTGGATCATTAGTTGAACAAGCTGGAGTAAGTGGAGTAGCAACCGGTCTTGGTGGCTTCATCATTGGCTTTGGATTTTATCTACTCTTTCTCCTCTTCGCCTGCTGGGGCATTAATGTCGCAGCATCATGGTTTGGTGGCAAAGTTGATACGATGGAAGTTCTGCGGATGTTAGGATTTACCAGTATCTGGTTGCTCATTGGAACGGTTGTGACTTTTGTCGTACCCAGTCTTGGGTTTATTTTCAACCTTGCATTTCTTGTTGCAATGGTCTTGGGTCTGGGTGCATCTGCAGAGATTAATCCCATTATGGCATTTCTTGCACTGATTGTTGGTGCAATTATCTGCTTTATTGTGGTATTTATCGTGATGCTGGGACTGGTCTTCCTCCTCTTTGTTGTCATTGGTATATCAGCAGCATAAACACCAAATAATATTCATCTCAATTATTGATCTCAAAATCATCAATCAGCCATTGAATCTGTGAATTTCTACTATTATCATCATAATTACCAGATCGACGATCTTATCTTGTATGCAGTCGAGCCTCAGGTTGTATGACATACATTAGAGAAGGTGTCAGTCATGTCTCACCCTACTTGATCGTCAGCAATCCACACCAACTGGTTGAGTTTCTCATCACCGTATTTGATGCTGAATTGATCTTTCAACAGGACGATGCTACCGGACAGCCATTACATGTTGAAGTACAGATCAAGGATTCCACAATTATGATTGGACGCAATGAGGAAGACAAGATGGGAATTAATCCCTCAATGCTACATATCTACGTACAGGACGCCGAGCAGGTCATGCAAACTGCACTCGATAATGGAGCTACACTGGTCAGTGAGATCAGAGAGGATACAGCAGCTGGTGATCGACGAGGTATGGTACAAGGACCACAGGGTAATTACTGGGCGATTGCCACTAGATTTTGATAGAAATTAACCTGAAAATGATCAAAATATGTGATTGCAAGATAGACCAAGATATTGTAGGAAAAATATGATGAGAAAAAGTATAGGGCGATCAGGTGGATTCAAAGCAGGATAGCTGATTGCCATAGGGATCGATAAAGTTGAACATGAACCGACCGGGAGCGATTTCCTCGATCTGCCGGCTGATCTTGACTCCACGATCATGGAGCAACTCCCGAACTGCTTTGATATCGTCCACAGCAAAGGATACCTGGGTGGTGGCACCACCGGAACCATGTCCGATGACGTTGTCAGCAAGATGCAACCCGATTGTGGTCTGCCCACCGGTTTTGATTTCACTGTATTCCTTGGATTGGTATGCCAATTCCAGCTCCAATTTGTTGGTATAGAAGGCAATAGCCTCGTCCATATCCTCGACGAAGAGAACAACATGGTCGATATGGGTGATCATAGCTGAGCTGTATGCTCTAACTTGAAAAATTCATCTCTTGGTGTGTAATCCAACGAGTTATTCGATATAGTCAATATCTTTTGATCTGGATTTGCTGATATACCCGCAATGTGGGCATTGCTTTTGATTTTCTTTTATTGGGCGTTGACAACTCATACAACGATTGGCAGCATCACCCAGTGAGTCGACAAATTGTTGGTGTCGTTGTTGTTTGTAGTTGACGTAATCAATGGTATCTTTGGACTCATAATAATCGACGATAGTGATAATGACATAGACTACAATCAGCGAGATAACCAGAATGGGACCATCATCGAGTAGAGTATGCAGGATAGCTTGTAATGTACCGAAGATGATGGCAAAAATAACTGCTGCGATGAAGACGGCGATGATACTGTGTTGCAGACCGAGTTCCTGACCGATATTGTAACGATCCTGGTAACCTCGACGACTGGCAAGATATTTGTAGACAAACCAGATGGGAAGGGAGGTGATCAGCATCAGGTAGATTAACATACGAACCAAGGGACTGATCAGATTACCAAGTGCAAGAAATGCGGTAATGATAATGATCACCACTACCACTACGGTTCTGAGTTGCGAGCGACGTTCCTCATCGTGAAAACTCATAGGTACGGTGTAGCAGATACACTCATAAAATGTTGCAGACAACAGAGAATTTATTGCCATATTATCGTTGTCAGCATTGTGCTCTTCGAAATCGGGATACTCAGCCTGTATTTTGTGATGTTACTGGTGCAGGCAATTACGGATTTCAACCTGCTGGGACCGACCGAGCTGCTGATCTATGCTATCAGCCTGACTATGGTCTTTCGATTACGTAGACAACCTGCATTCATAAAATTACTACCAAAAATCATGTTGAACCTGACGTTGTTAAGTCTGATAAAATTCGGCTATCAGGCAATTGTCTACCTCCCAGACCGGTTGTATGGACGCATACCATGGATCTACCCGCTGAGCATGGGATTTGCCTGGTTACAGGGCAGTTATCTGCTGTATCTGGTTGGAGCTATCATCAGCTATCCCTATTTTCGGCAACTCAAAGCATTACTGTTCGAGCCGGTGGATAATGGCTATCAGGCAATGGTCAAGGAGGCAGTATTTGCCACTTTGGTGGTCCTGTTTGTGCTGATCCTGTTCTACAATCCTGCCCTGTCAAGAAGACCACCAATTATTGCATTTATTGGACATGCACTGGCTGCACTGCCATTGACCTACCTCTACCGGGCAATGGATGATTGGTCCAAGCAGTTTCTACTGGGATTGAGCGGTGAGGACCTACTGTATCGTAAACAGCCAGATGATGACCCGAATGAAATCTGAATAAGTCAATTCCATATTCACTACACTTGATGAGAACCGCATAGGATGAGTCAGGTACGAGCTAACGCGATCGCTCGTAGCAGATGATTACAAGAGAAGGAATAGGGAGGAAGAAACTGGATGAAGAGGAGGTACTATCTGGTTGAGATATATACATTCGGTATCGCGATCTAAGTGGGATTGGTAAATTTTGTACTGACAAATCGTGGTAGTAGCTTACGTAAGGTAGATAAATTTATACAATGAGATTCTAAGGTCTAATGTAATGGCAGATGAAGTTTCCAGTGGTGTGGTCACCTTTCTCGAGCGTGAGCAACTCTATGTCATCCTGCTCAATCATGGGCATTTTCTCAGCCATCCCAAGGGTCATGTCGAGGAAGGTGAAGATTATCGACAGGCAGCCATCCGAGAGTTGAAAGAGGAGACCAATCTGGAGTTGCAGGAGATGTCAGGTTCGGTTATTGAGAGCATAACCTATACCTTCCAATCACATAACAAAGATGAGGGACTGGTGGAGAAGACCGTACATTTCTTTGCGGGGATTGCCAAGGATACCAATAAGATTGAGACTTCCTTTGAGCATGAGGGTTACAAACTGGTTCTTGCCAGTAAGGCACATGATCGGATCACTTTCGATGGTGATCAGGAAGCATTTGATGCTGCTTTGCATTGGTATTATCACAAAGATCAGTAAATAACTGTTGGAGAAACTGTTAATGTTGATTGAGATTAGGAAGTTCTAGGTTTTCAAAGATTTCAAGGATCGCAAAATCAGATATCTTCCAGGTCTTTGATCCCCTGATACAGTGGACCATCAAATAATTCCACCAGGCTTTCGGTGTATTCATAGTAGCGGGTATCATCACGGATAATCTCGACAATATAGTCATTGTTCAGCAGAAAATCAAGAATCGATTTCAACGAATCGTAGCCGATATGGACTGACTGTCGCAACGAATAGAAGGTCTGCCTTCCCTCAAGCAGGAGTTCGTAAATCTCGATGAGATGCAGCAGTTTATTCCGATGCCCCATCAGCTATTCCTCATCGGTATATTCATCAAGTGAACTGAGAATCCGGCTATTTCGCTGCTCAAATGCCTGCATCGTCTGACTATATAGCTCCATGATGTCAAATACCTGCGTTCTACTCCTGATGATCAACCAGATGAGCAGGATAATCGGGAATGAGAAGAACAGCAACAGGATATAACCAGTCCAGAGGTTGATCCCCAGGAGTGCAGTCCAGACACCAGTACTGAGAAATGCCAGACTGATAATAATCAGCATACTCATCACAAGGACATAGAGGATATTGATGGAATAACGAAGTGAAGCTAATTTCTTGGGAATAGTTGCCATAAATCCCGAGAAACTACGTGATCGTACAGGACCTACGGTATTAAATTGCTCCTCATACCTGGAAAATGCAATATAGTTGATCGTCTCAGCCTCCTGCCAGTTGGAAATATAGAACAACAGGACGATGAATAGACCAAAACCGATGAATTGGAGAAGGGTGAAGAAGGCGATGGTGATCAGTTGTTGGTAGTAAATGTACTCAAACACAATTGCCATCAACCCCAGACCAAGCAGGTTGGCTTTCTGATAGGTATAGATGTAGCGTCGACCCTGATGGAATTGCTGTTCGTAGGCATTGCGATAGCTGAACAGGTGTTGTCCGATTAAGAGGATAACAGCCAGATCTCGAATTATTCCCATGATGAGAAAATTGAGGAAAAATATCTGGAGCATACCAGTGATGGTGAATATAACCAATAGAACCTGTTGGATGGTGGTCAGTTGCAGTGGCTGATCTTTGAGATAACGGAGTTTGGCATCTAGACTGGTTGGATCTTCTTTTGCCTGAATTATCGAGCTGATGAGATAGGAATGAAAGATGACTAGATAGATGACCTGTGCTACCAACAGTGAGAGCAGATCAAGTTGACCACGATTTATAATCAACACCATGGCAAGCATACTGGAGATCAGGAGGATGAGAATGCAAAGTGTATAGACTGCAGCCAATTGTTTGGTTTTATGCTGAGCCTTGACATAGGTCGAGTAAGAAGGCGTGTTATCCATAGATATCATAGGAATGGGATTTATATAAGCAGTATAGTCTAATTTCTACCTGAGTCACGCTGTAGTGCAAAATTAGGGATGAACGATTCAAATCTCTAGCAGATCAGGCATAGAGCTCGATCAGTTGATACGGTTCCTGTTTGCAGTAGGGACAGCGACTACCAATTGCTTCGAGATGGGCTTCATGCATGTAGGAACCACAGCAGTTGAGCACGCCACTTTCCGCAGTCAGTTGTAGATAGCAGACCACACAATTGGCTGTTTCCTCCCCACAGCTGTTGCAGATTGTATCCTCGAAGTTGAGATGCCTACCACAGAATTTACAGTGTAGTGCGATTGCTTGTTGTTGAATTCTGATCTGTTTTCGTTTGGTCTCATTGGACAGTAATTCATTGATATGACTGTAGAAGCTGTAAATCATGTTCATCGCCGCTTCAAGCTCCTCGAACTCCATCCTGCAGTACAACTGGAATTTGAACAGATCTGAACTGGAGCGGATGTATGCATGTTTCGAGGGAAATGGTAGGAAATAGGAGATGAATTTGACAAAGGCAGAGACGTTGAACCACATGGCCACCTGTGTCAGATCAGCCGTCTCCAGATTAACATTTGACAGTTCATCGGGAAGGAGATCAGAAGTGAACAGGATCTGCGAGATATTGCTACTCTTACGTAGCGTGAAATCAGGGAGATCCAGTGGCAGAGCGGCGGTCAGTTCCAGATAATTATCATCATCGAGATCCATCATCCGCCCAGTAGGCTCGACACTAACCCGATAATCAGGATAGCGGATTTGAAATCCCGTCTGGTTAAATCTACGATCGCGTTGTGGCCAGTAGAGATAGCCAGCACCAAAGACATGACCGTATTTGTCGAGTTGGTTGTAGAAATTGGTCTTTCTATCGGGTGCATTGATATGATACAGAATAACCATCACGATTACCAGCATGATCAGTGACATCATTACCTCTGCATAACCAGCCATAGATGTGATTGGAAATTCGGGTATATAGCCCTCATGATATACGAATACGGGGACATACCGAAATATTGGAAGAAGCGAGCAATATACGTACTATTTTTCGGCACCAACTACTGAGAATCGGTGATAAGATAAAATTGGACGATCTAGAGCCGACCATAGTAGACATTGCAGGTATAGGCGAATTCAATGGTACCATTGGTCTGATACTGCTCAAATAATTCCCTCAGAGCAGTCATTGCAGCTTCATGACCATCCATCGTGGGTAGAAGACTATAGGAGGAGCTGAGATACCGTGCTTTGAGCATATCCAGATCAAATTGCTGACTGTGCTCGAAACTAACCTGCTGATAGGAGTCGTAGAGGTAATCTATGGCTTTTTGCGTGGTATCTGCCGTTCTCGATACCTGCTCATAGTCTACCGAATAAGTCTTGACCAATTCCGTATAGGCTTTGCCAAATGCGGTATCTTCCTGCCATTCATTCCACATCAATACCACACAGACATTATCCTTACCGATTCGACGAAATTCAGTCTTCGCTGCTCGATGATCAAACCAGTGAAATGCCTGTCCGGCAATGACCAGATCGATGGAGGAATCATCTAGATCGGTATTACTTGCAGTTTTCAGACGTGCAGAGAAATTAGGGACGAGTTGCATCTCCCGGATCAGTTGATCAAACATGGCCTGATTGGGCTCTATCCCGTAGACATAGCAACCATAATCGGTGAACAGCCGGGCGGAATGCCCCACACCTGCACCGATATCGGCGACCTCGAAATCGGGAGTCAACCCACAGTGCTCCTCCAATACAGCTAAAATTGCCTGAGGATAGCCAGGACGGGATTTGATATAGTATTTAACACGATCGGAGAAGCGTTCGGTAGTACTCATGAGTATCTGATAGTGGATCTCTCCTGCAAATATTTGGGTGTTATGACCGGTGGCAGGGAAAATGGCTGGGGTTGAATAATCAACTATTGAATTAGTATAATATGAATTAATAATATTAGAAAAATAGATATATAAACAGAAAAGATGTGGCTTTGAGATGATCGGATTGATCAGCAGTGGGCGAGAGATATAGTAAAATGAGAAGTGGTTGATGATAAGATAGATTATGCATTAGCATAGTGGCGTACTTTATAGCCACAATTAGGACATTTCTCAGCACCCTCGGGTAGTTCAGCTAGACAGCTGATACACTTACCCTGTTCCTGCTCAACTTTAGCCTGTTCCTTGATACGTTGTTGCAGATCCTCCTCTTTGGCAGCTTTTGCATCTTCTGCTCGCTGTTTCTCGGTATAGTCCTGGTAGAGGAGATAGATACCTCCACTGACCAGAAGTGCAACAATAATTGATACTACAATACTATCGAGTAACAGGTCGATCACAAAATAGAGGACCACAGTCAGAACAGCAGCACCAATGAACTCGGGTTGTTGAATCTTATCGACAATGTTCGATTGAGACATACGTGATTGATCGTTGATTGGACAATTTTAAACAAATTGGACACTTACACGAATTTCTTCATAGTATTCGGGTAAATATAGGCGATATTCCATCTAGACTCGGTCTAGACCAATATTATTAGGATTTTGGCTGGATCCGACCACAATGTGGACAGAACTGAGCACCAGCAGCAATCTTACCAAAGCAATAGACACAGCGTGGAGAGCTATCTAGATAGAGAAGGGGGAAGGCAATAGTGACAATGATACAGATAGGAATGGCAATCAGGATATTATGAAATATTGCCATAGACAGATTATAACCGGCAAGACCGAAAAGTGCACCAACCAGTGAGGGTGACAGTACCATGGAGACTGAATCACTCATAGCCTGCTAGTCACGGCAAAGGATTTGAGCATTTGCCATCCCACCTCGGAGGCTTGCATCAAATCAGCGAAAAAACCATGATTTTATGGGGAGATGCGATTAACTAGGAGTATGGATGATTTTGTCGATGCCGAAATGTATGACCAGATGATTAATTGGGATAGCAGATTGGCTCGAGAACTACCAGTAATCGCAGAATTTCTCCCATCCGGTCGGATCCTTGATGTCGCCTGTAGTTCAGGCAGACACTCGTTTGGTCTGGTTGAGAAGGGATTTCAGACGTTGGGAGTGGATATTTCTGAGCATTTTATCGAATTTGCCAAGGACTTGGCTACTGAATTGGATAAGACCGAGCAGACGGAGTTCATTGCAATAGATGCTGCAGGTGAGGACATCAGACAGCGATTGGCAGGTCAGTATTTTGATGGGGCCATCCTGCTGGGTAATGCCATTGCCAATATGGGAAGTTTTACCAAGGGTCAGCAGTTGATTCGCAATATTTTCACCTTACTACGACCAGGAGCGGGATTCTTCGTGCAAACGGTAAATAAACCGCTTAAACCCTGGTATAATCCACTACGACAGAAAGATGGCGTGATCATTCAACGTATCATGATTCCTGAGACAGATCGGGAGGCAGATCACAATATCGTCCTGCACGTCAATCAGATTGATGCTGAGAAGCTAGAATATGTCAAGCAGAAAGCAGATAATGAGTTTTTCATGTATCGCAAGGATGAATTTGAATCCTTACTACATGGAGTTGGATTTGAAGTAGAGCAGGTATACAGTAGCTACAGTAAGAAAGATGTCAAGGATATTGATGGTGAGACACTGATCTGGATGCTGAGAAAACCGGAGATTGAATTGAAAGAGGCTGGAATTGCATTATTTGATAGTTATGCGGGATTTGACCGGGAGGAGATTATCAAGCGTACCCTGGCGATCTGGCAGAAATTGATGAGTGAGAAATGGTATCACTGCCTGCGTGGCTATCGATTTCTCTATCCCCGGATCACTGCACATCCCAAATACCAGCAGATCATCCAACAGAGGAAATCTGAACCGATTTTAGATGTAGCCTGTAATACCGGTACGGATCTTCGACAACTCTACATCGATGGAGCAACTGATCTGATGGGTGTAGATCAGGTAGATACCTTTATCGATGCAGGATATGACCTATTTGGAGATCGCGGCGAGTGTCCCATTGATTTTGTCGTTGCAGACCTTCTTTCCGATGATTTTCTGCAGATTGAGCAGGGAGAAGTAATTGGAGGGAAATTTGCGAAGTATGTCGGTCATTTCAGCGTGATCCATGCGGGATCATTACTGCATCTGTTGACAGAGGATGAGGTTACCACAATTGTGGAACGGATGAAGTACCTGCTCAAAGATGGAGGTATCTTTTTTGGACGGACAGTAGGCAGTACGACAGCAGGAGAACATGAAGGGGGATTGCGATATCTCCATGATGTAGCATCACTCACGTCAGTGTTCAACCTTGTCGGGTATTCCTCGGTTGAGGTGGATTTCATGCCTCGTGATGGACCAATTGGCGAACGTACAACCAATACAACAACCCAACTTTCATTTTACGCTACAAAGTAGGATCCAACAATTACCCACTACCAAAGGTTCAAATCAACAACTACAGTGAGCAGAGATACAATATAATAGATTTTAACTAATACAAGGTCTGATATCAAAAACAACCCTACTGAGAATGTGTTGGTATACCATGAACCCAGGAAATTCTACTAGGACACGTGCTGATGACAAAATTTGAGAGAATAAGAACGTATAGCTTGCGGATAGACAATAAAGGCTGAAAATAGGATAAGATAGGACTACAGAGGATAATTCAATGGTTGAACGGAGTCCGGACATGAATGATCGGTTGGACGAGATCGATCAGCTACCAGATAATTACATCAAGGAGTAGAGCTGCTGAGAAGGTCAGATTTGAGAAATCGACGAGGTTCATCATCGGATGGACAGGGTTGAACGTTGAAATAATCTAGTCAGAGGTTGAACGCTGACCGACTGAAAATATACAGAATGTGCCAAGAACAGAGGTTGGAGAATAAGAATTCGGGCAGTTGACAGAGAGATTAGTTGTATCTAGAACAACTCAGCATGGATCACACGGTAGGGGTATACCGCAGAATAGATGAACACGACAAACTATGGAGGATTTGATCAGATATCTACCTTAAAGCTGAACCAAGTATGCAATCATTGGCAAAATCCCAATTTTATCAAATTTACCAGGTAGAGAGCACATAAAACCAAAATTACCAATTGATTTCGGAAATAGTTAGATGTTGAACACTGTCCGAATTACTAAGGAATTACGTGTATCAGCCAGAAAATGGAGCAATCCTGAGTACTATCATGGAGAATGGCTGAGCATTGAGAATATAGGAGATACAGATAGATGAGATTGATCTAATCTTGGAAAAGATCAGGTCACCTGGAACCGCTCACTACTGTAGAAGATAGATTCTCCCGAACAGTGTACCAAATCTGGCTCGATCGGGACTGCTACTAGGGAGTTGAGGGAGGGAACTATTTGAATGTGTACAATGTATAGAATATAATGTATAAATTGTATACAGTATAGATTACATTGTATACATTTAAGATCACAATATCTACATTCTATGATACAATATACACATTCAATATACAATATACACATTCAATATACAATAATACAAGATAAAGAACTGAACTAGAAGATTAACAAATACATAACAACTGATTGCACACAAACAACCCCATCACAACCGGGAAATCACTCTATCTACGACAAAAACCCATCTACCAGTTAGAACCCAATAGACCCAGAGGAGACCATCTCACTGCTAAATTACAGCCAACCGATACCAATCTACTGCAGCCGAATACAGGAAAAGACTGAGCAAAAGACAGTTTAAAATCAGATTATGACAACAATCATGTGTTATGGCTCTGCAATGTGTTGCATGTGGACAACCCGCAACTCAGGATCAACCCTACTACTGCCAGCAATGTTACATCCCCATCCCTCCTTACGATCAGGACCACTACATCGGTGATGAGGTAGCCTACTGTCCCAATTGCGAGCAGCAACTCAGCAACCGTCAAAACTGCAATCAATGCGACTGGAGTAGTTCCTTCTATGACCCACCACTTCCTGCCGAATTATCACGGGAGATGCAGGTCAGAGAGCAGAATCGACAGAAATTGGCAAAAGATGTACTGGCAGATAATCGGATGACACAACAGGTCATCGAGATGCTGGGAATTGAACACTTACCCCGAGCACAACAGGGAGTGGCACTATCTGCCCTGGCACGAGAGAAGATGAATTTCCTCTCCGTCGAGTATAATCTGACCGAGGCACATACCCTCGTCGATATGGGTCATGCCATTGCAGAGGATACTGATGAACAGTGGGCCATCCAGCTGACCTCGATGCGACTGGCAATGATCTACTATCGCAAGGGGATGGCTCTGCAGGCTGTCAAATTACTTACCAAAATCTACAAAGATGCACCACAACAGACTAATATCGAGCAGTATCGGAAATTAGAACTGCTGGCACATCTGGCCCTGGCACATCGACTGGCAGGAAATGCTGCCATGGCAGAGGAGATTGCCGACCAAGCACATGAACAGGCACTGCAGATGTATCAGAATATGGAGCAGGATGTCAATGATATGATCAAAGAACGGGCATCAATCAGCCAGTATATGGGACTCGACGAGGGGGGTGTCTCCTTCCCCAGAGTCGATTATATCTTCACGATTATCGTGATCCTTGCCGAGGAGGCTATTGCTCGTGGACCCACTGCCGATCTGAAAATCCGGGAGGCTGCCCTTGATCGCTTGATGGAGTTGGATAATCTGATCAAGATTCTCGGCAATATCTCACCTGAAGATGATACCACCTACTTCTCATCACAACTCAGAGATTACGTCAGGATCTTCAATGGATTGCTGTGGTATGGCGATCTGCTCCTGCCCAATGCCCATACCCGACGACGTTATCTCGTCGAGCAGTATTACGAGCGGATCCATCAGTGGAGTTTTCTGATCCCACCACAGTACTGGTTGACCCTTCGTGCTGCACGATTTCTTGATATCTTTCTCCGGGCACAACTCTGGGCAGAATTTGATGCCACCAAGTTGATTGACCATCTTTTTGAGAATGCCTCCGATGAGACCAAAGCCTCCTGGCATTACGTTCTGGCTGATGCCTATTCCAAAGTTGGCAAGCTAGACCAGGCAATGGAGCATCTTGACATTATTCTCAATGATAGTAAGCCCTATATGGTACATGCCGAGGATGACGTAAGGATCCTGGCCGAGCAGCTGTTCCAATCAATACAACTCGAGGCATTGGGCGTATTGGTTGGCGTGACCGATGATCAGGCTGACTGGATCCAACTCCCCCTATCTATCCAGCTGGATGAGGTCAGCAGTTATCTGGAACCGGAGAGCTACCTGCAGAGTGAGGTCCGACCACCATTGCTCCGGATGTCATTCAGCGAACCACCAGAAGGTTCCAGCATCGCCGTATTTGGCGACAAATTACTGGATCAGTATGAACCCTATCCGGCGATCCGTCAGGTCGGAGATCGACACTATACCGATGAGCAATGGACATCTACCGGCAAGCAGGGAATACGTACTGATGTGGTGGTCCTGCGGACGGAACTGATCAACCAATCACTAACCCTTCTCTTTGAGGGACAACCACAGGAAGTGGCTGATGGCCAGTTACAACCCTCGGCACTGCTTCTCCTCCGGGGAATCATCCATCAACATCCCATCGACCATGACGAACTACTCAATATCCTGGCTGATCTGATGGCCAAGACGGAGACGGTTGAGGAGGTCACCTACCTGTTCACCCTCAAAACGAATGATAATAACAGAGAAGACAGCTAGAAGCAGATGTCATAAAAAATACATCACAAGATTACAGTTATCGGAAAACCAACAGTATCTCAAAATTTCTAAAATACAGATATTTGTAACAAGAACAACTAGATACGAAGAATTAACAAAAGAAAGAAAAGAAAAAAATGAGAGGCTACCACCCCTCAAAGGCGAAAAAAATGGTAGAAGACAGTCCAATACGAGTAACCACCACCCAACTGGACCGTACAATTCTACTAATCTTATTGCCCTGTCCGAATACTTAAGCTTTCGTTTCATCAAGCGATCGACAAAGACACTATACATTTACCGAAATTATCGACTAGATACAGCGGTAACGCGAAATCAGGATCTGCGATCAAGACCAGATCAAGTAAATGGAAAAACTACCAAATCACGACTACAACTGCTGAACAGACAGATATCGTATGATCTAGATGGTAATAAAAATAATAATAAAAAAAAAGAGCAGTGTATTCCGAGCAATGCGGGGTTGGTTGGGCTGGGGGAGATGGCCAGTGCAACGGATAACGTTACAATAAGGCCGGGTTGGCTTGTCGGAATATTCATCTGATCCAAATGGGTGGTGGTTACTCGTGCGCTTGCGCGCCAAAATTTATGTGCCAAGATTTGCCGTAGCAAATTTTGTGGCAACAATAAATCAAGATCAGATTATACTGCTCCTTGTACTAATAAAACCTTCTACTCTTATAAATATCACCTTTTTGGAGGCAACTTATTTTAAAAATTATCGAAAAGGTGAGCAAAAAATTCTTTGATAAAAGACACAAAATTAGAGATTTTTAGGATTACTCCTAAATTAATTGGAAATATTTTACGTTTGTCCATGCCGAAACCAACTGAAGTATTCTTTCATGATAGAATAGGTGGGAAAAATCAGTAGGCAATCCATACATCAGCTAGGAACCCAGATATTACACAGACAGAGGATGAGAACCCCAAACATAAGAGATTCAATATAGAATCCAAATAGACCCTTACTCTGGCATCTAGTCAGGCAATCAAGCCAAAAAGATAGTTGACCTGGAAGCAGCAATCCGTACAATCCATGTATTTTTACCACTATATCCAGATAATATTCGAATGACATCTGCATCATATGCCCACTCTTATAATTACAGACCAACTTTAGCTTGGTTACAATTACGCATGGACGGATCATTTCTCTGTCGGGTGGGCAGGGTTCTGATCGACACCCATGACCATCGCTAGTCATCGTTTGTCATCGTCTGAGTACCACAAATATTGTGTACATTGTATATCTTATAATCAAATTACAAATATATTCACCGAACAAAACACTATCAAAAAAATATACTATTAGGTATTGAAATACAATTATAATATGCACACATACTATAGTGATGAGACATCATCGGTATTATACATGAACTGCCCAGATATTCATCGATAATCATCGATACAACCAGTCCAAATCCAGTTGAAGGTGTACATACTAATCATGTAGTGTAAATTATACCATCAATACTTGAAAATAACAAATATCAGGAGTATATCTAAATAAATCTCGGAAATGATAGTACACATCACCAAGGTCAACACGGCAAAAACACGAAACAGACAGTGAAATCATGATTCATACCACTTTTACAATGGCTGAATGTCAAAGATTTGGGAGGGTAAACCGCTTAGCAGTGAAATGATGAAGAGATAGACTATCCGATTCCCCAAATAGTCAAATACCCCTAGCAACAAGCAAAATACAGAATGTTCTGCCCAAATTGTGGAGAGGAAAATCGAGAAGATGCCAAATTCTGTATGAACTGTGGCTATGCTCTAGAAGCAACCAAGCAAAAATCCTCCCAACCCCAGAATTTTGACCAGGCCCAACCGCAGTACGATCGACCCGCACAACAACGAAGTGCACCCTATGCTCAGAATGCACCGAATACTGGGTATCAAGATCAGTACCAGAGTCGTCAGGGAGAACCCAGTGCTATTGCCTACATCTGTTCATGTATTCCCATAGTGGGATTGATCCTCTATTTTGTCTACCGTGAGGACTATCCTGATGCTGCCAAGAATATGTTGATCATTGCAGCAGTCGTATTCTTCCTATCAATTATCGGTTCTGCTGCGTGATCATCATGCCCAAGGTCGAGACCACCCATCCAAAGGTCATCTCCGATCCAATGATCACGGTCAAGACCAATGATCGTCATTATCAATTCATGGTCTGTCATCGCGACCCCAATCGCTCACTGATAATTGCGGGTAAACCTATACTCTGTTGGCGATGTGTTGGTAATTATTCGATTCTGATACTGCTATTTACCTATCAACTATTAGGTATACTCTTGGGATTCTTCTTCGGTTCCATGCATCAGTGGTATATTGCACTGACTGGAGGGGATATCCTGAAAGGTTTTGCGCTCATCATTATCCTGCATCTACCCATGGCAATTGATGGGAGTCTGCAGGCATGGAAAACCTGGTATGAATCCGGAACGATCCGCCGGCTGATCAGTGGTGGACTGGCAGGAATGGGACAGGCACTGATCTTTCTCATGACAGGATTACTTCTACGATCGCTCGTCTAGACAAAATACCATGATACAAGCCTAAATAACATAGCCTACCAAGTACAGAAAATACATATGGCCTGGAGAATCCGGATCCTCGGACCCAGTGGGTCGGGTAAATCCACCCTTGCAATCAGATTACAGCAATTCTTGCAAGTAGATAGGCTGATCCATATCGATGATATCTTCTGGCAACCTGGATGGCAGATGCGATCAGCAATTGAGCTTCGTCAGATCCTACTGAAACAGACCAAAAATACTGACAGTTGGATTGTCGATGGCAATTATTCCAAATTACAGGGGGTTCTTATTCAGCAAGCCACTCATCTGATCATCCTCCAACCACCACTGTTGAGAGGGCTCTG
>Ga0102944_1000159_pt1 | contig 55858 bp, 47 predicted proteins | sample SalPonD_shore_MG_FD_78172 | JGI IMG/M metagenome (GOLD analysis project Ga0102944, IMG submission 78172) | Salt pond soil microbial communities from South San Francisco under conditions of wetland restoration - Salt Pond MetaG... | ecosystem: Environmental > Aquatic > Marine > Intertidal zone >... | reverse complement strand
TTCCTCGCTAACGGCTACGCCAGCGCCCGGACTCTGCGGATCGCCGACGGCCCGGACGAGGTCCATCGCAATCAGGTCGGCAAGCTGGAGCTGAGGAAGTACCGGTAGCGCCGAACGTATCGCACCACCGCAGGGTGGAAATGCGCGGCCCGGCCGCAGCGGATTGCGGCCGGCACCCCGCTGCGGCCGGTGCGGGTGACGCCTTTTGGGCTCGGCCGGCCACGTCTCTTTTTTGTTCGTCTTGGCGGGCTCCGAGAACGAACGGCCGCGCGCCTTCCCCTTGACCCGGGCGTTGTTTGTACGTTATGTAAGGAACATGACTATGAAGCAGCCCACGAATACGCTATTCGCCCGCCTGCCGCTCCGCCTGGAGCTGGGGCTGCTGCTGCGCCTCGCGCGCAGCTGACTCACACCCACATCCAAGCACGCATCCTGTAAGATTCCGCCCCACCGGCGGAGTCCGTCATTTATCTGTTTTGTTCAGAGATCGCAATCATGGATATGCGGCAGCGCCCGTCAATACAAAGGCAACGACTGATGAGCGGCCGGCGAGCCAGGGGCACAGTGGCAGCTCTCCGGCCGCGGATACGCCACGCGCACCTTCGTGACAGCATTGCGTGGAGTAATCAGACATGTTGAAGGATCCGTCGAAGAAATATCGCACCTACCGGCCCATCGTGTTGAAGGACCGGACCTGGCCGGACGCGATCATCGAGAAGCCGCCGATCTGGATGAGCACGGACCTGCGCGACGGCAACCAGGCGCTGTTCGAGCCCATGGACGTGGAACGCAAGATGGAGTTCTTCGAGCGCCTGGTCCAGGTCGGTCTCAAGGAGATCGAGGTAGGCTTCCCCTCGGCCTCGGACACCGACTACACGTTCGTGCGCCGGTTGATCGAGGAAGACCGGATCCCGGACGACGTCACCATCGAGGTGCTGGTGCAGGCACGCGAGCACCTCATCCAGAGCACTTTCGAGTCGCTCAAGGGCGTCGATCGGGCCATCGTGCACGTCTACAACGCCACCGCGCCGGAGTTCCGCCGAACCGTGTTCGGGCTTGAGAAACCCGAGGTGCGGCAGGTAGCGGTGGACGCCGCCGAGCTCATCAAGCAGCTGGCCGCCGAGCAGCCCGAGACCGACTGGACGTTCCAGTACAGCCCGGAGATCTTCAGCGGCACCGAGCTGGAGTTCGCCAAGGAATGCGTGGACGCGGTGACTGCGGTATGGAACGCCGGCCCCTCGAACCGCGTGATCATCAACCTGCCGGCCACGGTGGAGATGTCCACCCCGAACGTCTATGCCGACCAGATCGAGTGGATGCACCGGAACATCGAGCGCCGCGAAGGGGTGGTGTTGTCCGTGCATCCCCACAACGACCGGGGAACCGCCATCGCCGCGGCGGAGTTCGCCGTCATGGCCGGCGCTGACCGCATCGAGGGTTGCCTGTTCGGCAACGGCGAGCGTACCGGCAACGTGGACCTGGTGACCCTGGCCCTGAACCTCTACACCCAGGGCATCCATCCGGGGCTGGACTTCTCGCGCATCAATGATGTTGCCCGGACGGTGGAACACTGCAACCAGCTGCCCATCCATCCGCGCCACCCCTACGTCGGCGATCTGGTGTTCACGGCCTTTTCGGGCTCCCATCAGGACGCCATCAACAAGGGGCTGAAGGTGCAGGGGGAGAACGCGCGCTGGGAGGTGCCGTACCTGCCCATCGACCCCAAGGACCTGGGCCGCACCTATGAGTCGGTCATCCGTGTCAACAGCCAGTCCGGCAAGGGCGGCGTGGCTTACCTGCTGGAGCGGGACTACGATCTGCAGATGCCGCGCCGGATGCAGGTGGAGTTCAGTGCCGTGGTCCAGCGCCACGCGGACACCTCCGGCAGCGAGGTCCGTGCCCACGAAATGTGGCGGATGTTCGAGGAGGAATACCTCGAGACCAGCGGCGCGGTGGAATACCTCGGCCACAAGCTCTTCGAGGTGGACGACCGTCAGGGCATCCGCCTGCGCGTGATCACCAACGGCCGAGAGGAGACCCTGGACGGGGTCGGCAACGGGCCGATCGACGCGGCGCTGGATGCCATCGGCGCCAACGTGCGCGTCCAGCACTACGACGAGCACTCCATGGGCAGCGGCTCCGACGCGCAGGCGGTAACCTTCGTGGAATTGGGGGCCGACGAGCTGGAGGGTGATCTGTTCGGCGTCGGTATCGATCCGAACATCATCACCGCCTCCATCAAGGCCATCGTCAGCGGTATCAACCGCATCTGGAAGCAGCTGCCGAAAGACCGGCGCGAGCGCCTGTTCAAGCCGCATCACGGCAAACGATACGCCTGATCCGGCGTGCGGAGCGGGGAGGCGGAGACCGCCTCCCCGCCGTTATCCGCCCAGAGCGACGAACGGCTTGATGGAGAAATACAGCACCACCAGCACGATCGCCACGTAGATGGGCACCCGTACCGGGTGCGCCCGCACCCGGTCCCAGAACGATTCCGTCTCTCCGGCGGCACGGCGGCGCTGGTAGTCCGCCCGTGCGTCCGCGGCGCGCCGAGCCTGGTAATCCGCCAGCAGCGCCCTGGCCTCCTCCACCCGGTCGGCGTCGTCCAGCCAGATCGCCCCCATGGAAATACCCCAGAAGCTCGGCGCGGTCTCGCGGTAAGCGATGCCGTGCTCGTCCAGCAGCGCGCGGACCTCCGCTACCTCGTCGTCGGGCACGTCGCGCAGATTCAGCAGCATGGTGGCCATGGCTGATCATCCTAACCCATGGAATTCGCCATGGATGAACATGGCAAGCACAGAATCTCCGGCTGAGCAGGGTTCTTTCCCAAGGCCGGCGAAGCCCGCGTGGGAGCGGCGTCCCCGCCGCGATTCCTCATACAGTGCCCGATCCGGACAATCGCGCCGGGGACGGCGCTCCCACGGTGGCTCTATCGGGCGGCAGCCTCACCTGCATGGCGGTGATTGCGGCGTGTTCGTCTGTGGCACCTTCACAGGCCCTCCTCCGCCCTTGCTGCAGCGCAGAGCCGCCCTCATATCCCAGGCCATGCCTGACTGCCTAAACGATCCGCATCCGCCGGGAGCGTCCGCATGAACGGCGCCGAGCTGCTGGTCAACGCACTGGAAGCGGAGGGCGTGCACTGCATCTTCGGCGTGCCGGGCGAGGAGAACCTGGATCTGCTGGAGGCGCTGCACGGCTCCTCCATCCGCTTCGTCACCACCCGCCACGAGCAGGCGGCGGGTTTCATGGCGGCCACCTGGGGCCGGCTCACCGGCGAGCCCGGCGTCTGCCTGTCAACGCTGGGTCCGGGCGCCACCAACCTGGTCACGGCGGCCGCCTATGCCACCCTGGGCGCCATGCCCATGGTGATGATCACCGGGCAGAAGCCCATCAAGACCAGCAAGCAGGCCCATTTCCAGATCGTCGACGTGGTCGACATGATGCAGCCGCTCACCAAACACTCCCGGCAGATCGTTTCCTCGGCGAATATCCCCTCGCGCGTGCGCGAGGCCTTCCGCCTGGCCGGGGAGGAGCGCCCGGGGGCCACGCACCTCGAGCTGCCCGAGGACATCGCCCAGGAGACGGTGACGGGACACGCCCTGCCCACCAGTCTGAAGCGACGTCCGATAGCCGAGGAGAAGTCGGTGACCCGCGCCGTGCGGGCCATCGAGGCCGCCCGGCGGCCATTGCTGATGATCGGCGCCGGTGCCAACCGCAAGCGCACCAGCCGCATGCTGCGCCGGTTCGTCGACCGGGTGGGTATCCCCTTCTTTACCACCCAGATGGGCAAGGGCGTTGTCGACGAGCGCCATGAGCTTTTCGTGGGCAACGCGGCCCTGTCGGACCAGGACTACGTGCACCGGGCCATCGCCCACGCTGACGTCATCATCAACGTCGGTCACGACGTGGTGGAGAAACCGCCGTTCTTCATGGAGGAAAACGAGCGCCGGACCGTCATACACATCAACTTCAGCGCCGCCGAGGTCGATCCCGTCTACTTTCCCCAGATCGAGGTGGTGGGCGACATCGCCAACGCCCTCTGGCAACTGAGCGATCGCGTCAATCCTCGGTCCCACTGGGATTTCGCCGGATTTCAAGAGGTGCGCGCCCGGCTCGCCGAGGAGATCGCCGAGCAGGCGGCGGACGACCGCTTCCCGGTCTATCCCCAACGGCTGGTGGCCAGCGTTCGCGGAACCATGCCCTCCGAGGGCATCGTTGCCCTGGACAACGGCATTTACAAGATCTGGTTCGCACGCAACTACCCAGCCCATAAACCCAATACCTTGCTCCTGGACAACGCCCTGGCATCCATGGGCGCCGGCCTGCCGTCGGCCATGGCCGCCCGCATGAGCGCGCCGGATGTGCCCGTGATGGCGGTTTGCGGCGACGGCGGGTTCATGATGAACGCCCAGGAGCTGGAAACGGCGGTCCGCCTGAGGCTGCACCTGCTCGTCCTCGTCCTCACCGACCAGGCGTACGGCATGATCCGCTGGAAACAGCAGCACATGGGCTTCGCCGACTACGCCATGGCGTTCGGCAACCCCGATTTCGTGGCCTTCGCCGAGGCCCACGGCGCCCATGGTCACCGCGCCGAGAGCAGCGCGCACTTGGAGGACCTGCTCCGCCATTGCCTGGACACTCCGGGGGTGCACCTGGTGGACGTGCCGGTGGACTACTCGGAGAATGACCGCCTGCTGCACGACGTCATCCCTGAGCGGAGCGCGGCGCTCGAGCTTCCCGACACCGAAGACCGCTGAGTCCCACTGTCCAATCCGTCGATGGAGGCGAGATGAGCAAAGAGGCCAACCCAGACCATCCCGTCCATGAGATCCTGACCCAGCGCTGGAGCCCCTATGGCTTTGATCCGGACCGGAGCGTTGCACCCGAGGACCTGAAGGCGCTGTTCGAAGCCGCCCGGTGGGCCGCCTCCAGCTTCAACGAGCAGCCCTGGCGCTACATCGCCGGTACGGTGGACGATCCCGAGCAGTTCCAACGGGTGCTCGCCTGCCTGGCGGAGAAGAACCAGACCTGGGCCCGCAACGCGCCGGTGCTGGCTCTGGGCCTTTTCAAACGCCATCTGACTCACAACGATCAACCGAACCGCGCCGCGGTCCATGACCTTGGCGCCGCGAGCGCCAGCCTGACCATGGAGGCCACCGCCCGAGGCCTCTATGTGCATCAGATGATCGGCATCGAACCGGAAAAGGCGCGGGAGACCTTCGCTGTCCCCGACGAATACGAGGTCCGTACCGCCCTGGCCATCGGCTACCGGGCGAGCACGGACAACCTGCCCGACAACCTGCGCGAGCGGGACCGGAAGCCGCGCAGCCGCCTGCGCCTGAACGAGCTTCTGTTCGGCGGGCAGTTCGGCGAGGGGTGGTGGTCCCCGGGATAGGCGGCCCGCGTTCGGCGGGTCTGTCCGGATTGCGGCGCGGCGGCGGTCACCGAACAGAGGCGTAGAAACCGAATCCGCCGCCCGAGCCGATCTCGCGTGCCGTCCGACGGGCCCTCCACAGCAGCTCTTCACCGACCTGTGGCCCATAGACACGAGCGACCTGGTCCAGCCCGGAGGCGCTCACGGCGATCGCGGCCAGTCCGCAGCCCACACCGTGCGCCTGGGTCAGCAGGGAAGCGACGTTGTCCGCTAGGAGTCTGGGCGGCAGAAATCCAGGGGCTCTGGCCGCGAGGCGAGTTCTCAGACAAGACGCGCTGCGCAGAGCTTCGCGAGAATACTTCAGTGTTTCCCTACGGGATGCCCGTCCACGCATCAATATCCACCGCCGGCAACGCGGTGGCCGGGACCTTCGACAGCTGCTCTTCGAGCAGAAGGTCCTGCTCCACCAGGTCGGCGAGGCGCAGAAACACGCGGCACTGCTCCTCCGTGAGCCGGCGGGGATTTTCGTCCATCACGCAAAGCCCACCGAGCGGTGCCCGTCCCCTCCGACCGCACAGCTCGGTGCCCGCGAAAAAGCGCAGCCGGGGCGGCTCGGTGACCAGGGGATTCAGAGCGCAGCGGGTATCCCTTCCCATGTCGGGTATTTCCAGAAGCCGGTAGGACGACGCCTCCGTGGCAAGGCTGCCGGCCCACTCGGCCTGATGAGATGCCAGGCCCACAGAAGCGGCCACACTCTGTCGGTCAGGGGTGCCCCGGGAAATGAGCGCCACGGACGTCGCCAGCACTTCCGCGGCCAAGCGGCAGTGCTGCTCCAGGCGGTCCTGGAGCGGAGCGCCCAGGGCCTCCAGGGAGAGTCCCTGCTGCCCGTCCCTGACGTCCTGCGGCGGCGGCTGATCCCGAGTGGTCTTATTGTGGGTTGTATCCATATTCGGTCGCCGACCGGCGTATTGGCCTGTCCATAGCATCTACACGAGCCACGCCGGGAAAACGTTCCATCAACGGACGGAACACCGCATCGATTGTGGAACCCGGGCCGCGTACCGCATCCGCGACTCCCGAGCACGGCGTGCAGGGCCCGCAGGCGCGAGGGGATGACCCGCCTCGCGAGCCCTGCCGCCGGCTCTCAGCCGGTCTTCTCCAGCTCTTCGACCATCTGGTCGCGGATGCGGAACTTCTGGATCTTGCCGGTGACTGTCATGGGGAACTCGTCCACAAAACGGATATAGCGCGGAATCTTGTAGTGGGCGATCTGGCCCTTGCAGTGCTCCCGCATTTCCTCCTCCGTCACCTCGGCGCCCGGCTTGAGCCGGATCCACGCGCAGAGCTCCTCGCCATACTTCTCGTCGGGGATGCCCACCACCTGCACGTCCTCCACGGCGTCGTGGGTGTAGAGGTAGTCCTCCACCTCGCGCGGGTAGATGTTCTCGCCGCCGCGGATGACCATGTCCTTGATGCGGCCGATGATGTTGCAGTAGCCGTCCTCGTCGATGGTGGCCACGTCCCCCGTGTGCATCCAGCCTGCGTCGTCGATGGCCTCGTGGGTCTTCTCTTCGTCGTTCCAGTAGCCGCGCATGACACTGTAGCCGCGCGTGCACAGCTCCCCCGGCTCGCCCGGCGCGGTGGTCCGACCCTGGTCGTCGACGATCTTGACTTCCAGGTGCGGATGGATGCGGCCGACCGTGGATACCCGCCTTTCCAGGGGATCTTCCGTCGAGCTCTGGAAGCTCACCGGGCTGGTCTCGGTCATGCCGTAGGCGATGGTGACCTCGGACATGTGCATCTCGTTGATGACCCGCTTCATCACCTCCATGGGGCACAGCGATCCGGCCATGATGCCGGTGCGCAGCGAAGCCAGATCATACTGGTCGAAATCGGACACCGCCATCTCGGCGATGAACATGGTCGGCACGCCGTACAGCGCCGTGCACCGCTCCTGCTGAACCGCCTTCAGGGTCGCCTCCGGCTCGAAGGACAGGGCCGGATAGACGATGCAGCTGCCGTGGGTGATACAGGCCAGGTTGCCCATGACCATGCCGAAGCAGTGATACAGGGGCACCGGCACGCACAGCCGGTCCTCCTCGGTGAGGCGGATGCACTCGCCGACCAAATAGCCGTTGTTGAGGATGTTGCGATGAGTCAGCGTGGCGCCCTTGGGCTTGCCGGTGGTGCCGCTGGTGAACTGGATGTTGATGGGGTCGTTGCGGTCCAGCTCCGGCCCGATGCGCTCCAGCGCGTCCCGGTGCTCCTGGCCGGCGTGGCCCGGGATGTCGCCGAAGTTCATTATGCCCGGCGTCTTCTCCTCGCCCAGGCGCACCACCAGCCGCAGCTCCGGTACCTTCTCGGCATGGAGCCGGCCCGGCTCGCACTGACTCAGCTCGGGCGCAACGTCCTGCAGCATCTGGATGTAATCGCTGGTCTTGTGGCTGGGCATGACGATGACCGCCTTGCAGCCCACCTTGTTCAGGGCATAAGTGACTTCCGCGCGCTGATACGCGGGATTGATGTTCACCAGGATGATGCCGAGCTTGGCCGTGGCCAGCTGGGTTACCAGCCATTCCCAGTTGTTGTGGGACCAGATCCCCACCCGATCGCCGCGTTCCAGTCCCAGGGCCAGCATACCCGCGGCGCAGGCGTCGACCTGCTCCTTCAGATCACGGTAGGTCCAGCGCACGCCCTGGTGCACGGACACCAGGGCCTCGCGGTCGCCCCAGCGCTCGACCGTCTCGTCGAACTTGCGGCCGATGGTGTCCTCGATCAGCGGAACTTCTTCGGTCCCCTTAACGTAGCTCTCTGTCAGCTTGCCCATGTCTCCACTCCTCCACAGCATGGCGGCGGCCGTCGCGGCCGCGTTGTTCCCCTTCCAAAAAACCGTGCTACCGGACCGTATTGCGTCGGTCTCTTCGCGTAGGCGGCGGTCCCCGCCGCCCGCCCATCTAGTTGTCCGTTGCGCGCTTCGCGTTCAGCGCCTGGGCCACCTTCGAAGCCGGAGCGCGCTGCAGCGCCTCGCAGATGAACCGGCCCGCGTCGGCCAGCCGCTCCAGGTCCACCCCGGTCTCGATGCCGAGGCCGTTCAGCATGAACACCACATCCTCGGTGGCCACGTTGCCGGAGGCCCCCTTGGCGTAAGGACAGCCGCCAAGGCCGGCCACTGCGCTGTCGATGACCGCGACGCCGAGCTGCATGACCGCGAACAGATTGGCCACGGCCTGGCCGTACGTGTCGTGGAAATGGGCCGCCAGCTGCTCCATGGGCACGCGCTCGGCCACGGCGGAGACCATCCGCTGGGCCTTGAGCGGCGTGCCCACCCCGATGGTGTCGCCCAGGGAGATCTCGTGGCAGCCCATGTCGTACAGCCGACCGGCCACGTCGGCCACCGCTGCCGGCGCGATCGCCCCCTCATAGGGACAGCCCAGCACGCAGGACACGTAGCCGCGTACCCGGATACCGTCCGCAAGTGCGCTCTCCACCACCGGCTGGAAGCGTTCCAGGCTCTCGGCGATGGAGCAGTTGATGTTGCGTTGGGAGAACGACTCCGAGGCGGCGCCGAACACGGCCACTTCCTCGGCGCCGGCAGCCTTGGCCGCCTCGTAGCCCTTCATGTTCGGCGTCAGCACCGGATAGCTGACACCCGGCCGGCGGCGGATGGCGGTCAGCACCTCGCCGCTGGCCGCCATCTGCGGCACCCACTTGGGCGAAACGAAGGCACCGGCCTCCACGGCCGGCAGGCCGGCGTCGGCCAGGCGCTCGATGAGCTCGATCTTCACCTCGGCCGGCACGCTGCCCGGCTCGTTCTGCAGGCCGTCGCGGGGCCCCATCTCGACGATCCTGACCCGGTTCGGCAGATTCATGGCGTTCGCCTCAATGTTGGGACTGCTGAGAAGTACGGGCCGCCGGTCAGCCTTCCTCGACGTTCAGCGCCAGCAGCTCCGTACCCTCCTCGACCTGGTCTCCCACGGTATAGTTCACCGTGTCCACCACCGCCGCCGCCGTGGCGGTGATGGTGTATTCCATCTTCATCGCTTCCAGCACCATCAGCGCGTCGCCGGCAGCCACCCGATCGCCGGGCGAGACCAGCACGCTGATCACCTGCCCCGGCATGGGCGCGGTGAGGCTGCCCTCGGCAACCTCGTCTTCCATGCCGGCCGCCAGCGGGTCGTGGAGCTCAAGGACATGACTGCCCTCGGGCGTCAGGACGGTGAGCTCGGCGCCGCGGCGGATGACGGTGGCGTTCATGCGCAGCCCGTCCAGATCCACCCGCAGGCCATCGTCCAGTACCTCGGCCGAAGCCCGCATCTGCGAGCCGGGCAGCTCCAGGTAATAGTGGTCGTCACGGTAATGGGCAACCACCTGCTGGTCCTCGCCCGCCTCGCGGAAGATCAGCGTATGGTGGTTGTCCCCGTTCAGCCGCCACCCGCCGGTGGCGTGCCAGGGCGAATGGGCATCCGCGGACATGGCGGCCCGGGCGCGCCCTGCCTCGTCGATGCGGCTCAGCTCATGGAGCGCGGCGATGGCCAGCACGGCGTCCCCGGCAGGCCGGCGCTCCGGGAACAGCTCCTCGTAATGCTCGGCAATGAAGCCGGTGGTGATCTCCCCCGTGTCGAAGGCCGGATGCGCCGCCACCGCCGAGAGGAAAGCCAGGTTGGTGGTCGGCCCCACCACGCGGAACCCGGCAAGCGCATTGCGCAGCCGGCGCAGGGCCTCGCTCCGGTCCCGGTCCCAGACCACCAGCTTGGCGATCATGGGATCATAGTGAATGCTGACCTCGTCACCCTGGCGCACGCCGGTGTCGATGCGGACGTGGGTGGTCTCCGCCGGCGTGCTCAGATAGACGATGCGCCCGGTGGCGGGCAGGAAGTCCCGGTCCGGGTCCTCGGCGTAGATCCGCGCCTCGAACGCATGGCCGTTCTTGCCGATCTGCTCCTGGCTTCGCGGCAGCGGCTCGCCGCCGGCGACCCGCAGCTGCCACTCCACCAAGTCGAGTCCGGTGATCATCTCAGTGACGGGATGCTCCACCTGCAGACGCGTGTTCATCTCCATGAAGTAGAATCGCCCGTCCCGGTCGGCGATGAACTCCACGGTGCCGGCACCCACGTAGCCTATGGCCCTCGCCGCCGCCACGGCGGCCTCGCCCATCTCCCGGCGCCGCTCGGGCGTCATGCCCGGCGCGGGCGCCTCCTCCACCACCTTCTGGTGGCGCCGCTGGATGGAGCAGTCCCGTTCGAAGAGGTGCACCGCATTATCCTGGGTATCGGCGAAGACCTGCATCTCGATGTGCCGAGGCTGCAGCACGAATTTTTCGATCAAAACGCGCTCGTCGCCGAACGAGGACGTCGCCTCACGCTTGGCGGAGGCGAGCGCGGCGTCGAAGTCAGCCGCGGAATCCACCTGGCGCATGCCCTTGCCGCCGCCTCCGGCGGAGGCCTTGATCAGCACCGGATAGCCGATCTCCTCGGCCCGTTCGGCCAGGTAGGCCGGGTCCTGCTCGTCACCATGGTAACCCGGCACCAGCGGTACGTCCGCCTCGCCCATGATGGCCTTCGCCGCGCTCTTGGAGCCCATGGCGCGAATCGCCTCGGCGGGCGGGCCGATGAAGACGATGCCGGCCTGCTCGCAGGCTTCGGCGAACTCGGCGTTCTCGGACAGGAAGCCGTAGCCGGGGTGCGCGGCCTGGGCGCCGCTGCGGCGGGCCACGTCCAGAATCAGATCGGTGCGCAGGTAGCTGTCCCGGGCCGGTGCCGGGCCCAGCAGCCACGCCTCGTCGCAGAGGCTGACGTGTCGGGCCCGGGCGTCGGCCTCGGAGTAAACGGCCACGGTGCGCACCCCCAGCCGCCGGCAGGTCTGTGCGATTCGGCAGGCGATCTCTCCACGGTTGGCGATGAGGATCTTGTCGAACATGGCCGTCATCTCCCGCCGGTGTCCTGTCGCCAGGCGGGCTGGCGCTTCTCCAGGAAGGCCGCGAGACCCTCCTGGCCTTCCGGCGAGACCCGGATGTCCGCGATTCGCCGGGACGTATCCTCTATCATGCCCTGATCCACCGGCCCGCGGGCCACGTCCCGGGCCAGGCGCTTGGCTTCGCCCACCGCCTCGGGACCGTTCTGCAGCAGCGCCGAGCACAATGTCTCGACCCGCTCATCCAGGGCTTCCGGCGTCACCACCTCGTGCACGAGCCCGATTCGCCGGGCCTCCTCGGCGCCGAATCGCTCGGCGGTGAGGAAGTAGCGCCGCGCCTGCCGCTCGCCCATGGCCGTGACCACGTAGGGGCTGATCACTGCCGGTATCAGCCCCAGCTTGACCTCCGACAGGCAGAAGCTCGCCTTCTCGCTGGCCACGGCCATGTCGCAGCAGGCCACCAGGCCGACCCCGCCGCCGAAGGCGGCGCCCTGCACCCGGGCGATGGTGGGCCGGCGCATGCGGTTCAGCGTCTCCATGAGCCCGGCGAGCTTCATGGAGTCGGCGTAGTTCTGGTCGCGGGTGTAACCCGCCATGCGCCGCATCCAATTGAGGTCCGCCCCCGCGGAGAAGCTCTTGCCGGCGGCGGCGAGCACCACGACCCGCACCTCCGACAGCGCGTCGATGCGCTGCAGCTCCTCGCTCAAGCCCGCTATGAACGCGTCGTCGAAGGCGTTGTGTACCTCCGGCCGGTTCATGGTGAGGGTGGCGATGCCCCGCTCGTCGATGTGTGTGCTGTAGAAAGTCTCGTCCGTCATGGCTATTCCCAGTCGGCTACATGCGGAACACGCCGAAGCGGGTGTCCGCCACGGGCGCGTTCAGCGATGCCGAGATGCCGAGGCCCAGGACCATCCGGGTGTCCGCCGGGTCGATCACGCCGTCGTCCCAGAGCCGGGCGGTGGCGTAGTAAGGGTGGCCCTGGTGCTCGTACTGCTCCCGGATGGGCGCCTTGAAACGCTCCTCGTCCTCGGCGGGCCATTCCTGGCCCTTGCGCTCCAGGCCGTCGCGGCGGACCTGGGCGAGCACGTTGGCGGCCTGTTCGCCGCCCATCACCGAGATCCGCGCGTTGGGCCACATCCACAGGAATCGCGGGCTGTACGCGCGGCCGCACATGCCGTAATTGCCGGCGCCGAAGCTGCCGCCGATGATGACCGTGAATTTGGGCACTCGCGTGGTGGCGACGGCGGTGACGAGCTTGGCCCCGTCCTTGGCGATGCCGCCGGCCTCGTACTTGCGGCCCACCATGAAGCCGGTGATGTTCTGCAGGAACACCAGCGGGATGCCGCGCTGGCTGCACAGCTCCACGAAGTGGGCGCCCTTCAGGGCCGACTCCGAGAACAGCACGCCATTGTTGGCGACGATGCCCACCGGATAGCCGAAGATGCGGGCAAAGCCGCAGACCAACGTGGTCCCGTAAAGCGCTTTGAACTCGTCCAGCTCGCTGCCGTCGACGATACGAGCGATGACCTCGCGCACATCGTAGGGCTGGCGCGAGTCGGTGGGTACGACCCCATGCAGCTCCGAGGGATCGTGGAGCGGCGGGGCCGGCTCCCGGACCTCCAGCGGCATGGGTTTCGGCCGGTTCAGGTCGCGCACGATGCGGCGGGCGGTGCCCAGCGCGTGAGGGTCGTTCAGGGCGTAGTGGTCGGTAACGCCGGAGGTGCGCGAGTGCACGTCGGCGCCCCCCAGGTCCTCGGCGCTGACCACCTCGCCGGTGGCCGCCTTCACCAGCGGCGGGCCGCCCAGGAAGATGGTGCCCTGTTCCTTGACGATGACGCTCTCGTCGGCCATGGCCGGCACGTAGGCCCCGCCCGCGGTGCAGGAGCCCATCACCACCGCCACCTGAGGGATGCCTTTGGCGGACATGTTGGCCTGATTGAAGAAGATCCGGCCAAAATGGTCCCGATCGGGGAAGACCTCGTCCTGGTTGGGCAGGTTGGCGCCGCCGGAGTCCACCAGGTAGATGCAGGGCAGGTGGTTCTGCTCGGCGATCTCCTGGGCGCGGAGGTGCTTCTTCACGGTGATGGGATAGTAGGTCCCGCCCTTCACCGTGGCGTCGTTGACCACCAGCAGGCACTCGCGGCCGGCGACCCGGCCGATGCCGGTGATGATGCCGGCGCCGGGCACGTCGTCGTCGTAGACCTCATGCGCCGCCAGCTGGGAGAGCTCGAGGAACGGCGAGCCCACGTCCAGCAGCAGCCTGACGCGGTCCCGGGGCAGCAGCTTACCGCGACCCAAGTGACGCTTCCGCGCGGTCTCGCCCCCGCCCTGACTGACGGCGGTTACCTTGGCGCGCAGGTCGTCCACCAGCTCGCCCATGGCGGCGCGGTTGGCGGCGAACTCCTCGGAGCGGGGGTTGAGCTTGCTCTTGATGACGCTCATGGCCGGGCCCCGCTCAGGCGCTCTCGGTAAACAGCTCGCGGCCGATCAGCATGCGCCGGATCTCCGACGTGCCCGCGCCGATCTCGTAAAGCTTGGCGTCCCGCAGCAGCCGGCCCGTGGGGTACTCGTTGATGTAGCCGTTGCCGCCCAGCAGCTGGATGGCGTCCAGGGCGCACTGGGTGGCCTTCTCGGCCGAGTACAGGATGGCGCCGGCAGCGTCCTTGCGGGCGGTCTCACCCCGGTCGCAGGCGGCGGCCACGGCGTAGACGTAGGCGCGGCAGGCGTTCAGCGTGGTGTACATATCCGCCACCTTGCCCTGCACGAGCTGGAACTCGCCGATGGCCTGGCCGAACTGTTTCCGCTCGTGGACGTAAGGCACCACCGCGTCCACACAGGCCTGCATGATGCCCAGCGGCCCGCCGGAGAGCACCGTACGCTCGTAGTCCAGCCCGCTCATGAGCACGTTCACGCCCTTGCTCTCCTGGCCGAGGATGTTCTCCGCGGGCACCTCGCAGTCCTCGAACACCAGCTCGCAGGTGTTGGAGCCGCGCATGCCCAGCTTGTCCAGCTTCTGGGCCGTGGAGAAGCCCGGCATGCCTTTCTCTATGAGAAAAGCGGTGATGCCGCGGGGCCCGGCGTCCGGGTCGGTCTTGGCGTAGACCACCAGGGTGTCGGCGTCGGGACCGTTGGTGATCCACATCTTGCTGCCGTTGAGCACGTAGCCCTCGCCCTTCTTCTCCGCCCGCAGACGCATGCCCACCACGTCGGAGCCCGCACCCGGCTCGCTCATGGCCAGAGCGCCCACATGCTCGCCGCTGATCAGCTTGGGCAGGTACTTGCGCTTCTGGGCCTCGCTGCCGTTGCGCCGGATCTGGTTCACGCAGAGGTTGGAATGGGCGCCATAGGACAGCCCCACGGACGCCGAGGCGCGGCTGATCTCTTCCATGGCCACCACGTGAGCCAGGTAGCCCATGCCGCTGCCCCCGTACGCCTCCTCCACCGTCAGGCCCAGCAGCCCCAGGTCACCGAGTTTCTGCCAGAGGTCGTCGGGAAACGCGTTGCTAGCGTCGATCTCCGCGGCCCGCGGCGCGATCTCCTTGTCCGCAAAGCTCTTGACGGAATGCCGGAGCATGTCGGCGGTCTCGCCCAGGCCGAAGTTGAGGGTGGGATACTGACTCATGATGCCTCCAGTCAGGTAACGGTTCGCCGTTCGTTCTGTCTCGATGGTGGCGCTGTCGACCGAGGCAGCAGCCGCCGCGATCGCAGGAAATCGTAGTCCTGCTTGACGTTAACGTCAACGTCAACTTTGAGCCGGCCGCCCGTGCCGCTGCCGGCCGGGCTTCAGCCGACCTCGGCCGCCCCCTCCGTGCGCGTTTCGAGCAGCTCCCTGCACCGGCGCTCGGAGGCATCCAGCTCTTCCAGGGCGGTATCGATGTCCTGCCGCTGCTGCCGCAGCTTGGCGCGCTTGCGCTCCAGCAGGTCCAGGTAATATTCGAGCTGGATCCGCGCGCCCCCCGGCTTGTCGTAGAGGACGAACGTTTCGCGGATCTCGTCCAGGGTAAAGCCAAGACGCTTGCCGCGAAGAATCAGCTTCAGCCGGGCACGCTCACGGGGGCTGTAAATGCGCTTCTGTCCTTGGCGGCTCGGGCTCAGCAGGCCACGATCCTGGTAAAAGCGAATGGCGCGCGTGGTAATGCCGAACTCCCGCGCCAACTCGCCGATGCTGTAGCTCTGCTTGCTCATGGGCTCTCACTCTGGACTGGCAACTGGCACTTTACGTAAACGTAAACCACGCCGCCCGGTCTCTCAACTCCTCTTTCGACGGTACTCGGCCCGATGCGGCCCCGAACCGGGCATAAATAGCATAAAACTATCGATATAACAGAAACAATCGATTGGATTAATTACCCCGCTGGTTTTTATCCTATGCCCAGTCTTCAACGGAAAGGAGGAAACACATGTCTCTCATCAACACCGAGATCAAGCCATTCAAGGCCCAGGCGTTCAAGCAGGGCCAGTTCTTCGAGATCACCGACGAGGACCTGAAGGGACAGTGGTCCGTGCTGTTCTTCTACCCGGCCGACTTCACCTTCGTCTGCCCGACGGAGCTGGAGGACCTGGCGGACCACTATGCCGAGTTCCAGGAAATGGGCGTAGAGATCTTCAGCGTGTCCACGGACACCCACTTCGCCCACAAGGCTTGGCACGACACGTCCGAGGCCATCGGCAAGATCGAGTTCACCATGATCGGTGATCCGACCCACGCCATCACGAACAACCTCGAGAATCTGCGTGAGGACGAAGGCGTCGCCGACCGCGCCACGTTCGTGATCGATCCGGACGGGGTGATCCAGGCCATGGAGGTCACCGCCGAGGGCATCGGCCGTGACGCCAGCGACTTGCTGCGCAAGGTCAAGGCCGCCCAGTACGTGCGGAACCACCCCGGCGAGGTCTGCCCCGCCAAGTGGAAGGAAGGCGAGAAGACCCTCGAACCATCCCTGGACCTGGTCGGCAAGATCTGAGCATCGCCCCAGCGGACCCGGGCAGAGCCGGGTCCGCCATACCGAACACTCCGCGTCGCCGATCCGGCAGGACCGGGCCGGCGATGTCGTCAAACCGTACTGAGCTGATGGGGAGCCGCCGTAATGTTGGACGCCAAACTCAAGGGCGGCCAGGTCCAGGACACCCTGGGGATCGAGAACTTCATCTCCGTGCCCTACACGGAGGGACCGAAGCTCTGCGCGTCCATGGAGCAGCACGTCAGGGAGTACGGCGTCGACGTCATGAACCTGCAGCGGGCCGAGCAGCTCATTCCGGCGGAACGTGCCGGCCAGCCCATCGAGGTACGGGTGGCGGGCGGCGCCTCGCTCCGGGCCCGCAGCGTGGTGCTCGCCACCGGCGCGCGCTGGAAGCAGCTCGGCGTACCCGGCGAGGAGCAGGAACAAGCCGCCTGACTCCGACGGTACGCGTTACGGCGCAGACAAGGCCCCGCCGAGCAGGTGGGGTCTTGTCGTCTACGACTCCAACACCCGCTCCATATAGACACGGTCGTAGCCGCTCTCGGCCCCGCGCCCAACCTCGATCCAGCCCATATGCCGGTATAGGGCCCGGTTGCGAGTCATCCGAGCGTGGGTGTAAAGGCGCATCCGTGAAAGACCGTGGCGCCAGGCTTCTTGCTCCGCCAGCGTCATCAAGCGGCGCCGGTGGTATCCCGATGGTGTCCTCGCAGTCGCGGTAGGCAGCATCCACACAGCGCTGTACCGCCACTTGGTCTCTGGCAACCGCCCCGCGAAAGCAGAACGTTTCCTGGTCGTTCACGGCCGCCCTCCTTCGCTGCCGGTTCGCATTGCCGGGAACGCTTCGCTTGCCCCGGCATTTCCATCGTACCGCTACTCCGCCACGTCGATGGTCGTCACCGGCCGCGCCTGATTGCCCCACCTGCGGCGGATGTAGGTCGCCACTGCCGCGATCTCCTGTCGGCTCAGGTTGTAGTGGGGCGGCATCCCGTAGGGTCTCGGGTCGCCCGGCACCGCCGCCGGAAAGCCGCCTTCGCGGATCATGTTGATGACGTTGACGGGATTGTCCAGCATCACCCCGCGGTTTCCCGCGAGCGCCGCCACGCCTTCGCTACCCCGCCCAGCGTCGCCGTGACAGTCGCTGCAGCCGTTGTCGTAGATGCGCTTGCCGAGCGCGAGCGTCCGTTTCAGTTCGGCGGGGGAGTCCGTCGCCCCCCGCCGGGCCCCGGCAACGGCGGTTTCGGGTATCGAAGTCAGGTAAGCCGCCATGGCCCGGGCATCATCCCTGGAAAGATGCTGCAGGCTCTGGAAGACCACATCCGCCATCGGGCCCATCATCACAGTGTCCCCCGATCGTCCGCTGCGCAGGAGCATGGCGGCCTGCATTATGTCCAGCGACTGCAGCCCCGCTTCCGCCGGAGAGCCGAGGGACGGCGCGTACCAGTGGTGCACCATACCGCCGGGCGCCGAGGGGCTGCTGCGTTTGGCACCCATGGCGTTGCGCTGTCGGTGGCACTCATCGCAGTGCCCCAGGCCTTCCACGAGATAGCGGCCCCGGTTCCACTGCTTTCCGCGTCCGGGATCGGGCTGGTAGGTTTCCGGCCGGAAGTACAGCGCCTGCCAAACGGCCAGCAGCGGTCTCACGCTGTAAGGGAAGTCCAGGTCGTGGGCGGGGGTGCGGTGCCGAACCGGCTTGACGGTGCGCAGATAGGCATAGATCGCGTCCACGTCCGCCCGCGTCACCCGGGTAAAGCTCGGGTAGGGACACGCTGGATAGAGCCGGCTGCCGTCCGCGCGGATCCCCCGGTGCATAGCCCGCCAGAACTGGGGCTCCGACCAGTCGCCGATACCGGTGTCCGGATCCGGCGTGATATTCGGCGTATGGAACGTGCCGAAGTCACTCTCCAGCGCCAGACCGCCCGCGAAGGGCCGGCCGCCCGGTGTCGTGTGGCAGCCGGCGCAGTTGCCGACCCGGATGAGGTAGCGGCCCTGCGCCACCAGGGCCGCGGGTGGACGGCCCTGCAGAGCGGCCGGATCGTCCGGGGACGCGGCTGGCTGCGGCAGGGACCAGAAGAGCCAGGCCGTAGCGGCCGCCAGAGCGAAGACAATGACGGAAATTCCCCGGCGCAGCGCCCGCATGCTCACCCCTCCGGCCGCTCGACGCTGCCGCACTCCAGCGGCGGATTGCGGACCGGCTCCTGCCGGGGCCGGGTATTCTCGGGGAGCGGCCGTGACGACAGCCAGGCGGCCACGGCCTCCACGTCGCGCCGTGACAGACGCCCGGCGACCTTGGCCATGCAGTCCGGCGGCGCGGCATGGCGCTCGCCAACCCGAAACGCCCCCAGCTGTCCCATGATGTAGTGCCGCGGCAGACCGATGAGCCCGGGAGTAGCGGGCAGGACACCGGCCAGCCGCTCACCGTGACAGGCCTCGCAGGGCGGGATCTTGCGGCCCGAGTCGCCGTGGCGGACCAGCTGCCGGCCCCGCTCCAGAAGCGCGGGGGCATCCGGCGGCGACGCGGGCTTGGGGTACGGCACTTCCCGGGAGGCGAAGTACCGAGCGATGTCCCAGAGATAGGCGTCGGAGAGATGGCTCACCATGTACTGCATGGTGCTGTTGTGACGGCGCGCCTCGCGGTAGTTCACCAGCTGGTTGAAGAGATAGCCGGCGGGCTTGCCCTGGATCCGCGGCACATAGCCTTCTGCGATTCGGATGGCATGCTCGCCGTGGCAGGCGGTACAGGCGCGGACGCGGTCGCCCATGCTGCCCTGTACCGGCGGTGCAGCGCTCGCTGCCGACCATCCCAGCAACGCAATGAGCACTCCGCCAATCAACCGCAATGCCTTCACTGCCCGATGCCCCCCTGCCAAGGAGGCGCCATATTACTAAGCCGGTGGCGGGTGACGCCAGCTTTCAGGGCATGTCGGAGGCCGTCACGGTGGACGGCACGAAGGCGGAAAAGTTACCAATCGCGCCTGGCGGCGCTCCTACCGGTGGCCTGTAGTCGGCGGAATCCGCTCACCGTGCCGATCCGCGCACGGTCACCGCCACCCCGTCGGCGACGGTCTCGTCGGGATGGGTGACGACCGTCTCGCCGGGCTCGAGACCCTGCAGAACCTGTACGTCCAGTCCGCTTCGATGACCGAGCTCGATGCGCCGCAGCCGCGCTCGGCCGCCCGTCAGGACGAACACGGCCTGGTCGCCCTTGTGATCGAATACCGCGCTGTCCGGCACCTGAAGTACGTCGTCGCCGGACCACAGCACGAAACTGCAGTCCACCCGATAGCCGTCGCCCAGCCGTCGCCACAGATCGGGCGGCGAAGTAATCCGGGAAACCACCCAGACCCGCTGCTCTTCGATTCCCAGTGCCGAAACCTTGGTGAAAGCCGTCGGCTCAACACGGGTGACTTGCCCTTCCAGGTCCCGGTCGCCGCCCCAGCGCTGCAGTCGGACGGCCATGCCTGGATGGATACGCACGGCGTCGCTGGAGAGCACATCGGTCTTCACCTCGATAGCGCCCGGATCCCCAATCTCGATCAGCTCGGTGCCGCTGGTGACGGGCCCGGCGCTCTCGTGATGCACGGCCAGTACCCGACCGGCCACCGGGGCCTTGACGGGGACGGCTTCCCGGGGGAGGCCCGAAGCGCCGTATTGCAGCATGGCGCGGGCTGACTCCAGGTCCGCCCGGGCCCCCTGAACCTGGTAGCGGGCGGAACGGCGGTCCGCCTGTGCCTCCCGGTTGCTGGCCTGGGCGATGTCAAGCTCCTGGTCGGTGGCATAGCCCTTTGCATGCATGGAGCGCACCCGGGCGAGCTCCGTGGCGGAACGGTGGGCCGCGGCGTCGGCAGCCTGCCGCCGGGCTTCCGCCGCCTGGACAGCCGCCTCCGCGCCGGCCACGGAGGCCTTGGCCTGAGCGCGGTTGCGCGGATCGAGCAGCGAGGCCGGCATCGGCTCGATCCGCGTCAGCACATCGCCGGACGTCACCGGGTCCCCGACCTCCAGGTCAATGCGCCCGGCGTCGCCGGCAAGCGGCGCCGATACCAGGTAGCGGTCGCGCACCCGTGTCCGCCCTTCCTGATCCACCGTCACGGCCATCGGTCCCTGCCGGACCCGAGCCACGGTCACCTTCGCGGGTCCGGGGAGGAAGGCATAGATCAGCCCGCCAGCGACGATCAGCGCGAGCCCGATGCCCACAATACGTTTGCCCCACTTCATTGCTGCTATTCCCTCGTCTTGAGTGCATCCACCAGGCTCAGGCGATTGAGCTTGCGAACGATCAGTACCGCGGAGACGGCGGCGGCGATCAGCACGCCGGCGGCGGCGAATCCGTAGGTATCGGTGCCGATGACCAGCGGTATCCGGTACAGGTCGGATTCGAACCCCTGGGCGAGCATCCAGCACAGCCCGCGGCCGAAGATGAAGCCGGGGACAATGGCAACCAGGGTGAGCACTGCCAACTCGCCGAGAATGATGTAAGCCACCTCCGCCCGGCTGTAGCCCAGCACGCGAAGGCTGGCGAGCTCTCGGCTGCGCTCGGACAGGGCGATGCGGGCGCTGTTGTAGACGACCCCGAACGCGATGGTGCTCGCCAGTATCGAGCTGATCAGGGCGAACACCCCCATGATCTCGCCGATGGTCTCGTGGAAGCTCTGGATGCTGCGCCGGCGCAGGCTCACGCCCGCCACGCGGGGCATGTCCTGCAGCCTCCGAGCCACCGCCCTCTCGTCGTCGCCACGTACCGCCAGATAGGCACCGGAAATCGCCCCGCCCTCGCCCAGCAGCCGGTTCAGTGCACCGAGGCGCATGTAGCCCTGGGAACCGAGGTACTCCCTGGCGAACCCGGCGACCCTCACCCGCCGGGTCGGCCGAGCACCCTCGAGGACGCGGACGGTTACTCGGTCGCCCTCCTTCAGGCCCAGATAGCCGCCGAGATAGTCCGTGAGCACGATGCCGGCGGGCGCCAATGCGATGGGCTGAAGCGACCTGTCCAGCACCCGGTGCAGCCGGTCTCCGCGCCGGTAGCCAAGCACCTCGGTCCGATAGGAGCGGTAACCGTTCACCAGTTCCACCGGTACCGCGCGAAAGGGCTCCGCATGGCGTATTCCCCGGGTGCGCCCAAGGCTGTACAGCGCCTCCGAGTCGGTGGGATCGGTGAATGTCGCTGTCATGTCTTCGCGCTGCGCGACATTGAACTGCACGTCGACCATGTAATTGATGGAGTCACCTCCGAAGCGCCCCAGCATCATGATGCCGATGGAGGCCGCGATCCCCACGACGGAGAGCAGCGACTTGACCGGCGAGCGCTCCAGGTGACGAACCACCATGCGGCTTGGCTGGTCCAGGAGCCGGCGCAGGCCGGTACGTTCCAGCAGGGTCTGGCGATAGACTGGCGGCGGCTCGGGGCGCATTGCCTCGGCCGGCGGCAGCCGAGCCGCCCGGCGGACGGCCCCCAGCGTTCCCAGCAGCGCCGCGCCTGCGGTCGCCCCGACGGCAGCCCCCACCGTGCCGCCGTCCAGACGGTAAAGCAGAAAGGGAAATCGGAATATATCCTGGTACGTCGCGCTCATGCCACGCCCGATCCAGAGCCCGAAGACCGTGCCGAGAAGGGCGCCGAGCGCGGCCACCATCAACACCATGACGACGTAGTGAACGGCCACCGCCCGGTCGCCATAGCCGAACGCCTTGAGAATCCCGATCTGCTCGCGCTGGTTTCGTATCAGCCGTGTCACGACCACGTTGAGCAGAAAAGCCGCCACGCCCAGGAACACGAACGGCACCGTATTGGTCAGCGTGCCGAGCTCGTGCATCTCGTTGACGAGATAGCGGTTGGAGACCTGGTACTGGCGGGTGTGTGCGCCGAGCCCACCGTAGCGGTCCACGATCGCGTCGACCCGGTCCACCACGGTCTGGGCGTCGGTCCCAGCCGCCACGCGGAATGTTGCGCTGTTGAACGCGCCGTCCATGTCGTAGGCCGTGGCGAGCGGCTCGCGGTTCATCCAGATGACCGCGTAGCGGCTGAAGTCCGGCAAAATGTCCCCGGGCTTGATCTGATAGATGAACTCCGGCGACAGCCCCACGCCGACAATCGACAGCGCCTGTCTGCGGCCGTTGATCACGGCCACGAGGCCCTCGCCCAGGTGCAGGTCGTGTGCCTGGGCAAAAGACTGGGCGACCACGACCTCGTCATCCGCATGAGACCGGGGCAGCCGTCCTCGGGCGAGGAACAGCCGGTTGAGCTTGGGCTGGTGCCCGTCGGGAATGGACACGAGCAGCGCTGTCGCCGGGTCCTGAAACCCCGGCACCTCCAGGTTGGCCTGCGCGGTGACCCGGGTCTCGGCCGTCGCCACGCCGGGTATCGCGGCAAGACGCGCCTGGAGCCGCTCTGGCGCCCGCTTCAGCGAGACGAACACGTCGGCGAAGCGATAGTCGCGGTAGAAGGCATCGCGGGTCCGCAGCAGTCCGTCATGGGTGGTCATCAGACCCACGTAGGCAGCGACGCCGCTGGCCAGGACCAGGGCGATGGCCAGCATCTGGCCGCGCAGCGTCCACAGGTCCCGCAGCAGCTTGCGGTTCATGGCGCTGAGCCACTTCACCAGCTCAGCGCCTCCGGCGCCTTGCGTTGCACGTTGGTGTCGATGCCGGAGACCCGACCGTCGCTCATGTGCACCACTCGGTCGGCCATCTGGGCGATGACGGCGTTATGGGTGATGACCGCCGTGGTCGTGCCCACCTCTTCGTTCACCCGGCGCAGGACACTGAGCACGACGACGCCGGTCTGGGAATCCAGCGCTCCGGTGGGCTCGTCGCAGAGCAGCACCGTCGGCCGCTTGGCGACCGCGCGGGCGATGGCTACCCGCTGCTGCTCGCCGCCGGAGAGCTGGGCGGGAAAATGATCGAGCCGCCGACCGAGGCCTACCAGGTCCAGGGCTTCCTCGGGAGCCAGGGGATCGTCGGCGATCTCCGTCACCACCTGGACGTTCTCCCGGGCCGTGAGGCTGGGAATCAGGTTATAGAACTGGAAGACGAAGCCCACGTGGTGACGCCGGTAATCGGTCAGCTCGCGCTCCGTGGCACGGGTGAGCTTCCAGTCACGGTAGACGACTTCCCCGGTGGTGGGCACGTCGAGCCCGCCGAGGATGTTCAGAAATGTGGACTTGCCGCTGCCCGAGGCACCCAGGAATACCACGAACTCGCCGGCGTAGAGGTCCAGCGTTATGCCCCGGAGAGCCGTGACATCCACCTCTCCGACCCGGTAAACCTTGGTGATGTCGTGGGCATGGAAGACCGCGTCCGGCCTATTCTCATGAGGGTGTTCCCTGTCCGCCACCTTGTTCGTTCCTCATTGGCCTGTATGCTCGGCGACGGTACCTCGGCCCCCGCGCCGACTCGTGACGACGGTCAAGAAAGCCCGCCGGGCCGGGTCAGCTCCAGCAGTCGGGCCTCGATCTCCCGGCGCTGATCGTCGCTCAGCTCCAGCAGACCCAAAATGCGGCTGAACCAGATGCCGTCCGCGGCAAAGCACACGGCCGCCGCGACCCCGGACGGAAGCCCGTCGTCGGCAAGCGCCTCCAACCAGCTCCCCGCATAGGCGCGGAACGGGTCCAGCACCTCCGGGCTACCGGCGGCAACATGGAACAGAGCCCGCTTATACCCGCTATGCAACGCTGAATCCGCCAGCGTGGTCTTCACGATCGCCCGTGCCTGGCGTCCCGGCCCCGTGGGCTCCGCCTCCAGGGCCTGCCGGAGGCTGGCCTCGAAAAGCTCCACATAGCGCACCACCATGCCGCTCGTGAGCGCCTCCTTGCTGGCGAAGTGATACAGCAGCCCGCCCTTGCTGATTGCCGCTTCCCGGGCCACTGCCTCCAGCGTGAACGCCGCCAGTCCGCCCCGCGTGAGCACCGCCTGGGCCGCGTCCAGTATCCGGGTTCGCGTATCGTTCACGTCCGTCCTCTCGACCATACTCAATCAAGCATTTCCGTCACTATACCGTCCAGACGGTGTAGTTACCAAGATTTAAGTCACCAACGCCATTCACCCTGCCCGTTGTGAACGATTTCCTGAACGAGCGCCAACGGCCACTGGACTCCGACCCCCCGCCGGCCGAAGAATACGCGTTCGCGACAGCCGAACCGCGGGGGTTACGGAAGACCGTCAGCCTCCGCCCGACGTCTTGGGGGACGGAGTGCAACCGATCATTTCAGTGGACGGCCTCGGCAAGACCTATGCGTCCGGCTTCGAGGCGCTGAAGGACGTCAACCTGGAAATCCGCAAGGGCGAAATATTCGCGCTGCTGGGACCGAACGGCGCCGGCAAGACCACGCTGATCAGCATCATCTGCGGCATCGTCACCCCGACCCATGGCAAGGTGCTGGCGGATGGGCACAACATACTCGCCGACTACCGCCAGGCGCGGTCGCTGATCGGGCTGGTGCCCCAGGAGATCTCCACGGACGCCTTCGAGAGTGTCTGGGCCACGGTGAACTTCAGCCGGGGTCTGTTCGGCAAGCCGCCCAACAAGGCCTACACCGAGAGGGTGCTGCGCGATCTGTCCCTGTGGGACAAGCGCGACGCGCGGATCATGGCCCTGTCAGGGGGCATGAAGCGGCGGGTGATGATCGCCAAGGCCCTGGCCCACGAGCCCAAGATCCTGTTCCTGGACGAACCCACTGCAGGCGTGGACGTGGAGCTGCGCCGGGACATGTGGGAGATGGTCCGCGGCCTGCGGGACAGCGGGGTCACCATCATCCTCACCACTCACTACATCGAGGAGGCCGAGGAGATGGCGGACCGGGTGGGCGTGATCAACCACGGCGAGATCATCCTGGTGGAGGACAAGCACGCGCTCATGGAGAAGCTGGGCCGCAAGCAGCTGATGCTGAGCCTGCAGCAGCCCCTCGACCGCATTCCTCCGGACCTGGCGGACCAGCCCCTGGAGCTCTGCGAGGACGGCAGCCAGCTCATCTATACCTACGATGCCCGTACCGAGCACACCGGCATCGCCGAGCTGCTGCGCGAGCTCAACCGCCGCGGTATCGACTTCAAGGACCTGCGCTCCAGGGAGAGCTCCCTGGAGGACATCTTTGTCAGCCTGGTGAGGGGGCAGCGATGAATCTCCACGGCATCCGCGCCATCTATGTCTTCGAGCTGGCCCGCACCTGGCGGACGCTGATGCAGAGCATTGCCTCGCCGGTACTGTCCACATCGCTGTATTTCGTGGTGTTCGGCTCGGCCATAGGCTCGCGGATGGTGTCCATCGACGGCGTGAGCTACGGTGCCTTCATCATCCCCGGCCTGATCATGCTCTCGCTGCTCAACGAGAGCATCTCCAACGCGGCCTTCGGCATCTATATGCCCAAGTTCACGGGCACCATCTACGAAGTGCTCTCCGCCCCCATCTCGTCGCTGGAGATCGTGTTGGGCTACGTGGGTGCGGCCGCCACCAAGTCCGTCGTCCTGGGCGTGCTGATCCTCATCACGGCCCGCTTCTTCGTCGACTACCAGATCGACCACCCGGTGTGGATGCTGGCGTTCCTGGGCCTGACCGCGGTCACCTTCAGCCTGTTCGGCTTCATCATCGGGGTATGGGCGGACGGCTTCGAAAAGCTGCAGATCGTGCCGCTGATGATCGTCACGCCCCTGACCTTTCTCGGCGGCAGCTTCTACTCCATCGACATGCTGCCGCCGTTCTGGCAGAAGGTCACGCTCTTCAACCCGGTGGTCTACCTGATCAGCGGCTTCCGGTGGAGCTTCTACGGGATTTCCGACGTGGGCGTGGGTATCAGCCTGGGCATGACGTTCGTCTTCCTCTGCGTCTGTCTCGGACTGGTCTGGTGGATCTTCCGCACCGGCTACCGGCTCAAGGCCTGAACCCCGGTCCGCTCAGTCGATCGGCACGGAGAATACGAGCCGGTACCGGGGCTCCGAGGCCGTGCTTTCCACGCCCCAGCGCAGCACGCCGCCGAGCTCCTGGATGCGCGTCTGCATGTTGTGCAGACCGCGCCCCGGTCCTGACCCGCCGTCCGCGTCCCCAGCCACCGACGGCACGGACATACCGTCGTTTCTGAACTCCACTTGCAGGCTGTCCGCGTCGCAGCAAGCGGACACGGTGACGCAGTCCGGGGTCGCGTGTTTGATGGCGTTGGTCAGCGCCTCGTCCATGACCCGCCGCAGATTGATGGCCTGACGCGGCGTCAGGTTGAGCCCGCCGGCGCTCCCCAGGTCGTCTTCGAAGGTCAGCCGCGTACCGCTGCCTTCGGCCCGTTCCCGGGCACCGATCTGCCACTCATCCAGGAGATCGTCCAGCCTGCGCTCCTGCTCGTCGTCAAGCGTGTTCACCGCATCCCGGAGGGCTTCCAGGGCGCGCCGGGCCAGGGCCTCGCGACGGCTGTCCGGGGCATCGAGCATCAATGACAGCAGCTTGCCGCCGACGTCGTCGTGCAGGTCACGCATGATCCGCTTGCGCTCGATGCGGGCGCCCTCTTCCTGGGCACGACGCACGCCATAGATGCGCGCGCCCACATGGAGCAGCGCCTCCACCGTGCGGACGTCGTTCCTGGAAAACAGCCGGCGCCCGCGGTCCGCGTAGCGCAGGTGAAGCCCGGAACCGCCCGTCAGGCCTGGCACGTCCAGCCGGGCGCCGTTGTCGGCGAGTGTCACCGCCTCGCCGCGGCGGCCGTCCGGTGCCGCCTGGATGGCGAGCGGCTGGAGCAACCGGCGCAGCGTCTCCTGCCAGGTCAGGTCCACCGCCTCTGCCCCGCGGGCCGCCATCACCCTCTGGGCGAACTCCGGCATATCCATCGCGGCGGCGAGATCCGATCCGCGCATGAAACGCTGCCACAGCCACTGCCGCAGCGGGAAATAGACCCAGCCGATGGCGATCACCGCAAGACCCAGCACGGTGACCGGCTCCACATCCAGCAGCAGCGCCAGCACCACGTCCCCCACCAGCACGGCCACGCCGCCGAAGAACCAGGCCCACGCGACGAACCACCAACGCTCCAGGTCGAACAGCCGGTAGCGCAGCACCCCCAGGGCGAAGCCGACGTAAAGCATGACCGCCAGCCCCACCATCACGGTGGTCGAGAACAGTGGCTTGCCGGCGAACAGCAACGGCACGAAGTAGCCCACCAGCGCCGCGCCCATGCTCAGGAACACGGACAGGAAGAACCAGCGCAGCGCGGCGCGGTCGACGGGGTCGGCTCGCGACCGGCGCCACTGCAGGACCGACAGCCCGGCACCCGCCACGTAGTACAGCATCAGCGGCGCATAGAAGCTGTGCAGCGGCCAGTCGAGGAAATGCAGGTTCTCATTGAGCTCGATGAGACCGATCAGGCCCAGGATGGACGCCGGCAAGGCCGCGCAGCGCCCGAGACGCTGGGGATAGCAGGCAAGCAGCGCGAATATGCAGCCGAGCATCCAGTGGACGGCCAGGTTGTTCCCGCGCAGGATCAGCTGGAACAGCTCGGCCCGTAGTGCCAGCTCCCGCACCGTCCAGATGCTGTTGCACCAGGTGGCGGCGAAGAAGCCCAGCCCCGACAACGCCAGCAGCCGGGCGGGACCCAGCCGGGGCCGGAAGACCCAGACGAACAGCCCGATCATGCAGGCGGTGAAACCGAACAGGTGCAGCAGCCAGAAATCGGCGCTCAGCACCCGCAGCGGCCGGCGCGGCTCCGGCTCGACGCGGACGCGGCCGCCATCGGCCAGGACGAACGTGATGGCCCCGGCGCTAAGCGCCTTGCCAAGAGGCGCCTGCCTGTCCATGTAGGACTCGTAGCCGGCGAACGTACTGTAGGCGTGGGGGATGACGTGGGGACGGTATCCGGCCAGCGACAGGCTGCGGCCCTGCGCAATGACCGCGCTCACCCGGTCGCCGGCTGCGAGCCGGCCAGCGGCCGGTCCCGCCGGATCAACCTGCGTTACGCGGAGCCCCGCCCGTCCGGCACTGGCGAACTCGGCACCCAACCACGGTTGACGCACCGCCAGCCACACGGCAACGCTGATGGCCCCCGCCAGGACGAGCAGGGCGCCGAAGAAGATCTGCAGTGGTGCAAAGCGCGAAAGCAAAACGAATCGAAGCTATGGCCTGATAGAAAAGGGCTCGGCACGGCTCGGCGGAAATTCCCCGGCCGCGCGCCACCCTACCCCTCACACACCCGCCGAACCGGAACGGCCCGGTCAGCGGGAAGAGTCGATGATCCCCAAGTGGACGGCTTCCCGGGTCGCCTCCGCGCGACCCGAGACGTTGAGCTTGCGGTAGATCGCCTTGACGTGCCCGGCCGCCGTGTGCGGAGAAATCTCCAGCGCCCTGGCAATGTCGGTGCGGTTGAACCCCCTCGACAGCAGATCCAGCACCTCCCGCTCGCGTTCGGTGAGCTGGGGCCCCGAGACATCCGCGGGCTCGCCGCGCCGGGCGAAGAAGCGCAGGATACGGCGCGCGATGCTGGGCGAGATCGGCGGCTCGCCGCGAACGATGCCCTGCAGCTGGCTCACGATCCGTTCCCGCGGCTGGTCCTTCAGGAGGTAGCCCTTCGCCCCCGCCTCCAGGGCCCTGAAGACGTGCTGATCGTCATCGTAGATCGTGGTCACCACCGGGTAGGTTTCGGCGGACGGATCCGCCGACAGCTCGCCGATGAGCTCGACCCCGCTGCCGTCCGGCAGGCCGATGTCCACCAGCGCCAGATCGAATCGACCCTGCTCCCGCAGACGGCGCCGCGCCTGTACCAGCGTCCCCGCCGTGGCGACCTCCGTCTCCGGAAAAGCATCCACGGCCACCCGCGCCAACCAGTCACGCATTCGGTCGTGGTCTTCGACGACCAATGCACTGTCCATGCGAACGCCCCCGATTCTTCTTCCCGGGACGCGGAAGCCAGGTCCGCTCCGACGCCCCTTGTCTCTTCGAGTATCCCGGGTCCCGCCTGCACGATCAAGCACCTATACCCCCGGGTGCATAAACGAACGCGCCCCACCGCCGGCGCCGCTGAAGCCGGTGTCGCGGCTCATCCGGGAGCCAGAACGGCACGTACCCCTGCCAGGTACTTCACGTCCGCGGCAGCGTCGAAGAGACGCTTGCCGACCGCCTCCAGCTGGCCGGGCTCCACCCGGCCGGCGGGCAGCTCCACCTCCACGAACAGCCGGGTGCCACGGTAATGCAGCGTCGTCCGGCTAACCGCTTCGGCCTCCGGCATGCCCCGCCAAGCCTGCCGGAGATCGTCCAGAACCCGGCTGCGCAGCGGCGGCCTCCGTTCCGTGAGCTCAACCCCGGTCAGACGCTCGGCATCCACGTGCACCAGCACCTCGCCGGCCTGCTCGAGGCGTTTCGCCAATACGGCGTGCACCTCTTCCCCGATACGGTGCCCCTCGGTGACGCTGAGCGTGGGATCCACCCGGATATGGACGTCGATCAGCACTTCGTCCCCCATGTAGCGGGAACGCAGCTGGTGGTGCGAGCGCACTCCATCCACCGCATTGATGGCGGCCCCCAGCGTCTCCAGCTCCGACTGGTCGAGCCCGGTGTCCACCAGCTCCCGCAGCGCCACCCAGCCGAACTGCCAGCCCATGACACCCACCATCAACGCCACGACGATGGCTGCGGCGGCGTCGAACCAGGCAATCCCGGCCATGGTGCCCGCCACGCCGGCGATGACCACCAGCGATGACGCTGCGTCCGAGCGGTGATGCCACGCGTTGGCCTCGATGAGTCTGGAACGCATCCGACGCCCGACCCGGATCGTGTACCAGTACAGGCCTTCCTTGGCGAGCACGGACACCACCGCAGCCGGCAGCACGTACCAACCGGGTACGGTCAGCCGGGCGGGCACGAGCAGGCGCTGGATCGCATCGTAGACGAAGCCGCCGGCCACAACGAGCAGAATCACCCCAACGGCGACCGTCGCCGCCGTCTCGAACCGGGCGTGACCGTAGGGATGATCCTCGTCCGCGTCCTTGCTGCCGGAGTGCGCGGCGAACAGCACGACCGCATCGCTGGCCAGGTCCGAGAGCGAATGCACCCCGTCCGCCACCAGGGCCTGGGAGTGCCCGACTACCCCGACCAGGACCTTGCCGACGGCCAGGAGCGCATTCACCAGCGCCCCCACCAGTGTCACCCGCCGCTTGCTCGACGCTTCCTCGGACGTGCCTTCCGCCTCGGCGCTCGCCGCATTGACGTTCATTGCCTGAAATCCCCCTTGCGCGATGCCCGCCGGACAACGGCCGGCCCGCTCAGTTCCCGCTGACCAGCCGGCGCCATACCGCCAACAGGCTTGGATCATACCAGGACGAGACGTCAACGGCCGCCGGCAGACCGCCCTCCAGCCAATGGGCGAGAGCGTCCGCCAGCGCCCCGGCGTCGCCTGCCGAATAGCGGTAGGCCGCGGGATACTGCTCGGCATAGCAGAGGGCGTCCGGCACCAGCGGCCGCGCTCCGCCGCTGGCCGCTTCCAGCACCGCGAGGCCCTGGAACTCGTGACGCGCGGTGCTCACCACGATACCCGCGCGGGAGAGCCACTGGCGGTAGTCGGCCGCGGCCAGACAGCCGTCCGCCACCACTCGCCCCCCAAGACGCTCGCGGATGCGGGCGAGTGCCGGCGGCGCCGCTGCCGGCCGCGGCCCCAGCAGGGCCAGGCGAAAATCGATCCCCCGCCGGGCCACCTCGATCACGGCCTCGGCGAAGCATTCCGGGTCCTTGTCGTATTCCCAGCGGTGGTTCCACACGACCAGGCGCTCGTCGCGGCCGCCCCGCGGCGTCACGGGTACGATGGGTACCGGGCAGACGGCGCTCTTCTCGGCCAGCCGCGCCGCGATGCCCCCGGGCACGCGATCGGGCAGGTGATCGAGGAGCGCCCGGACGCCGGCCAGGAACGAGTCGCGATTGAAGACGGAGTTGAACAGCAGACGGTCCGCGGCCAGGGCGCCGTACAGCTGGACCATCTGCGGATCGACCGAGTCCACCTGCCGGGCGCTTACCGGATAGGCGAACTGGTTCTCGTGGAAGTAGTAGCAGGTCTGCACGCCGGCCAGGCGCGGATGCAGCCCCTTCAGCGTGGCAAGATCCACCATGGAGGTAGCCAGGATGAGCTCCGGCACTTCGGCCGGCAGCGCGTCCAGCCAGGACAGCGGATTGCCCCGTATCCGCCAGCGGAAGTGCCGTCCGGGCAGCTCCAGGCGGCGCCAGTCCGCCTCCGGATGGCTGCCCACCAGCCAGTCCGCCCATGCACCGTGGCTGTCCGCCCGATAGGCGGACAGCAGCCAGATCCTGCGCCCCATGCCCGGCGAGTCTAGCAGGATCGCCGGTCGCGGGGGCGTCCCGTCAGTGGACGGCGGCGTACATGATCTTCTCCTGGGTGGCCTCGCTCGGGTCGAATTCGGCCACGATCTGCCCCCCGCGGGCGACCAGGATGCGGTCGGAGATGCTGAGGATCTCCGGCAGATAGGAGGAGATCACGACCACGGCCTTGCCCTGGCGCGCGAGGCCCCGGATGATCTCATGGATCTCCTCGACCGAGCCGACGTCCACGCCGCGGGTCGGTTCGTCCAAGATGATCAGGGTAGGATCCTGCACCAGGCTCTTGGCGACGACCACCTTCTGCTGGTTGCCCCCGGAGAGCTCGATGATCTTGCTTTCCCGGTTGATGGCGGTCACGCGCGTCTTCTCGACCCACTCCGAGGCGACCTCATCACGCTCGTGCCGGGAGTAGAGCTGCCGCCGGCGGCCTTCCGGGGTACACAGCCAGCCCAGGTAGATGTTGTCGTCCACGGTCATGGTCTCGAAGAAGCCGCTGACTTTTCGGTCCTCCGTGACGTAAGCGATGCCGTCCTGAACGGCCTGCGACGGCACCCGGTAACGCACCGGCCGCCCGTCCAGGTAGATCATGCCGCCCTGCAGGAAGTTGCGCTTGCGCGCGCCGGCGATGACCTGGGCGACCTCCGAACGGCCGGAGCCGACCAGCCCGGCGATACCCAGCACCTCGCCGGCGTAGACGGAGAACGACATGTTCTTGACCATCGTTCCGGAGATTATGTTCTGTACGCGCAGCACTTGGCGGCCGCGGCGGCCGGGCTTCGTTGCTCCGCTGCCCTCGCCCGCCTTGTTCTCCGAGACTTCGCGGCCGACCATGTGCTTGACGAGGCTGTTGCGGTCGAAGTCCTCGGACCGGCCGGTGATCACCCGCCGGGAGTCGCGCAGGACCGTGATCCGGTCCGCCAGGGTGAGCGCTTCCTCCAGCGCATGGGAGATGAACACGACGGCGATGCCGCGGCGGCGCAGATCCTCGATCAACAGGAACAGGTGCTGCGTTTCCTCGGGCGTGAGGCTCGCGGTCGGCTCGTCGAAGATGATGACCTCCGCCTGGTAATACACGGCTCGGGCGATCTCGACCATCTGCCGCTTCGCGGTCCCCAGCGTCGCCACGACGTCGCTGGGCTCCACGTTGAAATTCATGGACTGCAGCAGCTGCTGGGCGCTGATGTTGAGCGTACGGAAGCGGGACAGAAACCGCTCCCGGCCAAGCTGGACGTTCTGCGCCACGGTCATGGTCGGAACCAGGCTGTCCTCCTGATACACCATGGCGATGCCGCTGCGCAGGGAATCGGCGGGCGAACGGAAATGGCAGGGCTCGCCGTCCAGGCTGATCTCCCCGGACGTCAGCGGGACCGCGCCCGCAATGGCTTTGCACAGCGTGGACTTGCCGGCGCCGTTCTCGCCCACCAGGGCATGGACCTCGCCGGCGTACAGCGCGAAGTCGATGTCCTGTATCGCGGGCGTGCCCTCGTAGAGCTTGGTGGCCTTGACCACCTCCAGGCGCGGCTGCCGGTCGGTATCCACCGCCCCCGCTCTGGCTTCGCTTATCGTCGTTACGCTATTCATGCTTCACTCACTCCCCGCGCCCGAGAGATTGGACGAGAATGCGGTGGTTGCCCTTGGACACCACGTACAGGGTATCGCCGATCTCCCTGGCCGCGGTGATGCCGTGGTTGTGACCATCCACACGGCTATGCAGCGAGTCGACCACTTCGGCATTGCCATCGAGCCGCATGACCAGCCCGTAGGAGCGCGGCGGCGCCCAGGGCTTGCGGATGCCGAGCTTCTTCATGGCGCCCATCTGCAGCGGCTCCAGGTGTGAGCCCGTGGACGACAGCGCCGGCCGGATCCACAATTCCGGCTCCAGCGCACGCATCATCTCCCTCTTGAAGGCCTTCTCCCGAAGGATCAGCTCCACCAGGTGCGTGCGCGGGGCGAACACCGCCAGCCAATATCCCCCGTCGGCCGCCCGGGCCAGATGTCCGGGATAACCGGGCATATTGTCCACCACCACGTCGCGCGCCGCCGGCCGCGAACCGCCGGTGAGGTGATAGCGTGCTATTGAGTGAGTCCAGCTCTCGGTCATCAGCAGGGAAGAGCCGTTGTCTTCCACCACGAGCCCGCTGGGAAACGCCAGTCCGGTGGCCAGGATGTCGGCCGAATGGGCCTCCAGGGACCAGTAACCGAGCAGTCCGGCCCGGTTGCACTCCATGAGGTCCCAGATCCAATCCTCGGCGTCGTGATGCACACTGCCCACGGTGAAGTACACGCCGCCGCGCTTGGGGTCTTCGGCGATGGCGGTGACGCTGCGCAGGGCCGCGCCGTTTGCCGCCTCGATCTCCGCGATCACCCGGCCATCGGTGTCAATATGCTTCATGCCGGCCCCGTTGACCGCGACGACCAGCGTGCCGTCCTGGAGCCGGGTCAGCGCGGATACGCGCGCCTCGAAGCGGGCGATGACGGCGGGCTGCTCGCTGCCGTCCGGGCTGATCCGTTCGATGCGGCGATCCTGCGCCACGAGCAGAGAACCCCCGTCGCCGGGACACAGATCGCAAGGTGCGTCCAGATCGGCATCCAGGTGTTGCAGCGTCTCCAGCCGGTTGTTCGGCGAAAGAGGACCGTCCATGGACGGTATGGGATGCTTCCGGCTGTCCCCGGACAGCAGGTCTCGTATCAGCTCTTTTGCTGCGGCCATCGGTTCAACTCCCCGCGCTATTCCGTGGCGGCCACCGGCCGCTTGCCCCAGTAGTTCTCGCTGGACACCCAGTTGGGGTCCGCATCTTCCAGCTTGATGCGGCCGATCCGGTTGTTCTCCAGCCCACCCAGGTAGAGATAGCCCCGATCCTCACGCATGGAGGTCAGCGTCGCGTGGGACTCGCCGCCCGGGTCCCAGTAGGAGGTCACCGGCTGGGCGTGCTCGTCGAGCTTGACGATGCAGCCATTGTTCATTCCCTGGATCAGCCACTCGTCGAAGGGCAGGCGCTTGATCATCCGCATTCGGAAACCCGGGTGCCGCATGGCCACGTCGTACACCGGCGCCCGCATGGCGACCAGGGCCAGCCAGTAACCACCGTCCGAGGCGCGGTTGATATTGTCCGGGGCGCCCGGAAGGTTGCCGATGACGACCTCCGTGCTGCCCTTCTTCGGGCCGGCGACCCAGTAGCGCATCAGCCGCATGCCGAACGTCTCCGCATAGAGCACGGACTGGTTATCGTGGGCCATGCAGATACCGTTGCAGAAGCGGATGTTGTGGACCAGTGTCCGGGTGCTGTCGGTGTTCGGGTCGTAACAAACGAGCCGTCCGCTTCCGCGCCCTTCCATGCCGTCCACAGGCCAGTTGGCCAGGTCGTAGCGGGTGGTACCTTCGCTGAAGTAGATCTTGCCGTCCGGGGCGATGTCCAGATCGTCGGTGAGCTTCAGCCGCGAGTCGTCGATCAGCTTGAACCAGCTCCGGTTGGTCTCGTCGGTGAGCTTGAAGATCGTACGGTCGGGCTTGATGCCGTACAGCCCCATACCGGCGACGCAGACGATCAGGTTGTCGTCCCGGTCGAAGGCGAGACCCAGCGGCCGGCCGCCGGTGCGCGCGAACAGCTCGCGGTGCTCGAAGTTTTCCCCCGAGAAGCGCAGTATCCAGCCCTGGCGCGTACCCGCGTACAGTCGGCCTTCCCGGTCCAGGATGACGTCCTCCGGACCCTCCACCTGGTCGACGCCGATGGCCTCGGCGCTACTGAGCCGGTCGTTCACCGCGTAGGGGCTGCCGCTGTCGGGACGCGTGTCCGGCAAGGGACCGAAGTCCACATAAGTGGGGTTGACGTAGCTCTTCTGGATGGCCTTGCCGCGGTTCTTCATCCACTTGACGTCGACGCCAATGGCAATCAGCAGGATGGCGCCGTTCACCGCGGTTGTGACCTGGCCGGCAAAGCCCATCTGCACCAGCCCATTGGACAGGATGAATATGATGCCGGCACCGATCAGCGCCCGGCCGATGGACCCGCGGCCGCCCGCGATGCTGATGCCGCCGATCATCACGGCCGCCAGGGACTCGAAGGCGAAGCCGTCGCCGGTGGCGGACCCGGCGCTGCTCAGCCTGGCAGCGAAGAACAGGGCGCCCACGGCACAGCACATGCCGGAGACCACGTAGGTCGAGAACAACACCTTCTCGATGCTGATGCCGGCGTGACGCGCCGAGCGGCGGCTCGCGCCGACCGCGATCAGATGCCAGCCAAGTCGCGACCGGCTCAGCAGGACGTGGCCTATGACACCCAGCACCAGCAGCACCAGAACCACCGCCGGGATGTTCAGGGCGGTGCCGTTGCCGATCCATTCCCAGGCTGCGCTGTCCGTCGTCGACATGGCGATGTCCTGGGAATAGGCCACCGCCAGCAGGTCGAAGATGCCCCGGTACACGATCAGGGTCACCAGGGTGGTCAGAAATGCCCGGGTACGCAGGAACCCGATGAAAAAGCCGTTGACGGCGCCCAGCGCGGCGCCGGCCGCCACGGTAATCACCGCCACCACCGGCATCGGCAGCCCCCACAGGCTGAAGGCCGACAGCGCCAGCAGGTCCAGCAGTGCGAACATGGAGCCGACGCTGAGGTCGATGCCGCCGGACATCAGGGCCAGTCCCATGCCGATGGAGACGAGGCCGAACTCGGAGAAGCTCCGGCTCAGCGACTGTGCGTTATACAAGGTCGCGTAGTACGGCACCGTCAGCGCGAAGAAGAGGATCAGGACCACCAGCACCGTGAACGGCACCGCCGGCTCCATCCACGACTTGGCGAACAGATCGGCGAACAGCTGTCGCGGCGACCACTTGTAGCGCGCACGCTTGGCGTTGAGTAGCAGTGTGGCTGTATTCATTCGTTGGTCTCGGCTTGAGTGTCGAAACGGGCCTGCCCTGAATTCACCCTCGGCTCAGGTATCCGCGGCAGGCGAGCACCCGGTCCACGCTGATGCCGGACTGGGCTCAGCCGGATGCGGAGGCCCGCCGCGACGCGTTCGGACGACACCGAAGGTGCGGCTGCCGGCACGGGCCCGCCATTCTCGGGGCCCGTGCCGGCAGCCGGCTGGCATAGGTCCTAATCGGACGTATGCGTGCATGTTGCCGGCGTCAGGTTCTCCTTGGTGACGCCAACCACCGGCGTGTAGATGTTGACATGGTGCGTTCCCGGCTTCTCGCCGCTCTGCAGCAGGAACTTCGCCATGGCCATGATCTGGTGGGCCTGCAGCCGCGCCTGATAATTGAAGTCCTCGTAGAACAGGCCCTTCTCGATGTACTCGCAGGCCGGGGGCTCGCCGCCGCCGGTGGTGAAGACCTTGACCTTGCCCTTCAGGCCCGCCTGCTGGACGGCCTGCGCCACACCGACGCCCTGGCCGGACCACCAGTCCATGTACGCGCAGAGATCCGGGTTGTTCTCCAGGACCGTCGCCGCCTTGTCGTGAGCAGTCTTCGAGACCCAGCCCGCGGACTGATTGCTGACGATCTTGATGTTCGGGTTGGCTTTGAATACGGACTGGGCGCCCTTCATGATGCCGAGGCTGTAGGCGGAGGTAACCTCGCCGTTCATCAGCGCCACCTTGTTGGAACGGGCATCGGAACCGCTGCAGGTGTCGACGATGGCCTGAGCCATCTTCTTGCCGGTATCCACCGGGTCGATGCCGACGAAGGCATCGGTCTTGTACTTCGACGCCATGTTGACCTGAATCACGTAGATCCCCGCCTTCTGGGCCCGCTCCAGGTCGCGGGCCAGCACCTGCACATTGGGATTGTGCACCACCAGCAGGTCGGGATGCTGGTTGATGGCGGCCGAGAGAATCTGCTCCTCGCGCTGCGTGTTGAAGTCCGGGTCGCGGACCTTGAAGTCGATCCCCAGGGCCTCCGACTCCTTCTGCATCTCCACGCCCCAGATGTGCGGCAGCGTCTGGGAGAAGGACACCGGGATGTAGACGATCTGCTTGCCGACGACGTCGTTTTCCCATTGCTTCTGCAGCTGCGCCTGGGTCACGCCTTCGGCGGACGCGGTCTGCGCACCGAGAGCCAACGCCATGCAGCCGACGGCGATGGACGTCCAGAGTTTCTTGCTCATCATCTCTCTCCTCCTGCGTAGGTTTCTTGGTCCGGTCGCTTCGGCGCCGACCATTCGTTGTTGCGTTCCCCGTTCGAGGAACGGATTGTTCTTCCGGACACGCGGTGCCCGTACGCAGACCCCCACGCGGAGGGCCGGACGGAGCCGTCATTCACCCTGACGGGCCGTCTCCTCGTCGCGCGGGTGTAGCCGGTTGTCCACCACGATGGCCCCCAGCAGCACCAGCCCCCGGACGATGTCCTGCACGTCATTGTTCAGGTTGAGCAGCGTCATGCCGTTGAGCACGACGCCGATCAGCAGCGCCCCGGCCAGCACGCTGATCACGCCGCCGCGGCCGCCGACCAGGCTCACGCCGCCCAGTACCGCGACCAGGATGACGTTGAAGATCATGGCGCCGCTGATGACCTGGGTGTCGATGCTGGCCAGCATGGCCGTGAGGATGAGACCGCCCAGATAGCCGATGTTCGACGACAGCACGTACTCCAGCATGGTCAGCGGGCGGACCGGAATCCCGGTCTGCCTCGCCGCCTCGGGATTGTCGCCGTGGGCGTAGATGAAGCGCCCTATGCGGGTCCGGCTCAGGAACCAGTGGACGACCGCGGCCATGCCGAAAAACACCAGCACCGGCACCGGTATGCCGGCCACGGACCCGCCCATGGCCAGGAACCCGGTGGCGTCATCGGGGACGTACAGCACGTACGTCGTGCCGACGATCAGGATGCGGACCAGTCCGAAGATCAGCAGGTTCGCCGCCAGGGTGGCGAACAGCGGGGGGATTTCGACGAATGCGATGGCGAAGCCGTTGAGCAGCCCGATAACCGTGGTCACGGCGAGGCCGCCCAGGATCGCCCAGCCCAGGGACCAGCCGCCCTGCATCATGAGCACCGCGAGCGCGGCACCCATGGCCATCGATGCGATCTGCGAGATGTCCAGCCCTCGAGCGATGATGACGATCGCCGCACCGAGTGACAGGATGCCCAGCACCGCGACGTTGTTGAGCAGCGCCAGCAGATTGCCGATGGTCGCAAAGCCCGGCAACGTCGCCGCGAACACCAGCGCCAGCAAAGCGGCCACGGCGAACACGATCTGCTCCTGCGTCAACCGCGCCAGCCAATTCGGCTTTGCCTTCTCGGGGAACGCATCGCCGGTCGTGGATCCTGCTTGATGCGAAACGGCCATCGAACTCCTCCACCACTGCGTTATTCTCGTCCGGAGCCCGACTTCCGGGCCTTGCACGGGGAAATCGGGCGCGTTCCGGCATTCGTTGCAGCCATTTTGTATGACAAAACCATAGGACAAGTTCAGAAGGGTTACAAGTCGAAAGTGACGGCCGGCGTTACTGCCGCGTTGCCGCTCCCCGGGGGCGCGGACACGCTCGGCCCAATGGCCGCCCACGGCGAAGCCCCGGTAGCGGACGCGGGCCAAGCCCGCGCAATGGCAATCGGGAATATTCCGAAATCTGTCTGTATGGCGCGGGCTTAAAGGGGCGTTCGCTGCCTGGGCGCCGCAAGACGCCGTTCGGGAAGACTTCGGTGTCGGCCTAGTCCTCGTCGGAGGAAACGGCGAACGCCTCGTCCGGAAGGCTCAGGTAAACCTTGCGGTTACGCCGCATGTGCATCCGCGTGTAACGCTCGGCGCGGCGAGGATCAGCGGCCAGGATCGCCTCGCCGATGGCCTCGTACTCCCGGAACTGGTGCTCGCGGTCGAACGGCTGAAGGTAGGGCTGGCACTGCAGCCGGATCAACCGCACATGCGTCGCCGGCAGCAGGTGCGCCAGTTCCCGGTTGCCGCCTATGGCGGTCATCGCGCCGTAGAAGCGGTCCCGGTCTTCCATGAAGGCAAAGCTGTCCCCCACGCGGCGATGCGCCATGAGACGTTCGTAGGCGCGAACGAAACGGGCGCGGTTGCCCCCTTCGTCGACGTGTCTGGCGGCGAGCCGGGCCGAGGTGCCCATGAGGACTTCGATGACCTCCATCAGATCATCCACCTCCGCGCGGGTCAGGGCACGGACATGGGCGCCCCGGTGACGCGTCAGCACGATAACGCGCTCGGCCGCCAGCCGTTTGAGCGCCTCGCGCACCGGGCCGCGGCTCACCTTCAGCGTCCGCGTCAGATCCGCCTCCATCAGTCGCTGCCCCGGCACATAGCGGCCAGCAGCAATGCCGTCGAGGATTGCCCTGACCACCAGGTCCGGGGAGCTGAGCGATTCGGACTTGCCGTGTTCGGTCGCTCCGGGCTGCTTGGCCGCCCGCTCCGTCGTCCGCGCTCGCTGCCTGGTTGTTGAGCTCATATCAGTCGAGTTCCCCGAAAAAATTCGATGCACTGCCCCTGCGCCGCCTGGCGGCATGTGCAGCGTATCACATCGGCGCCGCACCGACCTTACAATATTGTAGGATAATCTTGCCCTATAATCTTGACTGACCTTTCAGACTCCTTTTAGGATCGATGGGCAAGCGGGCCGTTGAGGTCTGGCATAAGAACGAACAAGGCGGAGACGGTGATGAGCGATTTCAGAGCGCAGCGCGCATCGATTGAAGTGCGCCACGAGAGGCACTTCGGCAACCGTGTCCTGCGCTGTTTCCACCCCCGCCCCGCCTCCCTGCCCCACATGTTCAGGGAAGCAGTCGAGCGTGCCCCTTCCGCGGAGGCGGTGGTTCACGACGCGCACCGGGTGACCTACGAAGCCCTCGACCGGATCACCGAGCGGGTGGCGGCGAACTTCCGGGCCATGGGCGTGCTCAAGGGCGACCGCGTGGCGCTGCTGTTGCGCAACCGTCCGGAATTCATCTTCACCCTGCTGGGGGCGCTTCGCTGCGGTGCCGTGGCGGTGCCCGTGAACGCTCGGGAACAGGCCGCCGGAGTTGGCCACATTCTGCAGGACTGTGCCGCCAAGGTCGTGGTGTGCGAAGCGGATCTGGTACCCCGTCTGCCGCCTCCGGACGCCGCCCCCGCGCTGGCGCGGATTCTGGCCGTCGACGCCCCTCCGGATGGCGTGCACGGCTTTGACGAGCTGGTCGGCGAGGTGGCCCCCTCGCTGCCGGACGACCCGGGGGACGAGGAGGACGCGGAGGACGCGGCGGTCATTCTGTATACGTCCGGAACCACCGGCCAACCCAAAGGCGCCATGCTGACTCACCTGAACATCGTCCACAGCGTCATGCTGTGGGAGCGCTACATGGGTCTGGGGGACGGCGAGCGTTCCATCCTGGCCGTGCCGGGCAGCCACGTGACCGGGCTGCTGGCGATGATCCTGAGTATGGTCCGGGTAGCGGGCTGCACCATCATCATGCGGGAGTTCAAGGCGGAGCGTTTCAACCGCCTGGCCGCCGAGGAGCGCGCCACGCACACGGTCATGGTGCCCGCCATGTACAACCTGTGCCTGCTGAGCGACAGCTTCCGGGAAGTCGACCTGAGCGCCTGGCGAATCGGCGCCTTCGGCGGCGCCCCCATGCCGGAGGCCACCATTGAACGCTTCCGGGAAGAGCTCCCCCATCTGCAGCTGATGAACTGCTATGGCGCCACCGAGACCACGACCATGGTGACCGCGATGCCGCCGGCGGAACAGGCCAGCCACCTGGACAGCATCGGCAAGACGGTGGCCACGACCGACATCGTGGTAATGGATGAACAAGGACGCGAGGTGCCCGCCGGAGAACATGGCGAGCTTTGGATCTCCGGCCCGACGGTGGTTCCGGGCTACTGGAACAACCCGGACGCTACGGAGACAGCCTTTGCAGGCGGCTTCTGGAAATCCGCGGACATAGGCTCCATCGACGCGGACGGCTTCGTGCGCCTGCACGACCGCATGAAGGACATGATCATCCGCGGCGGATACAACATCTACAGCGTCGAAGTGGAGAACGTGCTGTCTTATCACCCGGCCGTTGTCGAATGCGCCGCGGTCGGCCAGCCGGATACGGTGCTCGGCGAGAAGATCCACGTCTTCGTCCACTGCGGAGAGGACCGGGTCAGCGAGGAGGAGATCAGAGAGTTCTGTGCCGAGCGCCTCGCCGACTACAAGACGCCCGACTTCGTCACCTTCCGGGATGAGCCGCTCCCCCGCAACGCCAACGGCAAGCTCATCAAACGGACCCTTCGCGAGGCGGTGACCTCCGGCACTGGGCCGGGCTGACGCGCGACCGCCCGACTCCGGCGCGTGTTATCCGCGCCCCCCAGGCCCATACCAGACCCCAGGACCGCACTATGGACTTCGACTATTCATCCAGGACCCGCGAGCTAATGGATCGGCTCGACGATTTCATGGACGAGCACATCTACCCGAACGAAGCACGCTACCTGGATGAGCGCAACGCGGGGCAATGGTGGCCGGAGATCATCGAAACCCTCAAGCCGAAGGCCAAGGCGTCGGGCCTGTGGAACCTGTTCCTGCCGGACCGCGAATACGGCGCGGGACTCACCAACCTGGAGTACGCCCCGCTGTGCGAGATCATGGGGCGGGTCATGTGGGCGCCCGAAGTGTTCAACTGCTCGGCGCCGGATACGGGCAACATGGAGGTGCTGGCCCAGTACGGCACTGCGCAACAGAAGGCGCAGTGGCTGGAACCGCTGCTCGACGGCGAGATCCGCTCCTGCTTCGCCATGACGGAGCCCAAGGTGGCTTCATCGGACGCGACGAACATAGAGTGCTCCGTCGTCCGCGACGGCGACCAATACGTCATCAACGGCCACAAGTGGTTCTCGTCCGGCTCGCCGGATCCGCGCTGCAGGATTTTCATCGTCATGGGCAAGTCGGCGCCTGACCATCCCGACCGCCACCGGCGTCAGTCCATGATTCTGGTCCCGAGCGAAGCGGCCGGTGTGCGCGTGCTGCGCCGTCTGCCGGTGTTCGGCTACGCAGGCACCCCGGACGTGACCGGGGAAGTGCTCTTCGAGGACGTTCGGGTGCCCGCCGCCAACATGCTGCTCGGCGAAGGACGCGGCTTCGAAATTGCTCAGGGCCGTCTCGGCCCCGGCCGCATACACCATTGCATGAGGCTGATCGGCCTGGCGGAGCGCGCCCTCGAGTTCATGTGCCGGCGTGCCCTGCAACGCGAGGCTTTCGGCCAGAAGCTCGCCGAGCAATCGGTCACCCTGGAGAGGATCGCCGAGTCGCGCACGCTCATCGACCAGGCGCGCCTGCTGGTGCTCAATGCCGCATACAAAATGGACACGGTGGGCAACAAGGCGGCCCGCAAGGAAATCGCCATGATCAAGGTGGCCGCACCCAACATGGCGGGCAGGGTGATCGACTGGGCCATTCAGCTGCACGGCGGTGCCGGTGTCACCGACGATTTCGGCCTGGCTTTCGCTTACGCCAACTCACGCATGCTGCGGATCGCCGACGGCCCCGACGAGGTTCACCGCAACCAGATCGGCAAGCTGGAGCTTCGGCAGTACCGGGACAACGGCTAGAACGCGGGTCGGCTGAATCGCTTCCAGCGGTCCTCGCACACGCGCGCGCCGGTCCGGTGGTCGGCGGCACGGGTAGGAGCGCCGCCAGGCGCGATTCGATGGGTCGCCTCACTCCCCCTCAGGAAAAGCCCGGCCCGTGCGGCAGAATCTGTCCGACCGGGCAGTCCATATCGATGCGGTTTTGCTCGAAGGCGCGCCGGAAGTCCTCGATGTGCTTGCGCATCCACAGCCTGGCCCGCTCGGCGTCCCGGTCCCGAATACCCTCGAAGATGTACTGGTGCGCATCCAGCAGTCGCTGGGCGGCCGCGGGATTGACCTTCATGATGGGATCGACGGTGGGATAGATCAGCGCCGAAATGGGCTCGCGGCACAGCAGCAGCACGCGGTTGTCCACCGCCTCGGCAATGAGACTGTGGTACTCGACGTCCAGCGGTACCACCGATTCGCCCGCGGCGATGGCCGATCTGGTGGCGCCCAGATTGCGCTCCAGGGCACGCAGGTCATCGTCGCTGCGCCGCCGGGCCGCCTCGGCGGCGGTGGGCGGCTCCAGCATCATGAGCACTTCCCACAGCTCCCGCAGCGTAACCTTCTGCAGCACCAGGTTCTTGGTTAGCCCCGGAGCCATGTCCTGGTAGCGCGGGACGGCCACGTGCAGGCGCCGGCCGTTGCCCCGGCGCAGCAGGCCGCGCTGCTCCAGCAGGCGCAGGCCCTCGCGGACGGTGGAACGATTCACGCCCAGCTGGCCCGCCAGGTCGGTCTCGGTGGGCAGCTGGTCGCCTTCCTCCAGCTGACCGGCAAGGATCTGCTTCTCGATGGCATCGCAGACCACCTTGTAGGCGGGGCTGACGTCGATTTTGCCGAAGCCTTCCGTCACCCTTGAGCCGTTCCCTGCCGCAGACCGCTCATATGGAGCTGACCAGATGGCCGCCGTCCACCGGCAGCACCACCCCGTTGACGAAGCTCCCGGCGTCGCTGGTGAGCAGCAGCAGCGGCCCGTCCAGCTCCTCGACCCGGCCCAGTCGCCGCGCCGGCGTGCGCTTGATGTACTTCTGGCCGCGCTCGGAGTCGAAAAAGTCCTCGTTCATCTCGGTCTTGAAATAGCCCGGCGCCAGGGCGTTGACCCGAATGCCGTGCCGGCCGAGCTCAAGGGCCATGGCGTGGGTCAGGTGGGCCACGCCCGCCTTGGACGCCGAGTAATGGCTCTGCATGCTCTGCACGCCCAGGCCCAGAACCGAGGACAGGTTGACCACGGTGCCGGGCTTGCCGGCCTCCACCAGGCGGCGACAGCCTTCCCGGGCCACTCGCCAGACGCCCTTGAGGTTGGTGTCCAGCATCCGGTCCCAGCCGTCTTCGTCGATGTCCAGGAACCAGCGGGCATCGGCGACGCCGGCATTGTTGACGATGACGTCCACGGTGCCGAAAGCCTGCTCGGCGGCGTCGAAGGCGCGGGTGACGCTGTCGCCGTCCGTGACGTCCAGGGTCACGGCAAGCGCCTCGCCGCCAGCCCCGGCGATATCGTCAACGAGCGCGTCCAGGCGCTCGGCGCGGCGCGCGCCGGCCACCACGCGGGCACCGGCACCGGCCAGGACCCGAGCGAAGTGATTGCCGAGCCCGCTGGAGGCGCCCGTGACCAGGGCTACGCGGCCATTGAGAGAGAAAAGATCGTTGTCCATGGGATCTCCTCGCACGTCAGAGGCCCCGCGGCCGACGGCCGCGGGGCGGGAGTACCGACCGGAATCAGACGACCTCGAACAGACCGGCGGCGCCCATGCCGCCGCCGACGCACATGGTCACCACCACGTACTTGACGCCTCGGCGCTTGCCCTCGATCAGGGCGTGACCGACCATACGGTTGCCGCTCATGCCGTAGGGATGGCCGATGGAGATGGCACCGCCATTGACGTTGAGCTTGTCGTTGGGGATGCCGAGCTTGTCACGGCAGTAGAGCACCTGCACGGCGAAGGCCTCGTTGAGCTCCCACAGGCCGATGTCGTCCATGGAAAACCCGGTCTTCTCCAGCAGGCGCGGCACCGCGTAGAGCGGACCGATGCCCATCTCGTCGGGCTTGAGGCCGGCCACCTGCATGCCGCGGTAGATGCCCAGCGGCTGCAGGCCCTTCTTCTCGGCCAGCCTGGAATCCATGACCACGCAGGCCGAGGCGCCGTCGGAGAGCTGGCTGGCGTTGCCGGCGGTGATGCTGCCGTTATCCCGCACCGGGTTAAGGCCGGCCAGACCGTCCAGCGTGGTGCTGGGGCGATTGCCCTCGTCCTTGGTCAGGGTGACCTCCTGGTAGCTGACCTCCTTGGTCTCCTTGTCCACCACCGCCTTGACGGTGGTCATGGGCACGATCTCGTCGTCGAACCGGCCCGCCTCCTGGGCCGCGGCGGTGCGCTGCTGGCTCTGCAGGGAGTACTCGTCCATGTACTCGCGGCTGATGCCGTAGCGGTTGGCCACGGTCTCCGCGGTATCGAGCATGGGCATGTAGGCATCGGGGGCGTATTTCAGGACGTTCTCGTCCTTCTCCTCCATGGCCAGCGGCCCGGCCTTGGGCTGCACCAGGCTGACGGACTCCTGGCCGGCGGCGACCACGATGGAGAAGCCGTCATCCATCACCTGCTTGGCGGCCGTGGCGATGCTCATCAGGCCCGAGGCGCACTGGCGGTCGATGCTCATGCCGCCGACCGTGTTGGGCAGTCCAGCCGCCAGTGCGCTCATGCGGCCCACGTTCCAGCCCGAGGTGCCGGCCTGCTGCGCGGTGCCGACGATGCAGTCCTCGACCTCGGCGCCGTCGACGCCGGCCCGCTCAACGGCGGCGCGGATCGCGTGACCGGTCATGGTCGGGCTCTTGGTGTTGTTGAATGCACCCCGAAACGCCTTGCCGATCGGGGTGCGCGCGGTGGAAACAATGACTGCTTCACCCATGGTCTTTCACCTCATTCATTAATGGATAACCCGGTTCTCGGGGCCCCGGCTCAGCCGAGGTCCGCGAACCGCTTGTTCTCCTTCACCAGCCGCTCCAGCAGCGGTGAAACCGTGAACCACATGCGCCCGTACTCGCCGAGCGAATCGCGGTATTTCTCGATGCCGTCGGCGATGGTCCGCAGTCCCGTCTCATCAGCGAACTGCATCGGCCCGCCCCGGAAGCGAGGGAAGCCGTAGCCGTTGCACCAGACCACGTCGATGTCCCCGGGCCGGTAGGCAATACCCTCCTCCAGAATGTCCGCACCTTCGTTGACCAGCATGTAGATGCAGCGTTCGAAGATTTCCTGGTCGCTGATCTCCCGGCGCTGGATGCCGAGCTCGGCGGCAATCTCCTCGGACAGCCGCTCCACTTCCGGGTCCGGCTTCTGCTCGCGTCCCTCGTAAATATAGAACCCGCGGCCGGTCTTCTGACCATAGCGGCCGAGGGCGTAGAGCCGGTCGGCGATGAGCTCGTAGCTCGGGTCGTGGGCGATCTGGTCGCGGCGGGACTCGCGCACGTGGAAACCGACGTCGATCCCCGCCAGGTCGTACATGGACAGCACGCCCATGGCCAGGCCGAAGTCGGCAAGGACCTTGTCCACCTGCGCCGGCGTGGCCCCTTCCAGGACCAGCCGGTGCGCTTCCCGGGCGTAGGGCTCCAGCATGCGGTTGCCGATGAAGCCGAAGCACACCCCGGCCACCACCGGTACCTTGCCGATGGTCTTGGCCAGTTTCACGGCAGTGGCAAGCACGTCCGGGGCGGTTTTCGCGCCGCGCACGATCTCGAGCAGCTTCATCACGTTGGCCGGGCTGAAGAAGTGCAGGCCCAGTACGTCCTGCGGACGCCCGGTAAAGCCGGCGATCCGGTCCACGTCCAGGGTGGAAGTATTGCTGGCGAGGATGGCGCCGGGCTTGCAGACGGCGTCCAGGCGCTCGAACACCTGCTGCTTGACCTCCATGCTCTCGAATACGGCCTCGATGACCAGATCGGCGTCCGCCAGGTCGTCGAAGCTCAGCGACGGGCGGATCAGCCCCATCCGCTCCTCCACCTGGGCGTCGCTGAGACGGCCTTTCTTCGCGGAAATCTCGTAGTTTTTCCGGACCACGCCGAGGCCCCGGTCCAGAGCTTCCTCCTTGACCTCGACCACCGTCACCGGAATGCCGGCGTTGGCGAAACACATGGCGATGCCGCCGCCCATGGTGCCGGCCCCGATCACGCCTACGCGGCGGATGTCCCGCGGCCTGGTGTCTTTCGGCAGACGCGGGATCACCGAGGACTGCCGCTCGGCGAAGAAAATGTGCTGCTGGGCCCTTGCCTGGGGCGTGGCGGCGCACTCCCGGAACAACGCGGCCTCACGCTCGAGCCCTTCCCTGTACGGCAGCTCGCAGGCCGCCTCAACGGCCTGGATACACCGCTCCGGCGCGAAGTAGCCGCGCGTGCGGCGGGCGATGCTCTGGCGATAGTCGTCAAAGAACTGCCTGTCCACGCCGTCGGTGTTCACCGGCAGCTCGGAGGTTCGGCGGATATCCCCGGCGGCCGCCTTTTCCTTGGCAAGCGCCAGGGCCGCGTCCAGCGGCGCATCCCGCCCATCCACGACCTTGTCCACCAACCCGAGCGTCAGGGCCTCGTCCGCCGCGATGGGGTTGCCGCTGACGATCATGTCCAGCGCCTTCTTCACTCCCGCGAGCCTCGGCAGCCGCTGGGTGCCGCCGGCGCCCGGCAGGATGCCGAGCTGCACCTCCGGCACGCCGAGCACCGCCTCCGGCGCGGCGACCCGGAAATGACAGGCCAGTGCCAGCTCCAGACCGCCCCCCAGGGCGGCGCCGTTGACGGCCGCCACCACGGGCTTGTCCATCGCCTCCAGCCCATCCAGCAGCTCCGGCAGAAACGGCGCGTCACTGAACGCGCCGCTGGCGAACTCGGCGATGTCGGCACCGGCACAGAACAGCTTCAAAGCGGAGGCCACCACGACGCCCTCTACCGCCGCGTCGTCGCGGGCGCGGTCCAGGGCCTCCTTCAGCGCCCGCCGCAGGGGCAGTCCGAGGGCATTGACCGGCGGCGACTGTAATGTGATGACCCCGACACCGGATTGAATCTCGAAATCGACTGGCTCTGGCATGAGGCAGCTCTCCGCTTGTTCGTTGGACCGCGGACGGCGGTACGACGGACCGTGCTCCGCGGTCCGTTTGTCGGACAAACGGACATTAGAGCCGCCCAGTGGCGCTGTCAATGCCGGCGGTCGGACGCCTATACCTGCACCATGCATCCACCGGGACTTGAAGCACCGACGATCCGGGCCAATGTGTGTAGACGAAAAATGGTCCCGAATTGCTACCGTATTCCGGCATGCCATCACACCGCATCGCTGGAATGCAACGGTGGATCCCCACCACTGCACAAATTGAGACGCTTCATGATCGAAAGGAGTCGCGGCGGCTGTTCGAGGTGCTGGACGGACAGTTGGCCGAAACGGAGTACCTGGGCGGTGACTATTCCATCGCCGACATGGCCACGTGGCCGTGGGTCAGCATCCATGAGTGGTCCGGCATCCCGGTGGACGGTCTCGAGCACCTGCAGCGCTGGCTCAAGGACGTGGCGGACCGCCCCGCCGTGCAGCGCGGCCGGGACGTGCCCGAGCCGCGGGACACCAGCGGGACCCGGGACACCGAGGAACGCGTGCGTAGCGCCCGCAGCATGCTGATATAGCGCGTCGCCCGGCAGAGCCGGGCTCCCCACAGGGGGCCGCATCGACCGTCGGCGGGCGCCTGCACCGACACCGGTGGGCCCCCGGCCGCGCCGCGCGCTTTCTTAGGCGCTGAGGCCCGGTACGATGACTTTCTCCAGATCGGCGCGCATGGAGTCGGGAATGGGGATCGCCCGCCGCGCCTCCAGATCGAAGGCGATCGCCACCGCCTCGGCGGTGGCCACGGCCTCGCCGGTTGCCCGGTCGAACATCCAGTGACAGAACGTGTACGCCTTGCTGGCGATGTCCTTGATGCCGGTGCGTAGCGCGAGCACATCGCCGACCCGCGGGGCTCGGCGGTAGACGAAGCGGTATTCCAGGGCGGCCCCGCCCGTACCGCTCTTGGAACGATCCTCCCCTCGCGTCTCGGCCAGCAGGTTCGGGATGGAATCGGAGATAACCCCCATGTAGGCGTGGGTGGCCATGTAGCCGTCCTCGTCACACATGGCGCCGCGCACGGTTCCCAGATAGGTGGCCAGCATCCCGTTACCGTCGGCTTGCGCCAGCGTGGGTGCGGGACGCGGCGCGTCCAGGGACAGGCCCCGGGGCGCGGCGTAATCGGGAAGCGCCACGCGGTGACGCTCCGCAGCCTCCAGGACCGGTTCCGGCAGCGCCATGGGCGCCCGGCTACCCGAGTCCTGCAGTTCGACTCGGGCCACGAACGTGGCCGCCACCTCGTCGTTCAGGGTGTTGCGCATCTCTTCGTAGACCCGCAGCTCCCGCGGCGTCGCCTCCAGCACGCCGGCCATGATGCGTATCGGCGCACCGGGACGCTGCTCGCGCAGAAACCGCACGTGGTGCTCCCGCGCCACCAGCCGTGCGCCGACTTCGCGCACGAACTCCGGCCCCACCCCCAGGAAGTGTCCCAGCACGGCCAGGCCCTCGGTGGCCTTGTCCACGTAGAACTTCACGTTCATGTGGCCCATCATGTCGGTTTCCCAGGAGTTGACGCTGTTGCGGTACACCTCGATCGGTTCTGCCATGTAAGCCCCCGGTGGTTAGGCGAATCGGCGAGCGCGGCACGACCGCGCGCCGCGGGAAAAGCAGGCATGATGCCGGAATGGGCGGCGGACGAGAAGCGGAGGATGAAACAGTTCTAGCCGCAGATGAACGCGGATGAACACGAATGTCTGTTCTTCCCTGGGCTGGAGCAACCCGCGTGGGAGCGCCGTCCCCGGCGCGATTCGTTCAGGGAAGCCACCGAGGCGGACGGAAGACCGTGGGAGGCGCGTCCCCGCGGCGAGTCCATCGTCGGCGAAGCCGCCACACCCGTTCGCGGCGATGAACCGCGAGCCAGGAGGCAGGGGCGATGGCTCAAGGAATCGCGCCGGGGACGGCGCTCCCACGCGGGCCTTTCCTACCCAAGGGGCACCGGCGGATGTCGTTCCGCACGGGATTGGCGTTCATTCGCGTTCATCCGCGGCTTCTCTCTTTCATGCCGCTTCCTGCGCGATGCGCCTGAACGCCTTCACGAAGGTCTCCGGCTCCTGGCCCCCGGAAATCAGGTACTGCTGGTTGATGACAAAGCCCGGGACGGCGTGGATGCCCGCCTCCATGTAGTGGCGCTCCTCGGCGCGCACCGCTTCGGCGTAGCGGTCCGACTGCAGGACGGCATCCACCTGGGCTGGGTCGAGATCCAGCGCCTCCGCCACCCGACGCAGCACCGCCGGATCGGAGGGATTGTTACCCTCGGTGAAGTGTTCGGCGAACAGGGCCAGGTTGAATGGCTGCTGCTGCCCCTGCTCCCGGGCCCAGTGCAGGACGCGGTGGGCATCGAAGGTGTTGTAGATGCGCCGGTCGGCGGTCATGTTGAAGGTGAAACCGAGTCCTTTGCCGATCTCCGCCATTCTGGCGCGGTTCTCGGCGGAGGCCTGTTCGGTGATGCCGTACTTGCGGGTGATGTGCTCGACGATGTTCTCGCCTTCCGGCGGCATATCCGGATTCAGCTCGAAGGGATGCCAGTCGATGTCGAACTGCAGCTCGCCTTCGAGCTCCGCCATGGCAAGCTCCAGGCGCTTGTAGCCGATGACGCACCACGGGCACACCACGTCGGAGACGATATCCAGCTTGATACTCTGCATTGCGCTCACGTTGGTTGAGGAACCGCAATGACCATCAATAGTGACGACCGCCGCCACATGCAACCGTGAGCTTCTGAACGGCACGGGCCATGGCGAGCTGGAAGAAAGGCGCAACCAGCAGTCTCACGGCCAGGCGCCGGAACAGCCCGGCAACCCTGAACCGATACTGCCAGGTGACCTCGGTGCCCGCACCCCGTGGCTCGAAGCGCCACTCGCCTTCCGCCCGCCCGCACCACCACCCCAACGGCGCAGCGAAGCCGCTCGCCTCGTACACCAGGCGCCGACCCGGCTCAGTCACCGTGAAACGCTCGTCGATGGTGCTACCGTCGCGGAGCAGCACATGACGGCCGCCGTCGGCACGCTGCTCGATGGCCCGTATGCCGGGGACCGGCCCGAAACCTTCGAACAGCTCGGGGAAGCGCTCCGGGTCGGCCACGGCTTCATAGACCGCGTCCGGCGATGCACTCACGCGTCCGCCCGCCAGGCAGCTCACTCCTCCGGACGCTGCCATTCCGGCGGCCTCCAGAGATGCGCCAGGCGAAGGCGCCAGGGGCCCGGGCGCATCGCATCCCTGAGCATGGCGATCCATTCGTGGAAGATGGTCCGCAGCGGGTTGTCCGTATTGACCTGCCGGCGGATACCGTACTCGGGCGCCTCCTCGCGGTTCTCGGGCACGAACGTCCCGAACAGCCGGTCCCAGACGATGAGCACGCCGCCGTAGTTGCGATCGATGTAGCGCGGATTGCGCGCGTGATGCACGCGGTGGTGGCTGGGCGTGTTGAAGATCCACTCCAGCGGACCGAGGCGATCCACCGCCTGGGTGTGCACGAAAAACTGATAGGCCAGATTGGCGGACACGACCAGCAGGATGTGATGCGGATTGAAGCCGATCGCCGCCAGCGGCAGCCAGAACACCCACATGCCCGCCACCGGGTACATCAGGCTCTGACGGAATGCGGTGGACAAATTGAGCCGCTCCGAGGAGTGATGCACCACGTGGGCGGCCCATAGCCAACGCGCCCGGTGGCTGGCCCGATGAAACCAGTAGTAGAGAAAGTCCTGCCCCAGGAACAGCCCCACGGCGGATGCCGCCGTAAGGGGAATATCCCAGATGCGGTATTGATACAGCCAGAAGTAGACCAGGATGACGCCGGTCCAGGCCAGGGCATCGACCACCTGGTGGCTGGTCGCCAGAAAGGCATTGTTCAGCGTGTCGGTGAGGCCGTAGACGTCGCTGCCGCGGCGCGCCTCGCGCCAGGCCTCCCAGACGATGAAGGCAATGAATATCGGTCCCAGTGCAAGCAGCAGCAGCACTTCCGGGCCGAGCCCGGGCAACGGCGCCCGTATGTAGTCCCACATAGGCGTGTCCGCAGGAATCCTGTCTGGAATTATTATCGATCGGCACAGTTTGTCCGGTCGGACCTGCGCGGTCTTGACGACAGGCGCAATTCGTTTGACATTTCCCGCCATGAATCGGCGATTCCACGACTCGGCGGGCGGTGACGTATCCACCGCCTATGTCCGTTCCCTGTTCGATTATCTGGCGGATCACGGCGTCGCGCCCCGGCGCCTGTTCGGGCGCGAAATCACTGCGCGGGTGGAACGGCAGGACGCCTTCGGCACCCTGCCCGTGCTGGAATGGGTGCGGCTGTTCGAGGCGGCCGAGCGGGCGACCGGCGATCCCCACCTCGCCCTGCATGTGGGCGAAGCGGTCAAGCCCCGTCATTACGGCATCCTGGGCTACGTCGCCATGAGCTGCGAGGACCTGGGTCAGGCCATCGACCGCCTGATGCGCTACGAAGCCCTGGTCGGCGAGCTGTCCGAATCGCGGCTGCATGTCAGCGGCGACCGGGCGTATCTGGACTGGCGTTCGCCGCTGCGCCCCATCCCGCCCCGCGTGTTGGCGGACACCTCCATGGCCGGATGGGTCAGCTACGGCCGCTGGCTTTTGGGGGGCGATTACCCGATAGCCGGTGTCTGCTTCCAGCATCCCGCCCCCGCCGACACCGCGGAGCACCGGCGCATCTTCGGCTGCCCCGTCACCTTCGACGCCGATCGCACCGGGATCGTCTTCCCGCGCGAGTACCTGGACCGGCCGCTCACCCAGCACGACCCGCAGCTGCGGGCAATGCTGGACGCCCAAGCCGAGGCCCGGCTGGCCGAGCTGCGGCAGCTGCCGCCCATTCACCGTGCCGTGCGCGGCGCCGTCCGCGACGCACTGATGGGCGGCCGCCCCAGACTGGAAACCATCGCCGCGGCCCTGGACACGAGCCCGCGCACCCTGGAGCGCCGGCTTCAGCATGAGGGCCTCGGTTTCCGAACCGTCCTGGACGAGGCGCGGCTGGGCTACGCCCGCGAGCTGCTGGCGAACCCCGACGCCCGGCTCAGCGAAATCGCCCTGCTGCTGGGCTACTCCGAGCAGAGCGCCTTCAATCGCGCTTTCCGGCGCTGGACGGGCGAGTCCCCCACGGCCTACCGCCAGCGGCTGCAGCGAAGCTCACGGGAGCCAACATGACGAGCAGTCACGGCCCGTTGCTGCTCCCTCCAGACCCGATCTCGGAAGGCCACTGGAAGCCCCCATGGGAGGCGCGTCCTCGCGGCAAGTCCATGGTGAGCGAAGCCACCAAATCCGTTCACGGCCATGGGCCGCGGCTTCACCCCCTCACCCAATCCCGGAAGGTAACCCGAAGCCCCGTGGGAGGCGCGTCCTCGCGGCGATTGGCTGAGCCGTGGGACGAGGTGAATTCCGGGGCGGGGGCGTTGGATTAACCGCGGTCGGCGAGCCGGCTGGTTGGCTTCGTTAGGCATGGACTCGCGGCGGGGTCGCCGCTCCCACGGGGGCTTTGCCAACCCGCGGCGGTCGGCGGAGGTGTTTGACGACCGCTCCCTGACCGCAACCCGTGGTTCGCCTTGCGCCTTCACGCCTTGCCGTGAGCCTGTCCTGCTTAATCCAGAACAGCCCGGATCTTCTCGGCGACCGCCTGCAAGGTCTCCGGAGACGCCTGCTCTCTGCCGTGCAGGATCAGCTCGGTACCGGCCCACCGGGGAATGCAGTGCACGTGGTAGTGGAACACGGTCTGACCGGCCGCCTTGCCGTTGAACTGGGTCTGGATCAGCCCGTCCGGCTCCAGGGCCTTTCGCTGGGCCAGGGCCAGCCGCTGTGCCCCGGCGCTCACCGCCTTGACCAGCTCGACGGGCAGCTCGAACAGGTTCTCGTGGTGGGCCTTCGGTACCACCAGGGCGTGGCCCTCCCCCGCAGGGAAGGCGTCACAAAAGGCCAGCAGCCGGCCGTCTTCGAAAATGACCGCCGCCGGGATCTCGCGGGCGACGATCTTGCAGAAGATGCAGTCAGGATCGTGTTTGTCGCTCATTGTGTGTCGTCCTCCAGGGAAACGCTTTCGGTTCAGCTTGCGGCACTGACCAGCCGGTCGCCCTCCAGCACCGGCACAGCAGAGCAGGCACCCGGCATCGCGGCAAACCGCAGCTCGTCCCCGGAGCCGATCTCCCGGAGCAGCGTGCCGAGCCAGGACGCCGCCAGACACTCGGCAGGCGCGTCCGCCTGGTGCCTGTACAGCGCACAGGCGGCGACGCCGGCATCGGACACCTGCCACCGGTGCGCTTCGCCGGCCAGCAGGCGGTCCACGAGGTAGCCGGCACCGTAGAAGTCCTCCAGGTTGAACTCGCCACCGGAGCCGGCACAGACCAGCAGCACCGTCTCTTCGGGATGGTGCCTGCGGATATGCGCCGCTACCGCCGCCCCATTGCGCAGCGCGCCGGCGTACACCTGGTCCGCGCCCCGCGCCCGATACAGGGCCACGGTGCCGTTTGTAGTGGAGTAGATCAGGCGGCGGCCCGCCAGCGGCTCACGGGTGAGCGCCAACGGCGCGTAGGTGGCGAAACCTTCGATGGGCGCCATGTTGTGCTCCCCGGCCAGCAGATAGCTGCCGTCCTCCATCCCCCGCGCCGCGGCACGGGCGGCATCCGGGTCCGCCGCGGGCACGACGTCGGCCACGCCGTGCTCGAAGGCGGCAACGATGGTGGAGGTGGCGAACAGCACGTCGATGACCACCACCACCTTGCCGCTCAGCCGCGCAGGATCCAGATCCTCCTTGCGCATCAGAACATGGACCTTCTGCATCGTCACGCGCCCGTCCGAGCTGGATGCCCCGGATTGTCCTTCATCGTTACCTTCCCCGTCCGATCTCGGCGTTCAGCCTGGTTCCGGCACGCGGCGTCGGCCGAATCTGAACCGATGGAACACGTCGAGACGGCTCAACGCAACCACCGCCAGCCCCAGCAGCAGACCCGCCGCGCCGGCAAAGAACAGCGGTCGATAGTAGCCCAGCCAGTCGAACGCTGCAGCCATGCCGTAGGCTGCGCCTGCCTGGCACAGCGCGAACCCCGCCGTGGCCCAGCCCCAGGCCTGACGGTGCACCGACAGCGGCACCAGATGGGCGAGATAGCCGGAGGTGAGGGAGACAATGCCGGGCGCCATGGCGCCGGCCGTGAACGAACAGAAGCTGGCCAGCAGGAAACCGTGGGCCACGCCGGACAGACCGACCCCCGCCGCCATCAGGGCTGCCGCGGTCAGCAGCGCTCCGTACCAGCCCAGTCGTTCCGCCAGCCAGCCCGCGATGAACGAGCCGACGATGGCGCCGACCGCGAATACGCCCCACTGAACCGAGGCGAACGTCATGCCCAGCCCCTGCTCGCGGGCCAGGAAATCCACCCAGAACAGGGAATGCGGCACATAGCCGACCGCGTCCACGGTGTACGCCACCACCACCAGGACGACCGCCAGCGGCAGGCCCGCGGCGCGGGCATTGGCAACCGGCGCCGGCTCGGCGGGCCGGGGCGGCAATGGCCGCCAGGTGCGCCACGTCACGACGGCCAGGACGGCGCAGAGGCCGCCGATGCCGAGCCAGGCGGCCGCCAGGGACAGGTCAATCAGGCGGGGAACCACGGTGGCGGTGGCGAGGACGCCGAAACCGGAGCCGCTGAATACCACCGCGCCGGCCAGCGCCCGGCGCTCGGCCG
>Ga0102944_1000158_pt1 | contig 56178 bp, 50 predicted proteins | sample SalPonD_shore_MG_FD_78172 | JGI IMG/M metagenome (GOLD analysis project Ga0102944, IMG submission 78172) | Salt pond soil microbial communities from South San Francisco under conditions of wetland restoration - Salt Pond MetaG... | ecosystem: Environmental > Aquatic > Marine > Intertidal zone >... | reverse complement strand
GCAAGCGCACAATCGGTTCAAAAGATTCAAAGGGATGATGGAGAATGATGTCCTTCCTCCGGACTGCGTCCCAGAGATTGCCATCATCCGGCAACATGCGCGGCCACATTGGCGGCCAGCTTTCATAACGAAGCTGGTCAAAACCGGGGAGATTGACCAGCCCCATAAGGTTGGAGAGGTCAAGTGGCTCTCGCTTTTCGTATACCTCTTCGGGGCCAAGACTCAGGCTGCTGCTGAGAATTTCCTTAAGCCTTCCCGCATCTTTGTTGATGGTGAGCCGGACTGCCTCTGAAAACTCCCGGCGCTCAAGGACCTGTTCCATCGCTTCCACAAAGTCTTCATCCCGCTCTTCATCCACGCCAAAATCCGCATCACGCGTCACACGGAACACGGCGTTTTCAATGATTTCGTAGCCGGGAAAAAGCTCTTCACCGTGACTCTGCACTACGTGCTCAAGAAGCGTGAAGGTAACCCGACCTCCCTTGTCCGGCAGGTAGATGATCCTGTCCAGAGAACGTGGAATTTGCACTACCGCGAGCAGTTCATCTGAGTTTTCCCCGTCACCGGACTCCGGCCCACGCAGCAAAAAGGCGGCGTGGAGCCGCATGTTCCCGGAGTACGGAATGGCATCCTCAAGCCGCTCCCGCCTCACCGGCGTGAGGACGGGGAAAATTTCCCGTTCAAAGAGCTCATTTATGTGCTTGCGCTGCGCTCCGCTGTACTGGGAGGGACGCCGCATCTGGATGCCCTCTTCCTCGAGCCTGGGAAGGATGTCATGCAGGAGACAATCGTATTTGACCGCAATAATTTCCTTGGTTCGCCGGCTTATCTCCTGGATTTGTGCCTGCGGCCCCATGCCGGAGGGGTCCGTGGTGTAATTGCCGGTAATGAGCTGGCGTTTCAATCCGGCCACGCGCACCATAAAGAATTCGTCAAAGTTGGAGGCGGCAATGCACAGAAAGCGCAGGCGTTCAAGAAGCGGATTGGCCGTATCAAGCGCCTCTCCCAGGACGCGGCGGTTGAACTCGATCCAGCTGAGCTCCCGGTTGAAATAGTGCGGGGCTGATGTCTGTGACGCGTTTGTTTTCTTATCTGACATATACACCCCTGAATCTACGCCCTATACCATGGAGATGCGGTATCCAAACACTTCCTCAAACATCTCTCCCTTCAATTTCAGGCCGTACTTCTCCACTGAAACATCGCCCTGATACGAACAGTGGAGCACCACCGCATCTTCATCCTTCTCCGTCCACACGTCCCGTATGCGCTGATTGTGGCCGCGGTCAAGCGCGTCGGCAATGCGCAAAATTGCCGCCAGTTTCAGCACCGCAATCCTGTGTTCCCTCCGCAATGCAATGTAGGAAGTGTGCGCGCCGGTTGGCATTGCCTTCCGGTGATAGCGGACTACATGCGCCACAATCCTGATGTCGGAACGGGAAAGGCCAAAAATCTCCGAATTGGCTACAATGTACTGTCCGTGCTTGTGGTGCCCGCTTGTCCGAATGAAGTTGCCAATGTCATGGAGACGCGCGGCAACATCAAGGAGCATCCGGCTGTGCTTGTCCATTCCATGTTCAACCTGAAGCGAATCAAAGAGTGAGAGCGATAGTTTCGCGACGTGCGCGGCATGCGGCTCGTCAAAGCGATACTTCCGCCCAATATTCATGGCAGACGCAATGACCTGGCTGTAAAACTCCCGCTCAATTGACTGGCGGGTCCCGTGAGAGAAACTGATAAGCACGCCTTCTCGCAGGCTCACATCGGGAACAATGAGACGGTCCGCGGCGGTTGCCTCAAGAAAGAGCTTGTAGATAAGAAGCGCCGGAATAAGTCCTTCCGCCTCATTGTAGGTGACGTTGAGCCGCCCCACAATTTCGTCCACCGTGCAACCTTCAAGGTTATTCAGAAATTCCTGAAACGCATCTTTTTCAATAAGGGAGAAGTGGCTGCCCTCTTTCCTGCCCACTGCGGTGGCCGCCTGACGCATGTCCCCGCCAACGGCCACAAAGTACTTAATACGGTCCAGCCTGGTTTCTGCGCTGAGGACTTCCTGGGTCACGCGGATACTCTCCCTCAAAAACTCCTCAATTTGCGCGCCGCTTTCCCAGTAGGGGTTCATCTGCTGCTCAATGCGCACGGTGCCAATACGCAGGCTGTGGGCGGCCACCATCTTTCCACGCTGGAGCACCATGAGCTCCGTTGTCCCCCCACCAACCTCAATGATGAGCGCGCTGGAACGGGCAAACTGCGGCCAGAGCGTGTCAACTGCGTGCTGTACCGCCAGGTAGGTCAGGTGGTTCTCTTCCACGCCTTCAACTATGTCTATCTTCAGACCGGTCCTGATGTAGACCCGGTCAAGGAAGGTATCCCTGTTTTTTGCTTCCCGTATGGCGCTTGTGGCAATTACCTTAATATCGCTTTCCGGAATCTGCCAGCCGTCAAGGACTTCCCGAAAACCGGAAAGAATTTTAATGGCCTGCCGCATACTTTCAGCAGAGAGGTAGCCGGTCACAAAGACGTCCTTTCCCAGGGAGATCGGCTTGCCTACCCTATCAAGCCTCCTCCACTGGCCGTCCTCGCCAATTTCCGCCACAACCATACGGATTGCAGAAGAACCCATATCAATTACGGCAACAACCTTGGGACCTTCCGAAGTGGCGTCAGACGTTCCGGCAAGTTTATTCATTCAAAGATTCCAACAGAAGCGCAGCCGCGCCGGTTACTGCAGCATCATCACCCAGCATTGCTTCCCGTACTTCCACAGATTTGACCAGGTAGCGCATTGCATGCTGACGCATTGACGCCTCTGCGGCGCGAATGTAAGGCTCACCCAGTTTTTCTACCAGGCCGCCGCCCAGGACCAGGAGCTCCGGATTGAAAATGTTCACGCAGTTTGCCATGCCGATGCCGAGAAAACGAGCGTTTCTGTTGACCAGCTCTATGACCTTTTCTTCCCCGGCATCAACCGCTTTCTTTATGACGCTGCTCTTGATGCGCATTATGTCCGTCCCCGCCTTTTCAAGGACAGTGGGGGCTTCACCGTTTGCGGCCAGTCCAACAAGATCCTTGGCCAGCGCGGTCTTGGAGGCAACCGCTTCCAGGCATCCGTACTTGCCGCAGCCGCATAGCGGTCCATCCACCTGGACAATGGTGTGCCCAATCTCCCCCGCCCCGCCAATGGCGCCACGGTAGAGTTTCCCGCCCAGAATGAGACCGCCGCCAACCCCCGTACCGGGGAAAAGGCCAACCACCTCGGAGAAACCGCGCGCCGCACCGTTTTTGAACTCACCGTACATGCCGGCGTTGACATCGTTTTCAAGAATTACCGGGCAGTCATACTTTGCCTCAAGAAGGTCACGGAGCGGCAGGTTGTGCATGGCAAGATTGGGCGTCTCAAGCACAATGCCGGCGGCAATGTCTATGGGCCCCGGAATAGCGATGCCAATGCCAAGAAGATCTTCCCTGGACGCTTTACCTGATTTGAGAAGACCGTCAATGCAGGAAAAGATACGTTCGGTCACCGCTTCATTGCTGCGGGCATCCGCCGTCTTTTCCTTGTTGCGTGCGACTATTTTATATGAGCGGTCAAATAACGCGGAAAGCATCTTGGTTCCGCCAAGGTCAAAGCCAATGATGTATTCCTCATTCTTACCCATGTCACCCCCAGAAAAGCCGGGCACCCGGATTAAACCGGGCGTTAAATTTCATTATAACACTTTGACCTCCCCGGTTCGACCCGGCATACTTCACCAGGGAGGAAGCTGTGAGAGGCATGAACATCAAGTGGTGGGTTTCTACCGGCGCAGCCGCCGCCTTGTCCGGCGCCGCTGCCCAGGCGCTGGGAGTACCGGGGGCGTGGCTTGTAGCCGCCCTTGTTGTGGCTGTTATTGCCGGGCTCCTGCGCCCGGACCACCCTAAGGTCTCCCTTCCGTTTCTTTCCGCTGCCCAGGCCGTTATTGGCACCATGCTTGGAAGTGTGTTTCAGCCCGGTGTTCTTCCTGCCATTACCGGACATCTTCCGGAGCTTGCGGGTATCCTCGTTGTAACTATTGGGGTGAGTCTTCTGTCCGGTCTGGTGATCGGCAGGGCAAGTCCGGTAAGCCGGGAAAGCGCGACGCTCGGAACACTTCCGGGTGGGGCGAGCGCTATGATTTCCATGAGCATTGACGCCGGCGCTGATACCCGGACGGTTGCGCTCATGCAGTATCTGCGCGTGGTAATTGTCGTACTCTCCGCTTCGGTGGTGGCACGCGTGCTTGCAGGTCCCGCCCTATCAAACATTTCCTCCGGCCCTGGTGCGCCCGGCAGCAGCGCACCGGCGCTGTGGCCGGGTTACGTGCTCGCTCCCGTGGTGGCAATTGTGGGAAGCTGGGCGGGCCGCAAACTCCGCCTTCCAACCGGCGCATTCCTGGGACCCATCATTCTTGCACTCCTTTGCTCCGCGTTCAATCTCTTTACGCCGGTTTGGCCTGCGGTAGTTCCTCAGATCGCCTACGTTGTGATGGGCTTCTACGTGGGTTTTCTCTTTGACAAAGAGTCTTTGCTGCAGGCACGCAAACTTATTCCGCTCATGATTGCAAATACCGTATTCCTCATCGCCGTCTGTGCGGCAACAGGCCTGCTTTTTGCGCGGATTGTGGGCGCCTCGCCGCTGACTGGCTACCTTGCAACAAGTCCGGGCGGGATGGACTCTATTGCGGTCATCGCCATCGGCGGCGGCGCCGATATTTCCCTGGTGCTGTCCGTTCAAACACTGCGTCTGTTTGCCATTGTATTCACCGGACCGTGGATTGCGCGCGCCGTCATTACACATGCCCGGCACCGCGCAGCAAAATAGGCGTGGCAAACCCGACTTCCCAGGCGGGTTGTTCACAGTGCTGACCTTTTTCTTGCGGAAATTGGAAACGCACAGTATGATCTTCCTTTACCACGGCGACTCTAAATAGGAGGAGAGTGGAGTATGAGCATCGCACTGGTTTTACTTTTTGCAGGGAGTCTTCTGGCACTGTTCTACGCAGCATGGCGCTCCCGCTGGATTATGAAGCAGGACGTGGAAAACGCGGACCTCAGAAAGATAGCGGGGTTTATCTCTGAAGGGGCGATGGCGTTTCTCACGCGTGAGTTTCGCGTCCTGATTCCCTTTGTATTGATTGTGGCAACCTTTCTGGCACTTGGGAACCGCGGCTTCCTGCGCCTGCAGGCTGCCTCCTTTGTGCTGGGCGCTTCCGCGTCCGCGCTGGCCGGATATACCGGGATGCGCGTGGCAGTTGCATCCAACTCGCGCACAACCCACGCCGCCCAGACGGGCCTGGCACCCGCGCTGCGGGTCTCCTTTTCAGGCGGCAGTGTCATGGGTATGACGGTAGTAGGACTGGCTATGCTGGGCATCGGCATTGTATTGACGGTCACCAGCTCTTTGACCGGGCATTCGGTACCGACGCTTTCCACGGTTGTCTTCCCGGTTCTTTCCGGTTTCAGCCTGGGCGCCTCATCTATGGCACTCTTTGCACGCGTTGGAGGCGGCATTTTCACCAAGGCGGCGGATGTTGGCGCCGATCTGGTTGGCAAAGTTGAAGCCGGCATTCCTGAGGATGATCACCGCAACCCTGCAACCATAGCGGATAACGTTGGCGACAACGTGGGAGACGTGGCAGGCATGGGGGCGGACCTCTTTGAATCCTATGTGGGTTCAATTGTGGGTGCGATGATCCTCGGCATAGGTTTTGGCAGTGATGCTGCCATGAAGATGCAGCTTGCGGCGTTCCCGCTGGTACTTGCGGCAATTGGCGTACTGGCAAGCCTCATTGGCATTAATTTGGTGCGCGTAAAGCCAGGTGGTTCACCGCAACGGGCATTGAACACCGGCACCTTTGGTGCCGCCGCACTGGCCGCGGTGATTACCGTCGGCGTGAGCCTGCTGGTATTTGGCTCAGGCCGGAGTGCTGACGGCGTAAGCGCAATGAGGATTGCCCTGTCAGCAATCATGGGAATGGTGGCGGGTACGCTTATTGGCGTTCTCACCGAATATTTCACCGGTACTGATACGGCTCCGGTTCGCCGGATAGTACGCTCTTGTGAAACGGGGCCGGCCACCACGCTGATTACCGGCATGGGCGTGGGGATGCTTTCCGCGGTACCGCCCATTATTGTCATTGTTGCCGCCATCTTTGGCGGATTTGCGCTTCTGGGACTATACGGCATAGGTGTCGCGGCGCTTGGAATGCTCATGACGCTCGGTATCCAGCTGGCCGTTGATGCGTACGGACCAATAGCGGATAACGCCGGTGGTCTGGCGGAAATGGCCGAGCTGCCGCCGGAAGTTCGCGGCATTACAGACACCCTGGACGCCGTGGGCAACACCACCGCAGCAATAGGCAAAGGCTTTGCGATTGGGTCGGCCGCCCTCACCGCAATCATTCTTTTCACCGCCTTCCGGCAGCAGGTAGGCATAGACATCATAGACCTGCTCTCCGTACCGGTCATCGGCGGAGTGCTCCTCGGCGCCGTCATACCCTATCTCTTTTCTTCCATGGCGATGAGCGCCATTGGAGATGCTGCGTACCTCATGATTGCAGAGGTGCGCCGGCAATTCAAAGAGAAGCCCGGCATTCTGGATGAGACCGAACAACCCGACTATCGGCGGTGTGTCGATATAGCCACTTCGGCCGCGCTGAAAAAGATGCTTCTTCCCGGCATAGTTGCCGCCGCAACCCCGCCGCTTGTCGGCTTCATTGGCGGTGTTCAAATGCTTACCGGCGTGCTCCTTGGCGTGACGTCATCCGGCGTGGTTCTTGCAATTTTCATGGCAAACTCCGGTGGTGCGTGGGACAACGCGAAAAAGATGATAGAGTCCGGTGAAGGCACTGAAGGCAAGGGATCAGATTCTCACCGAGCCGCAGTAGTGGGAGATACGGTGGGGGACCCGTTTAAGGACACGGCAGGACCATCGCTCAATATTCTCATTAAGCTGATGGCAATCGTTTCTCTGGTGCTCGCGCCTATGTTAAAATCGTTCTGGGGGTTGTAACATGGAATATACAAACAGACTCTACGTCATACTTCATCCAAACCACGCGCTGATAGGGTCACAGCTTACTCCGGATCAGTTTGCAAGACACTACACCTCCGGTTCCGCCAAGCACCACAGTGGAAAGGTAATCTTTGCCTCCATAGATCCGACTTTCCGAAATGACTACTTTCCCATTGATGAAGCCATGAAGGACGTAGTGCCGCACGAGGACGGGCGTCCAAAGGCAACCAAGTTCATCTCCACCTACCGCGTCCTGGAGCACGTTGATCAGGAAGCAATTGACCGCCTCTATCTGGCCACCCAGGAAGGCTACTCTATTGAGCTGGCACCGGGAGAGTGGGAGGACCCGTATGAAGAGGGCTTTGTTCGAATATACGCAGAAATAAACCCCATGCGCATGCTTGCGCTGTCAGACTACGACCTGGTAGGTTTTGGCAAATTCATTACGTGGGAAGGAAATTTCAAGAGCGCCCCGCGCCAATTTTACACGCAGCTTGACATCGACATTATTGAACTGCTTGAAGAGTTTGAACAAAATCCGTTTCGGCAATCTCCCATTCAAAATCTGCATCTTTCAACGCTGCGCGACGCATTTTACGAGGTGAAGCGCTATACCGGCAAGCACACAAAGGGTCTCTGCCTGGACAGCTCGCTTGACAACATCTCCTACCGGTTCATTCGCCACGGCTTCATGATTGCCACATTTGAGAAGCAGCGTTTCTTTGTCATGCCCTCACTCTCTGAGATCGAAAAGAACCATTTCAAGTTTTTCAGATCGATGTAACACTCGCGCTTGATCTTGCCCGGCCGGCGCATGTAGTTTCATGTCAGGGTCGGGAGGTCTATATAATGCAAAGTGCACCCACATCCGGCACACAGGGCGTTGTTATTGGACGGTTCATGCCGCCGCACAGCGGACATCGTTATCTCATAGATTTTGCCCGCCACTACGCCCAGACGCTTTTTGTACTGGTCTGCACCCTGGAATCGGAACCAATTCCCGGAGAACTCCGCTTCCGCTGGATGAAGGAGCTCTTCCCCAGCGTGAACATCCTCCACATTACTGAAGAGAATCCGGAAGCAAACAAGGACAATCCTCGCGCCACCGCAATTTGGGCAGAGACCGTGGCTCGGCTGGTGCCCGGCAGCGTGGACTTTGTATTTGCCTCTGAACCGTACGGCTGGAAGCTTTCAGATGAGCTGGGAGCCCGTTTTGTGCCGGTGGACCCGGCGCGCCATCTGTTCCCGGTTTCCGCTACGCAGATACGGGACAACCCCATGCAGTTCTGGCGCTTCATCCCGGAACCGGTGCGTCCCTACTTCCTCAAACGTGTTTGCGTGGTACAGTCACCGGATGACCGCGGCTCTGCAGAGCTGACCCGCCTCCTTGCAGAACGATACGGCACCGTGTACGCGGAAGACTACTCGGAGTTCTGGCAGCGTTTTCATGGTCGGCGCGCAACGGAAGATGACCTTTCTCATCTTGTGAACGCACAAATGGCAAGTGAAACCTCCCTTTCACGGCGTGCCAGCCGGCTGCTCTTCTGCAAGAGTGACCTGGTACAAATTGCCGCCACGTGGAAGCTGCAACTCGGAAACATCCCTCCGGGGATAGAAGAGAAGATCTCCGGACGCAACTACCATCTCTACCTCCTTTCTGAGACAGGCGGCTCAAACGATTACGTGCAAACCTGCCGCGAAATCCTTACGCGGCAGCGTATTCCATCTGTCGTGCTGCACGGGGACCAGACCGCACAACTCACCCAGGCGTATCGCGCGGTAGACACGCTCATAGGGCCGGTAGCAGCAGGTTGATCCCGGCACGGTGTGCCCGGTTGCGTTTTGTGCGCAACACCCGTGCAGTTAGCCGTTGACCGCGTGAGACAGGGGGCTTAGAATGGTGGGCAGTCCCCCTGCAGGAGGTCTGCTATGACGGAAAAACGGTGCTTCCCTCGAATCCTGGCGCTACCGGCGCTTACACTTCTGGTTGTCCTGGCGGGCTGTGCAACAAAAGGGCCCCAGACTGTGGGGCCACCCACGGTAGAAGTTACGGAATTGCGATCCACGGTCTTCACACCGGACGTGGTTAAATTTGAAGCGAGAATTGTAATTCGCAACCAAACGCGGGATGCCATGGAGTTTGATCGTGTAGACTACTCCGTAGACCTCTTTTCCGCTGAACTCTTTTCCTCTTCCTTTGACCAGCTTTTGCGCACCAAAAGCCGCGGACAACAGACAGTCACGTTTCCATTTCAGATTGCGATGAAGGATATCGCCGGAAGCGCGGTAGACTTGCTTGACCAGGGAACGTTACAGGTGACCTTCCGCGGCCGTGTCTATCCTGACCCGGCAGCCGGCTTTTCCTCCATGCCGTTTGAACAGACTATCCAGTTGCCGATTCCGCGCATTCCCACCGTGAGTTATGACGGCGCGGAAGGCATACCGCTGTCAGACGGTTTCCGAGTCCGGTTGCGGGTTCACAATCCAAATGCCTTTGAAGTTGCAGTTGACCAGGTTGACACGTACCTGGAACTCAATGATCACCGTTATACCCTGGTTCACTCGGTGGAACGGACCAACATAGAACCAAACGGCTCAGGCGTTGTGGTCCTGCAAATGGAGAACACAACCGGCAAGGGACTCAGCATGATACTGAACACCATTCAGGCACGGCAGGCGCAATTCTCCGTTGGAGGATCTGTTACCGGCCGGACGCCGTACGGATGGGTCTACATTCCCATTGAGGTCACCGGCAGAGCGCAGTGATCGCCGGCACGCCGCGCTATATTGTCACCTGTTCATTTATCCGGGTAAAGTCAGACTCGACCAGGCGCGTGAGGTCTTCAAGCACCTCATTCTCATCCTCCCCTTCTGCTTCTATACGGATTTCACTATCCTTGCCGGCATTGAGAAGGATCACCTTTATGATGTTTTTCGCATCCGCGGATTTTTCTCCCTTGAACACCGTGACGCGTGAGCTGTAAAGCCTGGCGGTACGAACAAAAAGGTCCGCCGGCCGGGAATGCAGTCCAGTCTCATTTCTTACGGTAAGGGTTGCAGATTTCATTTCTCGCTTTCTCCTTGGATGTATTGGGCAGGCTGCAGCCTGTGAAGCCGGACAAGCGCCCGACTGAGATTTGCAGTATTGAGGCGCACCGGCCAGAGCCCGCTTGGCATGGAAATGAGCGGGATGCGCACCAGCCCGCGTGCGTGCCTCAGCTCAGCGGATGCGCTGTCTCTGCCAAGCGCCTTTACTACGCTCTCTGGCTCACGCGCGCCGTCTTGCGTGAGAGCCGCATCAATACGCCTCAGGTTCATGTGGGCATACGCCACAAAGAGCCCGTAGGCCACAATGGCCAGGTTAGGATAGGTCTGGTGATTCACGTACCAGTGCACGAGCGACACCACCCAGTCACCAACAAAGGCAAAAAATACGTTTACCACGGAAGAACTCCCGCCTTCAGACTCATACCAGCACAACCTCCACACCACGAGCTCTCACCGCGTCACAGAAATCGTGTCCAGCTGCAGAATCCGTAACCAGCATGTGGACACGCTCAAGCTCGCAGACCTTGAGAAAACGGGTTTGTCCAAGCTTGCTCGAATCCGCGGCAAGGATAATACGATTAGAAACGCGCACCATATTCTTCATGATATCCAGGTAACGGCTGTCAAAAAGCGTAACGCCGTGTTCCAGATCAATCCCGTCAGCTGACAGAAGCAACGTGTGCCGGTCATGGCACGTGTCAAAATACTCCCCGTGTCCCTCAAAACCCACGGTATGTTTGCCGGAGACCACGCCGCCCAGCACAACGGTGCTGATATTCTCCATCCGGCTTGTCTCCAGTGCAATTTCCAGCGAATTAGTAATGATACGGAAAGGTTTGCCCGTCACACCGCTCATGATCTTGCCGGCCAGAAAGGTAGTTGTTCCGGGACCTACAATGATTTCATCATGGCTTTCCACCAGTTCAGAACAGTATTCGGCAATTCGGAGCTTTTCATCCAGATAGGGAATGCCCTGTTCATCACTGAAGGAGCTGATACTGGTACCGCGGTACATTACGCCGCCGCCCACGGTCTGGACCACCGCATTGTTTTCTTCCAGCTGTTTGATGTCCCTTCTGATGGTGGCGGTGGACACATCAAAGGATGCGGCCAATTCCTGAAGAGTAGTAGATCCTTCCATGCGGACCTTATTCAGAAGCTCTTCAACTCTTTTCCGGCGATGTTGCATAAGCTGCTATAAGAGATGGAATGCGCCAATCACTTTTTTCTTGCCCAGGAGGCTGTTGTACTGTTCTACCGCCTCGGCGCTGTCAGAAACAATGCATTCAATCCCGTTCTCCTCAAATAAATTGCGGGTCTCATCTTCAACCCGCACTTTTGACATGAAGCCGGTACCCAGCACAACTACATCAGGACGCGCGCCAACCACCTCGGCAAAGTCTTCAGGAGAATACGCCATGCCATCCTTGCGCCACCAGCGTCCGTTGGCATGATCAGGATAGACAAGCACGGCAGAACGGTACACCTTGCCGCCGGTGACCAGCTTGGCAAATGCGATTTCGTCTATGTGGGGCATGGCGGTTACTCCTTCAGGTAGCCCAGGATCTTCTCGATATCCTGCTCAATTCCCACGCCCGTTAGGAAAGAGACAGTATGCACAACCGGAACGGATCCTGTTCCGGAAACCTGGGTAGTAGTCACTACCAGATCATGCCCTTCAACCTTGCTGGGAACCTCCGCAGCCTTGCACTGTGTGGTTTCTATCTGGATGCCGCGCTTCTCCAGCTCTTCTTCCAGCTTCCGCGCCACCACAGTGGATGTGGCAATAGCGGTACCGCATGCAACGAGAATGCGTTTCTTCCTGGGGTTGCCCATAATTTACCTCCTGTTGGCAAAACTCCGCGCCAACTGTAAAACGTCCTGGTCAGTTTCGCAACGCAAAACGGCGGATGACAGCTGCTCTGCTTCCGCCAAAGATGAATTTCGAATCAAATGTCGTGCCTGCGCAATGTGAGATGGAGCCATTGAGAGCTCGTCAACTCCCAGTCCAAGGAGGATCGGCAATGCAAGCGGATTCCCCCCAAGCTCGCCGCACACGCCCACCCAGCTTTCCTCGCGGTGGGCCGCTTCCACTACGCGTTGAATAGCACGAAATAGCGCGGGATGAAAGCTTGCGTAGTACTCCCGCACTCCTTCGTTCAATCTATCCGCCGCCAAAAGATACTGTGTGAGGTCGTTCGTGCCAATGCTGAAGAAATCTACCTCTTTTGCAAACTCCGGCGCCATAAGTACCGCGGAGGGCACCTCCACCATTATACCAGTTTCCATCTTGCCGTCGAAGTCAAACCCGTCACGGTCCAGCGACTCCTTCGCTTCGTTCACATACGATGTGAGCTTCCGGATCTCGCCCAGCGAAGAAACCATGGGAAACATGAGCTTCACCGTTCCCCACGCCGAAGCACGCAACACGGCACGCAGTTGCGCAAGGAGCAATTCCGGCCGGGCAAGGCTAATACGAATTGCGCGACGCCCCAGAAACGGATTCTCTTCCGCCGGCATCTCCAGCGCGGGAAGGTCTTTGTCCCCCCCAACATCGAGCGTGCGGAATATTACCATACCCGGGGAAAACGCCTCGGCAGCCTCACGGTACGCCCGGTATTGCGTTTCTTCATCCGGCAGCACCCGTCCCTGCATGAAGAGAAACTCCGTCCGGTATAATCCCACGCTCTCCGCGCCGCGCTTCCGCGCCTCTTCCACGTCCGCCCTGGAGCCGATATTTGCCGAAAGCGTGACCAGCCGTCCGTCCGTGGTTTCAGAGGGAAGCCCGGCTGATTTCTGAATCTCTTTCTGCCGCTCCGCCAGGTCCGTCCGCTTTCTTTCCAGATCTTCTGTTTGCCGTTTATCCGGAGCCACATAAAAGCGCGCTGTTTCCGGCTCAGATGCATCAAGGGCAACTGTCTGACCGGAGGCAACCGCGCCTGTGGCACCCGCCACACCCACTGCTGCCGGTATACCAAGACCTTTTGCAAGGATGGCAACGTGAGAGGTGATCCCGCCATGCTCGGTCACAATTGCCGACACGTGATCCCGCGGCATGGTGGCGGTTTCTGAGGGGGAGAGGTCGGAGGCCACAATAACGGAGCCGGCAGCAACGGCGGTAAGATCCACCGTCTCCACCCCCAAAAGGGTCCGGAGGATTCTATCGCCGACGTCGTCCAGATCCGCCACACGCTGCTTGTTGTACGCATCATCAGCAAGCTCTTCAAAGAGATTGTGGTAGCGTTCAAAGACTCTCCGGGTTGCCTCTTCTGCAGAAACAAGATGCTCGATGATCTCTGCGGCAACCTCTTCCAGCATGCTCTCATCTTCAGCAAGAGTTTGCTGAGACCGCAGAATGTGCGCCAGCTCCTGACCCAGCTCGCTTTTTGCCTGATCTGTAAGGCGAGCAAGTTCAGCGGCCGCCGTTTGAAACGCGTGATGCAGCCGTCCCTGCTCTGAGGAAGGATCTACGGTTTCACGGGCACTAATGGTGAGATCCGGCCTTTCAAGCACAACCGCCGTTCCAAATCCAATGCCGGCAGAAGCTGAGAGCCCAATGAGCGGTTTGCTGTTACGCTGTGCTGTATCGTTCGACATTTTTCTGAAGTAAGCTATACACTTCCGCGCTGTCCACCGCGTCATGTATTGCCTGAAGTATTTCCTGATGTTGATAGACGGTGATCAATGTCTCAAGCAGATCGCCTATGCGTTTTTTCTCTTTAAGGGCAAACATCGATATCATATCCACCTGAAGCCGTTCGTCGGGATTTCCCATCGACCTGAATTCAACCGGCTGCACAAGCCGTGCAAACAGGAGCGCGCTGGAAAGAACGTGGGTGGCGTCCGCGTGCGGGATGGCTATCTTGTGCCCTGCCATCGGAAGGGCGGAGGGATGGGCAGCCTCCCGCTCAAGAATGGCCTCAACGTAACCCTGCCCACAGTATCCATGTTCAACCAGAAATCCAGCCATGTGAGTAAGCGCTTCTTCCCGCGTCCCGGCTTCCAACCGGTCAATGATGAGCTCTCTTCTTACCAGGTCACCAAACCGCAGTGCGCCGTTTTCTGCCATTGTTCACCGTCTCCTTCATGGAAGGGAGCGGGCGGAAACCCGCTCCCTCATACGCCTGCGCCGGCCGAGCTACTCTTCGTCCGCAGGAGCGCCGGCGGCAAGTTCCCAGGCCCGCCGGTTCTTCTTGAACATTGTCCAGACAACAATCAGGACAACCAGAATGATAGCACTGCCAATCCAGATGTTTGTTTTGGCCGCCTCGGTAAAGAGCGCGGATACCCAGTTTCCGCCGTCCACCAGGCTGGTGATGGTTGTTGCGCCTTCCGGCATCTTGAAGTTGGCAGCCTGGGCAATCTGCGTCTGAACCGGTGCCATCCAGTTCATGATGTAGAGCGTTGGTATCATGATAATGGTGGCTGTGATGGTTGAACGAACCACGTTTCCACGCACAATGGGCACCATCATGGCAATCATGAACGGAATGGTTGCCAGGTCACCAAACGGCAAAACCCGGTTTCCGGGCAAAATCACCGCCAGCAGCAGCGTAATGGGAACCATGAGCAAAGACGTGGCAATGGCCGTTGGATGGCCAATTGCGATGGCAGAGTCAAGGCCAATGTATATTTCACGTCCCGATGCGCGCCTTGAGAGAAACTCCCGTGCTGCCTCAGACAGCGGAATGAGCCCTTCCATGAGCAACGCCACAACGCGCGGCAGGAGCACCATAACACCGGCCATTGCAATGCCGACCTGCATGATTTTGGGGAACCAGCTCTTGAACGCGCCGTCTCCGGCATACCCAAGCGCGGCAATGACCAGACCAATGACCAGGCCTACCAGAACCGGCTCGCCGAGGACGCCGTAGCGTTTGCGGATGTGCTCCGGATCCGCCTCGATCTTATTCAGGCCCGGAATGGTGTCAATGATGCGGTTCACGATGATAGTGGGAAGTACGAAAGACGTGGAAAAGCCGTGTGGGAGCGATATGCCGGGAATTCCAAGCAGCCCCTGCACCGCAGGCGCCGTCCAGTCGGCAAAGAAAAGGTTGAGCGCAAAGAAGAGCATTGCCGCCATCAGACCAATCCAGACGTTTCCGGTAACTGCCTGGACAATTGCGCCCACAAACGCGATGTGCCAGTAGTTCCAGATATCCACATCGATGGTCTTTGTGACCTTGCTCAAGAGCAGAATCAGGTTGAGCAGTATGCCCACCGGGATCACAAGTGCGGCAATATCTGAGCCGAACGCAATTGCCGCGGACGCAGGCCAGCCGACGTCTATGATCTCCAGATTGAGTCCAAATCGGTCCACCATACTTTTGGCGGCGGGCCCGAGGTTGTTTATGAGCAGCCCTATAACCAGGCTGATACCAACAAAACCAACACCGACCATGAGTGCGGCCCGCAGTGACTTCCCGGCCTTGGCACCAAAGGCAATAGCCAGAAAGAAAATTATCACCGGCAGGAACACACTCGCGCCGAGATCCAGAAAGAACTGGACTACGGATTGAAAGCCTTCCATCTTTAGTCCTCCTTACCAAACCATCATACACCACTTCCCCCGGTTGTCAATTTTTTTCTAATACCTTGCAGTTTTATGCAATTGAATTGCATCCAGGCGTAGCCGGCGGTTGGCGCCGGACGCATTCCGGTCTTATACTGATAGAGCAATGAAAGTTGTGTATGACTACGGCATGCTCCCCGGAGGACGGCACAGATATGCGGCGGGAATCGCGGCGGGCCGGCGTGCCGGGGACGGTTCCGGCACGTCCGGCGCTCAGCCCGGTGCAGCCGCGGGCCGCCGGCGAACAGAGCCGGTGATCATTATTCACCGCGGGCCGGAAGCGGGCGCGGCTGGGCGCGCCGGAGAGCAAGCTACAGAGCGAGGTGACCTGCACCGGGCAGAGCTCACGCCGGAGGCACGTGCCCGGGACCGTGAAGTCAGGGGCCATGAGCGCGCCCATCTCCTGTCACTCGGCGCCTATGCGGCGTCCGGTATAGAACTCACGGAAACCACCGGTCCGGGCGGAGAGGCTGTTGCGGTAGCCGGCAGGGTCAAGGCGGATCTCACTGAAGTCCCGGGAAATCCGCAGGCAACCCTCCGCAAGGCTCATGCCGTGCAGCGTGCCGCGCTGGCCCCGGGGGAACCCTCTGCAGCGGATATGCGCGTTGCCGCGGAAGCGTACCGCCTGGCCCAAACAGCCAGAGAAAAGATGAGGTCACATCTGTTTGATGAGAACGCGTAAGTTTGAGGCGGCCAAATCACCCGTAGACTAGCTGGCCGCCAAAGTAACCCAGACCCGCAACGGTAAGCGTGGAAAGTGTATAGAAGATGATGGGTATCCGTGAGCTCACCGGAAGCCGTCTGTTCACCAGAATTGTCGCAAGCAGCAGCAAAAACAGCACGCCGGCAAGAATCAGTTTGGCCGTGATGGCAGGTACCGGCGCGCCGCCCATGAAGTGCTGCCAGTCGGTAATTCCCATGAATACCGTGAAAAACCAGAGAATGAAGGCAAATACGGTAAGGTGACGCGCGGTCCTGAGGAACGCATCACGATTCCATATCCAGCCGGCCAGGGCAATAAGAAACGCTGCAATGACGGGACCAATCACCAGGTGAACAAGCACCGGGTGAAAGGGATGGGTGTAACCCAGCGCACCAAATATGCTATATATGAAATTGCCCATGAGACTACCTCCGCGGAAATGATATCTCTACTATCCATTATGACTACAGACACGCGAGGTGCAAGGGCAACTCTCCCTCAGAGCTTCACATAGCGGTTTCCACCGCCCGCACGTAGTTTTCTATGCCGGTGAGAAGCATTTGAACGGCAAGGGTGGTAAGAATCATGCCCATGAGCCGTTCCAGCGCAGAGAGAAAGCGCGTTCCCAGCCTTCTGCGCAGCGTTTCCGCGGACAGAAGCACAACCGCTGAAGCAAACCACGCAATCAGAAGGGCAAAAAACCAGATAAACATCTTTCCCGGCGCCTGATTGGCAAAAAGCACGACGGTTGCCATTGCGGAGGGCCCGGCCACAAGGGGAACGGCAAGGGGGACAATGAGCGGCTCCTGTTCCTCTCTTTCAATGGCTGCAGTACGTTCGCGAGGAAAAATCATCCTGATGGCGATGAGGAAGAGCACCACTCCGCCGCCAATGCTCAGCGCCGGTTCTGATATGTGCATACCCTGCAGGATGTATTTACCAAAAAAGAGAAAGAGCACCAGGACGGCAAGCGCTATTACCATCTCCCGCGCAATAATCTTTCTCCGCCTGTTTTCATCCACATACCCAAGAATGGTAAGGAACGCGGGAATGTTGCCTATTGGATCCATGACAAGAAACAGCGTGACTGCGGCAGCGTAGATGCTCATTGTAGACATGGGAAAGCCTCTTGAATGTTGAGTTTACCGGTAATCCGGGTCAAGGAGGCCGTACCGCGCTTTCAAGAGAAGAATTCGCCGGACACCGCGGTCCACGTCCTCCACGGAGAGCGCTCCCTGACGCACCATACGTTCAGTCAGATTTACCAGTTTTGGAACCCTGTAGTGTGAAATCAAGAGTATCAGATCAACATCGTTTTTCATAGAGCGCTTGAGACTCTCTCTCACGCTCCAGTTGTCGGAAAGCGCGTGCATTTCAAATCCGTCCGTCATCACCACGCCGTGAAATCCCAGCCTGCCCCTCAAAATATCATCCACGATGACCCGGGAAAACGTGGCCGGCTCCGCAGGGTCCAGGGCGGGGTAGAGGATGTGCGCGGTCATCACCGCTTCCACACCAACATCCACGGCCGCCGCAAAAGGCACAAGATGGGTCTGTTCAAGGCGTGCCTCAGAGATCCAGACATGCGGCAGCCGGCCGTGAGAGTCAACAGTGGTAATGCCGTGGCCGGGAAAGTGCTTTGCCACGCTTATCACCCCCGCACGCTGAAACGCGGTGATATAGGCACGCGCAAAGGTAGCTACCTTTCCCGGATCCGCGCCGAAAGATCTGTCTCCAATGATAGTCTGGTCGCCCCACGGGTAGAGATCCAGCACCGGGCCAAGATTCATATTTATTCCAAGACGCCGGAGTTGAACTGCCTGCACATACGCCGCAGCGCCGATGACTTGCGGATCGTTGTAGCTTCCCAGAACATGGGCTGAGGGAAGGCGAACCAGGGCCGAAAACTGAAACGCGTTTACCCGGCCGCCCTCCTGGTCCGCGCAGAGGAAGGGCCGCACCTCACCGGTGGCGCGCAGCGTCAGACTCTCCAGTTCCTTGAGCAGAGCATGCGCCTGGTCAAGAGAGTCATAGTTCCAGGGATATACGATGAATCCTCCCGGCGGCGTTTCCTTAATCATGCGACGGAGCGCTTTGTCAGCGGTGTCTGCCGGTACCCACGTGATAAAGCGCTGCGCGATGCGCTGTTTGAGGGTCATGTGAGCCATGACACGGTCCACCGCGGTCTGTTCTGCCGCATCGCCCTGGCGCGCCGGCGCGGCCGGGCGCGGCTGCTGTGAGGACCCACTATCATTTTTGGAAATAACGGCGCCGTGAGCAGGCGGGGAGTTCTCCGCCGGCGCCGCTTCTTCGGCGTGCTGCCCTTCCTGCTCCGCGGGGGACCGCCGCTCCCGGACGGCCGCATTCGTTTCAGTCGGTTCTGCGGTACGGCAACCTGAGAGAGTAAAGAGAAGCACACTGGTCACCCAGACGACGGCCAGCAGCAAACGGCCGGGACACCTGTTTCTAATGGTGAATGCGGACATGAGTAACCCTCACCCGATAGCATAGCACGGCAGGTTGGGATTGTGGGACATGATCCGGCCGGAGGGGTATACACGGCCGAATAAAACTTAACTCTAGTAAACTTTCTCTTGCCAAAATACTTAACCGCAGTTAAACTTTACTCACGTAAACGGGAGTTATCCCGGGGAGGCTACTGCCATGCTGCGCTGGATAGAGGCCACGGCGACCGTTCGGAGGGTTACCCTTCTCTTTATTCTTGCCGGTGTCCTCTACGCCGTCATGATGAGCGTCACAATAACCCGCCTGCAACGCGCGGCCGGCGGTCTCGAGATCTTTGACATGAGACCGCTTGGCTACACGGTAAAGGAGGGACGGGAACTTCTCTCTGCCATGTCCAGCGGGGCAAAAGATTTCTACCGATACGTCCAAATCCCTCTGGATTTTGTCTACCCCTCGCTTCTAGGTCTTTTTGGCGCTGGAACGCTGGCACTGCTGCGCAGACGGGTGCGGTTGCCGTTGTGGCTTCTTGCTCTTCCGCTTCTGGCCGCGTTGTTTGACTACCTGGAAAACATCTTTGTCTTTATCCTCTTAGGGAGTAACGGACCGGCAATGCTCTTGCGCATTGCCAGCCTCTGTTCCGTTCTCAAGAGCACGTTTACAACCGTATTCCTGACGCTTATTCTCGTTTCCGGGGTGACTCTGTTTCTCAAATGGGCGTTCCGGCGTCCCGGAGGCCGGCATGCAAATACCTGAAGCGGGACGCCGTGAACGGAAGAAGGCGGCAAGCAAAATAGAGCTGATGAATCAGCTGCTTTACCTGTTAGAGGAGAGGGCACTGGGGGAGATCACCGTGGAACAAGTGTGCGCGGCGGTTGGCATCTCAAAGGTGACGTTCTTCAACTATTTTGACTCAAAGGAACAGGTGCTCGAATACTTTGTGCACAGGTGGCAGTTTGAAACAGCATATGTGATAGAGAGGGAAGGGCTTGCCGGCAGAGAAGCGCTCTACCGTATCTTTGACACCGTGGGAGCGCACGCTGCAGGCGGCCGTGTTATGCACGCTGTTACGCTTTTCTTTCTGAAGACTGAAAACTTTGCGCCAATGCACATTTCCGACTATGAGTACTACCTGTTTAACCCGGACGCATTCTCCGCGGGCGTAAGGCCAGGCCGCGTGGGGGATCTCTTTGCTGCCGCGCTTTCTTCCTACCACCTGCCGGCCGCCGCGGTAGAGCACGCTGTCAGCGCGCTCGTTGCCGGGTTCTACGGAGTTCCGGTGCGCGTGAAGGCGAGCGCCGGAGATGACTTGAAACAGGCGTACCGCCATTTTGTAGACGCTGTCATAGATGGCATTGGCGGGAAAAAGGGCGAAGGAAGGCGGTGAGAACATGCTCTGTCCCGAGACAGAGCGGGGTTGCCCCGCCTTCCCGAGGACAGCCTTACCCCTCGCGTTGCTCGCGCGTTTCCCGGCTGTTTTCCGTGCCGTACCAGTCTACCTTGCGCGTGATGATCATAAATAGCGACAGAATGGCAAATAGTCCCGCGGATCCAAGGAGAAGCGCGTAGTCTTCCGATTGCAGAATAAGAAAGAGAAAGGCGTAGAGAAGAAGCAGAAACGGCCCCAGAAGAAATCCGCTTCTCTTCTTTTCCAGCACCGCCGTTGCGTAGAAGGTGACCAGTGAGGTTGTAGCTCCTGCGGACACCAGGAAGGCGAGGTTGAATTCCAGATGTTCGGAAACAGAGAGCAGGAGCAAATAGAACACCACCTCCGAAAATCCGATAAGCGTGTAGTGAAGCGGATGAAGCCGCCGCTTTAAGAACAGCTCAAAGAGAAACAGGACCACAAAGGGCAGAAGTATGAAGAGGATTCCGTACTTGACCGCCCGCAGCGTACGGTCATAGTGGTCCACCGGCAGCATAAAGTTCACCCCAAATGAACTCGCCCGAATGGCGTCCAGTTCCTGCGTCGTTCCCGCAAGGTGCTGCGGATATCCCCTGTTGAGGGCCAGTACCAGCCAGCGCGAAGTGAACCCGTTCTCACCTACCGTTCGCTCCTTCGGCAGCACAAATCCGTTGAAACTGGGGCTCTGCCACGGTGAGTTCAATGCAACCCTGGTGGTCTCCCCCAGCGGCAGGAAAGAGAGCGCGATGGCCCCGCCCAGATGCAGTTCTATGTCGACGTTGTGCGAAATCCCGTGGGCGGCAACAAACTGCTTGCCCAGCTCGGCTCGCGCCTCCCCGGAAAAGCGTGTCTGCTGTTCCGGGATGACCACCCCCGGCGACACGTGCGCGGCTGCCGGAAAGATGCCCAGCGAGGGTGCCGCTGCCTGAGAGGTGAGGGCTCGGTTGTCCCACCGGATCCGCGGTGTCTCCTTGAGCGCACGCATATCGGGAAGCTCCAAGGAAAGAAATGCCTCTTCCCACTTTATGGCGGTCACCGTTTCCAGTCCGCCACCGTCAATTCCCAGCAGACTCGCTTCAAGCGGCCCAAATGTCGCGTGAACTCCGAGGGTTGCGTTATAAAGCGGAATTCGGTAAATCCCGCGCCTGCGTTCGGCAGGCTCCACGTCCCCGGAAATTTCAAGCAGTGTCGGGAGAACGTGAGCAAACCGCCGAAGCGTAACCGGCTTTCCGTCCTCTCTCTCACGCTTCACCAGGTACGGCACGGTGAGGATCGGGCCGCCTGTCACCACGCGGCCGCCCGCCCTGGCGCCGGCCTCTTCAACGGCGTTGTTGCGACGTGTTTCCCGTTCACTCACCAGCGATCTAATCATGCCAAGGGGAATGAGAAAAAGCAGGATCAGGATGACAATAAGGCCCATCTTGGCCGTTACGCTTTCTCCCATGCGTCTCATGCTTCGTTCTACGTGTCGTTTCATGTGCTTCTCCTTCTGTATGACATCGCAAGCGTAGGCTTCCAGTGCGGCAGAAGTGCGGCCAAACGTGAAAAGAAGAACGCAATAATGTGGCAATATTGTGGCAAAGCCGCTGCCGCGCAGGCGGCTTCATTGAAAACGGCCGTGCCGGATGATAGATTCACTCTTACCATGTCCCAACCGCCAAACCGCATTGCCGTGGTAGAAGATGAAAATAACCTTCGCGCCACCCTGGCGTATGCGCTTCGTAAAGAGGCGTATGAGGTAGATACGTATCCGGACGGGGAGGCCGCGTGGGAGGCCTTTAAATCGACCCTTCCTGATCTGGTAATTCTGGACATCATCATGCCGCGTATGGACGGCCTGGAGCTTTGCCGCCGCATCAGATCACGCTCGGAGCTATTGCCGGTTATGTTTCTCACCTCGAAAGATGAAGAGTTTGACCGGGTTCTTGGACTTGGCCTCGGCGCGGACGACTACCTGTGCAAGCCGTTCTCAATGCGGGAGCTCATTGCGCGGGTGCGCGTGCTGCTCCGGCGGGTGCGGATCTTTGAAGAGAAGAGCGCTCCAGCGTTGGCGCCGGCAGACGCGCCCGCGTGCGTAGATGAGGTAAGAAGCGGAGCACTTTCGATTGACTGCGCAGCACACGTGGCCCGCTTTGACAGGAAGGAGCTCCAGCTTACGGTAACGGAGTTCCGTATGCTCGAAGCGCTCACCCGGCACGCGGGGCAGGTGCTCAGCCGGGAGCAACTCATGCGCCGCGCCTACCCGGAAGATGTCTACGTCTCCGACCGCGCAGTTGACAGCCACATCAAGCGGCTGCGCCAAAAACTCAACTCAGCAGGCGCGCCGCCTGAGACCATTGATACGGTATACGGCGTGGGATATCGATATGTCATCTCGTAGATGGAATAGGCCAATCATATGGTTCCGCGGAATTCCGCTGCGTCTCTTTGCATTCATGACCCTTCTTGCGTTCCTTCCCGCGGGAGCGATGCTCTTTCTCAAGACCTACGAACGTCAAATGCTCTCTTCACAGGAACGCGCCATGGTACAGCAGGGCCGTCTCCTTGCCTCCGCGCTGTCCGGAACCGGCTCAATTGACCGGAGACGGGTCACGGACACCCTTATCGCGCTGCGGCAGCGCCAGGAAGCGCGCATCCGCGTGATCTCCAGTACCGGAACGCTTTTAGGCGACACGAGCATCCCCGGAAAATCAGTGAACTCCGGCGACTGGGAACCAAGCGTCCTCGAAAATCCACTCTACCGGCTTGCCAGTTTCCCCGTGCGCTTTGCTCGCCGCCTTTTTGGCCCTCCCGTTCCCGTTGCCCGGCCGCCTGAGTACTACGACTCAAGTGCGTACTTGTCCGGACCGGAGGTGCAGCAGGCGCTGACCGGCAGCTACGGTGCGGCAACACGGATATCCGGGGGCCAGCGCTCGGTGACTCTCTACAGCGCAATTCCCGTGTTCTCCTCGTTGACCGTATCGGATGACCGGTTGCCTGCCGTGACCGGTGTTGTCCTGGTGAGCCAGTCAACCTACCGTATCCTGAACGATCTCTACCGCATCAGGCTCGACATCTTCCGCGTCTTCCTCCTCTCGCTGGCCGCCGCTATTCTTGTCAGTATCTATTTGAGCTTCACCATTTCCCGCCCGTTGATCCGGCTCCGGGATGAGGCACGGCAGTCGCCGGAAGATGTACCCGCGGGAACAATTCAGTTCAGCCAGTCGGGAAGACGTGACCAGATCGGTGAGCTCTCCCGCGCGTTTCAACAACTGACCAACAGGCTGAAACAACAACTGGAGTTCTCAGAACATTTTGCCGCGGATGTTTCTCACGAGTTCAGGAACCCGCTTTCTTCAATAAGATCCGCCGCGGAAATGCTCTCTGAGGCGGAAGAGGCAACAGGTGAACTTCCGTTTCCCGGAATAATTCAGGAGGAGGTGGCGCGGCTTGAGCGTCTGCTTCGGGATGTAGCTGAGCTGACGCGGCTGGACGCCAAATCAACCGGTGACAGTAGTGGCGTCACACAACTTTTGCCCTGGCTTCCGGATATGATCTCCTCGTGGCAGGAAACACATCCGGAAACCCTGGTGCAGTTCCTGCCGGAAACCGCGGCGGGAACGGTTATGGTAAGCATCGCCCCTGAGAGGCTTCAGCGCGTACTGGCAAACCTGATGGATAACGCTGCCACATTTTCGCCGCAGGACAGCTATGTTACCGTGAGACTGTCCGTAGCAGAACGGGTCGCCGTTATTGAGGTGGCAGACAGCGGCCCCGGAATTCCGGAGGCACACCTTTCACGCGTATTTGACCGTTTTTTCACCTACAGACCGGACGGTACCGGCGCTTCCCGCTCCGCGCATTCCGGCCTTGGCCTTTCCATTGTGCAAAGTGTGGTGAAAAACGCGGGAGGAACCGTGAGCGCGGTAAACGGACCGCAGGAAGGGGCGGCGTTCCGGGTCGAGCTCCCCGTCAGACGAGCGTAATCCCGACCGCCACGGAACGCCTACTTGGAAAAGTGGCGTGCCGGCTTCTCTTCAGGCTCTCCGTCAACAATGAAAGTGAGCTTTTCCTGGTAGAAACAGACGGTGTCCCGGACAGGCCGTGCATCCTGCAGCGGTTCCGGGTAGGCCCATGCTATGTCGGCAAAGCCATCGCCTGCCCCGGCAACGCTCCAGTAGCGCGCACGCCCCTTGTAGGGACAGATTGTCTCTGTCTGGGTGGCCACGAGTGCGTCCCACTTCACGTCTTCCTTTGGAATGTAGTAGCGTATCGGAAGCCCGGTTTCCGTGAGAATGAAGGGGTGCCGGGTTTCGGCCAGGAGCCGCCCGTCTGCTTCCACGCGGATTGCGCGGGAGCTTTTGCGTACATCTATCCGCGTGTACGGGTCCCGCGGATGTCCAATAAGCTCTTCATCCTCTTCGTACCACTCGTCCATCTTCTCAAAACCGAATGCAACATAACCGCGCAAATCCGGCGCGCCCTCTGCGGGAGCCGTGTAGGCAAATGCGCCGCGCTGAACGGTACGATCCTGCGTCCTGATATTCCACTCTACGTGCGTCCCGTTTTTCCGCTTTGACTCCGTTGCGGAATTTGTATCGATTATTCCCATATCCACGTCTGATTCAGGAAAGAAGTAGCTCATTTTCATAGGTGATTCGCGGAACAGGATCACATGTCTGCTATCAGCCACGACTTTCCCCTCCAGTAGCGCTCTCAGGCGGGTTCCCAGAGGCTCGGCAACAGAGGGTGTGTGAATGGTCATGATGTACCTCCTACCTTTCAAAGGTACTCATCGGCAGGTCACCTGTGAACCTTTTCACACACCCGGAAATTGAGCCGATAGTAACAGAAAGGGGTATCATGGAACCGCTCGATATTGTGGTTATAGACGATGACCCAACGCAGCTCGGCCTGGTTGAGGCAATCCTGACTGAGTACTCCCGCGCTCCCGTGAGCTGCAGCCTTTTTTCCAGACCTGGGCAGGCGCTTGCGCAGATTGAAGAAAAGGCTCCCGACCTGGTTCTGACAGATCTTCTCATGCCGGAGCTTGACGGATTTGCCGTACTCCGCGTGGTCGGGCGCATTAGCCCGGGTGTACCGGTGGTTATCATGACCGCACACAGGGAGGTTGAGTCCGCCGTTCGCATCATGAAGGCGGGCGCCCTGGACTTCCTCATGAAACCGCTGGCCGCGTCTGATATCCATCATCTGATCGACCGAATTCTTGAACAACCCTCGATGGCTAACAGCGCGGAGGAAGCATCCGGCACCGGCGTTCCGGCACTCATTTCCGCAGATTCCCGCATGATAGAAGTTGTTCGCTACGCCGTGCGTGCCGCGGATTCCGAGGCCACCGTCCTGCTTTTGGGAGAAAGCGGAACAGGCAAGGAACTCATTGCTCAGGCAATACATCGAGCAAGCAGGCGTGCGTCCCGTCCATTCGTTGCGGTGAACGTCGCGGCACTCACGGAAACGCTCGTTGAAAGCGAATTGTTTGGACACCGGAAAGGCGCGTTCACCGGCGCCACGGAAGAGCATGCGGGCCGGCTTGCTGCGGCGCGCGGCGGCACGCTTTTCATTGATGAAGCAGGAGACATTCCCGCCGCCGTCCAGCCAAAGCTGCTGCGCACGCTGCAGAACGGCCAGTACGAACGCGTGGGAGAGAGTACGCCGAGATTTGCGGACGTCCGTTTTATCGCGGCCACCCACCGGGACCTCGAGACAATGGTTGAAGCTGGTACTTTTCGCGCGGATCTCTTTTACCGGCTCTCGGTCATCCCTATTAGAATACCACCGCTCAGAGAACGTCCGGGAGATATCCGGGTTCTGGCACGCCACTTTGTTGAGACTCTTGCGAGCGCATCAGCACGGGCGGTCCCAAAGCTCACCGAGGACGCACTTGAAACCCTCCAGGCGTATGATTTTCCAGGAAACGTCCGTGAACTGGAAAACATTGTTGAGCGCGCAGTTGTACTGTGCAGAGGTGACAAAATCGCCGCCTCGGACATTATCAGCACCCACTCTGCTACGCATCGTTCGGAGATACCTGCAGGAACATCGAGTACCGGCACAGGGAAAAGAGAAAGAAAGGCGTACAACCAGGCGATGGACGAGTATGAGAGGGGTCTCCTCCAGAATACACTGGCAGAAGCAGGCGGAAACCAGTCTCAGGCGGCGCGACTTCTGGAAATGGGTGAGAGGCGGTTGCGTTACCGTATGGAGAAACTGGGACTGCGTTCGCAGAGCGTTGACGTGTAGTTCGACAATATCGTCGAGATCCACGTATGATTCTTTTGCACTGTCACGTTCACTACTGGCAACAGTGAACGCATTGCGCATCGATATATATCTTATCCTTTTCTAATATAACGAGTTACAAGCATACACTTACGAGTTAATAGAATCGCAGGCTAACCTGGCACATTCCTTGCAAACTACAGTGGTGAGGGGATGGAGGCACAGGATGAAACGAAGAAGAATAGAGACCTTGATTTTGGCTCTGGTTGCGCTCGCAGCTATAGTAATAGCCGCCGGTTGCAGTAACCCCACCGGGCTCTCCCCGTCAGAACTCAGTTCAGATACCCAGGACGGCAACACCGCCACACCGGACGGTGTGGCAAGCGATGAGTCGCAGAATTTGGAAGCGGAACTCAGTCTGGACAGCAATATCACCGCAGACAGCCCGGCCACGGTAACCGGGGACACCGCATGGGTAACCGGTGTGTCCGGGGACGCCATGGAGTTTGACCAGGATGGAGAGTTTATCAGTCTGCCCGACTCGGATTCTCTTGATCTTTCGGCAGACGCCACGGTTGAAGCATGGATCTATCCACATCCAGGAGTCCAGGCTGCCGCAGGAATTCTTCACAAGGGAGCGGCACCTGATTTTTCCGATGAGGCGTATTCACTTCAGTACAACAATGTGAATTCCTCCGGAGACGGACAGGTGGCCTTCATCATTACAAATGATGCAGGGACACACACCTACGTAATCTCCAGCGAGTACGTGCTGCATAACTCGCAGTGGAACCACATTGTAGTGGCCTGGGATACTACGGATGTCTATCTCTATGTGAACGGCGTGCTCCTTACGGACCGTCAGATTTACCAGAACGGCTGGAAGACCTCTATACCAGCCGGGTTTGCTCCTGCCCGCAACTCTGACGGCGCGCTGCTCATTGGTTCCCAGCTCCCTGAACCGAACAGCATAAACAGCGACGGATACTACGGATTTAACGGAATCATTGATGAAGTTGCACTTTACAGCCGCATCCTCGATGCAAGTGAAGTGGAAGACCACTATAACGCGCTCGCTCCGCTGTAGAACGCGGCCGCACAGACGGCCCTCCTCATCCCGCGTGAAGCCCTTGCCGGGTACGTGTCCCCGGCAGGGACTTTTTACTCCTGCAGATTACCTGCGGAACTGGCGCCGCGGCGGCGTCACCGGGCCTGATAGCCGCACCGCTCAGTGTTAGCGGCGTTCTACCGTTTCTACAATGAAGCGTGACCCAACCGCTGCAGCCACCACCAGAAGCGCACCGCCAACAAAAAACGGCAGTTGCAAATCGTAGGTGCCCAGGAAACCGGCTACGAGCGGACCGAAGGCCAGCCCCAGGCCAAATCCCATCGTGACCATGCTTGTCTGCCGTCCCTCGCTGCCCTGTTTCGCCGTGTCTCCCACCAGCGCCAGCGCCGGAGCAGCCACGCCCGCAGAACCAAGGCCCTGAATGAAGCGAAGAACCGCGAGCTGACCCGTGGTGTGGGCAACGCCCAGGAGGGCGGTACCCGGCGCCAGTACCAGCAAGCCACCAATAATAAGTTTCTTACGCCCGATGCGGTCAGAGAGGTGCCCAAGCGGGAACTGGAATACCAGGCGGCTTACCATGAGAATGCTGAACACTACTCCAAACGCAAACGCCGTCTGGTCCACTCGCGCGTTAATCTGCGTCTCCAGGGTTGTTATCATGGTGAAAGAGCTTGCCATGGCAAATATTGCCAGGGCGGAAGAGAGAATAGTCGGAGTAAGGATGCTCGTATCAATGAAGCGAAGCCGCTCTTTTTTTTGCCGGGATGTCTCGGGAACGGTTTCATGAACCAGAAAAAGCACTACCAGAAAGCCAACACCAATGGCGAGCGCGCCGGCGTAAAAGGCGGCATTAAATCCAAAATGATCGTGCAGGTAACCACCCAGCACCGGACCAAGGGAAAAGCCGATAAGCCTGAGGGTGGTGTAGACTCCCATGGCGGAACCGCGCGTCTTTTTCTCAGTCAGGCGGGACATAAGGGAGAGCGATGTTGGAATGGTGAGTGCCAGCCCAACTCCCTGCGCGGTGCGCATTACCAGCAGCACAACATAGCGGTCGGCAAAGCTGAATAACACCGTGCCCAGTGCCATCACCACCAGTCCGACCAGAATCAGTGGTTTACTCCGGCCAAGGCGGTCCCCTATCACTCCCGTCATTGGCTGGAAAATGGCGTTAATAATGCCAAAGAGAGCAATAAGGACCCCAACCCTGAGAGATTCAGAAAGTGCCAGTGCGGGATCCGGAAGTTTGGCCACAAAGAGCGGGAGAATAACAAACAGGATACTGTTACCCATCGAGTCGCCAAAGCGCGCAATAGAGAGCGCCAGCACTTCCTTGCTGACGCCCACACGCTCAAGAAAGGCTTGCAGTGGTGGAGCCGTGGTATCAGACATGCAATAAAGTTACTCAGGCCCGCGTTGTGCTGTCCAGTTAGGTTTGTTTTTTACTAAGGTATGAGGCGAAGGATCGATGGGCCGGTCAAGTAAGACCCGGATCATCTACGCGTTTAAACCAGCGCCGCAACCCTTCTCCATAGCGGATTGCAAAGTCATGCGCGGCCATTTCCGGCGTCGCCTCGGGCTCGTACTGCTTCATGAAAAGCCAGTGGTGGGATACTCCCATGTAGAGCTCTCCGGAACTCTTGCTGGGAAATGCGTGGTGTACCTCTTCCAATTGCGAAGCACTGCGAAGCGGCTGAAAGATGGTGCGGTACCAGGAATCAAGCGCCTCGTGCCAGTCAACTTCCTTCCCCTGTGAACGGTCAAGATAGTACTTGTGCACCTTCACATGGTCTGCAAGCTCTTCCCAGCACTCCGGGTCTGGAAACTCCACCCCTTCTTTGGCCAGAAACTCTTTCAGATAAGGGGCAAGTTCGTTTTCAGACATAGATGTATACTCCTCTGGTGCCGCATTTTACGGAATAGTAGGCCACCCGGCAAGAGCCACGGGGACTATCCCAGCGGGAAGAAGTGTACGTTGACCGTACGTTCTTTGGGTCCGTCCATATCCAGAAGCAGAATATTCTGGTACGTGCCCAGCAGCAGCTCTCCGTCTTCCACAACTAAGCTGAGCGTCGTGCCTAAGAGAGAGCTCCAGACGTGAGCCTCCGTGTTGGGATTATTTTTGCGAATGTGCTTAAACGGCCGAAGCGGCGCGAGCGCATGGGTTACAATTTTGACGTAGTCCTCACGCAGTTCCTCATCGTCTTCAGCAAGGAAAATGGCGGCCGTGGTATGCGGAATACGCACGTGGAGCGTTCCGTCAGCCATTCCGGAAACGGCGTCTTTCACCTTGTCCGTCACATTTGTTACCGATGTTTTGTCCGGTGTTGACACGGTAAATGACGTTTTCATCCAGCCTCCGACATGGCAATGGCACGCTGAATAACCCGCATGGAGCCCGCCACTACTACTTCCGGTGGCTCCTGCTCTCCGGGCCGGATCTCAAAGGTCACCATTCGCTGACGAAATTCCTCCGGGCCGCTGTCAAAGTAGCCTATTTCCTCCAGCGCGCTGAGGTAAGCGGCAACGTGTTCCGGTCCCACCTCGCTTCCTTCCACCCAGAACGGCGGGTGCTTGTCCCCCCACCTCGGGTCCTCTCGCGGAGAAATGATGAAGTTTGCCAGGTGCGCGTGAAAGACCATGTCCCCCGCCTCCCGTACTGCCTGCGCGGGATCTTCACCCATAATGAGAAGGTGAGCCAGATCCGGGGTGATACCCATGTTGGGTTCGTTCTTTCGGACACCCGCAACCACCTCAATGGTCTCTGACGTGGGACCCAAATAGAACTTTTTATCAACCTCACGGTCAAAGTTCTCCATTGACAGCGGCAACACGTAGTCAGTTGCTTTCTTACGCGCGTATTCACATAAGCGTGATAGGGAATCTATCGCAGCATGTTTTGCGGCAGCGCGCTGTTGTGGACCGGGATCCTTTCCGGGATTGAGATCCATCATACGCGCGCCAATCAAGTACGCCTCGTCTATGTATTCTTTGGTTTTCTCCACAGCCGCGTGCCGAACGCTTTCGTCCAGCGAGTGGAGGTCCAGTCCCGCCCTCGCGAGGGATTGCCCAACACCGTAGACAACCTTCATTCCGCCAAGCCGCATGAGACTTCGCAAGTCCCGTGCAACCTCGGCATCCAAAAGCGGCGGAATCTGCACTCCTCCCCAGTGAGGATCCATCACAAGAGGCGATAAGAGCTCGCAAATATCCGCCTTGTTCTTTGCGATTTTCGGAAAGATGTGATAGGTAAAGCCGGGTACTATTCTGGACAGAAGCGGCTTCATGTTCCCTCCTTTTTCTTCAGCATACTCCGGATAATGGGAGACAAAAATGAGAATAGGGCGATTACTACAAAAACCAAACTGATAGGATGGCGCAAAAAAACGGCGGGGTCTCCCTTGGAAGTAATCAAGGAAAGCCTGGTGTGACTCTCAAAATCCGGCCCCAGCACAATGGCAAGAAGCATGGGTACCACCGGAAAGCCATACCGTATCATAAGAAACCCCAGAAGCCCAAAGAAGAGCATGACACCAGTGTCCCAGAAAGAGTTTCGCAGGGAAAAGGTTCCCACAACGCAAAAAATGGAAATAATGGGCAGCAGAACCCAGCGGGGAATCTGGAGCACGGCAACCCACACCTTCATGGTGAGAAGCGTAACAAAAAGGACAAAGATCGCTCCCACCAGGAACGCCCAGAAGACACTGTACACGAATACCGGGTTGCTCCGGAACAGAAGCGGCCCGGGTGTCAGTCCCTGGATCATGAGCGCGCCAAGGAGGATTGCCGTAATTGGATCCCCGGGAATTCCGAGCGTCAGCATGGGGATGAGTGCGCCGCCGTTGATTCCATTGTTTGCGGCCTCCGGCGCGGCCACACCAATCTCATTTCCGTTATCGTATGCCTCTCGGTCCTTTTTAGGCGTCATTCTTCGCGCCATATCATATGCCAGAAAGACGGCTATTGGCCCGCCCGCCCCCGGAATAGCACCAACTCCCGTTCCAATGAGTGCTGCCACAATTTTATAGCGCAGATGAGCGAACACACGTTTAATTTGCACAAACACGTTGCTGATTTTGCCCTCGTAGCGCGGAATCTCTTCCGTTCTCATGACCAGGCCGTTCAGGATCTGCGGAATGGCAAAGAGTCCGATCATGACCGGAAGAAAGTTGATGCCGCTCTGCAGCTCTACCATACCAAAAGTAAACCGCGGGCGTGCAACAATGGGATCAAGGCCGATAGTGGTGATCATGAGCCCGAGCACTCCCGATATCAGCCCTTTCACCATGGAACGCTGACCAAAACTGCAAATCAGGGTCAGTCCCAGGAAAACCAGCGCGGCCAGTTCTACCTCACCAAACTTCAACGCCGCCCTGGCGACAATAGGAGCAACGAGGACCAGGACCGCAAGACTGAAAAGTGCGCCAAAAAAGGATGATGTCACCGCTGTTCCAAGCGCCTGGGCCGCCTCCCCACGCCTTGTCATCTGGTGACCGGCTATAGCTGTGGCTGATGCGGAAGGTGTCCCCGGAATGTTCAACAGTATTGCGGAAATGGAACCACCGGTCATGCCGGAAATGAAGAGTCCAAGGAGAAGACTGATAGAGGTGATGGGATTCATGGTGTAGGTCACCGGAAGAAGAAGTACCATTCCCAGGCTGATGGTGAGACCCGGTATTGCGCCCACAAAAAGCCCGAACAGCACCCCCGCAAGGCTTGCAAGAAGATTAGCCGGGGTGAGAACTCCCAGAAGCGCCTGCATTGCAAATTCTGCCATAGCCTTATCCGTTTTGTCCCTGTTTATGTGAATGCAATTCCGGTAATAGAAACCACAAAAACGTACCGGAAAAGAACGTAAATAGTAACTGTCACCACAACAGATATCACACCCATTTTGACGTACTGCCTCGCTCCCCCGAGCAGCATCATGGCAAACACCACAAAGGGGGTAACAATGAGAAATCCCACCGCGTCAATCAAATAAATGTAGGCAACAAAGATGGCAAACAGGATGAAGGTTCCGCCAATTTCCCGGCCACCAAGCTGCTTTGCACCGGCACCGCCCGTAGATCCCCAGATACCGCTGCCAATCAAGAGCAGGGAAAGGATCGCCAGGAGAATGTCGTATACCCACGGCATGAAGTCCAGCCCCAGGGTATTCGGCAGGTTTCTCGTGGGAAGGTGCGCGGTCATGTAGCCGTATCCAATTGAGATTGCCAGCAGGACAGCTCCAATGACAATCTTCTCACGATTTGCTTTCAACGCGTCTTACCTCTCATGAAGTGACGCGGCGCCGGCAACCACACCGACGCCGCGTTCAGCTGACATTCTGTGCCGGTTCTGTAGAACGCCTACTTGTCTATCAGTCCGCCGGCAACCATGCCCTGGTGAATCAGCGTGTTTTGGGCAGCCAGATATTTCTCAAATTCATCATGTCCCATGAAGTCGACGAGGAATCCGTTCGCGTCGGCTACTTTTTTGAATGCCGGATCTTCGCTTGCTTTCTTAAAGCTGTCTTCCAGGTGCGCGATCACGTTGGCAGGAGATCCCTTGGGAACGCTGATACCACGGAAGAGTTCAATGACCACGTCGTAGCCTTCTTCCTTCATGGTAGGTACGTTGTCATAGCCGGGCACCCTTCCTGTTGTGGGGAAGGCCAGAATGCGCGCTTCTCCCGCGGCCACGTGTGCGGCAATCTCAGGCAGCGGCACCACTATGGCTGCACACTCCCCACCGAGGAGCGCGGGAACCCGCCGCTCCGCACCGTAGGGAACGTGGGTCACCTCAATACCGGCTGTAGTTGCAAACACAACAGCGGTCAGGTGAGTCGCGCTTCCGGTCCCTGCATTGCCTATTATGAGCTGTCCCGGCTGCTTTTTTGCCGCATCAATGAAGTCCTGCAGCGTCTTGTAGGGAGAGTCCGCTCGCACCGCCAGCGGCATGGACGTATAGCCAATGCGGCAGACGTGGTCAAATGCGTCGTAGCCAAACGGCACGTTTCCAATGTTGGTAGATGTAAGCACCGAGGTTGAGTTCCAGCCGACCGTATACCCGTCAGCAGGCGAGTTCTTCAGGGCTTGATACATCACGCCACCGCCGCCGCCGGGTCGGTTGACCGGCACGAAGGACTCACCAAAATAGGGCTCTGCGGCCTTCGCAATGGAACGGCCAAGCGAATCCGCCGACCCGCCCGCTCCAAACGGAATCAGAAAATCTGCCGGTTTTGTAGGATACGTCTTCTCGGGACTTCCCTCCGCCACAACATGTGCGGCCAAACCGACTAACATAACGAGAGTAAGAATCCATATTACTTTCCTACCCATACCGTGTACCTCCTTGCAGATTTGATCATCTTCAGGGCGTTCCGGCCAGCGTACGCTACCGGACCCCTGCCCAGGCCTCTTTTATGGTCCTTTTGGCGTTTGCGATGATAAGCTCGGAGTACTCCTCAGCCAGTAACGGGCGGACTTCCACGCTGCAAAACGGTTTCTTACCGCCGCCCATTAGTTTCATATCTTTCAGCAACTGGAAATACGCACGAAGTTCGTCCGTGTCCTGCTCTCCACCCGGAATTCCAAAACGGGGTTGCAAATCCCCCCACGCCGGATGGAGCCGGTCTCGCATAACACAGTTGCCAATGTGGAAATCAAGGGGATATTGCTTGATCTTCTCCAGCGCCTCCTTCGGCTCTTCATCCAGAAGCGGGAAGTGGGACATGTCAGAAAGCAATCCAAAGTTGGAGTACCGGGGGCACAGTTCTTTTGCAATGTCGGCCGCATCGGAGAAGTGCCCTATGAGCGCTTTCTTGTCTATGTCCCTGTCAAAGATCTTCAATGTGAAGTTGATCTCACCCAACTCGGCGGCAAATTCCATGATTTCGGCAAACGAGTCTACCAGCAGTTTTTTTGCGTCCTCCCTCTTCTCCGCTCCCGGATCCTTCCCTGAGACCAGTCTCACCACTTCAGCGCCCAGATGAAACGCCTCTTCCACGGCGCTCTTGACCGAGCTCACCGCGACGGCCCGTTCTTTCTTATCCAGGGCGTTCAGGTTCAGCTTGTTGCCAAATACCTTTGGCTGCGTGGCGTACGCCACATACATGTGAGACGCGTCAAGGAGCTTCCTGACCTCATGACGCTCTTTCACGTCCTTAATGGTGCCTACTTCTATTGCCGTCCAAAAATCGTCTTCAACTATCTTCTTTATTGTCTCAGTAATGTGTCCCTCGCCGGTGCGCGCGCCGGGGTACGCCTTAAAGGACACAATACCAAGCTTCAGACTGTCGTAAATTGACCAGCTATCCATCTTCTTCCTTCCCTCTTCACCCTTCCTGGGGATGAATAACCACTTTCATAGCGCCATCAATACGTTCTCTGAAATATTTGAATGCCGTGTGTACCTCGCTCATGGGAAAGGTGTGCGTGATAAGCGGCTTGCCCGTTATGCGGCCCTGACGCATGAGCGAGAGCGAGCGGCCAACCGCCAGTCGGCCTTCACCCCGCACGGTGTAGAGATTCACCCCGTTTTTCACCGCGTGGGAAATGTCTGCGGTAACGCGGTCCTTGTAAAATGCGAGGATGCAAATCTTCCCGCCTTTCATGACGAGCTCCAGACTTTCATCAAGCGATGTAGACCCGCCGGCGGCATCAAAAACATTGTACGCTCCCTTGCCGCCGGTGATTTCCATGACACGTGGGATGAGTTTTTCTTTTTTGACGTTGATGGTGTAATCCGCACCAAGTTCCTTCCCCACCGCAAGGCGCTCATCCCGCGTACCGGTCAGTATCACCGTGTCCGCGCCGAGCGCTTTCAGAATCTCCACCGTGGTAAGTCCTATGGGTCCCGGGCCTATGACCAGACACGTCTCCCCGGCCACCAGTCCGCCAATCATGTCGATACCGTACATTGCGGTCCCGCACGTGGTGATGATAATAGACTCGTCAAAGGAAATGTTGTCCGGAAGCTTGTAGAGCGTATTGATGTGATTTACCGCGTACTGGGCGAATCCGCCCTGGGAAGCAAGTCCGTTGGCGCGATGCCCCTTCTTCTGATTGCCGTAATTCAGGCATGCCGTGTAGTGGCCCTTAAGGCAGTTCTCACAGCGCCCGCACCCCTTGTGAATTTCCGCACAGACACGGTCTCCTACTGCAAACTCGTCCACCGTGGCGCCGGTTGCCACCACAACCCCGGAGTACTCATGCCCAATGATGAAGTCTCCAAATGGCGGCATGTTTGGCATACCCTGCGTTATGACTTTTACGTCCGTTCCGCAAATACCGGCGGATTCAACCCTCACCAGTACCTCTTCCGGGCCCGGTTCCGGGACAGGGCGGTCCTCAATCCGGTAGTCTTCAAAGTCGTAAAGTACAACTGCCCGCATTTTATCCGGAATGTGCATGATCACTCCTCCTTTGTCATTTCATACGTTCCCTGCGGCGCACCGGAAAGGAACTGCGTCAGCTTGTCCACGCAGGCTGCGGCAAATTGATTGTCATTAATGCCGCATTCCATCACGGTAAAATCAACTTTCGGTTGAAGTCCCTCTCTCAGTCTCTGAATGAACAGATCAATTCCTTCCGGATCATGAAAGGGACCCCCAAGGTCTCCGTAGACAGACCACGCGCGGCGCGGCACAAGAAGAGCCGTACAAGAGTTCGACGTGTTCAGTCGTTCCGATAGCACGCCCGCTACCCGCGCAAGTTCTTCATGATTTATTTTCACATTGGCATTGTACGGGTTATGCATGTAGATAACGCGATCCTGAAGATAGTCAGGTATGGATGATCTCGGACCAAAACAAATGTATTCCATTCCCCCGGTGGCCGCTACCACCGGTATCCCGCGCTCAACGGCAACACTCAATCTACCGGGCGTCACAGGCACATACGCTCCGACTCCCATCACCTCCTCTGTCAACTCGTGAAGCGTGAGATCAAGGACCGCATCCACCACATTTCTCCGCACCAGTTCCTCCATGGCGGATCCTCCCGCTCCGGAGGCATGAAACGCTACAACTTCAAAACCTCTTTCATGCAAAAGGGCAATTGCCGTATGGACGGCGCGTTCCGTGTTGCCGAGTGCCGTTACCGCAACCGTTTTTTTCTCTGTTGGAGCTACCATAGCTCCGGCTTCCACCATCCCCATAACAGCGGCGGCGCCGTTTGACAGCACCGAGCGGGTGACAGGGTTTACTCCGCCCACAAAATCACTGACGGAGAACATCACTGCTATGTCTTTGTGGCCCACAAACGGCCGGATGTTGCCGGAGGCAACTGTGGAAAGAAGCACCTTTGGAAACCCTATGGGCAACGCCCGCATTGCCGTCGCCGCTATGGCGCTTCCCTGGTTTCCCCCAATGCCGATTACACCGCTGATTTCATTCCTGCCGAACAGTTGCGCCACGGTTTTTGCCGCGCCCTCCGCCATCACCGCAACAATATCTCCGCGCACACCTGCTTCGCGAAGGGCCGCGAGGTCGCCTCCGGCCGCTGATACAATTTGTGCACTCTGCACGTCCGGGGTCCCCCGCGGCTCCCCCAGGGTAGAAACGTCCAGGAGGAGAGCACGGTGTCCCCGTTCGCGGATGTGATGCCGGAGGAACTCGCCCTCAGCACCCTTTGTGTCCATTGTGCATATGATGGCGATAGCGCGGTCCACGGCGTTCTAAATGGGTCCCGAGGCTCTGTTGGGAAAGTGCCTCTTTTCATCCGGCACCTTGACGTCGAACTTCTTCACCTCTTCCAGGAACGCGGCCAGCGCTTTGGCGCTCTGCTCAAAGTATCGGATACCTTTTTCCTTGGTTCCGCGGAACGGATTTCCAATAGTTGCCCAGTCCGAGTACTCGTGGTGTTCCATTGGAACAATGATGTTTTCAGAGCCCATAAACTCAACAGTGGCCGCACCGTCTTTCTTCCGGAACTTGTCGCCCATCCATGCTGGTGCGTGCGTCCGATCTTCCTTGGCACGATCCATGTCTATGAGGGATTCGTCCCATGCCCACACCGTGCTGGTTTCCATTTCTCCGGCGTGCCAGCCTGGGGTCTCCTCTGGCGGTCCCTCCATAATGTCACCGACAATGGAGTAGTCGCGCTCTGTCGGCGTCTTGTACCAGCACACAAAACAGCCGGTTTCATACCGAATGCGACGAAGCACCTCATCAACGGGCTTGGCGTTGCTGCCGTGGTGACTCACAAAGACCAGCTTATTCCAGCCGTGGTAGATCATACTCATGGCCAGCTCGTATACAATTGACCGGAAGGTAGGACCGGAAAATGTAAGGGTTCCCGTTCCTTCGCCCATGCGTCCCATATGATGCGGTGAATAGCCCACTGGAATGATTGGCGTGTGCAGCGTTTCGCACAGCGGGGCAGCTCGGGAAACAATACCCATAGTGGTGACCGTGTCGGTCTGATGGGTAATGTGTGCCCCGTGCTTTTCATTGGAGCCAATCGGGATTATCACGGCATCGTTGGTTTTGAAGTGTTCTCTCACTTCCTGATAGCCCATCTCGGCTATGTTCCAACTCTTTCGTCTTGCCATCTGTCATTTCACTCCTTTTTCGAGAGAATTGTTCGTGACGAAATCCAACGTTATGTAACCGGTTTCCATAGCTACAGGATAACCGGTTTCCATCGTGTTGTAAAGAAAAAAGTTGTGAGGCGAAATTTGTTGAAAATTTGACCCGTCGTCTTATTCCGGCCGGTCAGGAGGAGTGGTAGATGCGCGCACAATCAGCCGCGTAGACAGCCAGGAGACCGGCGCCACTTCATGTCCCTCAATAAGCTGCCGCAGCAGCCGCATGGCGGTTACACCCATTTGGTAGCGTGGAATGTCTATGGTGGTCAGCGTTGGCGCGTAAAAAGCGGTGAGCGGAATGTTGTCAAATCCCATTACGGCCAAATCGTGCGGGACCCGCAGGCCACGGTCAGACGCCGCGCGAATCACGCCAATGGCAAGCTGATCATTCCCGGCTATGATTGCGCTCGGCTTCACCGGGAGACTTGATAGAAGTTCATTGGCACGCCGGTACCCGTCATCAAGCGTGAGCGGACCCCAGACAATCAGTCTATCATCATAGGGACAGTTGTGCCGTTCCAGTCCCTCTTTGTAGCCCTGCAACCGATCTTCCATGGTGGTTGAGCCGCGCGGACCGGGGAAAAAAGCAATACGAGTGTGACCAAGGGAGGCAAGGTGACGCACCGCGTCCACGCTGGCAGCAACATTGTCAATGCGGACGGCTGGAAAACAGACCTGCTGGCGGCCAATGACAACCGCGCGGAATTTCTGCCCGGCCATGGCATGCTCGGCTTCGGCTGCGGGCAACACCCCGCCTCCAAAGATTACGCCGTCCGCCATCCGTTCGCGAAAGAGGTTTATCCCCCGGACCGTCTTTTGAACCGAGCGGTCCGTATTCTGAATAATCACGGTGTAGCCCGCTTCCTCCGCTCCGTCCTGAATGCCGCGCACAATCTCCGCGTAGTACGGGTTGGAAATGTCCGGGATAATCACCCCTATGGTATCTACCCGGCTGGTGGAGAGACTTTTTGCTACCGCATTGGGCGTGTAATTCAGCTCCTGAACCGCCTCCAGGACGCGTGCACGCGTCGCCTCGTTCACGGTGTGAGCCGTTCTATTGATTACGCGCGAGACGGTGGCAATTGAAACGCCTGCCGCCCGAGCGACATCCCGAATGGTAGCCATGTGTAACACCTCTCGCAAAGAGTAGCAAAAAGCGTTGACCTTTTCACGTCCCTTGCACACAATGTAAACGGTTACCATTGCTTCTGCAAGAGATATGAATCGAAGAAACGGCACGGTAGGAGGAGTATCAGTATGCAAAGATTGAAAGACAGGGTGGCGCTCGTGACCGGTTCCGGCCGCGGCATGGGTTTTGCAATTGCCTCCGCCCTCGCGGCAGAGGGAGCGCGCGTTGTGATATCCGATATTGATGAAAATACCATCGAAGAGAGTGTGGAGACGTTAAAAAAGAGCGGCTTTGACGCCATGGGAATTACCATGGATGTTACCGAAAAACAGTCCGTTTCTGACGCGCTGGACAAGATCGCTTCCGCATGGGGCCCGCTGCAGCTTCTGGTCAACAACGCCGGCGGCGCGCTTCACACTCCTCACGTGCTTTCAGAAATAGAAGAAAAGCACTGGGATCTGGTCGTGAACGTAAACTTGAAAGGCGCGTTCTTCACCTGCCAGAAGGCAATACCAATAATGGTGTCCGGCGGCGGCGGTGCAATTGTCAATATATCCGCGCTTGCAGCCCACTACCGGGCATCACTTGCCGGCGTACAGTACACCGCCGCCAAGGCGGGTGTAGAAGGGCTCACCCGGCAGCTCGCATACGACTGGGGACCGCACGGCATTCGCGTCAATGCGGTCGCGCCCACGGTGACCATAACGGGAGATCGCGTAGCCGGCCTCTGGGAAGGAAAGGGAGCAGAAGAACAGCAGCGCATTTTGCAGAATATTCCGCTGAGAAGGCTGAGTGAACCGCGCGAAATTGCCGCGGCGGTTGTCTTTCTCGCGTCTGACGAGGCAAGTTACGTTACCGGCGTAACGCTGGACGTGGTGGGCGGCCGCTACCTGCGTTAGCGGCCGGCAAGCACGTCACGGTTTACAATGAACTTCGGCTCCTTCCCGTCTGCCAGATCCACAACCGCCTGGGCGGCGCCAATAGCCGCCTTTACGGTGACCTCCTTTGTCAGGGACGCCACGTGCGGGGTGAGAATAACGTTGGAAAGGCCATTAAGCGGGTTATCCTTGCCCGGCGGTTCCTCGGGAAAAACATCAAGCGCCGCACCGCCAATAGTGCCGTTGCGAAGGGCCGCTACCAGATCTTCCTGATTTACCAGGTCGCCTCTCGCGGTGTTCACAAGGTAGGCGCCCGGTTTCATAACGGAGAGAAGGTCACGGTTTACCACGCCCTTTGTTTCCGGAGTACTTGGCAGATGAAGCGATACAAAGTCTGACTCACGGAATAGCTCTTCAAGTCCGTCCGCAAAGCGGTAATCGTATAACGCGAACTGCTCCTTCACGTACGGGTCATACGCCACAATACGCATACCAAAGGCGTCGTGCGCAATTCTGGCAACCCGGGAGCCTACGTTGCCCAGAGCGGCCACTCCCAGGGTCTTTCCCTCCAGCTCAACCGACGCCTTGCTTCGGCGCGCCTGCCAATTACCCTCACGCACTGCGCGGTCATAGAACGGGAGCTGCTTTCCCAGCGAGAGGATCAATGAGAGGGCGTGCTCTGCCACCGAAACGCTGTTCACACCCACCAGGTTGCAAATCAGAACGCCCGCGCGCGTGGCCGCGTCAACGTCCACATTGTCATACCCCGCTCCGGTCCGCGCGATAATTTGCAGGTTGGGAGCTTTCTCAACGCATGCGGCGCTCACCTCAACGTTTGTACGCAGGACGATTGCCTCCGCCTCAGGAAGCAGCGCTTCAAATGCGGTCTGGTTGTTTTCTTCCGGCAACAGAATCCGGAACTTCCGGTTTTCCAGAAGCTCCATGCCTTCCCTGCTAAGCGCCTCTGTCACTATCACTGTGGAAATCACCTCTTTCCCTCCTTGCACTGGAAAACTGAAGCGTACGCGGCCCTGGTCCGCAGTATTAATAGACAGCAGAGATGGAAAACGGTTACACTCACAATGGTTATGGAAAATCCCGCGGTAAATCAAGGGGTAATCTCCACAATTGCCGATGATTTGGCCGGAGCGTGTGATTGCGGGGCAGAGTTCCTTGGAATATCACCGCGGGTTACGGTTGTGCTCCATGCGCAGGGGGACAGCAGAAGCGCCGTTCACGCACCGGAAGAGTGCAACGCGTGTGTATTCAATACGGAAAGCCGCGACCTCGAAGAACACGTTGCAGCCCAAACGGTAGGCGCGCTTGCCGCACAGCTTGCGCGGGAGGGAAGCAACATCCTCCTGAAAAAAGGCGACAGCGCGTTCAGGGGCAACTTTGCGGCAGAGCTTGTTGCTGCAGTGACCGCGTTCAAGCCCGGGATTACCGTCGTAGCTCCCGCGATTCCGGATTACGGAAGAACAACGGTGGAGGGAGTACAGCTCCTGCACGGCGCCCCAATAGCTGATTCATTCTACCGGGAAGACCCCAAACAGCCCGTACTTCAATCAAGCGTGCTTCGCCTCCTGCAGGATAATACGCCGTTTCATATCTCCCACCTCTCTTTGTCTTCCCTCAGATCACGTACACACGCGGCGAAATCTGAGATAGCGCGCATGAACGCTTCTCTTTCATTCCGGGCCCGCGGAACATCCGGTCACCTGATAGTGGCAGACGCAGAGACTGATGACGACCTGCGGAGCATTGCCCGCCTCTTCTTCCCGCCCGCGGCAGGAACGACTCGCCCCGCGCAGAGAGTCATCTTTGCAGGCGGACAGGGAATTGCAAAAGCACTTGCCCACGTTGCCGGTGAGCGTGACTATTCCGGACAGGCCCAACGTTTACAGCACGAGCCTTCAGACTCCCGCGGTTTGAAGCCGCAGACCGGGCCGCCGCCGGCCGCGCCGGCCGAAAGAAGGCGCACCGGCCACGCAACCCTTCTTGTGTGCGGCACGCTTCATCCGGTCTCGCGGCACCAGACAGCATACGTAGCAAAAGAACGGAACATTCCGGTGATATCGTGGGAGCCGGGCCGCGGGGACACAGGAAGGCAGGTGAAGGCAGTCTGCCGGCAGATCGCAGATGCTCACCTGCGGCACCCGGCCGCCCTTCTCCTCACACCGGAGAGAAGTGCCGCGCCGCCCGCGGTGATAGAGCGGGAACTCGGAGAAATAGCTGCGGCTGTCCGGCGGGAGATAGAACTAACTGGCCTCTTTGTTACCGGAGGGAGCAGCGCGTTCTCCTTCTTAAAAGCAAGCGGTGTTTCCAGGCTCTCTCTGGCAACCCGTATCTCATTTGGGGCAATAACGGCATACACGGATAGCGGAAGCGTTGTTTGCGTAAAGGGAGGCTCACTTGGCAGTGAAGATGTGATGGCGCGCTTCCTGGATCTGGTTGCCGCGGACCGGTAGGACGCTCAAATGGTGTGCTCTCTCTTCCCGCTTCCAAGCATGCCCTGTTCAAGCGCAATTGCGGCAACGGTTCCGGTAATAACCCCGTTACTCAACACGCTTCTCAGCCAGTAGGGTGTGGAGGCCCACACCTCCTGTGGAAGGAACATGATCCCCGTCCCAATCAGTAAACCAAGCCCCACCACAAAAGATCCACGCATATCAAGGTGCTCCCGCGTCACAGACTGAATGCCAATGACCATGAGTGAGCTCACAGAAATGAGCATCACGGCGCTGGCTACCGGCACCGGAATGGCGCCAAAGAACTGACCCAGGACCGGAATCACCCCGGCGAGCACAAAAATGAACGCTCCCAGCAGAAAACCACGGTTGCTCTTCTCCCGCGTGACACTCACCAAACCCGCAGAAATGGCAAAGGGAGCGGTGCCGATGCCGCCGGTCAGTCCGGCCAGAAGGGTCGCAAAACCGGTTGCAGCAAGTCCGCGGTCATATCGGTCGGCGGGTACTATATTGCCGGTTGTGTGCTCCATTGCCTTGATGCTGCCGATTTGATTGGGGATGAGGAGCAAGCCCAGCACGGTCAGGGCAAAGATGAAGCCGAAATCAAAGGTGGGGCTCCCCCACGCAAAGAAACGGGGTACCGCTACGGCGGAAAGACCGGAAAGGTCTACCGCTGGCGCTTTCCCAACCAGCGCGGTCACAATCCACCCGGCAATGACACTCAGAAGCAACGCGGCGTTCTTTAAGAGCCCCCGCGTGTGGATCACCAGCATGACGCCCAGAAGGATTACACCCACCCCAACCAAAAACATGAGAGATCCGTGGCCGGCAAGTCCGCGCACGCCCACCCCGGATATCTGGACGGCAATGAGAATGAGGAGAATGCCGGTTATGCGTGGCGAGAATAGGAAGGAGAGGCGACGGATCACGCGGAGAAGGCCAGCTGCTACAAGCACGCAGCCGGCTACAATCAGGCCGCCTACAATGTTTGTCCGCACAACCGCCATGGGCGTGCCCGCCGCCACGGCCACGCCGGCCAGAACCAGATAGGCCGCCCACCACGGCACGGCGGGGCCCTCCACCAGCATATTGCGGTGACCGAACAGGACCTGAACAATGCTGCCGATCCCGGTAATCACAAAGGTCAACCGCACCAGCTCACCGGTCTGAACGGCAGAAAGGTGGAGTGCCTGGGCAAGTATCACAGGGCCCGTCACTACAACGCCAACATGAAACATTACCCATTGCAGTGCAAGTACTACGTATTCCAACCACACGCCTCGTCTGATGTGTTTCTTTGCCGGTGCAGTGAACCGACAGCATAGATCATGGAAGCCGTGCGGTCAAGGACGCCTCTGCCTGCGTCAACGAACGGCCGGAGTTGACAGCACGCCACGTCGCGACAAATACTTGTAGCAAATCGGAACCGCGGGAGGCCAGGCAGCGTGACGCGAGGCAATCGCATTCTTCTCACCGGGGCATCGTTTACTTCCATGTTCTTCCTTGGAGTGGGGCTTGCCATCATTGGCGCCGCTGCACGCAACATTGGACTGACGGCGTCCCAGATAGGACTCCTGCAAACGGTACAGAACATAGGTTTCATGTCATCCGTCACCCTCTTTGGCTACCTGGCCGACACGCATCACAAGCCGCGTCTGCTGCTCATTGGAACACTGCTTCTCTCTGCCGCATTTTTCTTCTTTTACATGAGCACGATTTTCGCGGTAAACGCGCTTATCATGTTTGCTATTGGAATTAGCATTGGAAGCTTTGAGGGAGTCACTGACGCGTTGCTCATTGAAGAGCACGCCACCCGAAAGAGCTTCGTGATCAATGTGAATCACTTCTTTGTCACCGTAGGCTCGCTTGCCATCACGGTTTACCTGCTCTTCCTTCAGCTTAACTGGCGCCTTTCTATGACCCAGTCCGCGGCGGCGCTCCTTGTGGTGGCCCTTCTCTTTGCGCTTGGCAGGGGAAAACGTCATCCACACCGCAAAAGCAGTGTCAGAGAGCGTTTTTACGCCATAAGAAGCGAGCGCGTTGTTGCCGTGCTCTTTTTCGCAATGTTGTGCGGTCTTGGACTGCAAATAGGCACCACCGGGATTCTCACGACGTTCCTCATGGAGTTTCGCGGATTTACCCAGGTGACGTCCAAAATAGCGCTCATTGTGTTCATCAGCGGGCTGGCCGTCGGACGCGTTGTAGTTGGCTTCTTTGCCCGTGATGACAGGCTTGGCCGGGTGATTACGCTTCTCTTTGCCAGCTCCACGGTACTTGCCGTCACGCTCTACTTCATCAACGTACGCGCTGTCATATACCCGGCCGCATTCGGTCTTGGGTTCACGGTGTCCGCTCTTCTCCCGTTGATCATAGCATTGACAGGCGTACTCTTTCCCCACATGGCGGGAAGCGCCATGGGAGCGGTAAAGATTGGCATCCCCGCCGGCGGCATAGCCATACCGTTTTTTATTTCGATTCTTGCACACTACCTCGGTACCGAGCTTTCACTGTTAGTCTTTCCCATTACCGGTGCGCTTGGTCTTCTGATCATGGCGACCAACCTCAGCCATATAAGTGAGGTGGAGAAACATCGATTGACTTCTCAAACTTCCAATCCGGCCCGGTAGCCTTCCTCAATGGCCTCAAGAGCCTTCCTGACCTTCTTCGCGTCTCCCACGGTGATTACCGGTACGTCGGCGGAAACGCCCTCCGGCACGGCGTGGCCGGGCGTTGCCCCGAGTGCTATGATAATGGTATCCGCCGGCCCAACCGTGCGCGGCGTATCGCCTACCTTCACATCTACCGTAGTCTCCCCAATTTTCTCAACGGTCGCGTCGGTCAGAACAGTCACGTTGTTTGCGGCAAGGTCACGCAACAGGAGATAACGGGAGTTTGCCTCCTCGTCCAGGGCAATATCGTGCTGCATCTCAATGATGGTCACCTGCTTCTCATGGCTGGAAAGATGGTTTGCCGTTTCAGCACCCACCATACCGCCGCCAATGACAATGGCTGACGCCTTCACGTCCACCCTGCCGGCAAGCACGTCAAATGCGTGCACAACGTTCGGGCCGCTTATTCCGGGAATAGCCGGAAGCGATGGAACGCTGCCGGCCGCGTCAATGATGACATCCGGTTTTCCGGCCTCCAGCGCTTCCGCCGAGAGCGCGGTTTTAAGATGAATATCGACCCCAAGCTGTGCAAGCCTATTCTTCTGCCAGTTCAGGAAGCTTGCAATTTCCCCTTTTCCCGGCGCCACGGAGGCCAATCTGAACTCACCGCCTAAAACATCGCCCCGCTCAAAAAGTGCAACCCGGTGACCTCGCGCCGCTGCCACAATGGCTGCCTCCATCCCGGCAATTCCGCCTCCTGCCACAAGAACGCGCTTTGGTTCAGCTGCCGGACTCGCCGCCAGTTCCGTCTCGTGCCCGGTAAGCGGATTCAGCATGCATCCGCCGGATTCTCCCGCCTTGCGGATCTTCTCTGCGCATCCCTGCATGCAGCCGATGCAGTAAATAATCTCTTCAAATTTTCCGGCTCTGGCCTTCTGCGGAAGCTCAGGGTCTGCAAGGGAGGCCCTCCCCATGGCTACAAAATCCGCCTTACCGGATGTCACAATTGCCTCGGCCATGTGCGGGTCATTTATCCAGCCCACGGTAACAACCGGTACGGAAACCACAGATTTCACTTCCCGGGCGTGATCAACCACGTGGCCGTGCGGCATTCTGGCAGGCGGCACAACGCGGTGTCGGCTCCCGTAGACGCCGGCAGAAACGTGGATTGCGTCTATGCCGGCCTGCTCTAAGAGCATGCACACCGCCTTGGTCTCTTCTATCGTTCTTCCTCCCGGCACAAACTCATCCCCGGAAATACGGAACATGAGCGGATAGTCTGGACCAACCTCTTTCCGCACCTCGTGCACAATTTCAAGCGCAAACCGGGTGCGGTTGTGAAAACTTCCGCCGTACCGGTCCGAACGTTTGTTTGAATACGCCGAGAGAAATTGCGCAATTAGATAGCCGTGGGCACCGTGTATTTCTACGCCGTCAAAGCCCGCGTCACGGGCGCGCCTGGCCGCCTGGCCAAACTTCTGCACAAGTTCTTCAATTTCCGGAACCGTGAGCTCTCTCGGCATCTGCTTCTTGGCCGGACATGGAATAGGTGACGGGGCCACCGGCTGGGTTCCGGTTATGAGATCGTTGGTCTGCCGGCCGGCGTGGTAGATCTGCGCAAATATCCTGCTGTCATACGCGTGAATACGTTTGGGAAGCTCTGAATGCGGCGCAACGTGGCCCTCTTCCCAGAAACCGGGAATATGGGAATATCCCTTGCCAACCGGGTCCACCGCGTAATCTTCGGTGATGATAAGACCCCACCCTCCGCGTGCGCGCGCTTCATGGTAGGAGATGTAGCGTTCGGTGGGGTAGCCGTCTTCCCGGCAGTAGTTCAGCACCATTGCGGGTACAACAAAACGATTGGGGATATGACAGGTGCCGATGTCCGCAGGTTTGAATACGTGCTTCAGCATGTGGTCCTCCTTTACACGCTGGTTACCCGGCGCTGCCGCCGGGGCGAGGCACTGCTGCTTCAGATATGCTCTGGTAAGCTGCCTCCGGAATAAATGAAACGCCAAACGGTGCGCCGTTTACCGATGTGAGATCAACCGCTCCGTGTGTAATCCGCAATGCCGGAAACCCGCCGGAGACAGGCGCATAGAGATCATTGTGATACTTCAGGACGGCTTCCTGGATGGATGCCTGAAATACGGAAAGCCCTGCAATATAGTGGTGGCCGTTGCGTTCCACGTGCTCTATTCCAAGCGCCGCCATGACCGCAAGATCCTGCAGCAGCGCAACGGGTCCAATGTTGACCAGGTCTTCACCGCTCATGAACGCGTGCCGCCGGCTACGCCGGTTATAATCCTCTATGTAGATGGCGTTCAATACTCCTTTGAACACACCCTTGCAGTTCTTGTGACTGGTACCGGAGTAACCAAGGCGGAGCGCCTCCGGTACGCTTTCAAGCGCCCCGTCTGACTCATCAATGATCAGAGCCGGCGCATCATTCCACGCGGTGAGTTCGATTCCAAGCTTTTCATGCAGGGCCACCTTGCGGCTGAACGGCTGTTCCACAAAAAGAAGATGTTGCAGGAAGCTGGAAAGCTCCCGCCGGGAAGTAAGCTCTTCCCAAAATGCGCGAAACGTGTTCACTGAATGAAACTGCTCGTTTCCGTCCAGCGTGAACGCGTAATCTTCCACCCCGTTTTTCTGCAGAATCAGCGAGATCTCCGCGAGGCGCGCCAGGTCACGTTCGCCGTCTCCATTTACCTTGATCTTGAGGTAGCGCAACCCGTAATGTGAGAGATCCTCCTCCATCGCTTCCGGAAGGCCGTCTGCCACGCGTTCCGGCACTTCCGAGGAAGCAAGCGGATCTGAGAGTCCCACGGTGTGGCGTATGTGGATCTTCGCAAGCGGCTTCCTGTTCACAACCGTTTCCACCGCTCCTGCGGTAAGGTCAGGATAGAGGGCAAGCGGGTCCAGCCCAAGCCGCCCCTGGGAAAGGCAGGTATGAAAAGGCACGTCCCATCTGCGGCACACGGCGTCAATTACCGCGCGCTCTATAAGGGAGACCCCAAAGTGCCAGAGTAGCGGCGGATATCCGGCGCTGCGCCCCCACTCTTCTTGATGCCGGTAGAGTTCCAGCCAGAGGCGAAAGGGCGAGGAGAAATCGCGCATTGCAAGGGCGGCACTGGCCGCTTCCCGGATGGCGGTCCACATGCGCTGCAGGTCCTCCGCCGCGCTTGAGTCCGGGTCTTTTTCAAACCATTTTGGAAGCAGGCCGTCTGCGCTCACTCCGTGATAGAGGTTGCCGCCTGCAACTTCCTCCACCGTGACGCGAAGAAAGAGGTGCGGCATCTCGGTCAGGACCGCAATCCCGTAGCGAAACGGAATCCGCGTCTTCATAGGAACGGTAGCCACGTCCACGGCACGTAAACGGTATACGTCGGCCATACACTCCTCCCTGGGGTTACGGCGAATAGAAAATCATTGATCTATGATCAATGATCATGGTACCATCGCCATACGGGCGCTGTAAAGCAATTCTTTCCGGTCCGTGAATGAAGAGGAGGATCGCTATGGCAAAACGCACAAATGGACATCAAGGATCCACACATGCCGCACATTTTGGGCAATGGGAAAAGGTCAAAGATCTCGTGGACCAGAACATCGATATCATGCTGAACTACCGCCAGAGCGGTCATCCCGGCGGCTCCCGTTCCAAGGTTCACGCGTTCACCGCCCTCACCCTTGGCGGCTTCCTCCGGTTTGATATTCGGCATCCGGAAAAGCCGTTTGGTGACCGTTTTATTCTGAGTGCTGGTCACACCGTGCCGCTTGTATACGCCGCCCTTGCCGTGTACAACGAGGCGCTCCGCATCAAGTTTGAACAAACCGGTGACCCGCGCTATTCGGTTCCCAACCCGGAAGAACGTGCGGTACTGCCTGCGGATCTGGCAGGACTGCGTCACCGGGGCGGTCTGTCGGGTCACGCGGAAATGCAGGGAAAAACGCTTTTTTTAAAATGGAATACCGGTCCGTCCGGTCACGGGCTGCCCGCCTCAGTGGGTGAAGCGTTTGCGCTCAAACGTGCCGGTGCGGGAAATGTAAACGTGGTAGCCCTGGAGGGAGAGGGCGGGCTAACCCCCGGGGGAAGTCATGAGTCCAAGAACTCCGCCTGGGGCCTGGGCCTGGGAAACCTTTACTACCTGGTGGACTGGAACGATTTTGGCATTGACGCCAGGCCGGCAAGCTCAGTCATTCACGGCACCCCGTCAGACTGGTTTTCCCCCTACGGCTGGCGCGTATTCAGCGCGGATGACGGCAGTGACTGGGAAAGTATTACTGCGGGACTCTCCGCCATGTTTGGCTCGGAAGAAGCGGAAGACGTACCGAGCGTTCTCTGGTTTCGTACCCGGAAAGGGCGCGGCTATTTGAAGTACGACAATAAGTCGCACGGAGCGGCGCACGCCATGAACAGCGAGCTCTTCTGGAATACCAAACAAGAGTTTGCAGATAAGTACGGCGTTACGTTCGCGGGCTTTGGAGAGCCGGCACCGCAAAGTCCGGAGGCGGTCCGGGAGCAGTGTCTTGCAAATCTGGAGGTCGTTTCATCCGTACTGCGTTCAGACAAAGAATTGTGCAGCTACATCGCAGACACGCTGATCGGCGTTGGTGAGTCGGTCCCGGAACGCGTAGGGGAGTTCAGGCTTGATACAAAGAAGAATCCGGCGGCTGATCCTGCGCTCTGTGATTACCGCGCCTATCCGGATACGCTCTTCGTTCCACCCGGGAAGAAGATTGCCAACCGTGCAGCTCTGGCTGCATTCGGCTCATGGGTAAACGCCTACAGCCGGCAGAATTACGGCCGGCCGCTCTTCATGGCGTGCTCCGCTGATCTGGCAGATTCCACCAACATTTCCGGCTTTGGCGCGGACTGGGAAGAAACGGCGGGTTACGGATGGTACAACCGGGAAAGCAACCCGGAAGGGGTACTCCTCCCGCAGGAGATTACGGAGTTTACCAACGCCGGCATTGCGGCGTCTCTGGCAACTGTCAATTTCTCTCCCCGCCCGTTTGAAGAGTTCGACGGCTTTTACGGCGCCTGTTCCACCTACGGTGCGTTCAGCTATTTGAAGTACGGAGAGATGCGGCTTTTCAGCCAGCTTGCCCAGGACTGTGAAATCAAGGTGGGCAAGGTGCTCTGGGTAGTTGGCCACTCCGGGCCGGAAACCGCGGAGGACGCGAGGACCCACTTTGGCATCTTCTCACCAACAGTCACCCAGCTCTTTCCGGACGGACAGGTGGTCAATCTCTACCCGTGGGAATATAACGAGGTTCCGGTCCTCCTCGGCGCGGCGCTTGGGACCGGCGCCCACATCATCGCACTTCACCTCACCCGCCCGGCCATCACCGTGCCGGACCGCAGCGCGCTCGGGATGGATTCCCATTTTGACGCGGCCCGCGGCGCCTATCTCATCAGGGATTACACGGCAGGGAAACCGCGAATGGGAACGGTAATTGTGCAGGGCACCATGAGCACCGCCAATGTGGTGGCCATCCTGCCGGAGATAGAGCGCGCCGGCCTCAACGTCAAAATAGTTGCGGCGGTCAGCCTGGAGCTTTTCCGGACGCAGGAGACAGCCTGGCAGGACCGCGTGCTTCCAAAGCGGGACCGCGTTGATTCCACTGTCATTTCCAACGGATCGCGCCGCTCCATGGGAGACTGGATCTTCAACGATGTTTCCGCAGCCTACGCGCTCACCAGTGACGCGGACAACCGCTGGAGAACCGGCGGGAGCGTGGAAGAAGTTGTGGAAGAGGCGGGGCTCGCGCCGAAGCAGCTTCTCACCGGCATCAAGCGCTTTGCGGAGGACCGCAGGAAGCGGCTGACCGCCCTGCAGGAACTTGCCGCGCTGTAGGCGCAAGCCCCGTGGCCATCGGCCTGTCCCGGTGGCCCGGCCTCCTGTGAAGGGCTACACAAACAGAAGCCGCGCTGAAGCGACAGTTACCAGGACCATCATGCCTATGCGGAACGGGCGCTCCGGGATGATGCGGGCCACCCATATGCCCAGGACGGTTCCCAGGAGGACGGGCACCGCCATGATTGCCGCAAATACCAGCATCCCGCCGGAAATGGTGTGCCACACAAAGGCGTGAAACGGCACCTTTATCACGTTCATCATGAAAAAGAACCACGCCGTGGTTCCAATGAAATCTTTCTTATCGAGCCCCATTGAGAGAAAGTAGAGGTTCATCACCGGACCGGCCGCGTTACCCACCATGGAGGAGAACCCGCCGGCAAGCCCCAGGCTAGCGGAAAACCACCAGTAGTGAGGCACGCTTCTTTCACCAGGACGGAACTCACGCCAGAAGAGAATCCCTACGCTGGCCAGCACCATCAATACAATAAGCACGGTAAAGGTCCGGTCATCAATGAAGCGCCCCACCAGCACGCCGGTAAGCACGCCAACCAGCATCCACGGCGTAAGTCTTCCAATAAGTTTCCAGTCCGCGTTACGGAAATAGTAGCGGATTGCCACAAAGTCGCCGGTAATCAGCATGAGAAGCACCATCGCGGTGGAAAGCTTGCCGCCAAAAAGCTCGGCAAAGACGGGTATGACCACAAATGCGGCACCTCGAATAGCCGTGCGGGAAAGGCCAATGACAATTCCGCCGACGGCTACAATCAGCCACTGCGCAACGGAGAGGTCGATATACGGGTTCATTTCCGGCCTATTATACACGAAGAGGGGGGCTCATGCCCCCCTCCAAAAATGATACAGAGACGTATCCGCATTGCCTGTCATGTTACCTGGCGGAATCAGCCTCCAAAAATGCCCTGCCAGTAGCGAACGGTACCGATGAGCGCTATGGCGACTGCCACAACAATCCCAAGGTTCATGGCACCCCGTGCCTTGAACTCGCCCATAATCTTTTCCCGGTTGGCCATGATGAGCCAGAAGATCACCAGGACCGGCGCAAAGGTCAGGTTAAAGCCGGCTCCATACACGGTGAAGTTGAATGCGTTCCATCCAAACAGCGGCGCTGTTACACCAATGATAGTTACCACCAGCTCTGCAGCCTTAAACCGGCCGGAGGTCGGATCCACTTTCCAGCCAAGGGTATCACTGATGATAAAGCCGGAAATGAGCACTTGAGAGACCATCGTGGTAAATACCGCAGCAAGAAGCCCGATTGAGAAGAGATAGACCGATGCGCCTCCGGCAAACGGCTCCAGCGCCTTTGCCGCGCCAACCGCGCCCGTTGCAATCTGGCCTGCGGGGAAAAGCGTGGAAGCAACAGCCATGATGACTACAAACTGCACCAGTATCAGCATGATATTGGTGTAGGTCAGCTCGAAGAGGGATAGCCCTTTGTAGGTAGCACCCCACTTCCGTTGAGATACGCCGTACGCTGCCAGAACCGGCACGTTAATAGCGATTGCCGCTCCAAGGACGCCAATGAGGGTGAGCGCTTCATCCGTAGTTGCCGGTGCACTCGGAATGAAACCGGCAAAGAAACCGCCCCAGTCGAGTTTCACCATAAACAGGATTACAATGAATGAGATCAGCAAACCCCATACGAGAACGCGCAGCGTCCGTTCCACAATCTTCAAATAGGTGGCGCCTTTCCCGGGATTCAGTACGATCGCGAGTACAAACACCAGGCCCACCAGCGCACCAATGCGCGGATCCACCCCAAAAATAGCGTTTACTGTAATGCCTACCAATGCGTACTGTACGGCGTGAAAAACCAGGTTCACAATGAACACCGACACGCCGGTGATCCATGCAGCCGCTTCTCCCAGATATTTTCTGGCAGCGCTGACAGGACCAAGACCGGTAGCGAGGGTAAGCCTCACAAACAGGATACAAATCACCCAGATTGCAAACACTTCCGGAATGATCGCCCACAGGAATTTGAATCCTGTTTTTGAGCCCAACACAACAGAAGCCGTTACCGTTGCACCCCCAATGTTGAGCGCAATCGCCAGCCAGGCGGGTCCCATGAGTGCCATAAACTTCTTGAACTTGGTTAACCCGCTTGCGGCATTGGCCTCGTTAATCAAACGTGTTTCGTCTGACATAGCCACGTCCTCCTTCGCAATGTATTGTTCCACCCTTGCCGCCCGAACAACGCCCGTGACGGTAAGGGGAGCCACCTGTTTCAAGAAAGCGCGTTGAAGCCTTTACATCCGCGCGGCGACAGGCCGCACTGCTGCTACTGTGTTGAAACGCTCTTTTTTTCCCTCTCCCGTAACGCCTTCCAGATTTTCTCCGCAGTGAAGGGGATTTCCCTCATTCTGATGCCGATGCAGTCATGTATGGCATCAGCAACTGCGGGGGCAATGGCGAGTATCGCACCCTCGCCCATTCCCTTTGCCCCAAACGGTCCGGCACCGTCTGCGTTCTCCTGGAAGAGTGTTACCATCTCTTTTGGCGCGTCCATTGTGGTCAAGATGCGGTAGTCCAGAGAACTCGGATTGAGAATTTTCCCGGACGGACTGAACTTGATCTCTTCCATAAGGGAAGCTCCCAGGCCCATTGTTGCGGCCCCTTCGTCCACGCCTGCGGCACGCACCGGATTAATGAGTGTTCCCACGTCAGTCACGTTGGCAAGTTTTTCCAGCATGGCCTCGCCGGTCTCACGGTCAATGCGAAGCTCTATTCCGGTAATGAGATATTCATAAAAGGGCGTAGGGCCGCCCAACGGATGCTCGGGATCCTTTGGCCCTATGAAGGAACCGCCCGCTTCAAGATCCGCAACGCCGGAGCCAAATTCCGCGGCAAGAAGCTCAGCAAAGCTCTTGCTGCTTTGGCCTGCCGTCACACCCCCGCCTTTCACGCTCACACGCTCCGCGGGGACGCCCGACTGCCGCGCGGCAATTTCCTGGAGTTTCTGCTTCAAATTGGCACACGCGTCAACCAACGCGTTGCCCATAGTCACGGTGGATCTGCTTCCCGCGGTGCCAAAATCAAAGGGAACGGCGCCGGTATCACCCTGTACCAGGTTGACCTGATCCACAGGAACGTCCAGCGCGCGGGCCACTATCTTTGGCATCGCACTGCGTGCTCCCTGGCCCATTTCCGTAGTTCCAACGTACGCCGTGATGCTGCCGTCCGTATTAATGCGCACGCGCGCAAATGAGGCGGAGGCAGGTATTGAGTTCTTTGAGCCAATGGCTATCCCGCGGCCCACGCCCTCGGGTTTGGGACCGTTCCAGTCCATGGCATCCGCAAGCTTCTCCAGCGCCGCCTTCCAATCTCCGTCCGCCGGCGTCTCATGAGGAATGAACTCCTGACCACGCTCGGGAAGGTTTCTCAGCCTGATTTCCACCCGGTCAAGGCCCAGCTTCTCCGCAGCCTCGTTCATCTGGCCCTCCACGGCAAAACCGGCATGGCTTGCGCCAAACCCGCGGAAGGCGGTTGTGGGTGTGGTGTGGGTGTAAAGCCCCCGGGCCATCATGCGCGCGTTTGGCACCACGTACGGTCCGGCAGCCATGATGCCCGCCTTCCCGACCACCCGCGGCGCAATGTCCGTATATGCCCCTACCAGGAGGTCGGTGGTAATGTCCTGAAAGACCAGTTTCCCTTCCGCGGTGAACCCGGTTTTGATGTGAATGCGTGCCGCTTCCCGCTGTGCGAGCATGAAACCCTCTTCTCCGGTCATTGACAGTTTCACGCCGCGGTTCAGCCGATATGCCGCGTACGCTGCAGCGCACTCCATCTTGGGATAACCCCTTGCTCCAAATCCTCCTCCCGCCTCCGTGGCGCGAATACGGACCTTGTTTTGGGGCAGGTCGAGCATTTCGGCAATGACCTTCCGCAACACAAAGGGGTGCTGAATTGCAGAGGTGACGGAGACCCCGCCGTCTTCCGGCACCGCCACGCAACCAAAGAGCTCCATGGCAAAATGGTGCATGAACGGCGCTCGGTAGGTGTTTTCAACAATGAGGTCACAGGATGACCGCGCGGAGTCAACGTCACCCCAGAAAAGGGGAAACTCCGTCATGATATTGGTCTGTGCAAGTGGATCTTCCGGCCTGATCTCTGGATCAAGAACCAGAGGCGCGTCCTCCCGCAAGGCGTCCTCTGCCGTGAGAACCGGAGGCAGCTCGTCGTAGATAAGGTCAACCAGACGGGCAGCCTCGCGCGCGGTTTTTTCATCCTCCGCAAGCACAAGGGCAACCGGCTCACCCCAGAACCGCGTTTCTCCTACCGCCAGGATCGGCTGGTCAGCAAGCAGGGCGCCGTAGCGCGGCATCGGTTCCGGGATGTCAGCTGCCGTGAGAATTCGGTAGACGCCGGAAAGCTGCAGCGCCCGCGTTGTGTCCACGCTCTTTATGCGTGCACGGGCACAGTCTATGCGGACAAATGCCCCGTGAAGGACACCGGTTGTGGAAAGATCATCCATGTAGCGTTGATAACCGGTCACCCGATGCACACTTTCGCGAACTTCAACACGCTCTTTCATGACGTCGTTTCTATCCCCTTCTATGCTGTTACGTCAGAGACTATCTTTCGGAACTCGTCGTCCGTTACAAGCCCCTTCTTTTCAATGCCAAGCCGTTTAATCCGGTTCACCACTTCAAGCCTGTCTTCATCTGAAAGCGGCTTCATGCCGAGGTCGGCAAGTTTCAAGTCTACTGAAAGGACGCCGGACTTCTTGCCAAGCACATACTTTGCTTCCTGCCCGACAAACGCCGGATTCAACGCAAAAAGCGCAAGCGGCTGTTCTTTTACCAGATCCAGACCCATTCCTGATTCACGGGTGAAGGTGCGCTCGCCTACAATCGGTTTTCCCGCCGGTATGCTCTGTCTGGCTATGGCCATCACTTCCTGAGCCAGTGAGGTAAGGCGGGAGAAATCGATATTGACCTCAACGTCATAGAGCGCCCGCAGCGCGGTCGCTACCGTTTCCAGAGCGGTGTTACCGGTGCGCTCACCAATACCTGCCACACTGCAATGCACTACTTCCGCGCCTGCGGCCACCGCAGCAAGCGGCGTTGAAACGCCCAGCTCAAAATCATTGTGGGTGTGTATTTCAGCGATGCAGCCGGTC
>Ga0102944_1000157_pt1 | contig 56200 bp, 52 predicted proteins | sample SalPonD_shore_MG_FD_78172 | JGI IMG/M metagenome (GOLD analysis project Ga0102944, IMG submission 78172) | Salt pond soil microbial communities from South San Francisco under conditions of wetland restoration - Salt Pond MetaG... | ecosystem: Environmental > Aquatic > Marine > Intertidal zone >... | reverse complement strand
GTGCGGCTGGTGTCCGGGATCGGGATCACCACGTCGATGTCGTGATCGGGCCATTCCGCCAGGATCTTGCTGGCCAGGTGGTCGCCCATCCGCAAGCGCGCCTTATACACCGAGATGTCGTCGATGATCGAGTCCGGTCGGGCGAAGTACACGTACTCGAAGATGCACGGGCTGTGCTGCCAGTCGGCCGCGCACTGCCGCGTGCGGACCAGCCCCTCGCGATCGACCACCACCGCTTCGCCCGGCTTCAGGTCGGCGATCAGCTCGAATCCCAGGACATCCAGGGCGACGCTCTCGGACGCGATCATGTAGTCCACACCATCCCGGGTCTCGCGCTTGCCGTATACCACCGGCCGGATGCCGTTGGGGTCCCGGAATGCCACCATGCCATAGTCGGTGATCATCGCCACCGCCGCGTAGGCGCCCCGGCAGCGCTGGTGGACCCGGCTGACCGCCTCGAAGATATCGTCGTGACTGATCCGGATCCGGCCCTGGCGCTGGAGCTCGTGCGCGAACACGTTCAGCAGGATCTCGGAGTCGGAATTGGTGTTGATGTGACGCAAGTCCTCCAGGAAGAGGTCATGCTTGAGCGCGTCGGCGTTGGTCAGATTGCCGTTGTGCGCCAGCGAGATGCCGAATGGGGAATTGACGTAGAACGGCTGGGCCTCGGCCGACGAGGTGCAGCCGGCGGTCGGGTAGCGGCAGTGAGCAATGCCCATGTTCCCCTTCAGCCGGAGCATGTGCCGAGCCTGGAAGACGTCCCGCACCAGCCCGTTGTCCTTGCGCAGGTACAGGCGATCGTCCGCGCAGGTCATGATCCCGCTGGCGTCCTGCCCGCGATGCTGAAGGACGGTCAGCGCCTCGTAGAGATCCTGGTTCACCGGCCCGTTGGCGACGATTCCCGCTATCCCGCACATCAGTCGACCTCGACCTCCACCGTGGTGCGCTTCCGCTGCGCCCTGCCCCGTTCGGAAAGAGTCCGTCCCGCCCGTTCCCGTTTGCCGGCCGGCCTTCCGGCTTGGCGACAAATGATCATTCTAACCCGGGACCGCGTCAGTGATACGCAAAATGGCTGGCGAGGTCCGGCGGCATGAACCCGGTCACCCAGATGGCCAGGCGCTGGAAATAGGCCAGCAACAGCGACGCATGCCACCAGCTTTCCCGCGGGATCGTGGTCAGGCCCGCCAGCAGCACCAACAGGGCGACAATGGCCACGCCCCTGAGCACCCCGAACACCACGCCGAGCATCCGGTCGGTTCCCGCCAGCCCGGTCTTCTGTACCGCCAGGCCGACGAAGTGGTTGATCATGCCACCGAGCAGCAGGGTGACAATGAACAGCGCGGCGAACGCCACCACCACCCGAATGGACTGCGAGGCGATGACCCCGGCCAATACCGGCGCCACGCGCTGCGTGAGCAGGACACCGGCCAAGAACGCGGCAACCCAGGTCAGCAGCGACAGGAACTCGCGCATGAACCCGCGCCACAGGCTGACGAGCGCGGACAGCGCAATAATCGCGAGGACAACGAAGTCGATCCAAATCATGTTCTTGAACAGACGCCCCGCCCCGGGGAAGTGCCGCCGCCGCCCGGAAACGGAACCCGCACGGACGGACGAAGCGGACATGCTACTAACGTGGTCACAGGTAACGCCACCTCGGATCGGGTCGCTGCCGCTCCCGGAGCAGCAGCTTCACGGGTTCTGGCTGACCACGCGGCCCTCAAGATCCATGCGCTTCGCCAGCTCTGCTTTGAGCTTGCCGGCCGCCTCCTTGCTGGCCCTAGGTCCGACGCGGACCCGGTAGAGGGTCTCGCCCTCGAGCCGGAACGGGATCACCATTACCGGATACTGGCGCTCGCGCAGACGTTTCCGCAGCTCAAGGGCGTTGCCCTTCTTGCTGAAGCTGCCGACCTGTACCGCCCACTTTCCGCGTGCGGTTGCCGTGGAGCCGGACGCATTGGCACTGCCGCCGCCGGCGGCGGGGCCGGACTTCTGCCGCCCGGATGCATCGGATTCCCCGGCCGTCGGCGGTTGCGCCTGTCCGGCGGTTGCCGTCTCGCGGGATGCCTTGGGCGGCGAACCCGGGACCGGGGACGCACCGGTGTCAGCTCCCGGGGTGGCGGTATGCGACTGCCCCTGGCCCGCCGCCTGGGCGCTGCCGGAATGATCGAGAACAATGCTGCGCGTCTGGCGCGCCTGGTTCGACGCCGGCACGCTGAGCGACGTCTGCACCGTCTTCCGCCCGGACGAGGAGTGCAGCAGGGGTGGCAGGAAGATGAAGGCCAGCAGCCAGAGAACGGCGGCCCCGATCAGTCGTTGCTTGAGGCGTGAGTCCATCGCTGCTCCCGCTTGCGGCGTGGTGCCCGCCTGATTGATACCGGGCCGGTCCGGACAGAAGCCGCCACCGGCCGCCGCTAGTATAGCCCGGCGCGGAAGGCCTCAGCCACGGTCAGAAACGATCCGGTGACCAGGATCCGGTCACCGGGCCGGGCGTCGGCACGCGCCCGGCGACACGCGTGGCGTACGCTGCGGAACGTCTGCGCACGCGCGCCGGGCAAGGTTGTTCCCAGGCGACGCGCCAGCTCCACCCCGCTCTGGCCGCGGCCCCCCGGCAGGCCCGCCAGGTACCAGGCGTCCGTCGCGGGCGCCAGCACGGCGGCGACCTCCTCGACGGCCTTGTCGCGGAGCATGCCCAGGACCGTCAAACGCCGGCCGCGGACCGGGCCTGCCGCCAGTGCGGCCGCCAGGGCGCGTGCACTCTGGGGGTTGTGTCCCACATCCAGCACCCACTCCACCTCACCGGGAATCCTCTGCACGCGCCCCGGCAACACGGCGCTGCGCAGGCCGGCATCCACGGCGGTCCGCGACAGCGCACGCTCCAGCCGGGCGCTGGCCAGTGCCTGCAGAGCCGTGGCCGCATTGCCCAGTTGGACGCCCCCGGGGGCCGCAGGCATCGGCAGGTCCGGCAGCTCCAGCGAGTGGCTGGCGAAGTCCCAGCGGTCGCCGGCCCGGCGCCAGCGGAAGTCCCTGCCGGCGTACAGGATCCCCGCTCCCAGCTGCGCGGCGGCCGCTTCCAGGGCCGCGGGTGGTTCCGGCTCGCCGCAGACAGCCGGTCGCCCGCCGCGGAAGATACCGGCCTTCTCGCGTGCGATGGACTCCCGGTCCGGCCCCAGCCACTCGACGTGGTCGACGCCGATGGAGGTGATCACGGCAACATCGGGATCGATCGCGTTGACCGCGTCCAGCCGCCCGCCGAGGCCGACCTCCAGCAGCGCGACGTCGACCTCCGCACGCCGGATGCCGGCGAAGGCGGCCAGGGTGCCAAACTCGAAATAGGTCAGGGACACTTCGCCGCGCGCGTGGTCGACTTCCGCGAACAGCCGGCACAGACTGTCGTCGTCGATCTCCCGCCCGTCGATGCGGATGCGCTCGTTGTAGCGCAGCAGGTGCGGCGACGTGTAGGCACCGGTGCGCAGTCCCGCGGCCCGGCAGATCGCTTCCATCATTCGCACCACGGAGCCCTTGCCGTTGGTCCCACCGACCGTGATGACCACCGGGGCAATGCGCTCCCGCCCCATGCGCCGCACCACCGGGTGCAGGCGCTCCAGGCCCAGGTCGATTGCGCTCGGATGGAGGGTCTCCTGCCAGGCCAGCCAGTCGGACAGCCTCTGGAATCGCATCATCGCCGTCAGCGGGTCGCTTGCCGGCCTGTCGCTGCCGGTCAGGCTTCGGCGCGCCGGGTGAGCATCGCCAGCAGGTCGGCGACGCGGTCACGCATCTCGTGCCGGTGGACGATCATGTCCAGGGCGCCGTGCTCCAGCAGAAACTCGCTACGCTGGAAGCCTTCGGGCAGTGTCTGGCCGACCGTCTGCTGGATCACGCGGGGTCCGGCGAAACCGATCAGCGCACGGGGCTCACCGATGTTGATGTCGCCCAGCATCGCCAGGCTGGCGGAAACGCCGCCGGTGGTCGGGTCGGTGAGCACCGAGATATAGGGCAGCCCGCGCTCCGACAGGCGCGCCAGCGCGGCGCTGGTCTTGGCCATCTGCATCAGCGACAGCAGCGACTCCTGCATGCGGGCGCCGCCGGTGGCGGCGAAACAGACCAGCGGCAGGCGCTGCTCCAGGCACGCGCCCACGGCGCGCACGAACTTCTCGCCCACGACCGAACCCATGGACCCGCCCAGGAACCGGAATTCAAAGGCGCAGGCGACCAGGGGGAGACCGTTGAGCTCGCCCTGCCCGACCACCAGCGCATCCCTCTCGCCGGTGCTCTTCTGCGCCTGCACGAGCCGGTCCTTGTATTTCTTGGTGTCGCGGAAGCGGAGCGGATCGACCGGCTCGACAGCCGTCGCCAGCTCGGTCATCGCACCCGAGTCGAACAGGCTGCGCAGCCTCCGCCGCGCGCCGAGACGCATATGCCCGTCGCACTTGGGACAGACTTCCAGGCTGCGCTCCAGCTCCGGGCGATAGAGCACCGCCCCGCAGTACGCGCACTTGGTCCACAATCCCTCGGGCACTTGGCGTCGCTTGCTTCCCTGTGTCCGGATGCGTGTGGAAACAAGCTTGCTGAACCAACTCATCGCTCTGGCTTTGTATCCTTGCGGCCCGGCCCCGCGGGGTCAGGCGGTCATTCTGGTCTCGTCGATCGCCCGGCGCATGGCCCCGAGCAGCGTGGTCACGGAAGCGCGGGCGCGCTCGACGTCCGCATCGCGGTCGGCAATGCAATGCACCACCGCGCTCCCGACCACGACCGCGTCCGCGACCCGGGCCACGCGGGCGGCCGCGTCCGCGTCGCGGATGCCGAAGCCCACGCCCACGGGCAGGTCAGTGATCTCGCGCAGCGGCGCCAGCCGGCGCGCCACCTCATCGACGTCCAGGCTCGCGGCACCCGTGACCCCCTTCAGCGACACATAGTAGACAAACCCGCTCGCGGCCGCACATATCTCGCGGATCCGCGCCGGCGGGGTGGTCGGGGCGACCAGGAAGATCGGATCCAGCCCCGTGCCACGCAACAGATCCAGGAACTCGCGCCCTTCGGCGGCCGGCAGGTCCACTGTCAGCACGCCGTCGGCCCCGGCATCCGCGGCCGCGCGGGCAAACCGCTCGTAGCCCATGCGCTCGATGGGGTTGGTGTAGCCCATCAGCAACACCGGAGTATCGGCATCGCGCTGCCGGAAACGGCGCATGATCTCAAGCACCCCGCTGAGTGTCATCCCGCCCGCCAGCGCGCGTTCGCAGGCTGCCTGGATGACCGGTCCGTCGGCGACCGGATCGGAGAACGGCATGCCCAGCTCGATCAGGTCCGCGCCGGCATCGACCATGGCGTGCATCAACGCCGGCGTGGCCGTGGCCGACGGATCTCCCGCCATCAGGTAGGGGACCAGCGCCGCCCTGCCCTGCTGGTGCAGCCTGGCGAAGCGTCCCTGAATGCGGCTCATAAGCGGATGCCCTCGCGCCCGGCGACGGTCGCTACGTCCTTGTCGCCCCGGCCGGACAGGCTCACGATGATCACCGCCTCGCGCCCCAAATCGGCTGCCAGGCGCTCGACGAAGGCGAGCGCGTGGCTGGGCTCGAGCGCCGGGATGATCCCCTCGGTGCGGGTCAGCCGGTGAAACGCGGCAACCGCCTCGTCGTCGGTCACCGAGACGTAGCGGGCGCGCCCGCTGTCCTTGAGCCAGGCGTGCTCCGGCCCCACACCCGGATAGTCCAGGCCGGCCGAGATCGAATGGGTCTCCAGGATCTGGCCGTCCTCGTCCTCCATCAGGTAGGTCCGGTTGCCGTGGAGCACGCCCGGGTACCCGGCACTCAGCGGCGCCGAGTGGCGCCCGGTCTCAATGCCTTCGCCGGCCGCCTCCACCCCGTACAGCGCGACACCCGTGTCGTCCAGGAACGGGTGGAACAGGCCCATCGCGTTGGACCCGCCACCCACGCACGCCACGAGGGCGTCCGGGAGCCGGCCCGCCCGGGCCAGGATCTGGGCGCGGGCCTCGCGGCCGATTACCGACTGGAACTCCCGCACCATCAGCGGGTAGGGATGCGGACCGGCCACCGTGCCGATGACGTAGAAGGTGTCGTCGACGTTGCCGGCCCAGTCGCGCATGGCCTCGTTCATGGCGTCCTTGAGCGTGCGCGATCCCGAGTCGACCGACACCACCTCGGCGCCCAGCAGCCGCATCCGGTAGACATTGGCCGCCTGGCGGCGGATGTCCTCGGCACCCATGTAGATCACACAGCGCATGTCGAGGCGGGCTGCGACGGTCGCTGTCGCCACGCCATGCTGCCCGGCTCCGGTCTCGGCAATCAGGCGGGTCTTGCCCATGTATCGGGCGAGCAGGGCCTGTCCGACCGTGTTGTTGATCTTGTGCGCGCCGGTGTGGTTGAGGTCCTCCCGCTTCAGGTAGATCGCTGTGCCGCCGATTTCGGCGCTCCAGCGCTCGGCGAGATACAGCGGCGAGGGGCGCCCCACATAGTCCGACAGGTCCCGGTCCAGCTCCCGGCGGAACCCCGGGTCGCGGCGGCACTCCTCCCACGCCTCGCGCAGCTCGATCAACGGCTGCATCAGGGTCTCGGGAACGAAGCAGCCACCGTAGGGCCCGAAGTGTCCCTCGGCGTCGGGATAGCCCGCCGCCGGTGGCACGCGTTCATCGGTCTCGGTCGTCAAGTCCGGATACCCCCTGTCAGCGGTCGTCGGCATCGGCGACCGCTTCCATGAATCGGCGCATCATCGCCGGGCTCTTCACCCCCGGGGAGTCTTCCACCCCGCTGCTCACGTCCACGGCCCACGGCCGCACGGCACGGATCGCCTCGCCCACGTTTTCCGGGGTCAGTCCCCCGGCCAGGATCAGCGGCGGCCCCGCGGGCAGCGACCCGAGCGTGCGCCAGTCGAAGCGACGTCCGGATCCGCCGGGCGCGCCGGCCACGTGACTGTCGACGAGCAGGCCGCGGGCGCTGGCGAAACGCTGCGCCTGCTCCCCCGGGTCCGCCCCCCCGCCCATGGCGATCGCCTTGATGTAGGGGCGGCCCGCCGCCTCGCACCGGGCCGGCGACTCCCGCCCGTGGAACTGCAGCAGGTCCACCGGCACGCGCTCAAGCACCTCGGCCACGAATCCCGGCTCAGCGTCCAGAAAGAGGCCCACGGTAGTCACGAACGGCGGCAGGCCTCTGACCAGCGCCGCCGCCTCGCCCGGCGACAGGTAGCGCTTGCTGGGCGGATAGAACACCAGACCCAGGGCATCCGCCCCCAGCCCGACCGCCTCGCGGGCATCCTCCAGACGCGTGATTCCGCAAACCTTGACCCGCGTACGCCGCAACCCGCTGATACCGCCCACAGTGTTGCCCAAGCCAAGCCTTGCAGCTTACCAGATTCCACACTGGCCATCATCGGACAGCGGTCCGGGGGCCGCGCCCGGTGGCGCACCGATCGGCGGGAGGTCGAACCGCGCCGGGTAGCCGGCGGCAAGGAAATACAGGCCCTGGGCCGGCGCCGTGATCCCCGCCTGCCTCCGGTCCCGGGCAGCAAGCACCTCCGCCACCCAGGCGGGGGAGCGCTCGTGCCGTCCAACGGTCATCAGGGTGCCGGCGATGTTGCGTACCATGTGATGCAGGAAACCGTCCGCCCATGCGTCCATGATGATGAAATGTCCCCGCCGCCGCAGCGTGATTGCGTGAACGGTGCGCGAGGGACTGCGCGCTTGGCAGGCCGCGGCCCGGAAGCTGCTGAAATCGTGTCGTCCCAGCAGCTGCCGCGCGGCGCGCCGCATCACTTGCACATCCAGCCGGTGGTGATGCCAGCAGGCACGGTCCCGATGCGGGCCGGAACGGGCCCGGCGGTTGAAGATGACATATCGGTACCGGCGCCAGCGTGCGCTGAACCGGGCGTGGAACCCCGGTGCCACCGGCCTGGCCCATGCGACGCTGATGTCGGACGGCAGCCAGCTGTTCCCGCCCAACACCCAGGCATGCCCCGGACGCCGCGCCCGGGTATCGAAATGAACCACTTGGCCCAGGGCGTGCACGCCCGCATCCGTCCGTCCGGCACAGGTGACGTTCACCGGATGATCGGCGATCCGGGCGAGCGCGGCCTCGACTCGCGCCTGCACGCTGTCGGCGTGGGTCTGTACCTGCCATCCACGGTAGCGGCTGCCGTCGTACTCGAGTCCCAGCGCCACGCGCTGTACTTCAGACATTACTCACCGGCCTGGTCCGAGGTAGTGCCACTCCGAGGGGCGCGTGAGCGCTGGGGGCAAGGCGCGGGAGCGAAGGCGCAGCTTTGCCACGGCGAGCAAGCCCAACACCGCCATCGCCGCTCACCCGGCTTCCCTCCAGGCGCTCCTGTCGCCACATACGGCAGGCGTTGCTGGCCGATCGTGCAGGAACCACCACACACTCCCGCCTCGCGCCTTGCCAGGACGGCTCAGACAGCCGCTGAAACCTGACGATACCCTCGGGAAGGTTGGCAAGAGATACGGATGCCGGCCGTCACTGCGGCTTGCCGGCACGACCCGGCCGGTTCCGGCCGTCCGGGGGGCGGGTCGCTCAGCGGAGCTCGTCGAGCAGGGACTGGGCCTCCTGCTTCTGCGCCTCGTCGCCTTCTTCCAGCACCTCGTCCAGCATCCGCCGCGCCGCGGCGGTATCGTCCATGCCGAGATAGGCGCGCGCGAGATCCAGCTTCGTGCCGACATCGTCGCCGTACCCGATAGGCTCGTCATCGCCCTTGCCCCCACCACCGGGCGTCGGCGTCGCCGGCCGAGCCCCGGAGGGGGTCTGCTCGGCGGCCACCTCGGTGGCTGCCCCGGTGCCGCCGCCGGCCTCCTCGAGCATCTGGCGGGCACGCTCACGCTGCTCGCCGGTACCCTCCCCGAGCACTTCCTCGAGCAGGGCACGGGCGCCCTCGGCATCCTCCATGCCAAGATACGCCTCCGCCAGATCCAGCTTGGTGGCGACCTCGTCCTCGTCGATCCCTCCGCCGGCGCCCTGCCCGGCATCGCCGGCAGTCGCTGCGGGGACAGCCGGGCCCGGTTCCTCGCCCGGATCGACGTCTGGCTGGTCGAGGTCGAGATCCGTGCGTCGCTCGGAGGTCGTCTCCACTTCTCCGGCGTCCTCCGGCGCCGCGTCACCTTCTTCCCGGAACTGGGACTCGCCGTCCGCGGACTCGGCCCATTCCTCGCTCAGGTCGAATTCCAGGGCATCGTCATCGCCGCCCTCGCTGCCGCCGGTTCCGGCCGTCTCGTCGCTCCAGCGAAAGTCGTCCTGGTCGTCGGTCTGCGCCGTCAGCTCGTCCAGGTCGAAGTCCAGGGCATCCGCGTCGTTACCTGCTCGCGCGGGCTCGTCCTCCGGCGGGTATGCATCCGCGCCCGACCCGTCCGGCCGCTCCTCGTCCAGCTCGAACTCCAGGGCGTCGTCGGCCCGGGCATCCAGAGTGTCCGTGCCACGCTCGGAGCCGGCATCCCGCGCCTCGTCCGCATTCGTCTGCTTTTCCCCGAGGTGCCCGGGCTGGTCGCCCCGGTTCGGCTCCTCCAGCGAGGCCGCGCTCCCGCCAGCGGCGATGTCCGCCTCGTCCGGCAGGAGGTCGTCCAGGCTGATGCCGGTTTCCCCGTCTCCGTCGTCCGCGGCGACGCTGGCCTCCTGCTGCCACTCCTCCGACGCTCCGGACTGTTCGCCCCCGGTGGATTCGTCGGCCGGCAGGTCGATATCCAGGAAGTCGTCCTCGATCTCCCCCGGGCCACCGTCGGCACTGAAAAGCGGCTCCTCGGGAAACAGCTGGCGACCCATGATGGACGCCTTGTCCCAGTTGGAATCAGAAGTGCCCTGCGGCTCTTCCGCCAGCTGGCGCGCCTTCTCCAAGAACGTCTCGGCGCGACCGGCAGCAAACAGGACCTCGAGCTGCTTCAGCTTGAGGTCACGTCGCGCGGGTTCACTCTCGATCGCCTGGGCAACGATCCCAAGGGCCTCGTCGTAGAGGCCGTACGCCAAGTGGAAATCGACCTCGGATACGGGGTCCTCGACCTCCACCGGGACCTCCTCGCCCCGTTCGGTATCCGTGCCGTGGTCATCCTCGGTACCCGCTGCGAACTCCTCCCCGGCGGCGTAGGAGGTGGTGCTGCCCGACTCCACCCGCGTGGTCCCGGCGTCCTCGTAGCTCCCCGCCACCGGGCCCGTGTCGCCGGTGATCGCCAGGCTGTCGGTGCCGCCGCCGACTCCGTCGCTGAAGGAATCTTCATCGATATTCAGGCGTCCGATATCCTCCGACTCCAGCACGCCACCGGCCTCGGCCGCCTGCCGCCGCCGCCGCACCGCAACCAGCAGCCCCAGCAGCAGCGGCAGTCCCACGACCGCCGCCAGCGCGAGAGGATTGCGCACGACCTGTTCGACCACGGCGAGGAAGCCCTTGATGCGGCCCATCAACGAGGCTTTCAGGGCCGGGGTGGAACGCGCGGGGCCGGCGCGCTTCGAAGCCGCCGTTGCCGCATGCTTGGGCGCCGGCTTGCCGGTGGGCTGGCCCTGGGCCTGACCCGGCGCCTTGCCGGCGCCCGACGCGTTCCGGGTACCCGAGGCGTTGCTGGAATTCCCTGTCTTGCCCAAACTCGCGCCCGTCGACGCCGCGCCGGCGCCGTTCTGCGCCGTCTTCCCCGGGGTGGAGCCGCCGTTGACCCCCGGGCTGCCGGGAGAGCCCCCCGCGCCCGCCTGCTTGCCGGCTCCGGAACCCCCGTTGGGGGTCTTCTGCGGTGCCGCGCCCGGGCCGGAGGATCCGCCGGAGGGTCCTCCGGAGGCGGCCTGTGACGCCGACGCTTGCTGCGATGCGGTGCCCGAGACCCCGGCGCCCATCGCTCCCGCGGTGCCCGCCTGCTGCTTTTTCAGCTCCGCCTGGAGCTGCGCCAGCTGGTTGTTCTTGACGGTCATCATGTGCTGGAGCTTGTTCACCCGCTGCTGCAGCTGCTGAACCTGGCTCTGCAGCGCTGCCAGCGCCTTGCTGTTGCCGCCGGCGGAAGCGCCGTTGCGGCCGCTGCCACCGGATGCCCCTTCCTGCGCGGCCTGGTCCGAAGTCTTGCCGCCCTTGCGCGCCGAACCCGGTGCCACCAGCTCCAGGTGCGCCTGGTGCCCCGAGGAAGCCGCGACCTTCTGCTTCTGTGCATGCCGGCGCGCCGCCAGCCACTCCCGGTGCTGGTGTCGCGCCTCGCGGTAGGCATCGAGCCGGCCCACCGCGGCGACGTCCGGCATCGACGGCACGCGCAGGACGGCGCCGCGCTTGAGCCGGTTCATGTTGCCGCGGAATGCGCGCGGGTTGCGCTGGTACAGCGCCACCATCATCTGGTTTACGGTGACCGAATCGCCGGGGCGCAGCTTGCTGGCAATACCCCAGAGGGTCTCGTTGCGGCCGACCCGGTAGCTCTTCGGCAGGTGGTGCTGCGGATGCCGAGCGCCATGGCCTGTCCGGTGCTGCGACGTCGCGCCCGCCGACTGACCGGACGACGGTGCCACCGTGGCGCTCTGCGGTGCCGGATGACTCTCCCGCGACATCATGGTGGGCGGGTTCAGCAGCACGTCGTACTCCCGCTCCAGCTGTCCCTGGCTCCACTGGACGTCCACCAGCAGGTTCAGCAGCGGCTCCTTGATCGGCTTGTCGCTGGTAATGCGGATCGCCGGCCCCTGCGGTGTCTTGACCACCTTGAAGCTCAGTTCGTCCAGCTCTCCGGAGTAGTCCAGGCCCGCCTGCTGGTACGCTTGGCGCGAAGCGAGCCCGGCCTGGATGCCCGAGAGATCCTGGCCGCTGGCCGCAATCAGCGGGATCTCGGCCTTGAACGGCTGGTTGAGGGCGGACTGGGTCTCGATACTGCCCAGACCGAGTGCCCAGACGGTCGCCGGCAGAACCAGGGACAAGAGCGCGAGGACGCAGGCCGGTTTCTTATACATTGTCACTCCACGTTGATCCGGCCAGCCCAGGGGGGAGGCCGGCGGATCGTCCGGGGTCGTCTTCTTCTTGATGCTGCACTTTACATCTGTTTTCTAACTGTATCTATAGATACTCTTTTACCAGAATTTCCGCAATCTGCACACTGTTCAGCGCCGCACCCTTGCGGACGTTGTCGGATACGACCCAGAAATCGAGCCCGCGAGGATGCGAGATGTCCTCGCGGATCCGGCCGACGAACACCGCGTCGTGGTTGGCGCCCTCGGTCACGGCGGTCGGGTAGCCGCCCGGCTCCCGGGTGTCCAGGACCGTCACGCCGGGCGCATTGCGCAGCAACTCGCGGGCACGTTCGGCGGTGAGCTTGTCACGGGTCTCGATATGCACCGCCTCGGAGTGGCCGTAGAAGACGGGCACGCGCGCGGCGGTGGGGTTCACCTGGATGCTTTCGTCCTCCAGGATCTTGTGCGTCTCCCACACCATCTTCATCTCTTCCCTGGTGTAGCCGTTCTCCAGGAAGACGTCGATCTGCGGCAGAACATTGAAGGCGATCTGCTTGGGGTAGGCCTTCGGCTCCACCGGCTTGCCGTTGAGCAGGTTCGCGGTCTGGTCGGCCAGTTCCCGGATCGCGGAAGCGCCGGAGCCGGACACCGCCTGGTAGGTGGCGACGTTGATGCGGGTGAGCCCGGCCTGGTCGTGCAGCGGCTTGAGGGCCACCACCATCTGTATGGTGGAACAGTTCGGGTTGGCGATGACGCCGCGTCGCGTGTATTCGGCGATCGCGTGGCGGTTGATCTCGGGCACCACCAGCGGGACATCGTCGTCGTAGCGGAAGTGGGAGGTATTGTCCACCACCACGCAGCCGGCCTTGGCCGCGCGCGGGGCATGCTCGGCCGACACCGAACCGCCGGCCGAGAACAGTCCGACCTGTACCCGCGAGAAATCGAACTCCGCCAGATCTTCCACCGTCAGGTCGTGCCCGCGAAACTTCACGGTCTTGCCGGCGGAGCGGCTGCTCGCCAGCGGGTACACCCGCCCGGCGGGGAACTCGCGCTCCTCCAGGATGGAGAGCATGGTCTGACCGACGGCGCCGGTCGCACCGACTACGGCCACATCGACTGTCTTGCTCATGTCGACTCGCTCCTGATGTCCGAATGTGCGAACGGTGGCCACCAGCCACCGCTCATGCCGACCCCGACGGGTCGGCCCATGTCCGGTGCGTCCGCGGCGCGCTCAGGCCTTCAGCGCCGCCACCACGGCATCCCCCATCTCCGCCGTGCCCGCGCCGGCGGCCCCCTCTGCCGCCAGGTCCGCGGTCCGCAGGCCCGACTCGAGCACGGTTCCCACCGCCGCCTGCACACGGTCCGCCAGCCGCGGCTGCTGCAGCGAGTAGCGCAGCATCATCGCCACCGACAGGACCGTCGCCAGCGGGTTGGCCACGCCCTTGCCGGCCAGGTCCGGCGCCGAGCCGTGGATCGGCTCGTACATGCCGCTGCCATCGGCCGCCAGGGACGCCGACGGCAGCATGCCGATGGAGCCCGTGAGCATCGCTGCCGTATCGGAAAGAATATCACCGAACATGTTGCTCGTGACCACGACATCGAACTGTTTCGGCGCCCGGACCAGCTGCATCGAGGCATTGTCCACGTACATGTGACTGAGGGCGACATCCGGATATTCCCGGCTCACGCGTTCCATCACCTCGCGCCACAGCTCGGAAACCTCCAGTACGTTCGCCTTGTCCACGGAACAGACGCGTCCGCCGCGCTTGCGCGCGATGTCGAACGCGACCCGGCCGATGCGCTCGATCTCGGCTTCGCGGTAGACGAGTGTGTTGAACCCCTCGCGCTCGCCGCTGTCGAGTGTACGTATGCCGCGCGGTTGCCCGAAGTAGATGCCACCGGTCAGCTCGCGCACGATCATGATGTCGAGTCCCGAGACCACCGACGGCTTCAGGCTGGAGGCTTCCACGAGCTGCGGATACAGGATCGCCGGCCTGAGGTTCGCGAACAGCTCCAGCTCGGCGCGCAGCCGCAGCAGCCCGCGTTCGGGGCGCAGGTCGCGCTCGAGACCGTCCCACTGCGGTCCGCCCACCGCGCCGAGCAGCACCGCGTCCGCGGCGCGCGCCCGCGCCAGCGCCTCCTCCGGCAGCGGAGAGCCGTGCTCCTCGTACGCGGCGCCGCCGACCGGGGCCTCGTCCAGTTCCAGATCGAGCCCGAAGTCGCGTTGCAGCGTCTCGAGCACCTTGACGGCCTCGGCGACGATCTCGGGGCCGATGCCGTCGCCGGGAAGCAGCAGTATCCTGCTCATGGCGGGTCCCTCAGTGCGCCGTGTGCGTGACGTCCGGGAACAGCCAGGGCGCCTCGCGCCGCCGCCGCTCCTCGTACGCCCGGATGCGGTCCTGCTTCTCCAGCGTCCGGCCGATGTCGTCGAGCCCCTTGAGCAGCGTCTCGCGCTGGAAGCCGTCGATGTCGAAGCGCAGCACCGTGCCGTCCGGCGTGGTGACCGTCCGGGCCTCGAGCTCCACGGCCAGCTCGTAACCCGGGGTCGCCTCGACCTCCCGGAACAGCCGGTCCACCTCCGGCTCGGCGAGCGTGACCGGCAGCACGCCGTTCTTGAAGCAGTTGCCGTAGAAGATGTCGGCGTAGCTGGGCGCGATCACGACGCGGAAGCCCGCGTCGAGCAGGGCCCAGACCGCGTGCTCACGCGACGAGCCGCAGCCGAAGTTCTCCCGCCCGAGCAGGATGCTGGCGCCCCGGTAGCGCGGCTGGTTCAGGACGAAATCGGGGTTGCGCCGGCGCGTGGCGTTGTCGATGTCCAGTCCGCCCGGGTCCAGGTAGCGCCAGTCGTCGAACAGGTTGGGGCCGAAGCCGGTGCGCTTGATCGACTTCAGGTACTGCTTGGGGATGATCGCGTCGGTGTCCACGTTGGGGCGATCGATGGGGGCCACCAGCCCCTTGTGACGGATGAAGGGTTCCATGTATGTGCTCCCTCAGGCCGCGCCCGCGGTTTGGCAAATGTCCACGAAATGCCCGTGCACCGCCGCGGCGGCCGCCATCGCCGGGCTCACCAGATGGGTCCGGCCGCCCTGCCCCTGACGACCCTCGAAATTGCGGTTGGAGGTCGACGCGCAGCGCTCACCGGGCTCCAGCCGATCGGCGTTCATCGCCAGGCACATCGAGCAACCGGGCTCACGCCACTCGAAGCCGGCCGCCAGGAAGACCCGGTCGAGGCCTTCCTTCTCCGCCTGCTTCTTCACCAATCCCGAGCCCGGAACGACCATCGCGAGCCTCACGTTGGCGGCGACCCGGCGCCCGCGGACCTGCTGCGCGGCGGCGCGCAGGTCCTCGATCCGCGCGTTGGTGCACGAGCCGATGAACACCTTGTCGATACGGATGTCCGTGAGCTGCGTGCCCGGCTCCAGGTCCATGTACTCCAGCGCCCGGCGCATCCCGGAGGCGCGCACCGGATCGCTCTCCCGCGCCGGGTCCGGCACCGCCGCGTCCACCGGCAGCACCATGCCGGGCGAAGTGCCCCAGGTCACCTGGGGCGCGATCGCGGCGGCGTCGATATGCACTTCCCGGTCGAATACCGCGTCGCGGTCCGAATGCAGCTCGCGCCAAGCCTCCACCGCCCGCTCCCACAGCTCGCCCTCCGGAGCCATGGGCCGGCCGCGCACGTAGTCAATGGTGCGCTCGTCCACCGCGATAACGCCGGAACGTGCTCCGGCCTCGATCGCCATGTTGCACACCGTCATGCGGCCCTCCATCGACAGTTCGCGGATGGCGTCGCCGGCGAACTCGATGGTGTGGCCGGTACCCCCGGCGGTGCCGATCTCGCCGATGATCGCCAGCACGATGTCCTTGGCGGTGATGCCGGGCGCCACGTGGCCGTCAACGGACACCCGCATGTTGTTCGACTTCTTCAACACCAGGCACTGGGTCGCGAGCACGTGCTCCACCTCGGAAGTGCCGATGCCGAAGGCCAGGGCGCCCAGGGCGCCGTTGGTGGGCGTGTGGGAGTCGCCGCAGACCACCGTCATGCCGGGCAGGGTCGCGCCCTGCTCCGGCCCGATGATGTGCACGATGCCCTGGCGCACATCGTCCATCGCGAACTCCCGGATGCCGAATTCGCGGCAGTTCCGGTCCAGCGCCTCGAGCTGCGCGCGCGAGGTCGGGTCGCTCACGCCACGGCTGCGGTTGGTCGTGGGGACGTTGTGGTCCGGCACCGCCAGGTTGGCACCCACCCGCCAGGGCTTGCGCCCGGCCAGGCGCAACCCCTCGAAGGCCTGCGGCGAGGTCACCTCGTGCACCAGGTGCCGGTCGATGTACAGCAGGCTGGTCCCGTTGCCGTCGGTGTCTACCACGTGGGCGTCCCAAAGCTTGTCGTAAAGGGTCTTTCCGCTCATGCGCCACCTCCCGATGATGGGCCCACGATAGCGGCGGTAACTACATAACGCAAATTCATCATATTTATCTATTGCATTCCTATCCGGACTGTATTCTACTGGAACCCGACCTATGGACATCCTTAACCTGCAGACCTTCGTGGCCGTCGCCGACACCGGATCATTCTCGCGCGCGGCAGAGCAGCTTCACCTGACCCAGCCCGCGGTCAGCAAGCGCATTGCAGCACTGGAGACCGAGGTGGACCTGCGCGTGTTCGACCGGATCGGACGTCGGGTGAGCCTGACCGAGGCGGGGCGGGCGCTCCTGCCGCGCGCCCGGCGCATCCTGCTGGAGGTGGAGGACAGCCGTCGCGCGCTCTCGCGCATCAACCGGCACGTGGTCGGCCCCCTGCGGGTGGGCACCAGCCACCACATCGGGCTGCACCGGCTTCCGCCGGTGTTGCGCGAGTACACCCGCCGCCATCCCGGGGTACACCTGGACATGCACTTCATGGATTCGGAACAGGCCTGCCAGAGCGTCGAGCGCGGCGACCTCGAGCTGGGCATCGTGACCCTGCCGCTCGACCCCCCCCCGCCGCTGGAGGTCCGGCCGGTCTGGGACGACCCGCTGTGCGTGACGGTCGCATCCGAGCATTCGCTCGCGGCGGACGCGCCCCTGGATCCGCGCGAGCTGGCGTCACACCCGGCGATCCTGCCCGACCGGGGCACTTTCACCCGGCGAGTGATTGACGCGGCGTTCGAGCCTTTCGGGGTGGAACCCAGGGCCCGGCTTTCCACCAACTACCTCGAGACCATCCGCATGCTGGTCAGCATCGGGCTCGGCTGGAGCGTGCTGCCGGTGACCATGCTTGGCGATGACCTGGTGCCACTGGAGACCCCCGGCCTGGGGATGCACCGGCAGCTTGGGCTGGTGGTGCATCGTGGCCGCAGCCTGTCGCGGGCCGGGGAGGAGATGATCAGACTGCTCGAGGAAGCGTCCGAAACGCCAGCTCGTTGACCCGCCGCTCGGCGTCCGGCGGGATCGCCACGGCGGCCAGGAGCAGCGCACCCGCGGCCAGGGCCGCGGCCATGCCGAAGATGGCCGGCCCGCCCCCGAGATCCCACACGTAGCCACTGGCGAGGCTACCGGCCGCCACCCCGGCTCCGAAGCCGATGCTGCTGTACAGCGCCTGCCCACGGCCCTGGTTGCGTCCCCGGAAGAAACGGTGGATGTAGTCGATGGCGACCGCGTGATTGATCCCGAAGCTCGCCAGGTGCAGCGTCTGGGCCGCGACCACGGCCGCCGGATATGCCGCGAGGGTGGCGATACCGGTCCAGCGCACCACCGACAGCGCCAGCGCGGCGAGCAGCAGGCGCCGGGCACCCACGCCCCGCATCAGCCGCGGCATTACCAGGAAGATGCCGACCTCGGCAGCCACGCCCAGAGCCCAGAGCTGGCCCACCACCCCCGAGGAGTAGCCCAGCTGCTGCAGGTAGATGGTGAAGAACGTGTAATAGGGTCCGTGGCTGGCCTGTACCAGGAAGCATACCCCGAACAGCGCCAATACCTCGCGCTTTCCCAGCAGCTGCCGCAGGGACGCCTGCGCCTGCTGGCGCTGCCGGGAGACACGCTCGGGCACGGTCAGGCTGGTCAGCCAGATCACCACGTACAGCCCCATCAGCACCGGCAGGATGACCGCGGGACGCGCGTGCTCCAGGACCAGTCCCAGGCTGCCCACGGTGGTGATGAAACCCAGCGAGCCCCAAAGCCGGATCCGCGTGTACTGATGACTCCGGTCGCCGAGGTGGTTCAGGGTCACCGCCTCGAACTGTGGCAGCGCGGCGTTCCAGAAGAAGCCGAATCCGGCCATCGCGAGCGCCATCGACGCGGGGTCGCGGGCGAAAAAGGTCGCCACGAAGCACGCCGGCGCCAGCAGCGCGGCGAGCCGGATTACCCGCATCAGGCGGCCGCTGCGATCAGCGATCCACCCCCACACGTTGGGCGCGACGATCTTGGTGGCCGCCAGTACGGCCATCAGCTCGCCGATGGCGGCGCCGCCGAACCCCAGGCTCTGCAGGTAGACCGCCCAGTAGGGCATCACCACGCCCAGGGTGGCGAAGTAGAAGAAATAGAACCCGGACAGGCGGAAGTACGGGATCCGCCCCCGCATGGTCAGGGCGCCGCCCCCGGGAGCACGGGGGTCGACGACTGCGCATCCGCATTCTGACCGCGCTGGCGCAGGTAATGATCCAGCAGCACGATGGCGGTCATCGCTTCGGCGATGGGCGTGGCGCGGATACCCACGCACGGATCGTGACGCCCGGTGGTCACGATCTCCACCGGGTTGCCCTCGAGATCCACCGTTCGCCCGGGCAACCGCAGGCTGGAAGTGGGCTTGAGCCCGATCGAGGCGACGATGTCCTGTCCCGAGGAGATGCCGCCCAGGACGCCGCCGGCATGGTTGCTGAGAAAGCCCCGCGGGCTCATCTCGTCGCGGAACTGCGTGCCCTTGGCCCCGACGCAGCGGAAGCCGTCGCCGATCTCTACGCCCTTGACCGCGTTGATGCTCATCAGCGCCCGCGCCAGGTCGGCGTCGAGGCGGTCGAAGACCGGCTCGCCGAGGCCGGGCGGCACACCTGTCGCCACGACGTTGACCCGCGCCCCCACCGAATCACCCTCCTTGCGCAGGCTGTCCATGTAGGCTTCCAGCTCGGATACCCGGGCCGGGTCCGGGCAGAAGAACGGGTTGCGCTCGGTCTCCGCCCAGTCGACCAGCTCCAGCTGGATCGGCCCCAGCTGCGCCAGGTAGCCGCGCACCGCGACTCCCAGACGCTCGCGCAGGTACTTGCGGGCGATCGCACCCGCCGCGACGCGCAGCGCGGTCTCGCGTGCGGAGGACCGCCCGCCGCCGCGGTAGTCGCGCCGGCCGTACTTCTGCTGGTAGGTGTAGTCGGCATGCCCGGGGCGGAAGCGGTCGCGGATCTTGCTGTAGTCCCGGGAGCGCTGGTCGGTATTTTCGATCAGAAGCCCGATCGGTGTGCCCGTGGTCTCGCCCTCAAACACGCCGGACAGGATGCGCACCCGGTCGGGCTCGCGGCGCTGCGTGGTATGCCGCGACCGCCCGGGCCGGCGCCGCTCCAGGTCCTGCTGCAGGTCGTCTTCCGAGAGCGACATCCCGGGCGGGCAGCCATCCACGACCGCGCCCAGGGCCGCGCCGTGGCTTTCGCCGAAGGTGCTCACGCAGAACAGCCTGCCGATGGTGTTTCCCGACATCAGCTCTCCCCGTTGCCGCGCGCGGCGTCCAGGTCCCGGGCAGCCAGCACGAACACACCGTGCCCGCCGCGGCGGAACTCCGGCCAGCCGAAGGGCAGATCCGGCCGCGCCCGCTCCAAGGCCTGCGCGGCGTCCCCGACCTCGCCCACAAGCAACCCGTCCGGAACCAGGTGGGCGCCAGCCGCATCCAGAATCCGCAGGATCACGTCCAGGCCCTCTTCGCCCGCGGCGAGGGCGCCGGGGGGCTCGTGGCGGTACTCCTCCGGCAGCGCGGCCATGGCAGCGTCCGTGACGTAGGGTGGATTGCTGACGATCAGATCGTAGCGCGTATCGCCCAGCGCCTCGAACAGATCCGAACCGACTGCCGCCACGCGCCCTTCCAGGCCGTGCCGGCGGATATTGTCCCGGGCCACCTCGAGCGCGGCCTCGCTGATGTCCACCGCATCGACCCGGACGCCGGGGAACGCGAACGCGCAGGCGATGGCGATACAGCCACTGCCGGTGCCCAGATCCAGGATCCGCCCTACCCCGTCGGGATCGGCAAGCCACGGCGCGAACCGCTCCTCGATCAGCTCGGCGATGGGCGAGCGCGGCACCAGCACCCGTTCGTCCACCCGGAACGGCAGCCCGGCGAACCAGGCCTCCCCCGTGAGGTAGGCGGCCGGCCGGCGCTCTTCGACGCGGCGCCGCAGCAACGCCAGCACCCGTCCCCGCTCGGCGCGGGTGAGGCGGCCGGCAAGATACGGCGCGGGCGTGTCGAACGGCAGGCTCAGCGCATGCATGACCAATGCCCAGGCCTCGTCGAACGCGTTGTCCGTGCCGTGGCCGAAGCGCAGCCCCGCCTCGCCGAAACGGCTCGCGCCCCAGCGGATGCAGTCCGCCAGGGTGGTCAGCTCGTCACACAGGGATTCCAGGTCTTCCATCGGCACCCAAGAAAGCTCCGGGGATGGGATCATAGCCGAGATCGGTGAACCGGCGCCACGCATGTGCCAAACTGGCGCGATCGTTGTTGACCCGGCCGGACGCTGCAAGCATAGTGCCGCACGCATGCCCTCATCACCCCGTTTTGCGCCCTCCCTGTCGGACCGCGCCCTGGCCGCGGTGCAGTACCCGTTGCCGCAGCATCTGCTCTCGCGCATGGTCCACGCGGTCGCCCGCAGCCGTCGCGCCTGGCTCAGGGATTTCCTGATCCGCCGCTTCATCGACCGCTACGGCGTCGACATGCGCGATGCCGAGCAGCCGGACCCGCGGGCCTATGCCGACTTCAACGCCTTCTTCACCCGCGCTCTGCGCGCGGGCGCGCGGCCGCTCGCCGGCGGGGCCGGCGCCGTGATCTGCCCGGTCGACGGCCGCATCAGCCAGATCGGCCCCGTGACCGGGGGCCGGATTCTGCAGGCGAAAGGGCGCCGCTTCGACCTCGCCGGCCTGCTCGCCGACGAGCGGCTGGCAACGCGGTTCCGTGACGGGGTCTTCGCCACGCTGTACCTGGCGCCGTGCGACTACCATCGCGTGCACGCGCCCGTGGCCGGCATGGTCACGCGTATGATCCACGTTCCGGGACGCCTGTTCAGCGTCAACCCGGCCAGCGCGCGCGCGGTGCCCCGGCTGTTCGCCCGCAACGAACGGGTGGTGTGCCTGCTCGAAGGGAGCCGCGGCAGCCTCGCCGTGGTGCTGGTGGGAGCAATGCTGGTCGCGAGCATCGAGACGGTCTGGGCCGGCGAGATCACGCCGCCGCGCGCCCGGGCCGTGCGCAAGGCCGGCTACGGCACGCGCCCGCCGCGGCTGGAGGCCGGTGCGGAGCTGGGGCGGTTCAACATGGGATCGACCGTGATCGTGCTCGGTGAGCGGGGCCTGCACTGGCGCACCGACCTGGTCCCCGAACAGGCGGTGCGGATGGGCGAGCGGCTGGGGGAATACACCTGAGATCGGGCATCACCCTCTCGCGTGCTGCTGCAGGAACCACTCGATCAGCCGCCCGGCGATGCTGATCGGCCCGGGTCGCCGCGGCAGGTCCCCGGGATGGTACCAGTCGGCCTCGAGGATCTCCTCGCCGTCCACACGGATCTCGCCGCCGGCGTAATCGCAGGTGAACGCCACCATCAGCGAATGAGGGAAGGGCCAGGGCTGGGAGGCGAAGTACTCGATGTTGTCGACCTCCAGGCCCACCTCCTCGCGCACCTCCCGGCGCAAACACGCCTCGAGTGTCTCGCCCGGGTCGACGAAGCCCGCCAGCACGCTGTAGAAGCCGCGCGGGAAGTGAGGCGAACGGGCCAGCAGCAGGCGCTCGTCGCGCCGCACCAGCGCCATCACCGCGGGCGATATGCGCGGGAACTGGACCAGCCCGCACCCGGGGCACTCGCGGGCACGGTCGTTGTTGCCCCGGTCCACCAGGGAAGTTCCACAGCGGCCGCAATACTGGTGCTTGCGGTCCCAGTCGATGATCTGCAGCGCCCGGCCGGCGAGCACGTACAGGTCCGGGGGCAGGCTTTCCCAGGCCGACCGCAGGCCCTGAAAGCCCATCCCGGGGGGTGCGTCCGAGTCCTCCGCAACCTCGGCGGCGTAGCAGTGCTGCCCGGCCAGCCGGCCGAGGTACTGGGTGCGCAGCGGCTCGAGACCGAGCTGCCGCGGGTCCGGCACCCGCGGAGGCAGCAGTGCCTTGCCCAGTTCCTCCACCAGCAGGCGGCTGCCGGCATAGACGAACCAGTGGGCCCCCGCCGCCCCCGGTGGCGGGCCCTCGACGGACGGCTCGAACGGTGCCTGGATCTCGAACTCGGGTATGATCATGGGCTCTCTCGCGATCCAGCGGGCGGTCATCAGGCCCGGCCGAAGGGGAACGCCAGCACCTGCTCCAGGCGATCGGCACCGGCCGCGATCATCAGCAGCCGGTCCACTCCCACCGCAACACCGGCACACTCGGGCAGGCCCGCCTGCATCGCCTCCAGCAGCCGCTGGTCCACGGGCGGGAGTGCCAGCCCGAGCTGCCGGCGGCGCGCCAGGTCCGCGCGGAACCGGGCAGCCTGCTCCACCGGGTCGGTCAGCTCGTGAAAGCCGTTGGCGAGCTCCACGCCATTCAAATACAACTCGAAGCGGGCCGCAACCGGGGGCGGGCCCGGCCGGACGCGCGCCAGCGCCGCCTGGCTCGCGGGGTAGTCGTAGACAAAGCAGGGCTCACCATGGCCCAGCGCGGGCCCGACCACGTGCCCCATCAGCAGATCGAGCCAGAAATCGCGCTCACCCGTTGCCCCGGACACCGGGTCCAGCCCCCGGTCCAGGCAACAGCGCCGGCAATGCGCCGGATCGGCCGTGATCGGATCCAGATCCGCGTGCCGGCGAAAGGCGTCGCGGTAGGCAATGCGTTGACTCCGTATCGGCCGCTCGAGGACTGCCGCCAGCAGTGCTGCGACCTCGTCCATCAGGTCATGCTCGTCAAACCCGGGCCGGTACCACTCCAGCAGGGTGAACTCGGGACTGTGCTGCCGTCCCAGCTCGCCGTCGCGGAACACCCGGCAGAGCTGGTAGATGGCCCCCGAACCCGCCGCCAGCAGCCGCTTCATGGCAAATTCGGGGGAGGTGTGCCAGTACCGCCGGTGCGGGACTGGCACCGACACCTCGCTCTCCAGGCCGTGCAACGCCGGGTCGGTAGCGCCCGCCCGCGACAGCATGGGGGTTTCCACCTCCCAGACGCCGCGCCCGGCAAAGAACGCGCGGATCCGGGCGATACGCTGCGCGCGCCAGCGCAGCGTCGCCATCTCGGCGCCGGGGCCCCAGTCGGTAGCATCGCTCATGGCCTGGTCCAGCGTCTCGGCCCCGGCAGGCGGCTATTCCTTGACCCGTCCGACGTACTCGCCGGTGCGGGTGTCGACCTTGATCAGCTCGCCCTCCTCGATGAACAGCGGCACCCGCACCACCGCACCGGTTTCGAGCGTGGCCGGCTTGCTGCCGCCGCTGGAGGTATCCCCGCGTACCCCGGGATCGGTCTCGGTGATCCGCAGGGTGACGAAGCTCGGCGCCGATACCGTCAGCGGTGCGCCATCCCAGAGCGTGACCTGGCACATCTCCTGCTCCGTCAGCCACTGCGCCGCCTCGCCCACGGCCTCCTTGCTCGCGGCGTACTGCTCGAAGCTGCCCGGGTCCATGAAGTGCCAGAACTCACCGTCCGAGTACAGGTACTGCAGCTCCAGTTCCAGCACGTCGGCCGCCTCGACCGTGTCGCCGGACTTGAAGGTGCGTTCCACCACCCGGCCGGTGCGGAGGTTGCGCACCTTGACCCGGTTGAAGGCCTGGCCCTTGCCCGGCTTGACGAATTCGTTCTCGACGATGGCGCAGGGCGCGCCGTCCAGCATGATCTTCAATCCGGCCTTGAATTCGTTGGTGCTGTAGCTGGCCATCTGCGCTCCGGTTGTTGCACACTGCCGGGCAGGGGGCCGCATAAGCTCGCCGCAGGCCCGGCTCCGGCAAGCGCGCTATGATAACCAAATCCGATCCGGCAACCCAATCCCGCCCCTGGCAGCGGGCGCTCGCCCGCGCGGTGACCGATCCGCGCGAGCTGCTCCGGCGGCTGGCGCTGGATCCCGCGGCGTTTGATCTGTCCACGGCGGATGCCGGCTTCCCGCTACGGGTCCCGGAAGGCTATCTCCGGCGGATGCGCCCCGGCGACCCCGGGGACCCCCTGCTGCGGCAGGTACTGCCGCTTGCAGCCGAGCAGCGGGACACAGCCGGCTATTCCACCGATCCGGTCGGGGACCTGGCAAGCGCCGCCCGGCCCGGGCTGCTGCACAAGTACGCCGGGCGGGTGCTGCTGGTTACCACGGGAGCCTGCGCCGTGCACTGCCGCTACTGCTTCCGGCGGCATTTCCCGTACCCGGGCGAGACTGCCCGCGGCAACCGGATGCAGGCTGCGCTCGACTACATCCGCGCCGACCCGTCGATCCGCGAGGTGATCCTGAGCGGCGGCGATCCCCTCTCGCTGAGCGACGAACGCCTGGCAGCGCTCACCGGGGTGCTCGCGGATATCCCCCACGTCGAGACCCTGCGCCTCCACACGCGTACGCCCGTGGTGCTGCCGGAGCGCGTCGACGGTGACCTGCTTGCGTGGCTGTCGGGCTGGCCGCGGGCCAGCGTCGTAGTGCTGCACGCCAACCACGCACGGGAGATCGACACGCAGGTCGCGGACGCCGTCCGGGCGCTTGCGGGCACCGGCGCACAGCTGCTCAACCAGGCGGTGCTCCTGCGCGGGGTCAACGACACCGTGGAGGCGCTGGAGGCACTCAGCCGCCGCCTGCTCGCGGCCGGCGTGCTGCCGTACTACCTGCACCTGCTCGACCCTGTGGCGGGCGCGGCCCACTTCAATGTTCCCGAGTGGACCGCCCGCGAGTTGCTCGCAACGCTCGCCGCGCGCCTGCCCGGCTACCTGGTGCCGCGGCTGGCACAGGAGGTCCCCGGAGCGGCGTCCAAGCGCTGGCCCGGAGCGGTGGAAAACCTCCCGTAAATCGGATAGAACTAAGCGCGTGCGTCCGCGTATCCGGGCGCCGCCAGCGAGGATTCGAATTGACCGGCAACAACGTGCTCACAATCTGGCTGATCGACGAATCCCAGAACGATGCGGAGCTGCTGGCGAGCGCGCTGCGCAACGCGGGCCACCGAATCCGCGTCAGCCAGTTCCGGCGCCGCAAGGACCTTCGGGAGCAGCTGGACAAGGATCTTCCCGACCTGGTCTTCTGCGCGGCCGACATCGAGTCCATCGATCTGCGTGCCTGCGTGGCCGTGATCGCGGACGCTGACGCATCCATACCGGTGATCGCGGTGGCTGCCGAGCCGACCACCGAAATGGTCGCCGGCGCCATGGAGGATGGGGCTCGCGATCTCGTGGCGCGCGACGCCGCCGCGCACCTGCACCAGGCGGTGGCGCGTGAGCTGGCCTCCCGCCGCCAGTACCTCGAGCTGCTGGACGCCCGCCAGCTCGCGCGCGAGGCACGCGAGCAGACCCGGAGATTTCTGGAGGCCACCAGCGACGCGGTCGCCTTCATCACCGAGGGCATTCACGCCGCATCCAACCCGGCCTACGCACGGGCGTTCGGGTACGAGCTCCCGGCGCAGGTCGAGGGCCTGCCTTTCATGGACTTCATCGCGCCCGCACACCAGGCGATGGTGAAAGACCTGTTGCGCGTGTTCGAGCGCGGCGAATCCCTCGACCCGGGCCCGCACGAGATCGGGGCCCGTCGCGCCGACGGCAGCGTCTTCGCGGCAACACTGCACCTCTCCGGCATTTCGGTGGACGGGGAGCGCTCCCTGCAGGTGCTGATCCCCGCCCGCATGGGCGATACCGCGGCCGACCAGGCCCTCAAGGGCCTGCGCGAGCGTCACGCCCGTCTCGAGCGCAAGTACCAGATCCTCACGGTCGAGCATGCCAGGCTCCGGCGCGCCGGCCGCGACCGCGCCGCGGAGGGCCTGGCCGAAACCCGACGCGCGGTGCAGGAGGTCGAGCGTCGCATTTCCGGCGACGCTCCGGAGCACGGGCGCTCTCACAGCCGGTTCATCGACATGCTCGGGGACCGGCTGACCCCGGATGCGTCAGGGACCCGGGAAGCCGCGGTGGCCTGCCTGCGCCTGGACGACTATGAGGGCCTGGTGCGCGAGCTGGGCTTCCGCGCGGTGGACGGCTTCATGGACCAGATCGAGCGGACCGTACGCGACGAGCTGGACCAGGACGATCTGGTTGGCCGCTTCGGCGATGGCAGGCTTGCGGCACACCTGAGCCGGTCGACAGTACAGGAAGCCGAACGGCAGCTGGAGCGGACCCTGGACGCAATCCGTTCTGCGGTATTCGAGGCCGACGGCCGCTCACGCCACCTGTCCTGCAGCATCGGCGTGCGTCCCGTGACCGGCAGCACCCGGACGAGCGCGGACGAACTCATGCGCGAAGCCTACCTGATGGCGCTGGACACCTCGGATTCGGGCGGCGACCAGGTGCTCCACGACCGCTCTGCCGGCGCCCGGGACGCCGGGTCCGAGAGCGACGACGCATGGGTACAACGCCTCCGGCAGGCGCTCGACAGTGAGGGCTTCCACCTCGTCTACCAGCCCATCGCGGCCCTGGACGGGACGTCACCGAGCACCTACGAGGTGCGCCTGCGACTTGCCGGCGGCTCGGGAGAGGAGATTCCGCCGCGAGTGTTCCTGCCCCCGGCGGAGCGTACCGGACTCATGCCGCAGATCGACCGCTGGGTGGCCGACCGCACCCTGCGAATGGTGCAGGACCAGGAGGAGATCCGCCCCGGGACCGAGTTCCTGGTCAAGCTCTCCGGGGCCTCACTGCGCGAGGAAGGCCTGAACGGCTGGGTGCGGGAGGTCTGCGAGCGAGCCCGGGCACTCCACGTGCAGGTGCTGTTCGAGGTATCGCAAGCGGTCGCGGAGAATCACATCAACGTGGTGTCGAAGCTTGCCCCGGTCCTGAGCGAACTGGGGTCGGGCCTGGTAATCGACCACTTCGGCGCCGGCGAGACGGCGCTCGACCTACTCGATCAGGTCCCCGTAAACTACGTCAAGCTGGACGACTCCTTCATGGCCGAGCTGGACCGCGACAAGACCAAGCGCGAACGCTTCGCACGCATGGTTGAAGGTGCCCGGAAAAAGGGCATCCTCAGCATCGCCGGCCACGTCGAGGACGCTCGGGCGCTGGCGACGCTGTGGCAGCTCGGAATCAACTTCATCCAGGGCAACTATGTGCAGGAGCCCGAGGTCGTGCTGGCCTCAGCCGGGGGCTTCCAGTGGAGCACCGGCGAGATCCAGGCCCGGTAGGCCCCGCTCAGCGCAGCCGCCGCAGCGCCTTGATCCGGGTCGCCAGCGGCGGATGGCTCAGGAACAGTGACTGCAGTCCCCCGCCCCGACGCCCCGCGATGCCGAACGCACTCAGCTGATTCGGCAGCGCCGCCGGTTCCGCGCCCTGGCCGAGGCGCTCCAGCGCGCTGATCATCGACGCCGCGCCCACCACCGCGGCCGAGCCCGCATCCGCGCGGAACTCCCGCCAGCGCGAGAACCACATCACCACCATGGTCGCCAGCAGCCCGAACACGATCTCGGTCACGATCACGGTGATGAAGTAGCCGGGCCCCACGCCGCGCTCGGTGCGGAACACGGCCCGGTCGACGAGATATCCCACCACCCGCGAAAAGAACAGTACGAAGGTGTTGACCACGCCCTGGATAAGGGCGAGCGTCACCATGTCGCCGTTGGCGACATGGCTGAGCTCGTGACCCAGGACCGCCCTCACCTGCTCCCGGTCCATGCCCCGCAGCAGGCCCGTGCTTACCGCCACAAGTGCCCGGTCGCGCGAGACCCCGGTGGCGAAGGCGTTCATGTCGGGCGCGTCATAGATGGCCACGTCGGGCGTTCCAACCCCCTTCTGTCGGGCCAGGTCGGCCACGCTGGACAGCAGCCAGGACTCGGTCTCGCTGCGCGGCCGCTCCAGCACCTCCGCGCCCGTCAGACGCGTGGCCATCCAGCGCGACAGGGCCAGCGACACCAGCGATCCGCCCATGCCCAGAACCAGCGCCAGAGCCAGCAGCGCACGGTAATCCAGGCCGCCTTGCTGCGCCAGCAGGCGGTCGATTCCCAGCACGCGCAGCACTACCGTCAGCACCAGGATGACCGCCAGGTTGGTGACGGCGAACAGCAGGATCCGCTTAAACCAGGTCATGGAAAAGCCCTCCGCCCGGTGACCGGTCGGAATATCGGGCGATCGCGGGGGCTTTTCAATACGGGAAAGCCGCAGGTACCAATCTTCCAGATGATATGCGCCAGCGCGAGCCGCTACGGACCGCAATGCCTAGTCCGGGCCTTCGAGGCGGTCGACCTTTTGCCAGCCGCGCGGCAGCAGCGTGCCGCGCCGGCCCCGTTCCCCGAGGTAGGCCTCGCGCTCGGTGGGCCGGATGTACATGCGCCTTCTGCCGCTCGTCACCGCCACGCTCTGACCGGGCTCCACCACCGTCACCGACACCATTCGCTCGCCTTCGGCCAGTCGCCGGGGGGGGATCCCGAGGATCTTGTTGCCCTTGCCGCGGGCCAGCACGGGTAGCTCCCGGACCGGGAAAAGCAGCGTCCGACCCGCGCTGCTGGCGGCCGCGAGCACGTCCTTCTGCAGGTCACGGACCGGCGCCGGTGTCAGGATCCGCGCACCCTCGGGAACGCGCAGCACCGCCTTGCCCGCGCGGTTGCGCGTAGACAGGTCGCGCAGGCGCACCAGGAAGCCGTAGCCCCGGTCCGTGGCGAGCAGGTAGTGATCGTCGGCCTCACCCAGCATCACGCCCACGAACCAGGCGCCGTCAGGCGGATCCAGGCGCCCGCTCAGGGGCTCGCCCTGGCTGCGTGCCGACGGTAGCGTGTGCGCCGGAAGCGCGTAGCTGCGGCCGGTGGAATCGAGCACGAGGGCCTGCTGGTTGCTACGCCCCCGCGCCGCGTGAGCGTACTCGTCGCCCGCCTTGTAGCTCAGGCTCTCGGGGTCGATCTCGTGCCCCTTGGCGGCGCGGATCCAGCCCCGCCGGGACAGCACCACCGTGACCGGCTCGGACGGCGCCAGCTCGCTCTCGTCCATGGGCCGGGCCGCGGCCCGCTCGACCAGGCGGGAGCGACGCAGGTCGCCGTAACGCTCCGCGTCTGCCTCCAGCTCGTCGCGCAATTGGCGTCGCAGCCGCGCGTCGGATCCCAGGGTGCGCTCCAGCCCTGCGCGCGCGTTTTCCAGCTCCTCCTGCTCGGCCCGGATCTTGATCTCCTCCAGGCGCGCGAGGTGGCGCAGCCGCAGCTCCAGGATCGCCTCCGCCTGGATCTCGCTCAAGCGGAAGCGCTGCATCAGCACCGGCTTCGGCTCGTCCTCCCGCCGGATGATCGCGATTACCTGGTCAATGTTCAGGAAGGCGGTCAGCAGACCCTCGAGCACGTGCAGCCGGTCGCGCACCTTGGCCAGGCGGTACTGCAGGCGGCGGCGGAGCGTGACCGTGCGGAACTCCAGCCACTCGAGCAGGATCTCGCGCAGGTTCTTGACCCGCGGCCGACCGTCCAGGCCGATCAGGTTGAGGTTGACCCGGTAGCTGCGCTCCAGGTCGGTGGTGGCGAACAGGTGGCGCATCAGGGCCTCGACGTCGATGCGCCGGGACCGGGGCACGATCACCAGGCGGGTGGGATTTTCGTGATCCGACTCGTCCCGCAGGTCCTCCACCATGGGAAGCTTCCTGGCCCGCATCTGGCCGGCGATCTGCTCCAGCACCTTGCTGCCCGAGACCTGGTAGGGCAGCGCGGTAACCACCAGGTCGCCGTTCTCGCGCTGGTAGCGCGCACGCATGCGCAGGCTGCCGCTGCCGCTGCGGTAGATTTCCCGGATCTCCTCCGGCGGCGTGATGATCTCGGCGTCGGTGGGGAAATCGGGTGCCGGCACGTGCTCGCACAGCGCGTCGATGCCCGCGTCCGGGTTCTCCAGCAGCGCCACGCACGCGGCCACGACCTCGCGGAGGTTGTGTGGCGGGATGTCCGTGGCCATGCCCACCGCGATCCCGGTGGCGCCGTTGAGGAGCACGTGCGGCACCCGCGCCGGCAGGCGCTCCGGCTCCTCCAGGGTGCCGTCGAAGTTCGGGCTCCAGTCCACCGTCCCCTGGCCCAGCTCGGACAGCAGCAGCGCCGCGAACGGGGTCAGGCGGGCCTCGGTGTAGCGCATCGCGGCGAAGGACTTGGGGTCGTCGGCCGTGCCCCAGTTGCCCTGACCGTCGATTAGCGGATAGCGATAGCTGAAGTCCTGGGCCATGATCACCATGGCCTCGTAACAGGCGGTGTCCCCGTGGGGGTGGAACTTGCCGAGCACGTCGCCGACCGTGCGCGCGGATTTCTTGGGCTTGGACGCCGCTGACAGTCCCAGCTCGGACATGGCGTAGAGGATGCGCCGCTGCACCGGCTTGAGCCCGTCCCCGATGTGCGGCAGGGCCCGGTCCAGGATCACGTACATCGAGTAGTCGAGATAGGCCTGCTCGGTGAACACCTTGAGCGGCAGGCGCTCGACTCCTTCGAAATTCAGCTCGGGGGTGTCGGCCATCTGGTACCCGTGTTCAGAGTGACTTGTCCAGCCCCGGCGGGCGCGGGGTTGCCGGGATCGTTTTAGGTTTTAGGTTTTAGGTAAGAGGGCCTGCTGCTCCTGGCCGGTGCCGTGCTCTTGGCAAGCGTCGGTAACGTCAGCCGACCCGTAAGAGGCGCCCCGGCCGCAATCCACGGTGCCGCGACCCGCCGCATTCTTTCCTAAAACCTAAAACCTAAAACCCAAAACTCCCGATTCAAAGCAAATCCAGCTCCGCCCTATCCCCCTTGCTCTCCAGCCAGGCGCGCCGGTCCGCGGCCCGCTTCTTCCCCAGCAGCATGTCCATCAGCTGCTCGGTGTCGTCCTGCTCCACCGTGAGCTGCACCAGGCGCCGGGTGTCCGGAGAGATCGTGGTTTCGCGCAGCTGCACCGCGCTCATCTCGCCCAGTCCCTTGAAACGCGTCACGCTGACCTTGCCGCGGCGCTTCTCGGCCGCGATGCGGTCCAGCACCCCGTCGCGCTCCTGATCGTCGAGGGCGTAGAAGACCTCCTTGCCCACGTCGATGCGATACAGCGGCGGCATCGCGATATGCACGTGACCGGCCTCCACCAGTGGCCGGAAGTGGCGCAGGAACAACGCGGCGAGCAGGGTGGCGATATGCCTTCCGTCGGAATCGGCATCGGCCAGCACGCAGATCCTGCCGTAGCGCAACCCCTCAAGGCGTCCGGAGCCCGGCTCCACGCCAATGGCGACCGCGATGGCCTGGACCTCCTGCGATTCCAGGACCTCCGACGACGCCACCTCCCAGGTATTGAGGATCTTGCCGCGCAGCGGCATCACTGCCTGGAAATCCCGGTCCCGGGCCTGCTTGGCGGAGCCTCCGGCGGAATCGCCCTCGACCAGGAACAGCTCGCTGCGGGCAGGATCCTGCGAGATGCAGTCCGCCAGCTTGCCGGGCAGGGCCGGACCGGCGGCAACGCGCTTGCGCCGGACTTTCCGGCTGGCGCGCGTGCGTTCCTGGGCATTGCCGATCGCCATCTGCGCCAGTGCGTCGCCGATCTCCGAGTGCTGATTCAGCCAGAGGCTGAAGCTGTCCTTGACCACGCCGGACACGAACGCGGCGCACTCGCGCGAGGACAGCCGTTCCTTGGTCTGTCCGGAGAACTGGGGGTCCTGCAGCTTGACCGAGAGGACGTAGGCGCATCCGGACCACACGTCTTCGGGTGCGAGCCGCAGGCCGCGCGGAAGCAGGCCCCGGAAATCGCAGAACTCGCGCAGCGCCTCGGTGAGGCCTGCCCGCAGGCCGTTGACGTGGGTGCCGCCCTGAGTGGTCGGGATCAGGTTGACGTAGCTCTCGGCGAGCCCCTCGCCTCGTTCAGGGAGCCAGCACAGGGACCACTCGACGCTTTCCCTGTCCGCCGTGAAGCTGCCGTCGAACGGCTCGCCCGGCAGGCGCTCGCTGTTTCCGAGCTGCTCCAGCAGGTAGTCCGACAGCCCCCCCTGGTATTGCCACTCCAGCGTCTCTTCGCTGGCTTCCAGGCGCAGCGTCACGGTAAGCCCGGGGCACAGCACGGCCTTGGCGCGCAGGGCGTGCCGCAGCGGCGCCAGCGCGAAGGCCGGGCTGTCAAAGTACTCCGGGTCCGGCCAGAACCGCAGCCGGGTACCCCGGGCGCCGCGGCGCGCACGCCCGGCATCGTCCAGCCCGGACAGCTTCTCGCCGTGCGCGAAGGCCATGGTCCATTCATGCCCGTCGCGCCGGACCGTGACCTCGAGACGCTCCGACAACGCATTGACCACGGACACGCCGACCCCGTGCAAACCGCCCGCGAACCGGTAGCTCTTGTGCGAAAACTTGCCCCCGGCGTGCAGCCGGGTAAGGATCAGCTCCACGCCCGGGATGCCTTCCCCGGGGTGAATGTCCACCGGCATGCCGCGCCCATCATCGTCGACCTCCAGCGAGCCATCGGCATACACGGTCACGTCGAGGCGTGTCGCGTACCCGGCGATGGCCTCGTCCACGCTGTTGTCGACGACTTCCTGGGCGAGATGGTTGGGCCGGCTGGTGTCGGTATACATGCCCGGCCGCCTACGGACCGGGTCCAGGCCACTCAGGACTTCGATGGCCGAGGCGTCATAAACCTCGTTCATAGGCACCGTCTGGGTTTTCGTCGTCCCGGTGCCGCACCCGGTCGCCCGCGCGCGGACCACTCGGCGCGCAGTGTACCAGTCTTCTCGCCGGTATGATCAGGTTTCGGCGCCGTCGTGCGCTCCGCCGGCCCGGGACGGTAGCGGCCGAATCAGTCCGCGGCGGTCAGGTCACCGGCCAGCGAGCGCGCCACGTTGTCCGGCACCGGGTCCACCCGGTAGCGGTAGTGCTCGTGGTCGATGCCGGCGCGCAGGGTGGCACCGTCCCGCGCTTCACGGACCATGGCGGGGGTGAGCTCGAAGCGCAGGAAATGGACCGAGGACGTCTTATCCGGGGTGGACCGCTCCAGGTCCTCGTCGGCGACGGGCCAGACGGGATCATGCTCCCCGACCTGGACCCAGACGCGATTCTCGACGCCGACCAGGCGTGCCAGCTGCCGCCGCCGCGCCTCCTCGTCCGGGTACTCGAGCATGAAGGTAGCCTTCCAGTTGTGGCCGTCGGGGATCAGCGGATTGTACGCGGCCAGCTCGTCCTCGATCTCGCCCGGGTCGAAGATCCGCTCCACCCGCAGAATCTCCTGCACCTGGTACTGGATGGTCCGGCGGTCCTCGAAGTACAGGGTGGCGTTGGGCCCGATCGGCAGCTGCCGATCACGCTTGTAGGTCATGATCTCGCGCCGGAAATCCGGCCGGATCTGTGCGTATTTCTCGAGACTGTAGAGATCGCCGCGCTGCAACTGGCTCATGGGAACCTCCCGCTGGTCCGGTCGCCTAGTCCGACTCGTGGCGAACGATGTCCTTGAGCGGCTTGTCGCTGAACAGGTATTCGCGGAGCTGCTCATCCAGGTGGCCGTTGCTGCGCCGCAGCCATTCGAGCACCATCGCCGCGTGCTCCATCTCCTCGTCACGGTTGTGCGCCAGAATCGCCTTGAGGTCCTCGTCATGGCACGCCTGCACGCGCTGGTTGTACCAGTCGACAGCCTCCAGCTCCTCCATCAGCGACACTACCGCCCGATGGAAGTCCCGGGCCTCGTTCGGGAGCTCCGATACCGGCTCGTGATATCCCTCGCTCGCCATTCCTCGATCCTCCTCGTGGCCTGTCGTGGACGCCGCCCGCTGGCGGCGCTTCAGATTCCGTAAGCGGTACGCAGCAGCCGCAGGGGGTGCTCGGCGACGCCCTGCCCGACGCCATGCTCAATCTGGTCGCCGGCCATCGGACAGTCGCTGGTGTAGTGGTCGGGCTCCGCCTGGCGCACCTTGTTGACCACCGGCCGCGCGATCTCTTGGGCGGTCTCGTAGAATTCGGCCTTCACCGCGTAGGTGCCATCGTGCCCGGAGCAGCGCGCGATCGGCGAGATCTTCGTGTCGGGCACCAGCTTCAGGACATCGCGCGTCTTGAGCCCGATGTTCTGGACCCGCAGGTGGCAAGGCACATGATACGAGACACTGCCCAGGGACTGCGTGAAATCCGTGCGCAGCTTGCCGGCCTTGTGCCGCCGTTCGAGGTATTCGAAGGGATCGAAGAAGTGCTCCTTCACCTTCCGGACCTCGGGATCGTCGGGAAACATCAGCGGCAGCTCCTGCTTGAACATCAGCACGCAGGACGGCACCGGCGCGACGATGTCCCAACCCTCCTCGACCAGCTGCGCCAGGACAGGAATGTTGGCTTCCCGGGCCCTGTTCACTGACTCCAGGTCCCCCGCCTCGAGTTTGGGCATCCCGCAGCAGCGCTCCCTCTCCGCCAACCGCACCGGGATCCCGTTGTGCTGGAACACGGCCACCAGGTCCTCGCCCATGTCCGGGCGGTTGTAGTTGCAGTAACAAGTGGCGAACAGGGCCACCCGGCCGGTGGTGTCGTCCGTGGGCTCGGCCTGCAGATCCGGCGCCGCGCGGCTCTTCATGCGCCGGCGCAAGGTGTCGCTATGATACTCCGGTACCGGTGCCTGGTGGTGAACGCCGAAGGTCTTCTCCAGTGCCTTGCGTGCCGCCGGAATCCGGTTGACGCGGTTGACCGCCTGGGCCACCACGGGGATGCCCGCGAACGTGCCGACCCGGTCGGTCGAGGTCAGCACCCGGTCGCGCAGCCTGACCTCCCCGCGCTGGTACTTTACCGCCTTGGCCCGCAGCATCAGGTGGGGGAAGTCCACGTTCCAGGGGTGCGGCGGGACGTACGGACACTTGGTCATGAAACACATGTCGCACAGATAGCAGTTGTCCACCACGTCCCAATACGCCTCGTGCTCGACGGAATCCAGCTCACCGGTTTGCGACTCGTCGACCAGATCGAACAGGGTCGGGAACGCGTGGCACAGACTGAAGCAGCGGCGACAGCTGTGGCAGATGTCGAAGACTCGATCCATTTCCTCGAACAGGGCCGGCTCGTCGTAGAACCCCTGTTCCTGCCAGTTCAGCGGGTGACGGGTCGGCGCCGCGGTGCTGCCTTCCCGACGTTCGCCCTCGTTGTGTTCCATCGCTATCCCCCGTTGCGGTGATTCCAGGCCAGGCTGATCCACACTAACCCGCTCAGAGGTGATACCGCACCCCGACGCCCCTGCCGCATTCCGGGCGAGCGCGGGAAGCGAAGGCGTAACAGGGCGGCCCCGCACCGGCCCAACGCTGCGATCGTTCCCCACGCACCCTCTCGCGACGTGGCATCACCTTTGACCGGCTCAGCAAAGACAGGGGGTCGACGGGCACTGCGCCCGAATGACCCCCCTCCCCCGCTAACGGACCGCTTACTCGAGGCCGTCCAGCGCCTTCTGGAAGCGGTTGGCGTGGGAACGCTCGGCCTTGGCCAGCGTCTCGAACCAGTCCGCGATCTCGTCGAAACCCTCGTCGCGGGCGGTCTTGGCCATGCCCGGATACATGTCCGTGTACTCGTAGGTCTCGCCGGCGATCGCCGACTTCAGGTTCGCCTCGGTTTCGCCGATGGGCAGGTCGGTGACCGGATCACCCACCTGCTCCAGATACTCGAGGTGACCGTGCGCATGTCCGGTCTCACCCTCGGCGGTCGAGCGGAACACCGCCGACACGTCGTTGAAGCCCTCGATGTCCGCCTTGCCGGCGAAATACAGGTAGCGGCGGTTGGCCTGGCTCTCGCCCGCGAATGCATCCTTCAGGTTCTGCAGGGTCTTGCTGCTCTTCAGGTCCATAAGCCTGTTGACCTCCTTCGGCTGTTCAATGGGCATACGGGTTAACTATGCCGTCACCCCGGCGGTTCCCCACCCGCTGCAGGGGAACTATTTAGACTGTGTCTAAACGCCCCTGTAGTCTACGTCTCTGCCGCGTAAAGTCAACCGGCAGCAGCCACTGGACCCGGATACCTGCGATAAGGCACCATGCGGCTACCCGCCCGCAAGCGAGCATGCCTTGACCGTGAGCAGCAAGAAGGAAAGCGGCAAGACCGAATTGGTGGATTTCGAAAAGGCGCTCGCCGAGCTCGAGTCCCTGGTGGAACGGCTCGAGAGCGGCGAGCTCAGCCTGGAGGAATCCCTGCGCCAGTTCGAGCGCGGCGTCACGCTCACACGCGCCTGCCAGCTGGCGCTGCAGGCGGCCGAACAGAAGGTCCGCCAGCTCAGTGGGGAAGGTGGCGCCGCCACGCTGGAACCCTTCGAGGGCGAAGACGGCTCATGAGCACTACGGCAACCCCTGTCCTGGCACGCTATCGCGCGCGCGCCGAGGCCGCTCTGGAAGAGCGCCTGCCCGATGCCTCGCTGGCCCCGGAACGGCTCCACGCCGCCATGCGCTACGCCGTTACCGGTGGCGGCAAGCGCCTGCGCCCGGCGCTTTGCTACGCCACGGGTGAGGCGCTCGCGATCCCGCTGCAGGTCCTGGACGCCCCCGCCTGTGCGGTGGAGCTCATCCACGCCTATTCCCTGGTGCATGACGACCTGCCGGCCATGGACGACGACGAGCTGCGACGCGGGCGCCCTACCTGTCATCGGGCGTTTGACGAGGCCACCGCGATCCTCGCGGGCGACGCGCTGCAATCGCTGGCATTCCACACGCTGTGCCACGATCCGGCGCTGGACGTCGCCCCGCAGGCGCGCATCGAGATGCTCGCGGAGCTTGCCCAGGCGTGCGGCTCCCGCGGCATGGTCGGGGGCCAGATGCTGGACCTGCAGGCCGAGGGGCGCACCCTGGACGTTGCCCAGCTGGAGTTCATGCACATCCACAAGACCGGGGCCCTGATCCGGGCAAGCGTGATGCTGGCGGCGCTGGCGCTGCCGGAACTCGCCGCCGAGCGCCGCCAGGCCCTGGACCACATGGCCAAGCGCATCGGGCTGGCATTCCAGATCCGCGATGACCTGCTCGACGTCGAGGGCGAGACCGGCGAGCTGGGCAAACGCAGCGGTGCGGATGCCGAGCGGGGGAAGTGCACCTATGTCTCGGCCCTGGGCCTCGACGGCGCGCGCCAACGCCTCGCGGAGCTGCACGCCGAAGCGCTGGACGCTCTTGAACCCCTGGGAAGCGCGGGCGAACCGCTGCGCACCCTGTGCAACACCATCGTGCAGCGCCGGAGCTGACCTGCGCGAGGCCGCCGGCCCGCTGGTCGGCTGCGGCCTGCCGGGCCGTAATCCGCTTCCCTGCCCGGATGCCCTCCGACGTCGACAACCCCCTGCAGCCGTCACCGCGGCACGCCCCGGCGGCCCGGGACACGGGCGCCACTCCCGCCGCTCCAGCGCCGGACCTTGCATTGTCAACGAGGCGCGCGCCCGGTAATATCCCAGTGATTTGGTCAGGATTGACTTGATGCCCGCCAGCTACACGCTGAAAATACTCACGGACTTCGCGTCCGCGCATACACTCCGGGATTACCCGGGCGCCTGCAGCCGCATGCACGGCCACAACTGGAAGGTCGAAGTCGAGGTGGTGGCGCATGAGCTGGACCGCGCGGGCATTGGAATCGATTTCAAGCGTATCAAGCAGGCGACCCGGGAGATCACCGGACGGCTGGATCACCGCTATCTCAACGAGATCCCGCCGTTCGACGAGATCAATCCCACCGCCGAGCACATTTCGCGCTACCTTTACCGGGAGCTGGCGCAGGCACTCGACAGTGAGACCGTGCACATCAGCGCGGTGACGTTGTGGGAAACCGACCGGGCCTGCGTCCGTTATACCGAGGATTGACCGGACTCCGCCGGCAAGACGTCCGGACGGGCAGGGGATGCGTCCGGCGCGCGGCCGAACGGCGGCGCTCGGGCGTATCCAGCAGAGGACCAGAAATGAGCCAGATGACCCAGGCCGCGGCAGTCGTGAGCAAGATCGCAGACGTACAGGGCAGTCCCGATTCACGCCGGATTGCGATCAACCGGGTGGGGATTCGCGAGCTGCGCCACCCGGTGCGCGTGCGCGACCGCTCCGGGGATGTGCAGCACACCATCGGGCGGCTGAACATGTACGTGAACCTGCCCCACCACCAGAAGGGCACGCACATGTCGCGCTTCGTCGCGATCATGACCGAGCATGACCAGGTACTGACGGTGGAATCGCTGCAGGACCTCACGCGGCTGATGACCTCGCGCCTGGAGGCCGACGCCGGCTACGTGGAGATCGCCTTCCCCTACTTCGTGCGCAAGGCAGCCCCCGTGTCGGGCGTCGAGAGCCTGATGGACTACGCGGTCACGCTGACGGGCGTACGCCAACGGGACACCACGGAGGCCTGGATCCGCGTGCAGGTCCCCGTGACCAGCCTCTGTCCCTGCTCCAAGGAGATCTCGGACTACGGCGCACACAACCAGCGCTCCCACGTCACCGTCGAGGTGCGCACGCGCTCGTCGGTATGGATCGAGGACCTGATCGACCTGGTGGAGGAAGAGGCGTCCTGCGAGCTGTACGGACTGCTCAAGCGTCCCGACGAGAAGTACGTCACCGAGCGCGCCTACGACAACCCCAAGTTCGTCGAGGACATGGTGCGTGACGTGGCCGTGCGCCTGAACCGTGACGATCGCATCCGCGCCTATACGGTGGAGTCGGAAAACTTCGAATCCATCCACAACCATTCGGCGTACGCGCACGTCGAGTTCGACAAGGACCGCGACGCCCCGGAGCCCGAGGCTGGGGGCTGAGCCCGGCGCGCGCCTCTCTCAGACCACCCGCCACCACAGCAGGGCCCAGAGCACGGCGGCCGCGCAGCCCCCGGCGAGCAGGTCGTCGACCATCACTCCGGCGCCGCCCGTGAGCGCGCGGTCGAGGCGCCCGATCGGTCCGGGCTTGGCAATGTCGAACAGCCGGAACAGGAGAAACCCGGCCACCGGCGCCCGCCAACCCCCCGCCAATGTCACTGCCGGCAGCATGGCCAGGAGCATGCCGGCGATTTCGTCCCACACCACGCCGGGATGGTCGTGCGCCCCCAGGCGGGCGCCCGCGGCGGCGCAGACGGGGATACCGGCAACGCTCGCCAGCGCGACCGCCAGCGCGTATCCCCACGCGGGAAGCTGTGCCAGGGGGAAGTAGAGCGCCAACCCCACGAGGCTTCCGGCGGTGCCCGGTGCGACCGGTGCGAGCCCCGCGCCGAAGCCCGTCGCGAGGAACAGCACCGGGTCGGCGAATATTCGCCGGGCGGTCGGGCGCCGCTCGGGATCACCCGTGCCCCGACTCACCCGTCCGACTCCCGGCGAAAGTGTTGCCAGGCGCCACCGCGGATGCGAAGCTCGGTGCCGTCGTCGTGCAGGCAGCGCAGGGCGGATTCGCGCTCGACGATGCCAATCCGGGTAAGCCGGCAGTCCAGCGACCCCGCCGCCTGCTTCAGGGCGCTCTGGTGCTCGGGCGGCACGGTGAGGCAGAGCTCGTAGTCGTCCCCACCCACAAGCGCAAGGCGATACCCTTCCTCCTCATCGGCCAGCGCCGCGAAGGCGTCCGAGCGCGGCAGCTTGTCGACCCACAGGCTGGCGCCCACGCCGCTGGACCGGCAGACATGCCCGAGATCCCCGATCAGCCCGTCGGAAAGGTCGATGGCCGCGCTGGCGTATTCGCGCAGCGCCAAGCCGACGGACACCCGCGGCAACGGCGTGTGCAGGCGTGACAGCAGGTAGGCCCGTTCGCGCACACCCCCGCGTCGGCGTTTTTGCAACAGCCACAGCGCAAGGGCGGCGTCGCCCAGGGTGCCGGTGACGAAGATGCCGTCCCCCGGCCGCGCTCCGCGGCGGCACATGGCGCCCCCGGGGGGTACGAAGCCGTGCACCTGCACGGTCACGGAAAGCGGGCCGCGGGTGGTATCCCCCCCCACCAGGTCCACCTCGAAGCTCTCCGCCAGGGCGAAGAACCCCTCGGCAAACCCGCGCAGCCAGGCCTCGTCCGCCTCGGGCAGCGTCAAGGCGAGAGTGGCCCAGGCCGGTTCTGCTCCCATCGCCGCCAGGTCGCTGAGGTTCACCGCCAGCGCCTTGTGACCGACGGCCCGGGCCGGTGCGGAGGCGGGGAAATGCACGTCGCACACCAGGGTGTCCATCGACACCACCAGGTGCTGTCCCTCGGGCACGCTCAGCACGGCGCCATCGTCCCCAATACCGACGATCACGTCGCGCCGCCGCGGCGCGCGGGAACGGAAGTAGCGGTCGATGATCTCGAATTCGCTGAGCGCCACCGGCAGGCTCCCTCGTTGGCCGATCGTCGCGCCGGCCCGGCGCGCTCGTGCCTTGCGCGGCACCCTCTGCCACGAATGTTTGCCGTGGCGGCACACTCGCCGGCGGATCAGTGCGCCCGTGCGCGACCTTTTTCCATGCTTCGCAGCGTGCCGGCGAGCCGGTCCAGCACACCGTTGACGTACAGATGGCTCCCCTGCGCGCCGAACACCTTTGCCAGCTCCACCGCTTCGTTGATCGCCACGCGGTAAGGCACGTCCGGCCGATCCCGCAGCTCAAAGGCACCGACCAGCAGGATCGCCCGCTCCACCGGGTCGAGCTGCTCCACCGGGCGATCCAGGCACGGCGCGATCCGGTCCTGCAGCCCGGCATACCCCTGCACACAGCCGCGCACCAGGGCCGTGAAGTACCCGCGGTCGGCCGCGTCCATCTCCGGCCGGTCGCTAAACTGCGCCACCAGTTCGCCGGGCTCCTCGCCGCCGATCTGCCACTGGTACAAGGCCTGCACCGCCAACCGGCGCGCCGCGCTGCGGGCGCGGCTCAGGCTGCGGGGGCGCGGCGCCATGTCACTCCCCGAGCCGGCGCAGCAGGCTCACCATCTCCAGCGCCGACATGGCCGCCTCGACGCCCTTGTTCCCCGCCTTGGTACCCGCCCGTTCCACCGCCTGCTCGATGCTGTCCACGGTGAGCACACCGAAGGCAACCGGCTTTCCGGCAGCCAGCGAGACCTGGCCGAGACCCTTGACGCACTCCCCGGCCACGTACTCGAAGTGCGGCGTGCCGCCCCGGATCACGGCGCCCAGGGCAATCACCGCGTCGCAATCACGGCTGGCGGCCACTTTCTGCACGACCAGCGGCAGCTCGAAGGAACCCGGGACCCTTACCAGAGTGATCCCGGCCTCGGCCACGCCGTGGCGATGCAGCGTATCCAGCGCGCCGTCCACCAGGCGCCCCACGATGAAATCGTTCCAGCGCGCGGCGACCAGCACGAAGCGCGCATCGCGAACGATGAAATCCCCCTGGATCAGCTTCAGATTGCTCATTCCCCGAATCCTGACACTGTGTCGCCGGCGGACGTCCGGTGCGCGGGCCATTCTAATCGCAGTCGACGTACTCGGTCACTTCCAGGCCAAAGCCGGACAGCCCGTGCATGCGCTTGGGCGCGCTCAGCACGCGCATCCGCTGCACGCCCAGATCCTTGAGGATCTGGGCCCCGATACCGTAGGTCCGCAGCACCTGGCTGCCCCCCGGGCTGTCCCCGCCCTGGGGCAGGTGCAGCTGTCCCAGCCGGCTGAGGAAATCCTGCGGGCTCTCCGGCTTGCGCAGCACCACCACGATGCCCTCGCCCTCCTCCGCGACACGCCGCATCGCGCTACGCAGCGGCCAGCCGAAGGCATCGTCCCGGACCGCCAGGAAGTCGGCCAGGGTGTTCTGCACGTGCACGCGCACCAGCGTCGGGCGGTCCGGATCCGGTGAACCCCGCACCAGCGCGAGGTGCACCGTGCGGTCGACGATGTCCTCGTAGGCGACCACCCGGAACTCGCCGTATTCAGTCTGCGCGGTAGTCTCCGTGGCTCGCTCGACGGTCTTCTCGTTGGCCATGCGATAGCGGATCAGATCCGCCACGGTGCCCAGCTTCAAGCCGTGCTCGGCGGTGAAGCGCTCCAGGTCCGGACGCCGCGCCATGCTGCCGTCCTCGTTGAGGATCTCGACGATGGTCGCCGCCCGCTCGAGCCCCGCCAGGCGTGCCAGATCACAGCCGGTCTCGGTGTGCCCGGCGCGGGTAAGCACGCCCCCGGGCTGTGCCATGAGCGGGAATACGTGTCCGGGTGAGACGATGTCGGAGGGACGCGCATCGGGCCGCACCGCCACCTGGATGGTGCGTGCCCGGTCGGCGGCCGAGATGCCGGTGGTCACGCCTTGCGCGGCCTCGATCGAGACGGTGAAGTTGGTTCCGTGCTTGTCGTCGGTGTCACCGACCATCAGTGGCAGCTGCAACTGACGACAGCGCTCCTGCGTCAGGGTCAGGCAGATGAGTCCGCGCCCGTAGTGCGCCATGAAGTTGATGTCCTCGGGGCGCACGTGAACCGCGGCCATGATCAGGTCGCCCTCGTTCTCCCGGTCCTCGTCGTCCATCATCACGACCATGCGGCCGCGGCGGATCTCCTCGACGATTTCCTCGGTCGGGCTCAGCGACATGCCGTCATGCTCCGCGTTCGCGGCGCGGCTGCAGGAAGCCGCGCCGGGCGAGTGTCTCCCGCTCGAGCCCGCCATCATCGCCGCCGCCGGGACCGGCCTGGAGCAGGCGCTCCAGGTAGCGCGCAACAACATCGACCTCGAGATTGACGCGACGCCCCGGGCGATAGTCGCCGATGGTCGTCGCAACCAGCGTGTGCGGGACGATGTTCACGCCGAACCGGTTGCCGGTCACCTCGTTGACGGTCAGGCTCACACCGTCGACGCACACCGAGCCCTTGCGCGCCACGTAGCGCGCCAGGCGCTCCGGGACCTGCACGTCCAGACGCCGGGAGCGCCCTTCGGGGGCGAAGGCCTCCACCGTGGCCACCCCGTCGACGTGCCCGGTGACCAGGTGTCCCCCCAGGCGGCTGGCCGGCATTACCGCGCGCTCCAGGTTCACCCGCGAGCCCGCCCGGAGCTCCCCGAGCGTGGTGTGCTCCAGGGTCTCGCGCGATACGTCGGCGGCGAAACAATCGCCCTCGGTCGACGTGATGGTGAGGCAGGCGCCGCTGACGCTGACGCTCTCCCCGATCGCCAAGTGGCCGAGGTCGGGCGCCCCGGCGTGGAGCGTCAGGCGCACGTCGACGCCGTCACGCTCGAGCTCTCGCACCATTCCCACTGCCTCGATGATGCCCGTAAACATGTCTCCTTCATTCCCCCTGAGATCCGGGCCCCGGCACCGGGCGCGCCCGTACCCGCCAGTCCCGTCCCACGGCACGGATGTCCGTGATCTGAAGCGCAATCCTGTCCGCCATCCGCGCCAGCCCCGGCAGGTGAACCAGGCCCCGGGCAGCGTCGCCCATCAGGTGGGGCCCGAGATAGAGTAACAGCTCGTCCGTCAGGCCCGCCTGCAGGAACGCCCCGGACAGCGTCGCCCCGGCCTCGACCAGCACGTCGTTGATTTCCCGCTCCGCGAGCAGCTCCAGCACCCGGGCGAGCACCGGTCGCGATTGCTTGGCCGGCAGCGACACGACCTCGGCCCCGGCCGCCGCCAGGCGGTCGCGGGCTTCCGGCGGCGCACCCGCCGTGGTTACCACCAACACGCCGCCCGGCAGCGACAATGTGCGCGCACGCTCCGGGCATCGCAGGCCGCTGTCCAGGATCACCCGCAGCGGCTGAAGCCAGTCCGCCCGGGGATCGCGAAGTCCCGGCACCGGCCGATCCAGCCGCACGTTCAGCGAGGGATCATCGGCGAGCACGGTCCCGATGCCGGTAACCACCGCCCCGCTCTCGGCACGCAGGCGGTGCACGTCGCGGCGCGCCGCTTCGTCCGTGATCCACCGGCTCTCGCCGCTTGCCATCGCGGTCCGCCCGTCCAGGCTGGCCGCGAGCTTGACCCGGACCCGCGGCCGCCCGCGTTCCATGCGCGAAACGAACCCGGCGTTGAGGGCGCGCGCCTCGTCGCCGCACGGACCCACCGTGGTATCGATGCCGGCCGCTTCCAGGCGCGCCAGCCCGCGGCCCGCCACCAGCGGGTTGGGATCACGCATCGCCACCACCACGCGGGCAACGCCGGCGGCCCGCAGCGCGTCGACGCAGGGCGCGGTGCGGCCGTGGTGGCTGCAGGGCTCCAGGGTCACGTAGGCGGTACTACCGGCGGCCGCGGCTCCCGCCCGGCCCAAGGCCATCACCTCGGCGTGCGGTCCGCCGGCCCGCTCGTGCCAACCCTCACCCACCACCACCCCAGCACGCGTGAGCACGCAGCCTACCCGCGGATTCGGACGCGTGCTGAATCGCCCGCGCTCAGCCAGGCGCAGCGCGCGCGCCATCCGGACGTTGTCGACATCTCGCGCCATGGGCTTGTGCGCCGCGCTCAGCGGCCGCCGTCCCCGTCGTCGTCGTCCGGCAGCAACGGAATCTGCCCGCGGTCACCTCCGCCGGAGGGGCGCCGTTTGAGCCGCTCGATCTCCTCGCGGAAGGCCTCCACGTCCTCGAAACTCCGATACACCGAGGCGAAGCGCACGTAAGCCACCGGGTCCAGCTCGCGCAGCTCGTCCATCACCCAGTCGCCGATCCGGCGGGCCGGGACCTCCCGCTCGCCGGTCGCGCGAACCCGGCGGGCAATGCGGCCCAACGCCGCCTCGACCGCCTCGACCCCCACCGGACGCTTTTCCAGTGCCCGCAGGATCCCGTTGCGCAGCTTGTCCTCGCTGAACGGCTCGCGCGTGCCGTCGCGCTTGATCACGCGCGGCAGTACCAGCTCGGCGCGCTCGAATGTCGTGAAACGCTCGTGACAGCGCGTGCACTCCCGGCGCCGGCGCACCTGGTCGCCGTCGCCGGCCAGGCGCGAGTCGGTCACCCGGGTTTCCTGGGCTCCGCAGTACGGGCAACGCATGATTCTGCCCCGCTCAGCGGGAATGCCTCATCGCAGCGCTCCTGTCGGCCCTGTTCTCACCACGCCCGCGCCCTCTGGGCGGGATTACCCCTGACCGGCTTACCAAGCCCGCCGAAGGTATCGCAGTCACGGCTACGCTGGGAGCTGTCAGCGGGCGCCGCCTCCGTACACCGGGAAGCGCCGGCACAGGCCCACGACCTCGTTGCGCACCCGCTCGATGGTCCCCTCGTCGCTCATGGCGTCGATCACCTCGCACATCCAGGAGGCCACCTGCCGGGCTTCCACCTCGCCCATGCCGCGGGTGGTGAGCGCCGGGCTGCCGATGCGCAGGCCGCTGGTCACGAACGGGGACTGGGGATCGTTGGGCACGGTGTTCTTGTTGACCGTGATGTTGGCCCGGCCCAGCGCGGCCTCGGCGTCCTTGCCGGTGATGCCCTTGCGAATGAAGTCCATCAGGAACAGGTGGTTGTCGGTCCCGCCGGAGACCACGTCGTAACCGTGCTCCAGCACCGTTTCCGCCATCGCCCGGGCATTACCCAGCACCTGCTCCTGGTAGGCCCGGAAGGCAGGCTCCTGGGCCTCGCGGAAAGCCACCGCCTTGCCGGCGATCACGTGCATCAGCGGCCCTCCCTGAGTGCCCGGGAACACCAGGGAATCCAGCCTCTTGGTCAGCTCCGGATTCTCCCGCGCCAGGATCAGGCCGCCCCGCGGCCCGCGCAGCGTCTTGTGCGTGGTGCTGGTAACCACGTCCGCGTGCGGCACCGGGTTGGGGTACAGCCCGGTCGCGATCAGGCCGGCCACGTGAGCGATGTCCACCATCAGGTAGGCGCCCACCCGGTCGGCGATCCGGCGGAAGCGGGCCCAGTCGATGGTCCGGGAATAGGCGGAGAAGCCGCCCAGGATCATCTTCGGCCTGTGCTCGAGCGCCAGGGATTCCAGCTCGTCGTAGTCGATGCGCCCGTCGTCCTGGCGCACGCCGTAGGGCACGACGTTGAACAGCTTCCCCGAGAAATTGACCTTCGCGCCGTGGGTGAGGTGGCCGCCCTGGTCGAGGCTCATGCCGAGCACCGTCTCGCCCGGCTGCAGCATGGCCAGGTACGCGGCCATGTTGGCCTGCGATCCCGAGTGCGGCTGGACGTTGGCGTAGTCGGCGCCGAACAGGGCCTTGGCCCGCTCGATGGCCAGACGCTCGGCGATGTCCACGAACTCGCAGCCGCCGTAGTAGCGTCTGCCCGGATACCCCTCGGCGTACTTGTTGGTCAGGACGGATCCCTGGGCCTGCATCACGCGCGGGCTGGCATAGTTCTCGGAGGCAATCAGCTCGATATGGTCCTCCTGGCGCTGCAGCTCCTGCTGCATGGCGGACCAGAGCTCGTCGTCGTACCCGGGGATCTGCATATCCTCGCTGAACATCAAGAGCCTCCGTCGTGACCATAAGGAATCGCGCATTGTAGCGCACCGGGCGCCCCAACCCCAGCCCGGCCGGGAACCCGCCGGGCACCGCTTTTCCCTGCCATGGCAGGGACCTGCGCCGCTTGCGGTGCGACCGGTGGAGGGTGCCGGCAATCTCTGCGGGCAACCGTGGCCCCCGTGAAGCGGCCATATGACAACCGGCGACCGATCCCCGATAATGTGCGGTCCGACGCAACCTTCCCGCCCCGCGCGACCACGCTCGGCCGACGGGGCGCGCCAACGGCAACGGTGAGCAGGCATGGCCCAGTACATCTATACCATGAACCGCGTCAGCAAGATCGTGCCCCCGAAGCGCGAGATCCTGCGGGATATCTCGCTGTCGTTCTTCCCCGGGGCCAAGATCGGCGTGCTGGGGCTCAACGGGGCCGGCAAGTCGACCCTGCTGCGGATCATGGCCGGTGTGGACCGCGAATACGAGGGCGAGGCGCGCCCGCAGCCGGGCATCCGGGTCGGCTTTCTGCCGCAGGAGCCGCAACTCGACCCGGACAAGGACGTGCGCGGCAACGTGGAGGAGGGCCTCGGCGAAACCCAGGCGTTGCTGGAGCGCTTCAACGAGATCAGCATGCGTTTCGCCGAGCCCATGTCGGACGACGAGATGAACGAGCTGCTGGCCGAGCAGGCATCGCTCCAGGACCGGATCGACGCCGCCGGCGGCTGGGAGCTGGACCGCCGCCTGGAGGTCGCCGCCGAGGCCCTGCGCCTGCCGCCCTGGGATCAGGACGTCGCCAGCCTGTCGGGTGGCGAGCGGCGCCGCGTCGCGCTGTGCCGGCTGCTGCTGTCCGAGCCCGACATGTTGCTGCTGGACGAGCCGACCAACCACCTGGATGCTGCCAGCGTCGCCTGGCTCGAGCGTTTCCTCCAGGAATACAGCGGCACCGTGGTGGCGGTAACCCACGACCGCTACTTCCTGGACAACGTCGCCGGTTGGATCCTGGAGCTGGACCGGGGCCACGGCATCCCCTGGCAGGGCAACTACTCCTCCTGGCTGGACCAGAAGGAGCAGCGCCTGAAGCAGGAGGAGAAGCAGGAGTCCGCGCGGCGCAAGTCGATCCAGGCGGAGCTGGAGTGGGTGCACGCCAACCCGAGGGGGCGCCAGGCCAAGAGCAAGGCCCGTCTGGCCCGCTTCGAGGAGCTCAACAGCCAGGAGTTCCAGAAGCGCAACGAGACCCGGGAGATCTACATCCCGCCCGGACCGCGCCTGGGCAATGTGGTGATCCAGGCGGACGGGGTGCGCAAGGCATTCGGCGGGCGGCTGCTGTGCGACGATTTGAGCTTCAACGTACCGCCGGGGGCGCTGCTGGGCGTGATCGGGCCCAACGGCGCCGGCAAGACCACCCTGTTCCGGATGATCGTCGGAAGCGAGGCGCCGGACGCCGGCAGCATCCGCCTGGGGGAAACCGTGCAGCTGGGCTACGTCGACCAGAGCCGTGACAGCCTCGACGCCGACAAGACCGTCTGGCAGGAGATCTCCGAAGGCCAGGACGTGATCCGCATCGGCAGCTACGAGGTGCCGTCACGGGCCTACGTCGGGCGCTTCAACTTCAAGGGCCCGGACCAGCAGAAGCGGATCGGCGAGCTTTCCGGCGGTGAGCGCAACCGCGTGCACCTGGCCAAGGTGCTGCGCAGCGGCGGCAACGTGCTGCTGCTTGACGAGCCCACCAACGACCTCGACGTGGAGACGCTGCGGGCCCTGGAGGAGGCCCTGCTGGCGTTCCCGGGCTGCGCGCTGGTGATCTCGCATGACCGCTGGTTCCTGGACCGGATCGCCACGCACATCATCGCCTTCGAGGGCGACAGCGAGGTGCGCTGGTTCGAGGGGAACTACGCCGATTACGAGGCGGACCGCCGGCGGCGGCTCGGCGACCAGGCCGACCGGCCCCAGCGGATCAAGTACCGCCGGCTCACCGCCTGAGGAGCGCGGCGATGAGTGACGACTGGCAACGCTTGCTGGAACGGGCGCACGGGCTGCTCGACCGCCTCGAGGAGCTGCTGCCGCCCCCGCGGCCGGAGCCGGACTTCGCCGCCGTGACCGCGTTCCGCTGGCGCGACGGCGAACGCGGCGGCGGTTTTCTCGAGCCCGTTGCGCATCCTCACGGGATCCGCCTGGACGACCTGCGCGGGATTGACGAGCAGAAACAGGCGCTGGACCGCAATACGCGCCAGTTCCTGGCCGGTCTGCCGGCCAACAATGCCCTGCTGTGGGGCTCGCGCGGCACCGGGAAATCGTCCCTGGTCAAGGCGCTGCTCAACGAGCACGCTGGCGACGGCCTGCGCGTGATCGAGGTGGAAAAGCACCAGTTGATCAACCTGCCGGCCATTGTCAGGGCGCTGGATGGCAGGCCCGAGCGCTTCCTCCTGTTCTGCGACGACCTGTCATTCGAGGCCGGCGAGTCCGCCTACAAGGGCCTCAAGGCGGCGCTGGACGGTTCCGTCGCCGCCGCGCCCGAGAATGCGCTGGTCTACGCCACCTCCAACCGACGCCACCTGATGCCCGAGTTCCAGCAGGAGAACCAGCAGAGTCGCGTGGTCGGCGGCGAGGTGCACCACGGCGAGACCGTGGAGGAGAAGATCTCGCTCTCGGACCGCTTCGGCCTGTGGCTGTCCTTCCATCCATTCAACCAGGACCTGTATCTGGAGGCAGTGGAGCACTGGCTGGAACGCTTCGGGATCGCGCCGGCCGACGCCGGCGGGCGCGAGGACATCCGTCGCCGCGCCCTGCAATGGGCGCTGGCCCGCGGTGCCCGCAGCGGGCGCGTGGCCTGGCAGTTCGCGCGGGACGCCGCCGGGCAGCTGGGTCTGGACCGGACCCGCTGATCCGGTCGGAGGCATTGCCCCCGACCGGATCAGCGGGCCTGAGCCGGCTGCGGGAACGGCACCGGGACCTGTTCGGGGGCGTCCAGCGTAATGAAATGGGTGGTGCCCGTGGTCTCGATCACTTCCAGCCGTTGCCCGGCACGCCGGGCGCTGGCCAACATGCTGTCCCGGTCCAGGATGCGTTCGTCTTCTCCGATCAGGATCCAGCCCCCGCGCACTCCGTCGTACAGTTCCTCCCCGTGGCCCTGCATCCAGTCCCGGATGTTGCCGGCATTCACCAGGATGGTAGCGTAGTGCCGCGGATTGTAGGGATAGCTCGCCAACAGCTCCCGCTTGCGGCCGGAGAGCTCGCCGTAGAGTTTGCGGCCGTAGACCTCCGGTGGCAGACGCTTCATCAGCGGCATGCTGAAGGGCAGCAGGCAGCGTCCCGGCGCCGACAGGTTCGCCTCCATATTCCGGTGGGGCTTGCCCTGGGGCAGGCAGGCCGCCTCCAGCACGACCTCGATCTCGCGCCCCTCGTCATGATGCAGGTCCGGGCGCTGGCGCGCCGCTTCCAGCACCACCGCGCCGCCGCGCGAATGGCCGTGGATGCGCACCCGCCCGCTGCGCGGCAGGTTCTCCAGCGCCTGGTTGAGCACCGCCGCGTCGTACTCGATGGTGCCGACATCGTACTCGATCGGACGGGCCCAGGCTGCCACGCCGGCCTGCACGCCCCGGACCGGCACGTTGTAATCACCGCTCGTGACCAGGATCAGGTCGATGTCGGGGTCGCCGTAGAGGTCGGTGAAGTAGCGGTGGTCCTCCAGGAACCCGTGCATCGCGATCACGCTGCATCGGGGGTTCCCGCTGTCGCTGCGCACCGATACGAAAGCCTCGCCCACGCGATAGACGGTGCCTGCGAAGGGCTCGTGGTTGCGGGCCGGCTGCTCACGCCGGAGCTGGTACTGGCGCAACAGGTACACCGCCAGCGTGACCGCCGCGAGAACGATCGCCGCGATGATCCAGGGATTGGTCCACATGGGCGTTCCTCCGCAACGGGAAGTCCGGCGGCCTTGCCGGTCTGTTCGTGCTATTTTTCTGCGCCCCCGATCGGGCGGGAATCCGCCGCGCGCGGCAACCGGTAAGCTACCGGTCCCCGCGACCGTTGAAAACCCCGCCCGGTACCGGCCGGCCGCCGCACGTGTCTTCGGCGGCCCTTTCCGTTAGGATTGTGCCCTTTGCCGACAGCGGCCGTGGGAGCCTGTACCACACCATGAGCGCCACGCAACCCCGGATCGAGCCCTACGTCCGCATCCGTGGGCTCCGCTTCTCCCGCGGCGAGCGGGTGATCTTCGACGGCGTGGACATGGATATCCACCAGGGCGAGGTCACTGCGGTCATGGGTCCTACCGGCACCGGCAAGACGACGCTGCTGCGGCTGATCAGCGGCCAGCTGCGCCCGGACGCCGGCAGCATCCGCGTTGCCGGTCAGGAAGTGCCGGAGCTAAATACCCGGCACCTGTACGAACTGCGCAAGAACATGGGGATGCTGTTCCAGAGCGGCGCCCTGCTGACCGATCTCGACGTGTTCGAGAACATCGCCTTCCCCCTGCGTGAGCACACGCGGCTGCCCGAGCCCCTGATCCGCGACCTGGTACTGATGAAGCTCGAACTGGTCGGCCTGCGCGGAGCGCGCCACCTGATGCCCTCGGAGCTGTCCGGCGGCATGGCGCGCCGCGTGGCGCTGGCGCGGGCGATCGCGCTGGACCCGGACATGATCATGTACGATGAGCCGTTCGTCGGTCTCGACCCCATTTCCATGGGCGTGATCGTGCGGCTGCTGCGGCTGGTCAACGACGCCCTCGGCCTGACCTCGATCGCGGTCACCCACGACGTCCCCGAGGTGGTATCCATCGCCGACCGCTGCATCCTGATCGCCGAGGGCCGCGTGATGGGCGCCGGGACCCCGGAAGAGCTGGGCCGCTCGCGCTCGGAGTGGGTGCGCCAGTTCATGGACGGGCTGGATGACGGCCCGGTGCCGTTCCACTATCCCTCACGGGAGTTTGCCGAGGACCTGCTCGGGGAGACGCCCGCGTGAGCCTGCGTCTGCTGCGCGGCATCGGGGACCTGCTCGCCGCCCTGGGCCGGAGCGTGTTCTTCCTCGGCCGGACCGTGGCCGGTATCCCGTTCCTGGTCATGCGCCCGTTCCTGGTCGTCCAGCAGATCTACAATATCGGCGTGCTGTCGCTGGTGATCATCGTCGTCTCCGGCATGTTCGTCGGCATGGTGCTCGGGCTGCAGGGCTACAACACCCTGTCCAACTTCGGCGCCGAGAGCTCGCTGGGCGTGGTGGTGGCGCTGGGCCTGGTGCGCGAGCTGGGGCCGGTGATCACGGCGCTGCTGTTCGCGGGGCGGGCCGGCTCTGCGCTGGCCGCCGAGATCGGGCTGATGAAGGCGACCGAGCAGCTCTCCGCGATGGAGATGATGGCGGTCGATCCGATCAAGCGGGTCGTGGCGCCGCGGTTCCTGGCCGGCGTGATCTCCATGCCGCTGCTGGCCGCCATCTTCAGCGTCATCGGCATCCTCGGCGGCTACCTGATCGGCGTTGACCTGCTGGGAGTCGACTCCGGAGCCTACTGGACCCAGATCCACCAGAACCTCGACCTGATGGATGACGTGCTCAACGGGGTGATCAAGAGCATCGTCTTCGGCATCGCCGTGACCTGGATCGCGGTCTTCCAGGGCTACTCCGCCACACCCACCTCCGAGGGCGTCAGCCGTGCCACCACCACGACGGTGGTGGTGGCCTCGCTGGTGGTCCTCGGGCTCGATTTCGTGCTAACCGGCCTGATGTTCACGGGAGTATAGCCATGGCCCAGAATCGTCTGATGGAACTCGTGGTCGGACTGTTCGTCTGCCTGGGCGTCGCGGCACTGTTCATCCTGACGCTCGAGGCCAGCACCGCGAACCAGATCGGCGGGGGCACCTACCAGGTTACCGCGGAGTTCAACAACATCGGCAGCCTGACGGACCGGGCTCCGGTCACGGTCGCCGGGGTCAAGGTAGGACGGGTCACGGGGATCAGTTTCGACCCGAACAGCTACGAGGCGAAGGTGACCATGCAGATCAGCGACAAGTACGACATGCTGCCCAAGGACACCAGCGCCAGCATCCTGACCAAGGGTCTGCTGGGCGAGCAGTATATCGGGCTGAGCCCGGGGGGGTCGCCGAAGATGCTGAAGAACGGTGACCGCATCCGCTTCACCCAGTCGGCGCTGATCCTGGAGCACGTGATCGGGCAGTTCCTGTTCAACAAGGCCCAGCAGAAGCCTGGCAGCTGAACGGTGTGCCGCGGGCAGCTCCCCGGGCGAACGGGTACAATGTCCGCCAGGGGTCGCGACCGCGCTAGCGGAGGATTTCGTCGATGTGGAAGCAACTGGTTCTCGCCCTGGCGGTGCTGGGTCTGAGCCTGCCCGTGTTCGCCTCATCCCAGCCCGCGAAGGCGAAACGGGGGCCGGAAGAGATGGTCAAGTCCGTGACCAGCCAGCTGCTGAGCGAGGTGCAGCAGGACAAGGAATCCCTGAAGAAGAATCCGGACGCGGTGTATAAGCTGGTCGACCGCATCGTGCTGCCCCACTTCGATTTCCACTACATGACCCAGCTGGTGATGGGCCGCTACTGGCGCCAGGCCAACGATCAGCAAAAGAAGCAGGTCACCGACGCGTTCCGGCAGATGCTGGTGCGCACCTATTCCAACGCCCTGCTGTCTTACGACCACCAGAAGCTCGAGTACAAGCCCTATCGCGGCAAACCGGGCGCCACCGACGCGACGGTCAACATGAGCATCGTTCCCGAGGACGGCCAGCCGATCCCCGTCAGCTACCGGCTCTACCTCGATAACCAGGGCCACTGGCTGGTCTACGACGTCACGGTGGACAACATCAGTCTGGTGACGAACTATCGTACGACCTTCGCCGACGTAATCCGCAGCGACGGCATCGACGGTCTGATCAAGAAGCTCCACCACAAGCAGATCAAGAGTGTCAAACCGACCCAACACGGCTAACGTTGCCGCTTCCCGCGCGCGGATCGAGACTGGCGACACGGGCGGGGTAAAGGTTGTAGGCCAACTGACCTTCGCCACCGTGCCGGCCATGGTCAACGCGTTGCACGACCGGATACGCGACGCCGACGGTACCCTCGAGATCGAGCTCTCCGGCGTCACTCACAGCGACAGCGCGGGACTGGCGTTGCTGGTCGAATGGCTGCGGCAGGCGCGCCGCCGGCAGGTGGCGCTGCGCTTCTCCCGCGTCCCGCCCCAGATGCGTGAGATCGCCCACGTCACCAGTCTGGAACGCATCCTGGCGCTGGACGGCGGCCCTGAGACCTGACCATACCCTCGACAAGACTGGTATCCGCGCGCGCCGGCTCGGGCAGGCGCTGAGCGAGTCACTATGCGCACAGGCCGTACTTTTGCGTTAGACTGTGGCCCTCGGCGGGCCCGCTGGGCCGCGCATTCGCCACGAGCAAAAACTGCCCCTTCCCGACCAGCATCGGGACCGTGCGGCCATGATCATGCGAATGCCGGACCGCTGACCGTGTGGCCCGTCGGGTCCGGTGGTACATTGCGCCGGCAGATGCCGGCGTGCGCAGATTCCTCCGGGGGCCGAACGTTTCTCGGACCATGGTTGTCCAAGTGCACGCCAGGACTACTGCGGCAGTACGGACCGGCAGCACGCGGGCCGGTCCGCGCATTTGCGTATTGTCCCGGGGGGGGGCATCGCTCGGCCTCGCGGCGGAGCCTGACAGACTGTATCCCGGATGGGTACCAACCTTCTCGAAGGTTGGTAAAGGTACCGGATCGTGCGACCACGGTGAAGGTCGATAGTCGCGACGCGTGACCGGCACTCCCGCGCCCGTTGCGCGACCATGGCGCGACCGGCGGGTCCGGCGCACCACAACCTGTCTGTCAGATGAGGAGGAGAAAGCCTTGACCTCGGCAAATCCAGACGTTACGGGCGCTGGCAAGGGCAGCGTCCTCGGCGGGGAAGTGGACCTGACCCGTCGCCGCTTCCTGCTCGCGGCGACCTCGGTCGTCGGGGGGGTCGCGGTCGCGGGGGCATCCATCCCGTTCCTGGCCTCCATGGCGCCGAGCGACGCGACCAAGGCTGCCGGAGCACCGGTGGACGTCGATATCAGCAAACTCAAACCCGCCGAGCTGGTTACCGTGACCTGGCGGTCGCGCCCCATCTGGGTGCTGCACCGCAGCAAGAAGCAGCTCGGCATGCTCCAGGACCGCGACGCCGACCTGAAGGACCCGCACTCGAAGGCGCCGCAACAGCTGCCGCGCTACGCCAACCCCCAGCGCTCGATCAAGCCCGAATATCTGGTGGCGGTGGCGATCTGCACCCACCTGGGGTGCATCCCCACCTACCGGCCGGAGATTGCGCCCCCGGATCTCGGGCCCCAGTGGAAGGGCGGCTTCTTCTGTCCTTGCCACGGTTCCCGGTACGACCTGGCGGCCCGCGTGTTCGATGGCTCTCCCGCGCCCCTGAACATCCCGATACCGCCGAATTACTACAAGAAGGACACCGTCATCCGCGTCGGCGAGACGGAGAACGGCGGTCATCAGAACTGGACACCCAAGATCTGGTAAACAGCGCCCCGGAGGCCCGAACCCATGAGCAACAACTCGAACCCAGTGGGCGACTGGATCGCCGCACGCCTGCCCATCCGGGAGTTCTGGCGGGACCACATGACCGGATACTGGGCGCCCAAGAATTTCAACTTCTGGTACTTCTTCGGTTCCATCGCTCTGTTCATACTGGTCATGCAGATCCTGACCGGGATCTGGCTGGCAATGAACTACACGCCCAACGCCCACCTGGCCTTCGGCTCGGTCGAGCACATCATGCGCGATGTGAACTTCGGCTGGCTGATCCGCTACATGCATGCCGTGGGCGCGTCGGCCTTCTTCATCGTGATCTACCTGCACATGTTCCGCGGGCTGCTCTACGGCTCCTACAAGAACCCGCGCGAGATGATCTGGCTGATCGGGATGCTGATCTTCCTGCTGCTGATGGCAGAGGCCTTCATGGGCTACCTGCTGCCCTGGGGCCAGATGTCCTTCTGGGGCGCCGGGGTGATCACTTCCCTGTTCGGCGCGATCCCCGTCATCGGGCAGCCGCTGGAGGTCTGGATACGCGGCGGTTTCGCCGTGACCAACGCCACGCTGACGCGCTTCTTCGCCTGGCACGTGGTGCTGATCCCGATCCTGCTGCTGGGCCTGGTATTCGTCCACCTGATGGCGCTGCACCGGGTCGGCTCGAACAACCCGGATGGCATCGAGATCAAGAAGAACAAGGACGAACACGGGGTACCGAAGGATGGCATCCCGTTCCATCCCTACTACACGGTCAAGGACCTGTTCGGCATCGGCGTATTCCTGATCGCCTTCGCGGCCGTGGTGTTCTTCATCCCGGGCATGCACGGACACTTCCTGGAGCCGGACAACTTCCAGCCCGCCAACCCGCTGCACACGCCGCCCGAGATCAGCCCGCTGTGGTACTTCATGCCCTTCTACGCGATCCTGCGCTCCATCCCCAACAAGCTGATAGGCGTGCTGTCGCTGGGCGCCGCGGTGCTGATCCTGTTCATCATGCCGGCCCTGGACCGCAACCCGGTGAAGTCGCACCGCTACCGCGGACCGATCTACAAGCTCGCGCTGCTGGTGTTCGCCTTCACCTTCCTGGTGCTCATGTATCTCGGCGGGCTCTCACCGACGCCGGCCCACGCGGATATCGGTTTCCGCTTCGCGGAGCTGTACTTCTCCTTCTTCATCCTGTCCATCGTGCTCAGCCGCCCGCACGGGAAAGGCTTCTACCTCGGCACGCTGGTGCTGGCACTCGCGTTGATCTTCGTGCTGGACTGGCTGCGCGTGGGAGACATCCCGATCCACCTGATGGCCAGGACCTGGTGGATTCCGGCCCTGTACTGGGCGGTGTTCACCAT
>Ga0102944_1000156_pt1 | contig 56489 bp, 55 predicted proteins | sample SalPonD_shore_MG_FD_78172 | JGI IMG/M metagenome (GOLD analysis project Ga0102944, IMG submission 78172) | Salt pond soil microbial communities from South San Francisco under conditions of wetland restoration - Salt Pond MetaG... | ecosystem: Environmental > Aquatic > Marine > Intertidal zone >... | reverse complement strand
TGCAAGTGCCGGTGGTGCCAGCCTCGGCGTTCGGCGGGCTTACGCTAGCCCGAGTCGATTGCTGAGCAGGTCCATGGCGCGCTGCGCCGGCAATGGCCGTAGCCCTTGCCAAGCAGCGCAACGAGGTGCAGCGGCCGCCGCCACGCTCCCTTCGGGCCGCGCGCACGGACGCGCTCGCGGCAAATAGGCGACGAACTTCTGTTAAGGGACACCAGCTCAGGCGTCGGTGGTGCGGTTGCGTCCCAGCTGCTTGGACCGGTAGAGGGCATCGTCGGCCCGCCGCACGGTCGTCTCGAGGTCGTCGCCCGGCCGGTGCTCCGCGACGCCGAGGCTGACGGTGACGAAGATCTGTTCGCGGCCGAAATGCATCGGCCGCCGCTCCACCGCCTCCCGGATGCTCTCGGCCAGACGGTGCGCCGCGTTCAGGTCACAGCCGCTGAGCAGCAGGAGCAGCTCGTCGCCGCCCCAGCGGCAGACGGTGTCGGTGTCCCGGATCTGCTGGCGCAGGGTGGCCACGAGGGCGCGGATGATGACGTCGCCGCCCTGGTGTCCGTAGGTGTCGTTGAGCGCCTTGAACCGGTCGATGTCGACGGCCACCAAGGAGGTGCGCTCGCCGCGCCGCCGGGCGGTCTTCACCGCCTGGCCGAACAGCAGATCGAAGATCTGGCGGTTCGCCGCGCCGGTGAGCTTGTCCGTGGTCGCCATGGCCTCAAGTCGCCGCTGGTAGCCGCGCACCGTATAGTAGGCCAGGCCGAACACCAGCGCCGATATGGCCAGCGCCACCAGCAGGTTCACGATGAGCGTGTGCTGGATTCGGGCCTCCCCGCGGGAGGCGGTCTGCTCCACCAGCAGGATCCAGTTGAACTCCGGCACCAGGCGGCTGTTGACGTACACCGTCTGGCCGCCGGCGTTGCGGTAGGAAAACGCCGTGCTGGGGTTGGCCAGAATACGGGTGGCGAACGGACCCAGCCCGGCCCGGCTCTGGATGCGCTCGCTGCCGTCGAATCCGCTGCCGCGGACGGTTACCCGGCCTTCCCGGTCCACGAAATAGATCTGTCGCCCGTAACGCTGCTGATACTGCTCGATCAGCTGGGTCACGGCGTGAACCGACAGGCCAATGCCTATGGCGCCGAGGTAGTGGCCGTCGTAGTCCGTTACGCGATAGTTGACGAAGATATCCAGGCGGTCCCGGTCCGCCGTGTCGTAGTCCACGTTGATCTCGTACGGCTTGTGCATCCTGCGCACGCGGAAGTACCAGGCGTCGCGGGGATCATCGGCGGATACCGTCTTCAGGACACCCGTCGAGTGGTAATAGCGGCGGGTCTTGTCGGAGACGAAGAAAGCGGTGGTGGTGTCGTACTTGTGCTGGATCTGCCGGAGATAGCGGACGATCCGGCCGGTATCCTGCTCGCCGTGCAGCGTCCAGTCCCGGACGAAGGTGTCGTGCGCCATGAGCGAGGAGATCAGCGTCGAGCGCAGCAGGTCGCGCTGGATCTCGGAAAAGATGTTGTCGCTGGTCAGCGGCAGCGTCTCCTGCTCGACATGTCGCGCCAGCGAATCGTGGGCCACGTAGTAGCTGATCAGGCTGGTGGCGGCAAAACCCACCAGGAGCAGTGCCGCGAGGATCACCGCGGAAAGGATTCTTCGCTGCCGCACTACCGCAATCGTTCCTGGCTGATCATGTTTCGGCGGGCGCTTCCATCAGATCTGGACGTGCGTGGTGTTGCCGCCGTCGACCACGAGCTGGGAACCGGTGACGAAGCTCGCAGCCGGACTGGCCAGAAATGCCACGGCGTTGGCGATCTCCCCGGGCGTCCCCAAGCGCCCCATGGGATTGCGTTTGAGCACTTTGGCGAACAGCTCCGGGTTCTCCCGCCGAGTACGGTCCCAGATGCCCCCTTCGAAGAGAATGTCCCCGGGGGCCACCGCGTTCACTCGCACGCCCTTCTTCACTAGGCGCACCGACAGACTCTTCATGTAGTGGGTCATGGCCGCCTTTGCCGCGCCGTAGGACGCCAGCTGGGGCACTCCGACCAGCCCGGCGATAGAGCTGACGTAGACGATGGCGGCGTGACTGGATTGCGACAGCCACGGCAGTACCGTGTCGATGCCCGAAACCGTCGCCAGAATGTCGGTGGTCACCGTCTGCCGCCAGTCGGTGGTCATGGCGCTGACATTGGCGACGTAGATGTCCAGTCCGCCGAGCTGTCCGGCGGCGGCGCTGACCCAGTCCGAGAATGCAGCCTCGTCGGTAACGTCCACGGCGCGGCCGACGGCGCGGCCGGGGCAATCTGCCAGCGTCGCGAGCATCGCCTCCACCCGGTCCGCGCTGCGGGAGCAGATCGCCACGTCGCAGCCTTCGGCCGCCAGCGTCCGGGCGATGGCGGCGCCGATGCCGGCGGTGCTTCCGGTGACCAGGGCCCGCAGGCCTTTCAGTTGTAGATCCATGTTGTTGGGATACCCGTTTGTTGTCTCGTCGGCGGCAGCGTATGGCTCGGCGCCATGTTACTGCATACAGGCGGCCGCTTCTCCATCCCGTATGCTCGCCAGCGCCCCGGCCCTGGTCTCCACCCACTCAGGTGCCTCCAGATAGGCGGCATCGAAGGTGCCGGCATCGACGCAGTGGCGGTGGAGGCCCAGGCCATGGACCTCTACGCATCCATCAACCAGGCCGCGGACAAGCTGGATCGGATCCTGGAGCGCCGGATCGGACGCCAACGCGCCGGAGGATGAACCGGCACCAGCGCCCGCCGCCGTCAATCGCTGCCCGCCGCATCCGCACACCATTTCGCGATCCCGGCCCTGGCGGTGCGTTTGGCAGCCTGCCACCGGTTCCGCTCGGCGCGCGCCACGTCAGCGGCCCGCAGCTGTGTGAGGGCACCTCTGAAATCCCGGCAGCGTATCCGGCGGGTGCCGGTCGAGGCCTTCCTCGACGCGTTGCTGGCCGACTTTACGTGGATGCGCTCGGCGTCGGTGCCCGTCGGCGGGCGCTGCTGGCTGAAGTGAGTGACCCCGGCGTCGTCGGTCCATTTGTACAAGGTCGCGGCATGGCCGGCGGCGCCGATCAGCAGCAGCGCCGGCAACGCCCAGCGTGCCATGTTGACAGGTTGCACTCGCTAGCACCCCCAGGGACGGAGCCCAAGTTCCGTAATCATCGTTCCCGGTACAGCGTACCCGACAACAAACTGCGGATCCGAGAAAGACGGCACACCGTGCCGCGTTCCCAGCGGGCGCGCCTGTAAGCCCATTGAACCTGTCAGCTCTGTACTCGGCCCGGCCGGAACCGGCTCCGCTCCGGCCGAGTCGCAGAGCCTCGCGGGAATACTTCAGTGTTTCCTTAACGCAGCGGATCCAGGCTGCCGAACGGCCCGGCCGGCAGCCCGCCGCCCGAGGCCGTGACCACCGACTGCTGCTTGCCGGCGGCGTTCTCGGGCAGGTGATCCACCACATTGAAGCGGAGCATGCCGACCATCTGTCCCGTGGCTGTCTGCACTTCGATGCTCCACCTGCCGAGGGAGTCCGTTGGGAAGTTCATCTTGTGAGTCCAGGCGCGGTAGCCGTCCTTGCGGCCGCCGCTGATGGCCAGCCGGATGCGGTCCACGACGTGGCCTTCGTGCCGCCAGACGTGATAGACCGCTTCCTCGAGCCCCCGCGGCGCCCGGATGGCCGAGTAGGCATACAGGCCGCCGTGCTGCAGCGCGACGTTGGTGATGCTCCGGATTGACCTGCCGTGCTCACGTGCCTGTTCGTTCACCGAGCGCGTCACGGAGACATGGGTGAGCCAGAGCGTGGCCGGAGGCACCCAGTACCGCCCCGTCCACAGCACAACACCGAGCACTCCGGTCACCACGCCCAGCAGCAGCCAGTGATACCAGGCCTGGGTGGGAAGGGTCTGCACGAGCGTCGGCAGCGTGACCAGCAGCAGGGCGGCGACCGCCAGAGCGTAGCTCTGGCCCGTGGTCAGATGCAGCATGATGGGGAACGCGCACAGGGCGATGGAGAACACGGCCAGGGCGTGATAGAGCAGGTACAGCCAGCGTCTTGCCGCGACCCGGTGGAAGTACAGGGGGTCGATGACCGAGATCAGGCCGGCGGCGGCCAGCAGCCCGGTAAAGGCCGTCTGTCCGCTGTGCCAGGTGGTGGTGACCAGGAAGAACGGCAGTACGAAGAAGAACGTCTCCTGGTGGATCATCTGCGTCGCGAAGCTCAGCGCAGCCGGCGGCAGCTCGTAGCCGGTGATCCGGGCAGTGACCCCGCGGATGACGTTCTCGCCGAGCAGCCACAACCAGCTGATCATCACCGCTCCCGCGAGCCACCCGGCCAATTGCTGCTGGCGGTCGACCAGCACGAAGCTGGCCACGCCGCTGAGGAAGCCCACCAGCGGCCACCAGCGCAGCATCGGCCGGAACCGCTCAATGAGCCGGAGGATGGCCGGCCGGGCGGGCACACCCCGGGAGCTATCGCTCATCTCGGGGCCGCCGCCGGTGTCGTCCCTTGCCTGTGGCATGCCTGTTCCTTGTCGGCGCCGGATGGGGCGATGGCCGGGGCGGTGCCGCGGCCGGGGATGCTTGCGTCGGCTCCGCGGGCCTGTCGGATCAGTCCGAGGCGCTGGCCCATTCCTCGGTTTCGCGGCGCTCGTAGCGGCGCGCCGCTCCAGCCACGGGGCCGCTCTTGCCGGTTTTCATCCAGCGCTTGATGCGGCCGGCATCGCCCAGCGGGGTCCGCGTTCCGAACGAGTCCAGCAGCACCACGGCCAGGCTGCGTCCGCCAACGCGGGTCACCATGATCAGACACCGCCCGGCCTCGTTCAGATAGCCGGTTTTGCTCAGCTCCACCTTCCAGCGGCCGCTGTGGACCAGCGGATTGGTATTGCCATAGGCAAGCGTGTAGTGCGGCTTGCGGAATCGTGCCCGGTAGTACGCGGTCGTGGTGTACTCGCGGATGGCGTCGTAGCCATAGGCGGCCCTCACCATCTTCAGCAGGTCGGCCGCGGTCGAGTGATTCTTCGGTGAGAGGCCGCTGGGACCGACGAAGTGGGAGTCGTTCATGCCGAGTGCCCGCGCCTTGTCGTTCATGGCGGCGACAAACGCGTCCCGGCCGCCGGGGTAGTCGCTGGCCAGCACGTAGGCGGCCAGGTTCTCCGACGACATCAGCATGATGCGAACCAGATCGCCGCGACGCAGCTGGGAGCCAATGCGGATACGGGAGTAGCCGTTGTTGGGCGGATCTTTCTTGCGGCGGACGATGGTGACCCAATCGTCCAGCGGACGGTCGCTGTCGAGCACCACCATGGCGGTCATCAGCTTGGTGATGGACGCGATGGGGCGCTGGCGTCCCGCGTTCTTCGCGAACAGGGGATCACCGCCGTCCAGGTCGGAAATCGCCGCGGCGGCCGAGGCGAGCTTCAGACCGTCCGGGTCGGGGCCGCCGGAGCCGGCAGCGGCATTGCCAGCCCAGGCGAGAATGGATGCGGCGAGCACCAGGGTGAGGGTGGTGTTCAGAGCATGCTTGTTCATTTTGAGCCGTCAGACATGACCGATTGGGGGCGCAGTCGGGATAGTGCAACAGGGCGACCGGGAAATCCAAGCCCGGCATGGTGCATCGCTAGCCGGAGCCCGCGCGTCGCAGGTGGTGGACGAGGCGAACCAGGCCGCCGCTGCCGAAGAACAGCGCGGCCCCGAGGATGACCCGCAGCAGCGTCGTGGAGGCCCCAAGGACCAGATTGGTGTCCAGGCTGGCCACTACCGGCACGAACCGCCATTCCCGATACAGCAGGTAGCCGTGCAACACCAGGTCCGGGAGTGTCCAGGCCAGCAGCAGGGCGCCGACGGCCGAAAAGGCGAGGGCCTGCGCCTGCCGTTCGTGAATGCCGTCTTCCTGCTCGAGCGACTGGGCAGTCCGTGCCGGCAGGATCCAGCCCACGACGGTGCCGACGCGGAACCAGAGGAAGGCGGCGATCAGAGCCACCACGATCAGTGTCGCGACGCGCGTGCCGGCGCCGCCCGTCGGAATGCTCCAGTGAGTCACCAGCTCGGGCACCAGGAAGACGAGGCGCAGGACCAGGTACAGCGCCAGCAGGCGGACTCCAACGACGGCAATGCCACGATTGCTCATCACGACCCCTTTTTCCGGGATGGGCTCCTCTCGTTGAGGTCATTCTGCCCCGCATCCGCCTGGAGCGCGAGGTGGGAATACCGTACAGGGCTTCGGTCTGCTGGACTTGCGGGCAGCGCCGTGAAAGGCTCCCATGATCCAATGGGTGAGGGGAACAGTCAGTGTTTCCCCGGCGATGCAGATCTGAGGAGAGACCATGAGCGAACAGCCGATCAGCCGTTTCCCGGTGCCGGACATCAACGACCTGCCCGGCGATATTCGCGAGCGCATCGAGGCCGTGCAGGAGAAATCCGGTTTCGTGCCCAACGTGTTCCTCGCGCTAGCCCACCGCCCGGACGAGTTCCGCGCATTCTTTGCCTACCACGATGCACTGATGGACAAGGACAGCGGGCTGACCAAGGCGGAGCGGGAGATGATCGTGGTCACCACGTCGGCCCTGAACCAGTGCCAGTACTGCGTGGTGGCCCATGGGGCGATCCTGCGCATACGCGCCAAGAACCCGTACATCGCGGATCAGGTGACGGCGAATTATCGCAAGGCGGACATCACGCCGCGGCAGCGGGCGATGCTGGATTTCGCGGTGAAGGTGTCGCAGCGCGCCGAGGAGGTGAGCGACGCGGACTACGAGACGCTCCATGCCCACGGGTTCTCGGACGAGGATATTTGGGACATCGGCGCCGTCAGTGCCTTCTTCGCCCTGTCCAACCGCATGGCGAACCTGACCAGTATGCGCCCGAACGACGAGTTCTACGCCATGGGGCGGTAGCGGCCGGAGTATCGGCGCGCGGCCGGACCCCTTCTATCGACTGCGGACGCTGGTGAAGTCCCCCTGTGGGAGGGGCGACCCCGCCGCGATTCTGTGGCTTGGCATTGGGATCGCCCGGCAAAGCCGGGCTCCTCTAGCTCAACCCCACCGCATCGCCCAACGACCGCACGGTCTCACCGTCGGCCGTGCGCAGGACGAGATTGCCGCTGGCGTCGAGGTCGACCGGCTCGCCTGCGGGGACGTCCGCCGGCGGGTGCTCGAGCAGCCTGCGCCGCAGCCACGCCCGGTGAACGGGCTCGAAGCCCTCTTCGGCCCAACGGTTGACCCAGTCCAGGAAGAAACGGCAGGTCCGGCCCAGGACCTCGCCAGGGGTCGTCTCGGCGCCACCGTCGCCCGACAGGGTCGCGAAGGCAGGTAGGGTGCCCGGAGGCGAATCGACGTGGATCTGCCAGGAGAGTGCCAGCAGGCAGGCGGACCGCGCCAAGCCGATATGGCCCACCGGGTCCAGCCCCAACAGCAGCTCGTCCGGCCAGCGATAGCCCAGCGGAGTCAGTGGCTGGCAGACTTCCGCGATGGCAGCGCCGGCACTCACGGCGGCCACCGCCGCCAGCTCCGGCCAGCGCTCCGCGGGTTCCTCGGGTCTGAGCAGCACCGCGGCACAGAGGGTGCCGGGGGGCATGTCCGTCGTTTTGCCCGCCCAGACCAGCGTGCCCTCGTCGGCACCGTCGCCGCCGAGCTTGAGCGCCTCGTCAAGTACGGAATCGACCCGCTCGCGGCAAACCAGCTCATAGGGGGCGGGCAGCTCCGCCCGCAGTATCCGGAGATCGGTGTCTTCCATCATGAGCGCGTCTCCGGCCGTCCGTTGCCGGCAATGGCGTCGCGGTGGCGGCGCACCTTCTGGTAGCGCGCCGCCAGGATGGCGGTGCTGCCCGCGGCGGCCTGCAGCGTCTCGTCCAGCAGGGCCAGCGCTTCGGCCCGCCGGCCGCTGTCGGCGCGCAGCCGGGCCAGGCGCAGTGCGGCGTCGACGTAGAGACCGCTGGTGACGCCCAGGCGTGCCCGCAACCCGTCGAGGGCGGGGCTCAGCAGCCGCTCCGCCTCGTCCGGACGTCCGGCGTCGGCACAAAGACCGCCCAGCTCGGCGGCGGTCATCAGCGTGTTGGGATGATCGTGGCCATAGAGTCGTCCCCAGGTGGCCAGATTTCGCCGGTATAGGCGCTCCGCTTCCTCGTAGTCGCCATTCTCCCGGAGCAGGTCGGCCAGGTTGTTGACGCTGGTGGCGGTGGCGGGGTGCTCCTCGCCGACCACCAGCTCCCACGCTTGTATGGCTTCCCGGTAAAGGGCTTCCGCTTCCCGGCCGCGTCCGGTGACCTCCATCACCCCGGCCAAATTGTGCCGGGTCGAGGCGGTGTCCGCGTGGTAGTCGCCGCAAAGGCGGTGCCTGATGTCCAACGCCCGGCGGAAGCAGGATTCCGCCTCGCGATAGGCGGCACGGCCGTCGAGGCAGGTGCCGAGGTTATGAAGGGATGCGGCTGTGGCCTCATGGTCCGGACCGAACAGGCGTTCCGTGGTGGCGACGGCCTCTCGGTAGGTGCTTTCCGCCCCTTCCAAGTCCCCGCCCCCGTAAAGCAGTCCGGCCATGCTGTCCATCAGCGCGGCCGTGGTGGGATGGTCCGCACCGAGCGAGACGCGCCCGATCCGCAGGGCGGCGTCCAGGTTGTCCCGGGCGGGCTCCAGACGGTTGGCCGCCCGCTGCGCGGCGGCCAGGTTCGCCAGATAGGGAATGATCCGCGGGTGGCATTCGCCGTGGCGCTCGATCGCGGTCGCCAGCAGCCGCCGGTAGCCATGCTCCGCACCTTCCAGGTCGCCTTCCGCTTCGCGGACCATGGCCAGAGTGTGCTCTGTCGACAGGGCTTCCTCGGAGCTCCCGCCAAGATGGCGGCGGCGCAGACCCAGAGCCTGCTCCAGACGCTGCCGGGCCGCTCCGGTTTCTCCGGCGTCCAGGGCCGCGGCGCCGTCGCGGTGCAGTGCATCGGCCAGTGCGACGGGCGGACCGTTGGCCGCCGCCAGCCAGCGCAGGACCGCGCTCCTGAGCTCCGCGGCGTCGTCCGCGCGATCCAGAGCGTCCAGCAGCTCCACCGCGGCGAGCTGCCGGCGCGTCTCCGTCTCCGTGGGCGGCGCCTCGCGTGCCCGTGCCAGGGCCGCGGCCAGGCGCGGCCATGCCAGGTCCTGCACCGGCAGCCGCCGCCAGAGTGCCGCCAGCGCCGGAGCCGAACGGGACCAGCGATCGAGTGTGGACGGTTGTGCCAGCCGCGCCGCCAGTGCTTGCCACGCTTCGGCCTCGACCAGCCAGCTGCCCGCGGCGACGGGATCGTCGGCGCCTTCGGCTAGGCCGGTCAGCCAGCCTGCGCGGCGCGCTTCGGCGGGAAGCAGCTCCGAACCTACCCACCGCCGCAGCCCCTCGTGCGCCAGCCCGATTCGCCCGGGGCGCCGGCGGAGCCAGCCGCGGGCCCGACGGCGCAGGTTGCCGTCGGGATCGAGCCGATCGAGCTCGCGGTCATTCACGCCCTCTGGCGATGCCCAGAGCCGCTTCAGCAGCGCTTCCGCATCGTTGGCTCCAGCCGGGACGGACGTCTCGCCAGCGACATCCACGAGGTGCCAGCCCGCGGCCGCCAGCCGCTCGGCCGTTTCCCCGGGCCCCGCCGTGGCGACTACCGTGACACGCGGCGCTGCATGGCTGGGCAGCCAGTCGGGCGGGGCGCCGCGTTGGTCCACCCCCTCGAAGATGACAATGGCGCCGTGCCGGGCGCCGGCCCTGGCCAGCCAACCGGGCAGGGCCTGGCGCAGATCGTCGGGGGGGAGCGGAATGCCGTCCGGCATGCCGGTGACCGCGGCCACGGACCGGCCGAGGCGGTGCAGCAGCACGTCCGGTTGGCGCTCGACCAGGGGCACGTCCAGAGGGGCGCCGATGACTGCCGTGCCCCGGCAAACACCCGTAAGCCAGTCGGCAACGACGGCGCGAACGGCCATGTCGTCGCCCACCAGCAGCAGCCGGCGCCCGTCGCCCTGGGGCGTCCCGAGCGCTTCGCGCGCGACGGGGTCCGGGGGCATCTCGTTGCGCCAGCTCTCAAGCGGGTTGCGATGCAAGGAGTATACGGTGCTGGTCATGGGCAAGCTGCAATTGTCTCCGAGTTTGCTCGAGTCATCATCGGACCAAACCGTTTCGCTGCCAAGCCCGGGCACTTGCCGCGCGGTGAAAATGGCATGGACGGTGGATTGCAGTCATCGGGGCGACTTGCAACACTCTGTGCTGGACGGGAACAACATAGAGGGTACGGCCAATGGACGAAGACGCACTGAACATGAGCATCCGCCGCTTCCTGAAGAAGGTCGGCATCACCTCCCAGCGCGAGATCGAGGCGGCGGCGCGGGCCATGGCGGAGGACGGGCGCCTGCCGGCCGGCACCGCCCCGGTCACCGTCACCCTGCGTTGCGAGGCTCTCGGCATCGAGCATAGCGTAGAGGGCGAGATCGAGCTGAAGGAATGACACCCACCCGTTTGGGGTGGGACCTGCCTGCCGGGCTGGTTCACACGCCGAGCGGGCCCGCGAACGGCTCCACGGTGACCCAGTCCCCGACGGCCAGGTCCGCGCCTTCCAGGGGCAGCAGGATGAAACAATCCGCGCAGCTCATGGAACGCAGGATCCCCGAGCCCTGGCGGCCAAACGGCGTCACCTCCGGCAGTCCGTCGCCGCCCGTGGACAGGATGCCGCGTTGGAACTCCAGCAGCCCGGGTTTCTTGCGCAGCGCGGTCGTGCAACGGGCACGGAAACGCACCGGTGGGCGGGGCTTTTCGCCGGCCAGATGGCGCAGCGCGGGGGTGACGATCTGGGTGAATGTGACCATGGACGAGACCGGGTTGCCGGGCAGGCCGAAGAATGCAGCGTCGCCGATGTGGCCGAAGGCCAGAGGACGGCCCGGTTTGACGGAGACCGTCCAGAAGCCGATTTGTCCGATCTCTGCGAGAACCTGGGTCACGAAGTCCGCGGATCCCACGGAGACGCCCCCCGATGTCAGTATTACGTCGGCGTGGGCAGCGGCATCCTGCAGTGCACGGCGCAGAGCGTCCGGATCGTCCCGGACGACGCCCAGATCAAGCACGTCCGCCCCCAGCCGCGAGAGCATGCCGTGCAGGGTGTACCGGTTACTGTCGTAGATGGTGCCTTCGTCCAGCAGCTGTCCCACTGAGCGCAGCTCGTCGCCGGTGGAGAAGAAGGCCGCCCGCAGCCGGTAGTGGACGCTCACTTCGGCGCGGCCGGCGGAGACCAGAACGCCCAGGTCGGCGGCCGTCAGGCGGCGCCCCGGCTCCAGCACGGGCTCGTCGTGGGGGAGATCCTCCCCGGCCCGCCGGATGTTGGCGCCCACCGCCGGGCAGCGTTCGACGCGGACCTGGTCGTCTTCCGCCCGGCAGTGTTCCTGCATGACCACCGTGTCCGCGCCCTCGGGGACGACGCCTCCGGTCATGATCCGCACGCATTCGCCGCTGCCCACCCTACCGCTGAACGGGTGGCCGGCGAAGGCGCTTCCCACGATCTTCAGCGGCCCGTTCCCGGCGTCGGCGTGGCGCAGGGCGTAACCGTCCATGGCGGAGTTGTCGTGGGGCGGCACATCCGCCTCCGACACGACCGTTTCCGCCAGCACCCGGCCGAGCGCCGCGCGCACCGGCACCCGTTCCACCAGGGATGCGGGCCGCAACGCCCGGCGGATGCGCGCCAGCGCTTCGTCGAGGGTGATGGACGGGGCGTCGTGCCCGCCGCAGCCGGTGTTGACGAGAGGATCGTTCATGTCTCTCCGGGCGTCGGTGCTTGGCCCGGCGGTCAGGACGCCAGGCGGGCCGCCAGGCGTTCCCGCTCCTCCGGTGTGTTCACGTTGATGAAGGCGTCCGGCACGTCGCTGAAATCCACTTCCACGCTCCGGCGGCTGCGGAACCAGCGGGCGATGCGCCGCTCGCCGCGCGTGACCTCCGCCGCCAGCGCCTCGGTCAGCTCTGTGCGGACGAGCGCGTGAGCGGGCTGCAGCCGTTCGCCGTCATGGGCCACCGCGATCTCCGCGTCCTCCGCGGAAAGGGCGCGGTGCAGCCGGTCGATCAGGTCCCTCGGCAGCGCCGGTCCGTCGCAGGGGACGAACGCCGTCAGGGAGGTTCGGACGTGAGTCATGGCCGCGGCCATCCCGGCCAGCGGACCCTGAAAACCAGTTTCGGTATCCGTGACCACCGGGTAGCCGTACGCGCGGTAGCGGTCCAGGCTGCGGTTGGCGCTGATGACTAGCTCGTCCACCTGCGGGCGGAGCGCCGCGAGGACGTATTCCACCAAGGGGCGCTCGGCGAGCGGGACGAAGCCCTTGTCCTGACCTCCCATGCGGCTACCCTGGCCGCCGGCCAGGATAACGCCGGTAATGCCTTCGCGGAGCGGAGTCATGACTGGATCGCTTCGAGTCGGGGTTGGGTGCATAACGGGCAGTCGGCTCGGGTCTTGACCTCGAGCCGCCGGAAGCGCGTTGTGAGCAGGTCGGTCCACAGCAGGCGGCCGATCAGGGGCTCGCCGATACCGAGCACCAGCTTGAGGGCCTCCGCGGCCTGGAGGACGCCCAGGTGCCCGGGTACCACGCCGAGGACGCCCGTCTCGCCACAGGAAGGCGCCAGCTCCGCCGGTGGCGGCTCCGGGTACAGGCACCGGTAGCAGGGGCCGCCAGCGGCCGGATGGATGACCGTAAGCTGACCCTCGAAGCGGTGAATGGCGGCCTGGACCAACGGTGTGCCTGCCGCGACGCAGGCGTCGTTTAGCAGATAACGCGCTGCGAAGTTGTCGCTGCAGTCCAGGACCACGTCGTAGCCGGCAACAAGCGCCGCCGCCGTGCCCGCGGCAAGGCGGCAGTCATGGGTTTCCACGGCGATACCGGCGTTGCGGGCCTGCAGCGCCGACCTGGCCGATTCCACCTTGGGCGTGCCGACGCCGGCCTCGGTGTGCAGGGGCTGCCGGTGCAGGTTGCTCAGCTCGACGCGGTCGTCGTCCACCAGGCCGATGGTGCCCACCCCGGCACCGGCCAGGTAGAGCGCAGCCGGCGAGCCGAGGCCGCCGGCACCCACGATCAGCACCCGGGCGGCAGCGAGTCGCTCCTGGCCCGCGGCGCCCACTTCCGGGAGCATCAGCTGGCGCTGATATCGGTCCCGGGCCGGGGCCGTGCTCGCCGGGCGCGCCACGGGGAGCCCGGCGGCCCGCCAGGCATCGAAACCTCCCGTGATGCTGGCCACGTCCCGGTATCCCATGGCGGCCAGCGTGTCCGCTGCCAGCAGCGAGCGCACGCCGGTGGCACAGATGACCCGGATCGGTGCATCGCGGTCGGCCGGCAGGCTCGCGGCCTGCAGCTCGATCATCCCTCTCGGCAGCAGCTGGGCCCGCTGGGGATAGCCCTGCGCGGTCTCCACTGGTTCGCGTACGTCCAGAACCAGGGCGCCCTGGCGCTGGTCGTCGGCGGCTGCCGTGGGCGCCACTTCCGGGATCCGGCCACGGAGCGCCTCGAGGCGCTGCTCCAGCGGCGCGTCCATCTCACCCTCCCGCCACAGAAGGCACCACCATGAGCTCTCGGGCGCCGGCGGTGGGCGTATCCAGACCGTCCAGGGACCGGATGTCGCGCTCGTCCAGGAAGATGTTCACGTAAGGACGGAGGTCGCCGCCGCGGGTGAGGATGCGCGCCAGCAGCAGCTCATGGCGCTCGCCGATGCGGTCCAGCGCCTCGCGCACGGAGGACGCCTCTACGGCCAGCTCACTGCTGCCGTCGGCAAAGCCCCGCAGGGCTGACGGAATGTGAACCGTGACTTGGCTCATCGTCGTAGTGATCCTGCCTCCACTGCTTTTCATCAGTCTGCCCCCAATCCGTCGCGTCGGACAACCTCCACCACCGGCGTCTCGGCCCGCATGGACGCCAGCACCACGCGCTCGACGCCACCGCGGGCGATCGCCTCCCTCGCCGCTTCCCGGGCGGCGCTCAGCCGATCTCGGTCGTCCACCTGGTTGATGATCGGCACCAGGCGGATGCCGTGGCTGCCCTGACGGGCGCCGCGCGGGGAGACGAGAAGCGCCGCCAGGTGTGCCGGCTCGATAGGGTCGCCCACCGCCAGCCCCATCACCTCGGCTGCCAGCTCCGGACGATGGGCGACCCGCTCGTCCAGCGGCCGCCCGAGGACGGCTGCCGATGACAGGTGCAGCACCAGGTCGGCCCCGGGCGGGACGATCGGCTCCCCTTGGCGGGGTGCCTTTACGCCGCGCATCCGCGCGCCGTCGGCCTTGACCAGGGTGAGCTCCCGGCCGGCCGCCCGGTGCAGGTCCTCGATCAGCGCCGGGGGTACGCCCCCTACCCGTCCCGGTTTGTCCGAGCTGCGCGCGTAGGCCAGCCGGCGTTGACCGCAGGCGGCGGTCACCGCCTCGCGCAGCGTGTCGTCCCCTTCGAGGATGCGCTCGTCCCATAGCCGCCTGGGTGGGGCCGCGGTGAACACCGTGGCGGTGAGCGCATAGGTGCCCGCCCAGGCGTCGGCAATGCGGTAAAGGGTGGTCTTCTTGCCGCCTGCACCCACCGCGCAGACGATGCCGCCATCGATGTCCAGGGCCCGTAGCAGGTCGCTCATGGGTTTGCCTCCGTCGACTCTGTCAGGGTGGCCGCCCGGACGCTGAGTATGCCGGGCAGGAAGCCGGCTACCAAAAGCCAGGTGTCGCCGCCGTCGCCGCTGGCGAACAGGTGTCCGCTGGAGGTACCCAGATAGAGACCGATGGGATTCAGGCGGTCGCTGTCCAGGCCGTCCCGCCGCACCGTGACGAAGACGTTCTCCTGGGGCAGGCCGCGCTGGAGCACATGCCAGTGACGGCCGGCGTCGGGCGTGGTGAATACCCGCAGCCGGGTATCCACGGTGGTCCGCATCTGGCTGTCGTGCTCCGGCACGGTATAAAGCCGGTCCCGGTTGCCGGCGTCGGTGGCCAGGGCGTAGCCGAAATCGGTGGGCAGGCCGGCGGTGATCTCCGTCCAGTGCTCTCCGCGGTCGTCGCTGAGGTAGACGCCGTTGTGACTCTGCTGGTAGAGGCGGCCGCCGCCGGCGGGGTGTACGAGCAGCCGGTGGACGCAGTGGCCGGCCTCCGGCTCCCGCTCCGGCAGATAGGGCGCGCGCACGCCCCGGTTGCACGCCTTCCAGGTCTCGCCAGCGTCGTCGGAGCGGAACACGCCGCCGGCCGACAGGGCGGCATAGAGCCGGTTCGGGTCATCCGGGTCGACCTGCACGGAGTGGACCGCGAGGCCGCCCTTGGCGGGGGACCATAGCGGGCGCGTGGGATGGTGGTTGAAGCCGGGCAGCGGCCGCCAACTGGCGCCGGCGTCGCGCGAGCTGAACAGGCCCGCCGGCTCGATGCCGGCGTACAGAATTTCCGGGGTCTCCGCGGGCCCCGGCGCCAGGCACCAGATCATCTTCAGCTCGGCGGGGGAATCGTCCCTGCCGTGGCGCGGTACCTCGGCAAGTGCGTGCCAGCTGCGGCCGGCATCGTCGCTGCGGTAGACGTGGATGCCCCAGATCGGGTGATGGGCGGCCGCGTAGCCGCGTTTCGGCCGTCTCGGATCCAGGAAGGCGGACTGGATTTCGTAGCCGGCGAGATGCGGACCTTCTACCGTCCAGTCCTTGCGCCGGCGGTCGCTCCGGGCCACGAACAGGCCCTTGCGAGTACCCACCAGTATCGCGACTGACTGACCTGCCTCGCACATGGCGCTGCGGTCCCCATCGGTTTCAAAACGCGAATGCATATACTATACGGTCATAACAGGGAATTAAGGGATGCGCGGAGGAGGATGCCATGCGTCTGCTGAGATGTCTCCGCCTGGACGAGTCCGATGACGCGGTGTATCCGCGGGCGGCGAAAGCCGGTGAGTGGTTGGTCACCGGGACGTTCACGTTCACGCTCAGCGACCGGGATCCGGCGAAGCTGACCGGAGGCGACAAGGCGGCCTTCCAGCACGGCTTTCTGGGTCTCGAGAGCTTCGGCTGGTCCACGCTGGCCGTCGTTGCGGAAATCGACGACGTCGCCCACCGGCGCGCGGCGGAGCGCCTTGCGGTGCATCTGCGTGACCACTACGGCGCCCCCACCCTGCAAGAGGCCCTGGAGGAGGCGCGCGCCGAGCTGGCGTTCTCCGCTTCCCTCGCCGAGGCCCCGGTCAATACCATCTTCTCCCTCCAGCGCCGGCTCAGCGACGACGGCGTGGCCGAGGACGTCCGCATCCATCGGCCGCGCGCGGCGGACTGGGAGGGCGGCAGGGCCATCCGCTTCGTGCCTGAGACGCTGCCATGACCCCGGCGGCACCGGAAGCGACCGTCTTCCCCGTGAGCGTGCTGATGCGCTGCACCCAGCGGGAGCATCGCGGCTGGTCCTACCCCGCCTGGGAGGTGGCCGGACTGCTCCCCGACGCCGGCGGCGAAGCGACGCCCAGCGGCGGCGCCGTGCATGCTCAGGGGGGAACCATCGACTACCTGTGGCGGGGCCTTCGCTTCCGCCTGGTGCGTTCCAATGCGGAGACCTACTGGTACAACCTCACCGCGACCCGGCCGCGGGCCTTCGTCATTTGCCGCCAGGACACCGAGGGCGCGCTGGTGCCGCTGACGGTGACGCTGGACCAGGACGAGGCCACGCGACAGCTGGAGGGGGACGGCGAAGTCTTCGAGACCGACATACCCCCGGAGGTGCGGGAGGCCATGGAGCAGTTCGTGATGGCGCACTATCGCCCCGAGCAGCGCCGACGCGGCCAGCGGAGGAAACATCATGACGACGGATGAGCAGCGCGGCGAAAATCGCGCATTCACGGGGACCGCCGACGACGAGTCCTTCGTGACGCGGTGGTCCCGGCGCAAGCGGCAGGCCGCCGAGGCAGACGAGTCCCTTGCGCCGGGCGCGCGCGAAACGTCGCCGGAGGAGGAGGCGCCGGAACCTCCGGTGCTCACCGACGAGGACATGCCGCCCGTGGAAAGCATCACCGACGACGCCGACGTCAGCGGCTTCCTCTCCGCCGGGGTTAGCGAATCCCTGCGCAGGCAGGCCCTGCGCCGGCTGTTCGCGATGCCCAAGTTTCAGATCAAGGACGGGCTGGACGACTACGATGGCGAATACCGGAATTTCACGCCGCTGGGCGATACCGTCACGTCGGACATGAAGCTCCAGGCCGAGCGCCGCCTGGCGGGTGTCCGGGAGGAGGTTGACCGCCCGAGGGCGGAAGAGGCGGAGCCAGAGCGTCCGGAGACGGACCAGCCCATCGGCGACGCCGAGGCTCGGGCGAACGAACAACGCTTTGCCGCGGCCGAGCCGCGGCCGGATGGAGAAACGGATGGAGATTAGCCTTCAGGCACTGACACTGCCCAACGACGGGGGCGCGGCGCGGCAGGCGGCGCTGGATGTGCTGGCCCGGGCACGGCTGCAGATGGAGGGTTTCGTCGAGTACCAGGCAGGGCGCGTGGTGCTGGTGCTTGGGCCGGGAGCGCGCGCCGTGGAGGCGGTTCGGGCTCTGGAGTCCTCCCTGGACTGCGTGATCGTGGACGAGGACGGCAGCGCCGACGGCCCCGAGGCGGCGGCCCATGTCATTGCCAAGGGCAGACCGGATGCGGTCGCGGGCTATCTGGGCGCCTTCCAGGCGAGCATCCATAGCGACGGGGCGCACCGCAATCTGGCGGCGCTGGTCGGGCCCGATCTCGAGCATTTCGATCTGGTGCTCGATCTATCCGCCGCGCCCCATGTGAGCGTGGAACGTCCCCCCGTTGGCTACTTCCGGGTCGGCGACGACCCGGACGCGCTGGCTCAGGCACTGCGCGAGCTGCCCGAGCTGGTGGGCGGCTTCCAGAAACCGCGCTATTTCAATTACCGGGAGATGCTCTGCGCCCATGGCAGCCGCGGTATCACCGGCTGCACCCGCTGCCTGGATGCCTGCGCCACGGGCGCCATCAGCTCCCGGGGCGAGCGCATCGAGGTCGATCCTTACCTCTGCCAGGGCTGCGGCAGCTGTGCCACGGCCTGTCCCAGCGGCGCCATGAGCTACGCATTCCCCGCCGGTGGCGCCCTGCTCGGCGTGCTGCGCAGCGCGGTGGATGCCTACCGGCGCCACGACGTGCCGCCGCCGTGCGTCCTTTTCCACGACGATGGTGCGGGTGCTGCGGCGCTGGAAGATCTGGTGCTGCGGCTGCCCGAACGGGTCCTGCCGGTCGCGGTGGAAGATGTCGGCAGCATTGGCCCGGAAACCTGGTTCGCACTGCTGGCGTTCGGCGTCTCGGATGTGCTGCTTTTGCTGCCGCCGGCCCCTGAGCCGAGGTTGGAGGCCGCGACCCGTGATCAGCATGCGCTGGCCGGCGAGATCCTGGAGGGGATCGGGCAGTCGGCGGCGCGGGTTCGGGTGCTGGCCGACATCGGAGAGCTGGCGGATGCCCTGGGATCGCTCTCGGAGCGTGCGCCGCGCAGTCTGGATGACCGGTTCAGCGTCAGCGGCGGCAAGCGTGAGGTCTGGCAGCGGGCCCTGTTCGCCCTGGCCGACCCGCCCCCGCGGGCCTTTGAGCTGTCGGCGGGCGCGCCGTTCGGGGCGGTGGAGGTCGATCGGGATGCCTGCACGCTGTGCATGGCCTGCGCGGCTGTCTGTCCGGTGGAGGCGCTGGGCAGTGCCGGCTCGGCGCCGCAGCTGCTGTTCGCCGAGGACCACTGCGTGCAGTGCGGGATCTGCCAGCGGGCCTGCCCGGAGGATGCCATCGCCCTGGCGCCGCGCATGGACGTCTATGCCCAGACGGTACCCGAGCGGCGAGTGCTGCACGAGGAGCGCCCATATCACTGCCTGCAATGCGGCAAGCCGTTCGCGACGGAGCGGATCATCGACCGGATCACGAGCCAGCTGGCCGATCACTGGATGTTTCGGGACGAGCGCGCGCTGCGGCGTCTGAAGATGTGCGATGAGTGCCGGGTGCGGGATCTCCTGGCGGAAGAAGGAGGTATGGACAAGTACCAGTAGCCCGTCTCCTTCTTTTGCAGTGCAGCGTCGATGCTGTTTGCGGGTTGCGGAACTTGCGTCTATACCAATAAGAACATTTCGACGGAGCCGGGCATTTCCGCTCCGTCGCGGGTTTCGAGGAGTGTTTCATGGCCGAGGGCTGGGCCCAGACTGTTCACACGGATGAAGCCATCCGCGGTGAGACTTATAGCCTGCTGGCGCGGCTGTTCAGTGCCGCGCCGGACGCCGATCTGCTCGCCACCCTGGCTTCTGCCGCCGGCGAGCCCGCCGGGGGACCGGTCGGCGAGGCCTGGTCGGCGCTTGGCGAGGCCGCGGGCATCACCGGCGCTGGGGTTGCCGACGACGAATTCCACGCGCTGTTCATCGGCCTCGGGCGCGGGGAGGTGGTGCCCTATGCGTCCTGGTATCTGACCGGATTCCTGATGGGCCGCCCCCTGGTGTCCCTGCGTTCCCGCCTGGCGGCGCTGGGCTTCGAGCGTCAGCCCGACGTCAGCGAACCCGAGGATCATGTGGCGGCACTGTTCGACGTCATGGCCGCGCTTGCCCACCCGGAGCAGGGCGAGGACCTCGCCGTTCAGCAGCAGTTCTTCGCGGAATACCTGGCACCTTGGGTGGAGCGCTTCATGGACGACGTGCAGCAGTCGGAAAACGCGGCGTTCTACGCGGCCGCCGCGCGGCTCGGGCAGCGCTTCGCAGTGCTCGAGAAACAGTATCTTGGACTGGCCGAGGGCGCCGCCGCGGTGGCGGTCCCGACGACCGGATCCGGTGAATCGTGACCCTGCTAGGGAGAACAAAGCCATGAGTGATACCAGGCGGACGTCCCTTGACCGTAGACGCTTCATCCGCGGCGTGGCGGCGGGCGGCACGCTGGTTGCCGGCGCGGCTGCCGCGGGCGTGCGGTTCGACGGCGCGCCTTCGGGCGGTGCTCGGACCGAGCACGCTGAAGGGGAGCCGTCCCGGGCCCAGGGCTACCGGGAGACGGCTCATGTGCGGCGGTATTACGACCTGGCCCGGTTCTGACGGGCGGCGGCAGGGCAAAGCGGGAGAAGAACGATGAAACTGATCCGCAAGCAGGCATCCACGGATACCGAAGGCGCGAAGGGCGTGTCGGGCATTCTCTCGGCACCGATGGACCGGCGGGCATTCCTGCGCCGCTCGGGCCTCACGGCTGGAGCCGGCGCGCTGGGTGCGGCCGCGCTGGGACCAAGCATGGTGCGCCGCGCGCGGGCCGCCGAAAGCGACAAGTACGCCCCGAAACCGAACGTGGAGACCGAGGTCAGGCGTTCCGTCTGCACCCACTGCTCGGTGGGGTGCGGGATCATGGCTGAGGTCCAGAACGGCGTCTGGACCGGTCAGGAGCCGGACTTCGACTCACCGTTCAATCTTGGCTCCCACTGCGCCAAGGGCGCTTCCGTGCGCGAGCACGGCATGGGCGAGAAGCGCCTGAAATACCCGATGAAGCTGGAAGGCGGCAAGTGGAAGCGCATCAGCTGGGATCAGGCAGTGGAGGAGATCGGCAACAAGTTCCTCGACATCCGCGACAAGCACGGTCCGGACGCAATCTTCTGGTGCGGCTCGTCCAAGGCGAGCAACGAAGGGTCCTACCTGCAGCGCAAGTTTGCCGGCTTCTGGGGCAGCAACAACATCGACCACCAGGCCCGCATCTGCCACTCCACCACGGTTGCCGGCGTAGCCAATACCTGGGGCTACGGCGCCATGACCAACTCGTTCAATGACATCCACAACGCCAAGGCCGCCATCTTCTTCGGCAGCAATGCCGCCGAGGCGCACCCGGTGGGCATGCAGCACATCCTTCGGGCCAAGGAGAACGGCTGCAAGATCATCGTCTGCGACCCGCGTTTCACGCGCACTGCGGCCCACGCGGATCTCTACCTGCGGCTGCGGCCGGGTACCGACGTGCCGCTGGTCTGGGGCATGCTCTGGCACATCTTCCAGAATCGCTGGGAGCACGCGGAGTACATCGCCCAGCGCGTCTACGGCATGGAGAAGGTCCGCAAGGAAGTGGACAAGTGGACCCCGGACGTGGTGGAGGACGTCACCGGTATTCCCGGTGAGACGGTCAAGCAGGCGGCCCAGATCATGGCCGAGAACCACCCGGGCACCTTGGTGTGGTGCATGGGAGGTACTCAGCACCATATCGGCAACAACAACACGCGGGCCTACTGCATCCTGCAGCTGGCGCTCGGCAACATCGGGGTCAGCGGCGGCGGTGCCAACATCTTCCGCGGTCACGACAACGTGCAGGGCGCTACCGACATTGGTCCCAACAGTCACACGCTGCCGGGCTATTACGGGCTTTCGGCGGGCGCCTGGAAGCACTGGGCACGAGTCTGGGACGTGGACTACGAGTGGCTCAAGAACCGCTTCGACATGTCCCAGCAGTACGACGCCGGCGGCGGTAAGATGGCCTACACGATGAACATCGAGGGCATCCCCGTATCGAGGTGGGTGGACGGTGTCCTGGAATCCCCCGAGAACATTTCACAGAAGAGCAACTTCAAGGCCATCTTCTTCCAGGGGCACGCGGTCAACTCCCAGACCCGCGGCGTGGACATGAAGAAGGCCATCGAACAGCTGGAGATGGTGGTCGTCTCCGACCCTTACCCGACCCATCTGTCGGTCATGAGCGACCGCACCGATGGTGTCTACGTGCTGCCCACCTGCACCCAGTTCGAGCAGCCTGGCTCGGTGACGGCGTCCAACCGCTCGCTGCAGTGGCGGGAGAAGCTGATCGATCCGCTGTTCGAGTCGAAAACCGATGCCGAGATTCTCTACCTGTTCGCCAAGAAGTTCGGCTTCGCGGACGAGATGTTCAAGCACATCAAGGTGGAGAACGGCATGCCGAGCGTCGAGGACACGCTGCGGGAAGTCAATCGCGGCACCTGGACCATCGGCTATACCGGGCAGAGCCCGGAGCGGCTGAAGCTTCATGCCAAGCATCGCGGCACCTTCGACACCACCACCCTGCGGGCGGTGGGCGGTCCGGTGGACGGCGATTACTACGGCCTGCCCTGGCCGGCCTGGGGGCCGCCGGAGATGAAGCATCCCGGTACTCCGGTCCTCTACGACACGAGCAAGGAGGTGGCCGACGGCGGCCTTTGCTTCCGGGCCCGGTTCGGGGTGGAGCACGACGGGCTGACCCTGCTGGCCGAGAACTCCTACCCCAAGGGCTCGGAGATCAAGGACGGCTATCCGGAGTTCACCTTCGGCATGCTGCGCCAGCTGGGCTGGTCCGGCGAGCTGATGGACGCGGAGATGGATGCCATCCGCAAGGTGGCAGGGGCTTCCGGGGACGGGAGCGACGGCAAGCTCGACGGGGTCAACTGGAAGACCGACCTCTCGGGCGGCATCCAGCGCGTGGCGATCAAGCACGGCTGCGCCCCGTTCGGCAACGCCAAGGCCCGCTGCGAGGTCTGGCAGTTCCCGGACCCGATCCCCGTGCACCGGGAGCCGCTGTACACCCCGCGCTTCGACCTGGTGTCCCAGTACACGACCTACGACGACGTCAAGGCCCTGTGGCGGCTGCCCACGCGGTACAAGTCCATCCAGAAGGACGACCATTCCAAGCAGTATCCGCTGGTGTTCACCAGCGGGCGGCTAACGGAGTACGAGGGCGGCGGTGCCGAAACACGCTCCGGTGCCTGGCTGGCGGAGCTCCAGCAGGAGATGTTCGTCGAGATCAATCCGGCGGACGCCAACGACCGCCGCATCGACGACGGCCAGTGGGTCTGGCTGGAGGGGGCCGAGGGCGCCCGCATCAAGGTCCGCGCGATGGTTACCCCCCGGGTGGGCCGAGGCGTGGTCTGGACGCCCTTCCACTTCGGCGGCTGGTTCCAGGGCAAGGACCTGCTGGAGAAGTACCCGGAGGGCACCGCGCCCTACGTGCGCGGCGAAGCGTGCAATACGGCCACCACCTATGGCTACGATCACGTCACGTTGATGCAGGAAACCAAGGCCACGCTCTGCCAGATTTCGGCGGCGTGACGCGTTACGGGAGCGAGGAGAAAACGTCATGGCAAGAATGAAGTTCCTCTGCGACGCCGAGCGCTGCATCGAGTGCAACGGCTGCGTCACGGCCTGCAAGAACGCCAATGAGGTGCCCTGGGGCATCAATCGCCGCCGGGTGGTTACTCTCAACGACGGCGTGCCGGGCGAGAAGTCCATCTCCGTGGCCTGCATGCACTGCACCGACGCGCCCTGCGCGGCGGTCTGCCCGGTGGACTGCTTCTACACCACCAGCGACGGCATCGTGCTCCACGACAAGGACCTGTGCATCGGTTGCGGCTACTGCTTCTATGCCTGCCCGTTCGGCGCGCCGCAGTATCCCCAGCAGGAAGCCTTCGGCGTCCGCGGCAAGATGGATAAGTGCACGTTCTGCGCGGGCGGACCGCTGCCGGACAACAGCGCCGAGGAGTACGAACGCTACGGCAGCAACCGCATCGCTCAGGGCAAGCTGCCGGCCTGTGCCGAGATGTGCTCCACCAAGGCCCTGCTGGCCGGCGATGGCGACATGGTGGCGGACATATACCGGCAGCGCGTCGTGCGTCGGTCCGGACGCCCCTCCACCTGGGGTTGGCAGAAGGCATACGGGAGCGGCGTCTAGCCGGCGGGGAGGGCAACATGAATCGAGCACTGGCTCTGGCCCTGCTCGCACTGGTGCTCGCCGCCGGCCTGTCCGGCTGTTACGAGGACCCGGGCGTCACGATGTTCGAACCGCACCAGTACAAGGGCAAAAACGATCCACTGTTGGCAAAGCTGCAGCAAGGCGGCCTGCAGGCCGAGCTGCAGACGCGGTTCCAGCAGGTGCAGACGGACCGCTAGAGGAGGTGTCCCATGCCCAAGCGCTTCAGCGGTCTGTTCTTTCTCATCCTGGTCGCCGTTTTCGTAACCGGCTGCGAGACGCGGGTCAGCGATCCCTGGCTCGACTCGTCCCAGCGCAACGCGTACGGCGCCGACCAGATTCAGCGCAATCCGGAGACGGCCGTGGCCCTCAGGCACCGGCTCGAGTACCGGATGGCGGAACGTTAACTCGGAGGAGATCGAGGTTATGACAGAGCTCAACAGGCGCTCCTCCAACGGGGCACGTTCCCATCGCCGGGCCATCCTCTGGAGCCTCGCGGCCATCGTTGCCGGGGCCATGCTCCTGCCGTTGACGGGCTACGTTTACACGGCCGTGGCGCAGGACTCCGCGCAGACACCGACGGCCGCCATCGCTCAGAAGGGCGGTGCCGATCTCGGCGACGGGCAGTGGCAGGACAGCAATCCGCGGGCGCGGACCTGGGGCGAGGCCCGGGAAGGCGTGTCCGGCACCACTACGGCCAAGGGCACGGAAACCGGCGTGCTGATCCAGAACTCCGGGGAGAACTGGCGGCAGATCCGCAACGGACCCGTGGCCAGCCTGACGCCCTGGCTGATGCTCATCGCCATCGTCGGCGTCGTCCTGGCCTGGATCTTCTCCGGTCAGCACAAGCTCCACGAAGGACGGTCGGGACGCGTCATCATGCGCTGGCAGCTCTGGGAGCGGGTGCTCCACTGGACCGTTGCCACGCTGTTCATCGTCATGGCCATCACCGGTCTCAGCCTGCTGTTCGGGCGGGCCGTGCTGATACCGGTGCTCGGCATCGAGGGCTTCGGGGTATGGGCATCGATCGCCAAGAGCCTGCACAATTACGTGGGGCCGTTCTTCACGCTCTGCATCGCCGTGCTGATCCTGGCCTGGGTCTGGTTCAACTTCCCCTCCCGCGAGGACTGGGCCTGGTTCAAGGCCGGTGGCGGCTTCATCAAGAATCGCACCGTCCACGCCGGGCGCTTCAACGGCGGCGAGAAGGTCTGGTTCTGGTTCGTCGCGCTGGTGGGCGGCGCGGTCTGCGTCACCGGCGTCATCATGGACTTCCCCAACTTTGAGCAGACCCGCTTCACCATGCAGCTCTCCAACGTCATTCACGCCGTCGGCGGCGTGGCCTGGATCTCACTGTTCTTCGGTCATGCCTACATCGGTACCGTGGGCACGGAGGGCGCCCTCGAGGGCATGACTACCGGCTACGTGTCCGCCGAGTGGGCGAAGCAGCACCATGACCGGTGGTATGAAAAGGTCAAGGACCGGGAGCAGCCCGAGTCGGGGGTGAAGGGGACAGGCGGGGCACCCACCGCGTCCTGATCCCGAGGACACCGCGCACAGGGCCGGGGAGGACGGGCAGTCCCCCCGGCTTTTTTTCGCTGGTGCGACGCGAAATGCTGGAAACGGATCGTTCCCGGCATGCTGGGGCCGCAGGTCACTCTCCGACCAGGAACCCCAACGCGGCCAGCCCCTCCCGGACCTCGGTATCCTCCAACAGGGCGCGGAAACGGACGACCGCCGGGCGCCCCAGACGGCTGTCAGGCACCATGAAGTCGTAGCGCTCGTCGCGGACCGGCACGAATTCGAGGCCATACGCCTTGGCCACCGGCTCGATGGTCATGCCCCAGTCGGCCCGGCCCTGCTCGACGGCGGCCGCGACCGCGTTGTGGGACGACGGCTGTACGGCCCAGCCGACCGGCCGCGTGCCATCCAGCAGCCGGTCGATGAGAAGGCGGGTACCGCTGCCGGCATTGCGGTTGATCATGATCAGGCTCGGATCCTCGCGCACGCGCTGCGTCAGTGGCCCCAGATCGAGACTCGCCAGCCGCGGGTCGTCCGCCCGCAGACAGATTCCCTGGCGGCGTCGGTAGCCGGGGATCAGCGTCGTGTCCTCAGGCAGCCAGGCGGCGTTATAGCGGTCGGTCTCCGGGTCCAGCAGGTGGACGCCTGCGATGTCGCACTCGCCCCGGCCGGCGGCGCTCACGCCGCCCAGACTCCCCACGTGCATCGAGCGGACGGCGAAGCCCTCGCGCCGCAGCCTGCCGAGCAGGTAGTCCAGCCCCGTGCAGTGGCTGCCGACAGCCACGAGCTCCGCTGCCGCATGGGCCGAATCCAGGCACTGCACCTGGACCCGGCTGCCGGCGGGCAGGCCGGTGCTGCGAGCCTCGATGGCGATGAAGCCGTCCGCGCGGCTGAAGGCCGTAACGGCGCCGGACCCCTTGGGGCTGGGGTAGGCGACCGGCGGGCCACCGGACTGGGGCAGCAGGCCCACCATGCGGTAGTCGACCCGTCCGTATTCGGACGGTACGTCCATGGGCAGCCTGGCCTCGATCGTTTCGCGCTTCGCAGCGGGCAGGCCTGCCAAGGCTCGGATTACCGGTGCCACGAACTCGTGGAAGGTGAAGATGGCCGAGGTCGGAAAGCCCGGCAGCACGGCCACAGGGCGACTGTCGGTCACGGCCAGACAAAGCGGCTTGCCGGGCCGCAGAGCGACGCCGTGCACCACGATGCCCGGGTTGCGCAGCCGCGCGACGACCCGGTGCACTACGTCTCCGGCGCCCTTGGAGGTACCGCCGGAGAGCAGTACCAGGTCGGCCTCCAGGGCGCGGTCGACAGCGGTCTGCAGCGCCGCTTCGTCATCGGGACAGATGCCCAGGGACCAGGGCTCGCCGCCGTTTTCCCGCACCGCGGCGGCCAGGATGGCGCCGTTGGAATCGTACACGGAGCCGGGCCGCGGCGGTTTTCCGGGCGCCACGATCTCGTCGCCCGTGGACAGTATCGCCACCCGGGGGCGGCGCCATACCGGCACCTCGCCCACGCCCACGGCGGCAAGCAGGCCGATTTCCCGGGAGCTCAGGGGCTGACCGGCATAGAGCACCGTCTCGCCTCGGGCGATGTCGGCGCCCGCATGGGTGACGAACGCCCCCGGGTGCACCGGGCGGAAGACGGCAACGGTGTCGGCCGTGCGTTCGGTGTGTTCCACCATGATGACTGCGTCGGCGCCGCGCGGGATCATGCCGCCGGTGGCGATGGGGGTCGCGGTGCCGGACTCGACGGTGTGCCGCGGAACGACACCCGGGGTCAGCAGCTCCGAGATCGCTGACAGCGTCACCGCGGTATCTTCGCCGGCCGCGGCAATGTCGTCGGCACGTACCGCGAAGCCGTCCACGTTGGCCCGGTCGAAGCCGGGCACGTCCACCGATGCAGCCACGTCCGCCGCCAGCACGCGTCCGAGTGACTGCTCGAGCGGCAGGCGCTCTTCGCCGCGCGGCGAGAGATCGAGATGGCCCGTAAATCGCTCGATGGCCTCTTCCCGGCTCACCGTGGCGAGGAACTGGGTCTGCTCGTTCTCCGGTCCCTGCTGCGTCCGCTTGCTCATCGGCGGTTCGTTCTCCATGGTGGCTGGATTCCGCGGCGCCTCAGGCGGGCTCCACGGGGACCCGGGCGCCGCGCGGGAAGCCCTCGCTGCCGTCCGCGACGCGGACGGCGCCGTCCATTCCCGCGGGGGGCAGTAGCCCGCCGCGCCGCAGGGGATGCGCCTCTCCGTCCACGAAAGTCACCGGCACGTACTCCGTCAGCCCCAGCCCCGAGGTGATCTTGCCGGCCAGCGGTGCTGGGCTGGCGGACAGTCCGCCGACCGTGCCGCACAGTGCCGTCAGAGCCGGTGCGACGGCCAGCCGATAGGCCGCGAACGCCGGCCACGGTCCGCCCGGCAGCCCCACCGCGGGTACCTCGCCGGCCACGCCGCCCAGCAGCGAAGCCCCGGGGTTGATGGCGCAGCCGTGCCACTGGCTCTCGCCGAGGGTCTCGAGCACGTGCCCGGCGTCATCCGCGGCGGACCAGCCACTGCCTCCGTAGAGCAGCAGCAGTTTCGGACACCCGCCCCGGACCTCCCATTCGGCGTCGTCCGTGTCGATCCACACGGGGGCGGCGCCCGAACGCCGGAGCTCGGCTGCCAGCAGGGGCCCGGTGGCATCCGTGCCGCGGTAGGCGCCGCAGCGCAGCAGCGCGACCCGCAGCTCGGCACGTACCGCCACACCGGCCACGCCGCAACCGGCGAGGCGCGCGCAATCCAAGGCCGATATGGTTGCTCCGACCCTGACCAGGCGGGTGCCGGCTCCGAGCTCGCCGCCGGCCGGCGTGGCGCCGGCGCCCGGGTGAACCGGGGCGGAGAGGCGGACCGATCTCCCTTCCGTCCGCACCGCGTCCATTTCCACCACGCTATCGCAGCCCCTGGGGAGCGGGTCCCCCAGGGCTACCGCCTGGGCGCCACCCTCGGCAGCCAGCGGCAAGGTGAGCGGGGCATACAGCGAGGCGCCAACGCTGGACTCGGCCTTGAGGGCGAAACCGTCGCGGGCCGCGGTGGTGCTCTCAGGATAATCGCCGGCCGCCGTGACGGCCTCCGCCGCGATTCGGCCTTCCGCCAGAGACGTGGGCACCCGTTCGGCGCCGGCCGCGGCTGGGAGCCGCTCGCGCAGCCAGGCGTCCACTTCGTTCAGGGGCTTGAGCGTCCGGCCGAATGACACGTTTTCCGCCGTTTCACTCGGGACTTCAGGCATCCACCGCCAGCAGAACGTGGCTGGCCTTGATAAGCGCCGTGGCCTGATCGCCCTCCTGCAGTCCGAGCGAGTCCAGGGAGCCGAGCGTCAGGGTGGACGTGACCTCGATGCCGTCGCCGCACGAGAGGGTGACCACACCCTGCACCGCGCCGCGCTCGATGCGGGAAACCGGGCCGGTGAGCTGGTTCCGGGCGGAAGTCCGGCCTGCCGGACCCGCGCCGACGATGACGCTGCTCGCCTTGACGATGGCCGTGACCGGCGCGCCGGCCTCGAGCCCGAGCCGGCGCACGGAGCCCGTCGTCACGGTTGCCACGATCAGTTGTTGCTCGGATAGGCGGACCGTTACCTCGGAGGTCACCACGCCGTCGGTCACCGACTCGACGAATCCCGACCACTGATTCCGTGCGCTCAGCTTCATGGTTGCTCCTCCGTTCTCTGGTGCTGTTCGGACCCGCTCCGAGCGTGCGGTCCGTTATGTTGCCTGGAAGGTTGGTCTTCATACTAACCCGGGCGCCCGGACTCGGACGAGTGCTACGGAGGCGGGGGATCAGCGCCGCCCTTGAAGGGCGGCGCCGGACGCTCAGCGGGCGTCGGGGAAGAAAAGCTGCTGGCCCTTGAGCCGGTAGGAGGCGATGACCTTCTGGCCCTCGTCGGAAGTGATCCAGTTGTGCCAGACGCGGGCAAGATCGGTCTTCAGCCCCTTGTGCTTCGCCGGGTTCACCAGGATGCTGCCGTACTGGTTGAACAGGATCTTGTCTCCCTCGTGGAGGATCTTGAGGTTCTGGCGGTTGTTGAAGCTGATCCAGGTGCCCCGGTCGGTGAGGGTGTAGGCGTCCATGCCGGCCGCGGTGTTCAGCGTGGCACCCATGCCGGAGCCCAGCTCCCGGTACCAGCTCCCCGAAGGCTTGATGCCCGCGGCTTTCCAGATCTGCAGCTCCTTCTTGTTGGTGCCGCTGTCGTCGCCGCGGGAGGCGAACGGCGCCTTGGCCGAGGCGATCATCTGGAACGCCTTCACCGCCGAGTCCGCCTTGGCGACCCCGGCCGGGTCGCTGTCCGGGCCGACGATGACGAAATCGTTGTACATCACCAGCCTGCGGTCGATGCCGTAGCCGTTGTTGACGAACTTCTTCTCCGCCGGCGGGGCGTGTACCAGCAACACGTCGGCATCGCCCCGGCGGCCGAGCTCCAGTGCCTGGCCGGTTCCCACCGCCACGACGTGCACCTCGACGCCGGTCTTCTCGGTGAACTTCGGCAGCAGATAGTCGAACAGGCCGGAGTTCTGGGTCGAGGTCGTCGAGGCCAGCGTGATGAACTTCCCGCCGGCGGCGACCGCCGCCGAGCTCATCGCCAGCATCAGGATCCCGATCAGCGTTGTAAAGCGTCCAATTCTTGTGATTCGCATTGCTCCTCCAGTCTTTCGACGAGCCTGGGAAAGGGGCCCGTGACCAGGTCGCCACGCAGAAACGCGGCGGCCTCCGGTGTGCGCGGTCGCGCGAAGAACGCCTCGGCGGGGGTGTGCTCCAGCAGCACGCCCCCGCACATGAACAGTACGTCGTCGGCCAGGCGCCGGGCCTGGGCCAGGTCGTGGGTGGCCATGAGCACGGTGACGCCGGCATCCCGGAAGCGGTCCACTGCCTGTTCCACGGCCTGGGTCGAGGTGGGGTCCAGGGCGGAGGTGGGCTCGTCCAGGAAAACCACATCCGGCGCCAGGGCCCAGGCGCGGGCCAGGGCCAGGCGCTGCTGTTCGCCGCCGGAGAGGACGCGGGCGGGGCGCCTGGCCAGGTGCTGCAGAGAGAACAGCGCCAGGGCCTCCTGGGCCAGCTGTCCCCGGCGGCGCCTGGGTACGCCATGGACGCTCAATGCGTGCAGCACGTTGGCCAGCGCCGAGCGGCGCAGCAGCACGGGGCGCTGGAATACCATGGCCAGCCGGCGCCGCTGTTCCACCGTTCGAAGGCTGCTGGCGCCATACATCACGCGGCCGGCAGTCGGTGCCAGCAGCCCGTGGCAGACACGCATCAGCAGACTCTTTCCGGCGCCGTTGGGGCCCAGCAGCAGAGTGCGCCCGTCACCCTCCAAGCGCAGCGAGACCCGGTCGAGCAGGGTCTGACCGTGGCGGACGACCGAGACGTCCTCCAACCGCAGCGGCAGCACGGGTGAGCGTTCCCGAGCGCTCATGCGTAGTACCTCCGTGCAACCGAGCCGACGCCATAGGCGATACCGTTCACCAGCATGATCAGACCGATGAGTATCACGCCCAGGGCCAATGCCAGGCCCAGATCGCCCTTGCTGGTCTCCAGGGCGATGGCCGTGGTCATGACCCGGGTGTAACCGCTGATGTTGCCGCCCACGATCAGGACGGCGCCAACCTCGGCAGCGGCCCGGCCGAAGCCTGCCAGCACCGTGGTGATCAGGCTGAAGCGCGCGTCCCAGAGGAGGGTAGGGATGGCCCGCAGGCGGCTGGAACCCAGCGACTCCAGCTGCTCACGGTACTCCTCCCAGAGGTCGGCGATGACCTGGCGGGTCAGGGCGGCGACGATGGGCAGCACGATCAGGGCCTGGGCCACGATCATGGCCGTGGGCGTGAACAGCAGGCCCAGCGAGCCCAGGGGGCCGGCCCGGGACAGCGTCAGATAGATGATCAGGCCCGCGACCACCGGCGGCAGTCCCATCAGCGCGTTCAGCACGACCACCGCGCCAGACCGGCCGGGGAAACGGTACAGGGCCAGCGCCGCGCCCATGGGCAAGCCGATCAGGGTGGCGATGAACACCGCGGTCAGGCTTATGCGCAGCGACAGCAGCACGATTCCGAGCAGCTTGGGATCGGCCCCCAGAATCAGCGACGCGGCCGCGGGAAAGACGTCGTGCATCACTCCCCCGCCGATGGATCGGAAAGACCGGTAACTGACGTTCATCATGGTTTGTTCATTGCATTCGTGCAGAGAGTTCTGTAAACGATGCAGTAAGAAACCTAAATATGCAGGATGTGCCATGGAATTCCTCACTACCAGCGAGGTGGCCGCCTATCTCCGCATCAAAGAGCGCAAGATCTACGAGCTGGTCCGCGAGGGGCAGATTCCCTGCAGCCGGGTGACCGGCAAGCTGCTGTTCCCGCGCCAGGCGGTGGACCTTTGGGTCATGAGTCATCTCAGCGGCGACAAGGCACCCTCCCGGCCGGCGCCGCCGGTGTATGCCGGTAGCCAGGATCCCCTCATCGACTGGGCGCTGCGGGAGGCGCGCACGGAGCTGGCGACCCTTTGCGACGGCAGCGGCGACGGCGTTCAGCGGCTGCTGGACGGGGCGGCGCAGGTCGTGGGCCTGCACGTCATCCACCCCGAGACCGGTCACTTCAATGATCCCCTGCGGCTGGGGCTGGGCGGGATGCCCGATCTGGTGATGATTCACTGGGCCCGGCGGCGCCAGGGTCTGGCCGTGGCTGCCGGTAATCCGCTGTCCGTCCACGGGTTGCGGGACTTGGCGAAGCGGGACTGCCGGGTCGTCATGCGGCAACCGGCGGCCGGAGCCGACACGCTCTTCCGGCACCTCCTGGCGGCGGGCGGTATCGATCTCGACAGCCTGAACCGGACACCGGGGACGGCGCTGACGGAGGATGATCTTGCCGGCGACATTCAGGCAGGCCGGGCGGACTGCGGGTTCGCGGTCGAGGCGGCCGCGCGGAGGCACGGACTGGACTTCATCCCGCTGGCACAGGAGCGTTTCGACCTGGCCATGCGCCGCCGGACCTACTTCGAGCCCCCCGTGCAGCGCCTGCTCGCGTTCACTCGGATGCAGCGGTTCCTGGATCGGGCCGAGGCCATGGGGGGGTACGACCTCGGCGCCTGCGGTGCGGTAGGCTACAATGCTTGATGCGCCGACCGCGGCGTGCAGCCGGCCGGCCCGGGCGGGGCGCGGCGGCCCCCCGGGTCGGCACTGAGGCGGGTCCTTTTCAGATATTGCCCAGACGGGCGCCCTTGGAGGGGCTGATCAGGAAGGTGGCCACGTCCGAGCCCAGCGTCTCCACGTCCCGGCCGAGGATGTCGCAGGTGCCCTTGAACGAGGCAAACGCCCCGCCGCCGGAAATGCGGCGTGCCGTCAGCGTGCCCAGCACCTTGTCCCCATCGGTGAGTTTGCCGCCGATGGTCACGGACTTCGCGCCCGAGTAAGCACCGCCGCCGGGACCGAACGCTTGCGTGATCTCGATGCTCAGCACCTGGCCCTGGATCTGATTGGCGGGACCGTCGCTGGTCTTCACCAGAATGTTCTGCTTTGCGCTGGACTGCCTGATGAAACGCTCGAGCTTTTCGGGCAGCTTGCATTCAGCCTTGATCGCTGGCCGCACCCCGGAATCCTTGGCGAAATGGATCGGGGTGACGAGTGTGACGGTCTTGGACGGACTGCTCAGATCCACATGGCTGGCGGCGGTATCGTGCTTTGGACAGCCCATGAGCAGCAGTGTGGTGCCCAGTGCGACCACCCCCAGCATGAGTCGTTTCTTCATCCGGCTTCTCCTGTTGGAATTTGTTTTGGACTACCGTATTGAGCCGCATGTCGGCAACGGCCACAACCCCCTGAATGGGGCATCCGGTCCGCCTGCGGCCACGGACCGGCCCTATGAGTAGGTAAACATCCATCGGCCCGCTTATGATGAGACATCGATCTCAGTGCAGAGCCGCACCGCCGGCTGCAAGCCGGGTCCGCGCACACCGGAAACCACCGAGGAGGCGACATGACGGACAATGCAAACGCCGCCCTGATTCAGCGTGATCTGGGACACCTGATTCATCCGCTGCAGAACCGTGCGGCCCACTCCGGAGGGCTGGTGTGGACACGCGGCGAAGGCGTCTGGCTCTATGACGCCAACGGCGATCGCTATATCGATGGCCTGGCGGGTCTGTGGAACGTCACTGCGGGACACGGCCGGCGGGAGCTGGTGGACGCGGCGGCGAAGCAGATGGGCGAGCTGGCCTACGTCTCCGGTTATGCGGGCAGCACGAACCTGCGCGCTATCGAGCTGGGCGAGCGGCTGGCCGCGGTCACCTATCCCGGCATCAACCGGTTCTTCTTCACTTCCGGGGGCGGCGAGGCCAGCGAGAGCAGCTTCAAGACGGCCCGCTATTACTGGAAGCGCATGGGCCGGCCGGAGAAGACCAAGGTCATTTCCCGCCAGTGGGCCTATCACGGGGTCACCATGGCGGCCATGTCCGCCACCGGCATGGCGCCGTTCTGGCGCTGCTTCGAGCCGCGGGTGCCGGGCTTCGTCCATATCCCGTCGCCGTATCCGTACCGCTACGAGGCGCCCGCCGGGAGAAGCCAGGGCGCGGCCGCGGCCGATGAGCTCGAGCGGGCCATTGTGCGTGAGGGGCCGGACACGGTGGCCATGTTCATCGCCGAGCCGGTCCAGGGCGCCGGCGGCGTAATCGTGCCCCAGGACGACTACTTCCCACGCATCCGGGAGATCTGCGACAAGTACGACGTGCTGCTGGTCTCCGATGAAGTGATCACCGGATTCGGGCGCACCGGCCGCATGTTCGGCCTGGAGCACTGGGGGGTGCAGCCGGACATCATGCAGTTCGCCAAGGCCATTACTTCCGGCTACTTCCCCTTCGGCGGCATCGGCGTCAGCGAGCGGATCGCCGAAGTGCTGGACGAGGACGACGGCGCCTGGATGCACGCCTACACCTACAGCGGGCATCCCGTTGGCTGCGCGGTGGCGCTGGCCATGCTCCAGATCATCGATGCCGAGGACTTCCCCGGTCAGGCCAGAGCCAAGGGCGAGCGCTTGCTGGGTGGGCTGCGAGAGGCTCTTGCTGGTCACCCGCATGTGGGCGACGTGCGCGGCCTGGGACTGATGTGCGCTGTGGAGCTGGTGGAGGACAGGGCGACGAAGACCGCGTTCGCGCCCGAGGCCAAAGCCGGACCACGGGTGCTGGCGGAGGCGCGGAAGCGGGGCCTGTTCACGCGGGTCCGGGGCGATGTGCTTTGCCTGGCGCCGCCCATCGTGACGCCCGAGGCCGAGCTGGACCGAATTGTGGAGATCTGCCGCGATTCGGTGACGGCGGCGATGGGGTGATCGCCGCCTCTTGGCGGTACTGGAACGGTTGGGCGGGCAGAATCAGGCGAGCTGCAGCTGCTCGCGGACAAGCCGGAACAGCTCCCGGTACGCCTTGGGCGGCCTGCCCCGCGCCTGCTCCCGGCGGGCGTTGCGGATCAGCTGACGCAGGCGCTGCGTCTCTACCTGGGGATGCTCGGCGACGAACGCCCGCACGGCCTCGTCGCCTTCCGCGAGCAGGCGCTCTCGCCAGCGTTCGGCCGCGTGCAGCTCCGCCTTGGCCAGGGTGCTGCCGTGGTCGAGACGTTCCAGAGCCGTCCGGATGGGGTCGGTTTCCGCCTCCCGCAGCAGCTTGCCGATACGCTGTATCTGCCGCCGCCGGGCTTCATGGGACCGGATCCGGCGCCATTCGTCGACCGCCTCGCGCAACGCCTCCGTGAGCGGCAGCTCCGCGGTCTGCTCCGGGCCCAGGGCCACGATTCGCCGGCCGAGCTCGCGCATGGCCTCTGCCTCGCGCTTGAGCTGGCTCTTGTTGGGTCTCTCGCTGAGCGGGTCGGTTTCCTCGTACACCATGAATCCGGCGGTCGCAGACGCAGACGGGAATATCGCACTTCAGCCCGCCGCCGCCAAGCGACCCGCGCATCAATCTTGATCTGAGACGCAGTCGGTGCCGCGGGAGTCGGGTAGCATGCCGGCTGAGCTGACGATAATCACAATGGTTCCATGCATACACCGGACGGCTTTGCCGAGCTCCTGCTCATCCTGCTGATCGCGGTCGGTGCGGCCACCCTGTTCCTGCGGTTGAAGCTGCCGGCGGTGCTCAGCTATCTGGCGGTGGGAGTCGCCGCCGGTCCCACCGCGTTCGGCGTGGTCCACGACATGGAGACGATTCGTGCCCTGGCCGAGCTGGGCGTGGTCCTGCTGCTGTTCACCATCGGCCTGGAGTTCTCGCTGCCCGACCTGGCCCGCATGCGCGGCGCGCTGCTGGGGCTGGGCGGCGGGGAGGTGTTCGTGGCCGGCGCCTGTGCGTTTGCCGCCGCGATGTTTCTGGACGTTGTGGTCCCCGGGACGCCCGCCATCGGGGTGCCCGGGGCACTGGTGCTGGCCGGAGTGGTCGCCATGTCCTCGACGGCGCTGGTTACCAAGCAGCTGAAGGATCAGATGGAGCTCGGCGCACCCCATGGCCGCGCGGCGCTGGGCATCCTGCTGTTCCAGGACCTGGCGGTGGTGCCCTTCCTGGTGGTGATTTCCGGACTGTCTACGTCCGGCGGCGAAGGGATCGGCGCCGCGCTGGTCATGGCGCTGGTGAAAGGCGTGGTCGCCGTGACGGTCATCCTGGCGCTGGGCCGCTTCGTGCTCCATCGCGCTCTTTCCCAGGTCGCCTCCCTGTACTCCGGGGAGCTGTTGACCCTCGCCGCGCTCACCGTGGCCCTCGGTGCCGCCTGGTGGACGGCTTTCCTGGGGCTTTCCCCAGCGCTGGGGGCGTTCGTCGCGGGCATGATGCTGGGGGAGAGCGCCTTCCGTCACACCATGGAGGCCGAGATCCGCCCCTTTCGGGACGTCCTGCTGGCACTGTTCTTCGTCAGCATCGGGATGCTGCTGGATCTCGGGGTGCTGCCCAGCGGCTGGCCCTGGATACTGCTGCTGTTCGGCGCCCTGGTAGCGTTCAAGCTGGCGCTGGTGCTGGTGCTCTCCCTGATCGCGCGGATGCCGCTGGAGACCGCGCTGCGCACAGCCCTGGCGCTGGCCCACGGCGGCGAGTTCGGTTTTGCCCTGCTGAGCCTGGCCCTCACCCGATCCCTGCTGCCGCCGGCCTACAGTCAAGTGGTGCTGGCGGCGCTGCTGCTGTCCATGGCGTTCGCGCCCTTCGCTCTGCGTTTCAACGGCGCGCTGGCCGGATGGCTGCTGGCCCGCGGCGGCGCCGAGCCGGGCCGTCCGGAGGCCGCAGCGTCCATCGCGGCCCGACCGGGCAGCGTGCTCCTGGTGGGATTCGGCCGCGTCGGCCAGCATATCGCCCGGCTGCTGGACGAGGCAGGCTACCAGTGGACGGCCCTGGACGCCGATCCGGTGCGCGTCGACAACGCCCGCGCCAGCGGCGCCCCCGTCAGTCACGGCGACGGAACGCGGCTGGAGGTGCTGCAGGCAGCCGGGGTGGATGAGGCGCGGGCGGTTGCGTTTACCCTCGACAACCCGGGTGCGGTCGTAGAGACGGTCCGCGGCCTTCGTGAGCGCCTGCCGGAGCTTCCCGTCCTCGTCCGCGCCAGGGACGATACCTACCTCAAGATCCTGCAGGAGGCGGGTGCCACCGAGGTGGTGCCGGAGACACTGGAAGCCGGGTTGATGGTAGGTGCCCACGTGCTGTTGCTGCTGGGCGAGCGCGTGCGGGCGGTGGAGGACCGGGTTCGAACCGTGCGCCACGGCCGCTACGCCCTGCTGAAAGCACTGTTCCCCGGCTCGGCGGACGCGGATCCCGAGGCCATTTCCCTGCGTGCGGTGCAGCTGCCGGGGGACGCCGGGGCCGTCGGCCGCACGCTGGGCGAGCTGGGGCTGGACACCCTGGGGGTTGCGGTTTCGGCCGTCACGCGGAACGGCGAGCGCCGGGACGACCCGCCGGCGGATACGGTGCTGGAGTCGGACGACGTGGTCCTGATCTCCGGCACGGGGCCGGCCCTGGACCGGGCCGAAGCGGCGCTGGTGCGTTCATGAGCGGCGCGCAAGAGCCCGCCGCGGCGGGGACGTGCCTCCCACACCCGTCGATGGACCGCCTGTGGCGCAATGCCAGCAACGGGTCTGTCGACTCCCGCTCCGGCCCACGGCTTCGAGCTGCCGCGGCAGTCAGCGATTCCCCCGTGGGAGCGCCGACCCCGGCGCGATTCCTTGTGCCATCTCAAAGCGGCCGCCGATAGCCTCCCTTGACGCCCCGCTTCGACAGCACCAGCTGCCAGAGCTGGTTGTCCCGCGCCCGGAACGTGCCGGCGCAGGACAGCAGGTAATAGCGCCACATGCGGTGGAAGCGCTCGCCGTAACGATCCCGGAACCGCGGCCAGGCGGCCTCGAAGTTCTCGTGCCAGGCCATCAGCGTGGGATCGTAGTCGGCGCCGAAGTTGTGCAGGTCCTCGATGAGGAAAAGATCCTCCACCGCCGTGGAGACCTGGCCCATGGATGGCAGGTCGCCGTTGGGGAAGATGTAGCGGTCGATCCAGGCGTCGGGGGTGGTGTGGGTGCGCTTCTTGCCGATGCTGTGGAGCAGGAACAGGCCTTCGTCGTCCAGGCAGCGGGCGGCCACCTCCATGTACTCCCGGTGGTTCTTGCGTCCGACGTGCTCGAACATGCCGATGCTGACCAGCCGGTCGAAGCGCTCAAAGAGCTCCCGATAGTCCTGACCCCGGACCTCCACCGGCAGGCCCGCACAGCGATCCCGGGCCAGCGCCGCCTGCTCCCGGGAGATGGTGAGCCCGACGCATTCCACCCCGTAATGGCGGGCGGCGTACTCCATGAAGCCGCCCCAGCCGCAGCCGATGTCCAGCACGCGCATGCCGGGCTCCAGGCCCAGCTTGCGGCAGATGATATCGAGCTTGGCGGTCTGAGCCTCTTCCAGGTTGCGGGCGTTTTCCCAGAAGCCGCAGCTATAGGTCATGCGCGAGTCCAGCATGGCCTCGTAGAAGTCGTTGCCCAGGTCGTAGTGGGCCTCGCCCACCTGCCAGGCGCGGCGGCTCGTCTGCAGGTTCAGGACCTTGGCGCGCAGGCTGTGCAGCATCAGCCGCAGCGGCTGGACCTCCTCGTCGATGCCGCTGGCGAGCAGCCGGTAGAAGAGCTCATCCAGGCGCTCGCAGTCCCACCAGCCGTCCATGTAGGCCTCGCCGAAGCCCAGATTGCCGGCCGCCAGGGCCCGGTCGATGGTAGCCGGGTTGTGCAGCTGGATATCCCATGGCCGATCGCCGTCGAGCCGCACGTCGGCCTTCTCCAGCAGCGCCTCCACGCTGGCGCGGTTGCCGGATGCCCGGTTCGAGCTGCGCTGTGTTGCGAGTGAACTGTCTCTCACGCCAAACCCCCCGAGTGTCCGGCGGACGGAAGACGTGGCGTCCGCGTTTCGACAGGGCGCGGTGACGTCCCCCACGGAGCGCCGCCGGCTTTCCCTAAAAATAGTCCCGGGTGGATGTGATGTGAATTGAAGGCGGTCAATGGTGACGATAGCCGGTCACTATGCCGGCCGGCGATTACGACGTCGCCATAGCGCTGGCCCGCTCACGCAGGCGGACGGTAGCGACACCGAGCAGCACGGCCGCCACGGGCACCGTGGCACCCAGGTTCATCCAGTGCCAGCCCACGCCGTCGTAGAGCATGCCTGACCCCAGCGCGGTCAGCGTGACCGTGCCGAAGACGACAACGTCGTTGAACGCTTGGCACTTGGCCCGCTCTTCGGGCTCGTGCACTTGGGTCAGCAGGGTGGTGCCGCCGACGAACAGAAAGTTCCAGCCGCCGCCCAGACAGACCAGCGCGGTCCAGTAATGCCAGGCGCTGCCGCCGGAGAGGTTGATCGCCGCCGCGCTCAGCTCCAGCAGCGCTCCGGCTGCCAGGACGGGCAGCACACCCAGGCGGCGGATGAGGTTTCCGGTGAAGAAGCTGGGCACGAACATCGCCAGCACGTGCCACTGGATGACGAAGGCGGTGTCGGAGAAACCGTAGCCGCCGGCCTGCATGGCGAGCGGCGTGGCCACCATGACCAGGTTCATGGTGCCGTAACCCACCGCAGCCGCGGCAACGGCCAGCACGAAGCGCGGCTGGGCCAGTATCTCGGCCAGAGGCCGACCGCTGCTGCGTCGCACCGCTTCGCCGGGGCGGGGAATGGTGAGCAGCGCAGCGGTGGTCAGGGAAATCACGTACAGCGTGCCGAGCACGGCATAGCTGCCGGCGAACGCGACCGGCAGCAGGTCCCGTGTCCAGCTTGCGATATTGGGGCCGAGGAAGCCGGCGGCGATGCCGCCCGCCAGGACCCAGGAGATGGCCCGGCTTTGCAGGTCGGATTCTACCGCCTCGGCGGCGGCGAAGCGGTAGAACTGCCCGAAACCGTTGAAGGAGCCGAGCAGGGCGGAGGCGCCGCAGAAGCCCAGGTAGTGACCGTTTAGCACGGACCAGGTGGCGGTAGCGGCCCCACTCATGCCGATGAGCGCCGCCAGCATGAAGCCGCGGCCGCGCCCGATGCGCTGCATAAGCAGCGACGCCGGGGTGGCGGTCAGGGTCATGGCCAGGTACTGCAGGCCCAGCGGGATCGTGGCGAGCAGAGCGCGCTCGCTCAGGTCCCGGCCCACCAGGGCCGACGTTGAGACAAGCAGCGAGCTGCCGGTCATCAGGATCGCCTGGCTGACCACGAGCAGCATTATGTTCCGCACGGGCGTGGACTCCCTGGATGGCTTGCGGTGTTGACGCCGGTCAACACGCCGAAGTGATTGACTGTCGCATCATACCCGGGCCGGTATCGGTATCAAGGATGTTGTCTTTCCTAGGGAGGCTTCGCAATGAGCAGATTGAAGGCAAATGTCTGGAGTCGCCGGCTGGCGGTTCTGGTGACGGCGAGCGTGCTGGGCATTGGGGGGGCCGGCATTGCCATGGCCCGCCAGGGCGGCGGCATGGGCAACGGCGGTGGCATGAACTCGGGGAGCGGCATGGGCTCTGGTGCCCAGGACCGGACCCGGGATCGCACCCAGGACCGGGATCAGATCCAGGACCGCCTGCGCGACATGGACCAGCTGCGCGACCGTATCCACCAGGCGCCGGGCGGTTCCCAGCGCCAGCAGCTGATGAATCAGTATCGCCAGCAGATCGACGCCGGCATGCAGACGATGCAGCGCCGTCAGGCACAGGGTCCCGGTCCCAATGCGGATCCGGATGCGCGTTACCGCTACATGCAGCAGAATCAGGAGCAGATGGAGCGCATGATGCAGCACATGTGGGAGTACCAGCAGATGCAGCGGGGCGCGCAGTAAGCGGAGTCAAACCCGCGCCCCGGGAACGTTGCCCGGGGCGCGGAGAGCCACGCCGGCGGCTCAGTAACCGTTCAGAGAGGCGTACCGGTTGGCGTGATAGCGGTAGTCGCCGAACAGCAGCTGCGCCGGCCGGGCCCGCTTGAGGAACAGGCCGATGTCGAACTCGTCGGTCATGCCCATGCCGCCGTGCATCTGCACGCCCTCGTTGGTGGCCAGCTCCGCCACCTCGCAGGCCTTGGCCTTGGCCAGGCTGACCATGGCCGGCGCCGACTCGTCATCCTCGTCCAGCGCCAGCAGCGCCTTGAGTACCACGGACTTGACCAGCTCGATCTCGCTGAACAGGTGGGCGGCGCGATGCTGTAGACCCTGGAAGGAGCCGATGGTGACGCCGAACTGCTTGCGCTCCTGGAGGTATTTCACCGTACGCTCGAACGCCTCCTGGGCGATGCCCAGCAATTCCGACGCCAGATGCGCGTTGGCCACGTCCAGGACCTTCTCCAGGGTCGGGAGGGCGTGGTCCGCGGTGCCCAGTACTGCATCCGCACCGACTGCCACGTCCTTCAGCCGCACGTTCGCCGCGTTATGGCTGTCCACCATGATGGTGCGCTCGACCTCGACGCCGGGCGCGTCGCGGTTCACGAGGAACAGGCTGATGCCGTGGCGGTCCGCCGGCTCACCGTCAGTGCGCGCGGAGACGATCAGCTTGTCCGCCACGTGAGCGTCTACCACATAGCGCTTGCTGCCGTTGAGCACGAATCCCTCGCCGCTCTTGTCGGCGCGGGTCTCCACTCGAGACGGCGCGTGACGGGGCGCTTCGTCCACGGCGAGCGCGGTGATGAGGCTGCCTTCGCCGATCGCCGGCAGCAGGGACTGGCGCTGGGACTCGTTGCCCGCCAGGCGGATGACGGTGGCCCCCAGCACGCCGGTGGAGAACAGCGGCGACGCCGTCAGGTTGCGGCCCACTTCCTCGAAGATCTGGCCCATGCCCACGTTGCCGAACTCGGACCCGCCGTAGCTGCCGGGCACGAGGGTGCCGGCGAAGCCCATCTCCACCATGTCGGCCCACAGCTCGCGGGAGAAGCCGGTCTCGTCGCGCTCGTCGCGCAGCCGGCGCAGCTGGCTCACCGGGGCGCGCTCTTGAAGGAAGCGCTTGGCGGCGTCCTTCAGCATCTGCTGTTCTTCGTTCAGTACCAAACCTGTCATTGCGCTTTGCCTCAATCCGGTTAGCCGAGCCCGAGGATGTTCCGGGAGATGACGTTGAGCTGGACCTCCGAGGTGCCGCCCTCGATGGAGTTGCCCTTGGAGCGCAGCCACTGCCGGGGCAGGGCGCCCTCGTCCCAGGCCTGGCCCTCGAACACCAGGGCGTCGCTGCCGTATAGCGCCACCATCAGCTCCTGGCGACGCTTGTTCAGCTCGGTGCCGTAATACTTGAGCATCGCCGAAGCATTGCCTACGCCCTGGCCGGCCTTGGCCTCGTCGGTCACGCGCTCGGCCGTCAGCTCGAAGGCCTTCGCGTCGAGGTCCCACCGGGCCACCTCGGTGCGCAGGAAGTCGTCGGCCAGGCGGCCGTTCTGCAGGCCGATGCCGTCGACGGCGTGCTGGGCCAGGGTCTTCTGGCCGGCCGCCGTGCGGCCCATGCCACCGATCATCTCGCGCTCGTGGGTGAGCAGGTACTTGGCGATGGTCCAGCCCTGGTTGACCTCGCCCACCACCTGGTCCTTCTCAACGCGCACGTTCTCCAGGAAGGTCTCGCAGAACGGCGAGCTGCCGGAAATCAGCTTGATGGGCCGGGTGGTTACGCCGGGCGTGGTCATGTCGAACAGCACGAGACTGATGCCGAGCTGCTTCTTCACGCTAGGGTCCGTACGGACCAGGCAGAACATCCAGTCCGCCTTGTCGGCGTAAGACGTCCAGATCTTCTGGCCGTTGACGATGAAGTGGTCGCCCCTGTCCTCGGCGCGGGTTTGCAGGCCGGCCAGGTCCGAGCCGGCGTTGGGCTCGCTATAGCCCTGGCACCAGCGGATCTCGCCACGGACGATGGGCGGCAGGTGCTGCTGCTTGAGCTTCTCGGAGCCGAACTTGAGGATGGCCGGGCCGATCATCCAGATGCCGAAGCTGTCCAGCGGCGAGCGGGCCTTGATGCGGGCCATCTCCTCGCGAAGCACCTTCACCTCTTCCTTGCTCAGTCCGCCGCCGCCGTACTCCCTCGGCCAGTCCGGCGCGGTCCAGCCGCGTCCGGCCATACGTTCCAGCCACAACCGCTGGTCCTCGCTCTTGAAGACCCAGTTGCGACCGCCCCAGCAGCGGTCGTCGTCCCGGGTGGCCGGAGAACGCATGCTCTGCGGGCAGTTCTCCTCCAGCCAGGCACGGGTTTCCCGCCGAAATTGCTCCAGATCAGTCACAGCTCATTCCCCTCGATGCCATTCGCAGTGCTGATGAACGATAGGCGAGAGCGGCCCGCAGCACAATAGAACCGCCCGTCGGGCGGCTTGTCCGCGCCACTTGCCTAAAAGAATGAAAGCTGTTTCACTTTATTTATGGCCTACCGCCGTACGGAGAAAATGCAGCGCCGGCTGGCGGCAACCCGGGAGCGTATCGTGGCCGCCACTGCCCGCCTGATCGCGCAGCACGGCTACGCGGCCGCGGGCATGCCGGCCATCGCGGGGGAGGCGGGCATTTCCACGGGGCTCATCTACCGGCACTTTCCGTCCAAGGCGGAGCTGTTCGACGAAGTGTTCCGCCGGGTGTCCCAGCGGGAGATCGATGCCTGTGCGGCAGCGGCGGCCACCGCGGGTACCGCCAGGGAGCGGCTGGCCCGGGTAGTGGAGACATTCTCACGCCGTGCCCTGAAAGGGCGGCGGCTGGCCTGGGCGCTGCTGGCGGAGCCGGTGGGCCCGCTGATCGAGGCCGACCGCATGCGTTTCCGCGAGCCGTACCGGGCCATGATGGCCGGCATCATCCGGGACGGCACGGCCGCGGGTGAGATCGAGCCTCAGGACGCGGACGTGGTGGCGGCGGGCCTGGTGGGCGCCATCTCGGAGTCCCTGGTGGGGCCGCTGGGCGAGGCCCATGCGCCAGCCCGGGAGGACCCGCTGGTGGAGTCGGTGGTGAAGCTGTGCGTGCGGGCCCTGGGTCCGCCGCCGCAGATGGAACAGAGGCGTCCGGGGTCCGGTGCTCCGGGCCGCGAAGACGGAGGAGACGAGCCATGAGCGCACAGATCGACGAGCTGCCCCGCCACGGGGATCCCCTGGCCAAGACCCATGAGGTCCTCAATCAGCCGCCGGCCCTGGAGGACTACAATCTGTATACCCAGGATCGGGCGCTGCAGGACTGGGTACGGGCCCAGGGAGCGGGCTGGGCAGAGGACAGCCTGACGGCATTCGGCGCCCTGGCGGGCCGGGCCGAGACCATCGAGCTGGGTTTCCAGGCCAACGAGAACCCGCCGGTACTGGACACCCACGACCGCTACGGCCACCGGGTGGACCGGGTGCGCTTTCACCCGGCCTACCACGAGCTCATGCGCATTGCCCTGGAGCACGGCCTCCACAGCTCGCCCTGGACCGAGCCGGGGCCTGGCGCCCATGTGTCGCGGGCCGCGCATTTCTACATGCAGATGCAGGTGGAGCCAGGGCACGGCTGTCCGGTCTCCATGACGTTCGCCGCCGTGCCGGCGCTGCGCCACCAGCCCGAGATCGCCGCCCGCTGGCTGCCGAAGGTCACGGCCCGGGCCTATGACCCGCGCAACGTGCCCGACGGCGAGAAGTCGGCGCTGACCATCGGCATGGCCATGACCGAGAAACAGGGCGGCTCCGATGTGCGCGCCAACACCACGCGCGCCTATCCCCTGGGTGCGGCCGGGCCCGGTCAGGCCTACGAGCTGATCGGTCACAAGTACTTCGTTTCCGCGCCCATGTGCGACGCCTTCCTGGTGCTGGCCAAGACGGATAAGGGCCTGTCCTGTTTCCTGCTGCCGCGCTGGCGGCCGGACGGAGAGAAGAATCCGCTGCAGATCCAGCGGCTGAAGCGAAAGATGGGCAATGCCGCCAACGCCTCCAGCGAGACCGAGCTGCGCGGCGCCCTGGCCTGGATGATCGGCGAAGAAGGCCGCGGCGTGCGGACCATCATCGACATGGTGGCCGCCACCCGCTTCGACTGCATGATGGGCTCTGCCGCCGGCATGCGTCAGGCCGTGGCCCAAGTCACCCACCACGCCCGCTACCGCAGCGTCTTCGGTGAGCGGCTGGACCGGCAGCCGCTGATGCAGAACGTGCTGGCCGACCTGGCCCTGGAGAGCGAGGCGGCGCTGGCCTTTACCCTGCGCATGGGCCACGCCCTGGACCACTTGGACGACGATCACGAGCGCCTGCTGGCGCGCATCGCGACGCCGGTCGGCAAATACTGGGTCTGCAAGCGGACCGCGCCCCATGCGGCTGAGGCCATGGAGTGCATCGGCGGAAGCGGGGTCATGGAGGACTGCATCATGCCGCGCCTGTTCCGGGAATCGCCGGTGAATGCCATCTGGGAAGGCAGCGGCAACGTGCAGTGCCTGGACGTGCTGCGGGCTGTGGAGAAAGAACCGGCCGTGATGGACGCCTTCCTGGCCGAGCTCCACCGGGCGCGGGGTGCCGACGACCGCTTCGACCGGTTCACCGACGCGCTGAAGGACGACCTGGCCGATACGGGCGACCTGGTCTACCGGGCCCGGGACCTGGTGGACCGTATGGCGCTCGCCATGCAGGGGTCGCTGCTGCTCCGCGGCGGCAATGCGGCCGTGGCCGGCGCGTTCTGCGCCGGCCGGCTCGCGCCCAGTGCGTCGCGCCAGTTCGGCAGTTTGCCCCGGGGCGTGGACGTCTCCGCCATCGTCGAACGCGCGACGCCGGTCAGCTGACCGGCGTCGGGGTGCTTGGCAGTCACGGGGCGATTCGGTACTGTCCCGGCAACGGGTTCGCCGCCCGCCGGGGCGCGGCCCTTTGATCCGGCAGCCGGAGGGTGGACCCGGGGCTGCGGCGAGGGCACTATCGCCCGGCGTGGCCCAGGGACGGGCGAGATGAGCATTGAACGATTCATGGCCGCCGTGGTGGGTGCGATCGGGGTCGTGCTGCTGCTGATCTACGGCAAGCCGATCCTCCTGCCGTTCGTCATCGCCCTGCTGGTTGCGTACCTGATCACGGATTTCGCGGATCGCATCGCGGGGCTCCTGCCGGCCTGGTCCCCACGTTGGGTGGCCTGGCTCCTGGCAACGCTGATCCTGTCATTGGGCGTGGTAATCATCGTCCAAGTGCTCGCCCACAATCTGAATCAGGTCATTGCTGCCGCACCCGGCTACGAGGAGAACCTCACGGCCATCGTGCGCCGGGGCGCCGCGGTACTCGGCATCGAGCGGCTACCGAGCGTCGACTGGCTGTTGTCGCGGACCCTGGAGCAGCTCAATCTCCAGGCACTGTTCGGCACGGTGGTGGGCTCGGTCACCAGCGTGTTCGGTAACGGGATCCTGATAGCACTGTATGTCGCGTTTCTGCTGCTAGAGCGGACCTCGTTCCGGCGCAAGTGGCTGCTGATCCATTCCAGCGAGGCCGAGCGCCGCCGTCACGACGCCACCATGGAGGAGATCGGTCTGCAGGTGCGGCGCTATGTGTTCCTGAAGACGCTGGTCTCAGTGATGGTGGCCCTGGGCAGCTGGGGCATCATGGCCGCCATCGGCATCGATTTCGCCAGTCTCTGGGCCCTGCTGATCTTCGCCCTGAACTTCATCCCCTACATCGGCTCGCTGATCGCGGTGGCCTTCCCGGTGCTCCTTAGCCTGGTCCAGTTCGGCGACCCCACCACGTTCCTGGTCACCGCGTTCGCGCTCACCGCCATCCAGGTGCTGGTGGGCAACATCATCGAGCCCCGGCTGCTGGGCCGGTCCCTGAACCTGAGCCCGGTGGTCATCCTCCTGTCCCTGGCCTTGTGGGGCGGCATCTGGGGCCCCGTGGGGGCGCTGTTCAGTGTGCCCATCATGGTCATTCTCACCATCGTCATGGCCCGGTTTCCGGGCACCCGGCCGGTGGCCATCCTGCTGTCGCGGGACGGCGAGATCTGAGCGACGCCCAGTCTAAGGCTGGCAGACGTTCAGTCCTCCCACTGGTCGATGACCTCGCGGGCCGCGCGGAATGCCTCCAGGGCCGCCGGCGCGCCGCAGTAGACGGCGCTGTGCAGGATGACGCCGCGGATCTCCTCCTTGCTGCAGCCGTTGCGCAGGGCGCCGCGGACGTGCCCCTTCAATTCCTGGGAGGCCCGGAGCGCGGCGAGCATGGCAATGGTCACCAGGCTGCGCGTCGCGCGCGGCAGATCGTCGCGCTGCCAGGTCGCGCCCCAGGCATGCTCGTTGATATGGTCCTGTATTGGCATGGCGAACTCGTCCGCATTGCCCATGGCCCGATCGACGTACTCGTCGCCCATGACTTCGCGACGGACGGCCAGGCCTTTCTCTCTGGCGTCGGTCATTGCTGGCGGTCTCCATTGTCGGGGCCAAACTCCCGGCCGTTACTCACCGGGGCATGGGTAATGCTACCCTTCGGCAAAGCTGCGCGCCCCCTAGGGAAACACTGAAGTATTCCCGCGAGGCGCGCGGAGCAACGCCGGCCGTAGGCGTGTGCGGCGCCGCGTTCCGAAGGGCGGCGTTACCGTTGACCGGGTCGGTACATGGCAGCATTCCTGGGTGGCTTGGCCATACTTTAAGAGGGGCATTGTAGCCGCTCGACGCCTTGGGCGCCGAGCCGATCCGGCCGCAGCCCGGGGTCGGCAGCGAAACGGAGGGTAGGGTATGCGAGCAGTGAGCTACGGCCGGACCGGGCCTGCGGAAGACGTCCTGGAGCTGATTGAGGTTGAGACGCCAAGGCCGGCCGCCGGGGAGGTGCGGGTGGCACTGGCCTGGTCCGGGGTGAATCCGTCGGATGTGAAGACCCGGGCCGGCGCGCGTACCAAGACGCTGCCGTTTCCACGCATCATCCCCCACAGCGACGGGGCAGGCGTCATCGATGCCGTGGGCGAGGACGTGGACCCGTCGCGGATCGGCGAGCGGGTCTGGACCTGGAATGCCGCCTGGCAGCGCCCGGAAGGCACCGCCGCGGAGTACGTGGTCCTGCCGGAGGCCCAGGCCGTGCGCCTGCCGGATGGTGTCGGCATGGAGGTGGGCGCTTGCCTCGGCATCCCGGCGCTGACCGCGTACCACGCGGTGAACGTGAACGGCGGCGTCGCCGGCAAGACCGTGCTGGTGGCCGGCGGCGCCGGTGCCGTGGGCCACTACGCCGTACAGATGGCAAAGCGCGCCGGTGCTGAAGCGGTCATCGCCACGGTCAGCAACGACGAGAAATCCACCATCGCCGAAGCCGCTGGTGCCGACCACGTCCTCAATTACCGGACGGATGACTGCGCGGTTCGCGTCGCGGAGATCACCGACGGCAGGGGCGTGGACCGGATCATCGAGGTGGAGTTCTCGGGCAACGTGGACCTGGATTTCGAGATGGTTCGGCAGGACGGCGAGATCGTGGTCTACGGAAGCGACCGCCCGGATGTCGCCGTGCCTTTCATGCCCGCTATCCTGAAGAACGTCCAGGTTCAGTTCTTCATTGTCTACAACCTGGACCCCGAGTCCCGGGCGAGCGGCATCCAGGGTCTGACCCGGCTGCTGGAATCCGAGGCACTGGAGCACCGAATCGCGGCGCGGCTGCCGTTGGAGCGCTGTGCCGAGGCGCATCGTCTGGTGGAGGAACGCCAGGCCATGGGTAACGTGGTCGTGGCGGTCAACAGCGGGACCGGCTGACACGTCCTGCATACCTGCTCACGGCAATGCCTATCCTTCAGCGGTATTGCCGTGAGCGGGTCGGCAACACCTGCAAGCCAACAAGAACGGGAGGAGATATGAGCGGTGCGGAAGTGTACATGGCCACGGTGACGATGCCGCGCGAGAAGGCCCGCGCCATTGTCGATGGCGCCTTCGCCAAGGCGACCGCCGACGGCGTCATGCCGCTTGCGGTGGTGGTCCTGGACGCCGGCGGCCACCCGGTGGCGATGGAACGGCAGGACGGCGCGGGCATAGTTCGCCCGGAGGTAGCCGCCGCCAAGGCGTGGGGCGCCCTGGGCTTCGGCGTGTCCAGTGCGGTGCTGGGTGAGCGCCTCAGCGGCCGCGACGCTTTCCAGTCCGCCGTGGCCGCCGCCTCCGGGGGCCGCTTTGCTGCCGTGCCGGGCGGCGTGCTGGTGGTGGATGCTCAGCAGCGGATCATTGGTGCCGTGGGCATCAGCGGTGACGCCTCGCCGGTGGACGAAGCCTGCGCGGTGGCGGGCATCGAGGCCGCCGGCCTGTCCGCCGCGCCGTCGGCGCCATGAGGCGGCGCCGCCCTGCGACCTTCCGCCACAAGGTGAATGCGGCGTGGGAGCGGCGACTCGCCGCGATTCCTTAGCCATCGAGGGACTTCAAAGGCGGTTTCGCCCACCTCGCGGTGGGCGAGGTACCTTTTTTTCTTGTCCAAGAAAGGTACCTCAAAGAAGGACAGCCCACTGGCTGGCCGGGTGATGGCTGCGCCATCACCCGGTGCCCTGCGCTTCTCGGTCAGGAAAGCTCCGTTCTCACCAGCGCGGCACCGGCGCCCAGGGCTTCCAGCTTGCGACGGGCCACGTCCCGCGGCAGCGGTACCATACCGCAGTTGGTGCAGGGGAACAGGCGCTCCGGTGTGACGTAGCGCAGCGCCTCGCGCAGCGTCTCCGCCACCTGCTCCGGTGTCTCCACCTCGCGGGTGGCGACGTCGATGGCGCCAACCAGCACGTCCTTGCCTTCCAGCAGCGCAATCAGCTCCATGGGAACCCGGGAGCTGCGGCACTCGAGGGACACCTGATCGATTCGTGATCCGCGGAGGAGGGGGAAGATCTCCTCGTATTGGCGCCATTCCGAGCCGAGCGTCTTCTTCCATTCGATGTTGGCCTTGACGCCGTAGCCGTAGCAGATATGCACGGCGGTCCTGCAGCGCAGCCCGTCGATGGCCTGCTCCAGCGCACTGACGCCCCAGTTCCGCACGTCGTCGAAGAAGACGTTGAAGGCCGGCTCGTCGAACTGGATGACGTCGATGCCGGCAGCCTCCAGCTCACGGGCCTCTTCGTTGAGCGCGCGGGCGAACTCCCGGGCCAGGGCCTCACGGTCGCCATAGTAGTCATCCGCCAGTGTATCGACCATGGTCATGGGGCCAGGCAGCGTGAACTTGGTGGCCCGGTCGGTGGCGCCCCTGAGGAACCTTGCATCGTCCACGTACACCGGCTGCGGGCGCGAAACCGGACCCACCACCACCGGCACCTCCGCATCGTAGCGGTCGCGGATGCGTACGGTGCGTTTGTGCCGGAAGTCGATGCCGTCCAGCCGCTCGATGAAGCTGGTGACGAAATGCTGCCGGGTCTGCTCGCCGTCGCTGACGATGTCGATGCCCGCCCGCTCCTGATCGCGCAGGACCAGCCGCACGGCATCCTGTTTGCCTTCCGCCAGGCGCTCGCCTTCCAGGCACCACGGGGCCCACAATTGCCCGCTCTCGGCCAGCCAGCCCGGCTTGGGGAGGCTTCCGGCGATGGTCGTTGTCAGCTTGGGCGTCGGCATACTGGGCTTCCCCGGATGTGGCCATGACCTGCGGCAAGCATGGCGTTTCGGCAGCGATCCGGCAAGGAGCCCAGCTGGCCCGGTGCGTTAACCTTTCAGGAGGTATAGCGAGGTCTCGATGGCCGTGCGCGGCGCTGCGACCGCTTGACGTGGGGCCCGCCACGCCGGCGCTCACGCGCCTGGCCGAGGCATCGCGCAGTGATGCTGAGACCCGGTCGTACCTCTCCAGAGGTTCGTAGTTACCCGGCGTTGTCCCAGGCGGGCGCCAGCCCGCCGGGGCTGATGATCCGGCCGTCGGACCGGGCGAGCCCGTGCAGCTCCTGCATCTCCGATTCGCTGAGCTGGAAGTCGAAGATGTCGAAGTTGGAGCGCACCCGTTCTGCCTTAGAGCTGCGGGGTATGGCGACGACATCCGGCTGCTGGTAATGCCAGCGCAGGACCACCTGGGCCGGATCCTTGCCGTGGGCCTTGGCGATGCGCTGCACGGTGGCGTCCCGCAACGCCCGCCCCTTGCCCAGCGGGCAGTATGCCGTTAGCGCCATGCCCTGCCTGGCCAGCTCCTCGCGGACCGGCGCCTGGGACAGGTTGGGATGATACTCGACCTGGTCGGTCACGAGCGGTGCCTCGGAGGCTTCCACGGCCTGCCGTATCAGGGCGACGGTGAAGTTGCTGACCCCGATGTGTCGGGTGAGGCCATTGCTGCGCACGTCGTTGAGCGCCGCGATGGTTTCCTCCAGAGGCACCTCCGTGTTTGGCCAGTGCAGCAGCAGCAGGTCGACCCGGTCGAGACCGAGCCGCTCCAGGCTCTCCTGCACGGAGCGCTGCAGGTCGCCGTCGCGGAAACGGTCCGGCCAGACCTTGGTGGTGACGAACAGCTCATCGCGGTCGAGGCCCGAGCCGCGGATGCCTGCGCCCACGGCCGCCTCGTTGCGATACATCTGGGCCGTGTCGATATGCCGGTAGCCGGCCTCGATGGCGTCGCGCACTCGGGACTCGGCGGTCTGGGCGTCGAGCTCGAAGGTGCCGAAACCGATCTTGGGTATGCGCGCTCCGTTGGCTTCTACGTGCTCCATTGACGTCCTCCAGCTGATGTTGGTCCATGGCTGGTCCCTTTATTTGGGATCGCGTTGCGGGAATTACCACCCTGATAGGATGGACCAGCGCCTGCCCTGCACGGGGCGGGACAGACGAAACCGAGGGGGCGATATGGCGGCCAACGGCAATTTCACTCGCCCAGACGGCAAGCAGTGCCCGGGCTACTTCGCATGGCCCGAGGGCAGCAGCGACTCGCCGGGGGTGGTGGTCATCCAGGAGTGGTGGGGGCTCAACGATCAGATAGAGGGCGTCGCCGACCGGCTGGCCGCTGCCGGCTACCGGGCCCTGGCTCCGGACCTCTATCGTGGCGAGCTGACCCTGGAGGCGGAAGAAGCGCGGCACAGGATGGAGGGGCTGGACTTCATGGATGCCGCTTCCCAGGACGTTCGCGGGGCGGTTGCCGCCCTCAAGCAGGAGGGCGGCCGGGTTGGGGTGATGGGCTACTGCATGGGCGGTGCGCTGTCCGTGCTCGCCGCCGTCTACGTGCCCGAGGCCGATGCCGTCTCCGCCTGGTACGGGCTGCCGCCGGAAGAGGCCATCGTCGTCGAACGCATTCGGGCCCCGGTCCAGGGCCATTTTGGATACCGGGACAGCATTGTGCCCATGAGGCGAGTGGACGATCTGGAACGCCGCCTTGAGGCGCGGGGCAGGTCCTGCGACTTCCACCGCTACGACGCCGACCATGCCTTCGGCAATGAGCAGGGCGCGAACTACCAGCCCGAAGCCGCGCGACAGGCCTGGCAGCGGACGCTGGACTTCTTCGGCGAGCACTTGGGGCGCGGTCAGGCCGTCTGAGCGCTCAGGCGGTAGCGGTCTGCGATGCGGCGACGACCCGGTTGCCCCCGGCCGCTTGGACTCGCAAGGGCGTGCGTCGGCGGTGTGCATCGGGACCTCCGGGTCGTGGCCGCTTTCCCTATTGGTGACGAGGCCGAAGGGAATGGCGATGTCCTTCTCCCCGTGCGGGCGCCCTGGCGCCGGGCGGAACCGGTATTGAACGCGCGGCGGGCGGCCCCGACAACCTGAACATGGACTTCCTCGCCTATCAGAACGCCCTCAGGGAGCGGGTCGGACGGTTGCCGCTGCCGTTCGACCCTGCCGAGTACCGGCGTCGCCAAGACGCGGTTCGGGCGGGTATGCGCTTCGCAGGGCTGGATGCGCTGCTGGTTACCCATCCGGGGGAGATCAACTATCTCTGCGGCTACGAGACGTTCGAGGTTTCGGTCCATACGGCGCTGCTGGTGACGCCGGAGTCCCTGGTGCTGCAGGTGCCTTCCATCGAGACCGGGCCGGCGGTGACCGGTACCCTGGCCGACGAGGTGCTCGGCTACCGCTGGGAGGGCATTCAGGGTGTCGTCGGGCAACTAGCCGAGAGGATTGACCGGGAACGGCGCGCCGGTCACCCGGTGCTCGGCGTGGATCTCTGGGGCGGCGGGCTGCGCGCCGGCGTCCTCCGTGGGCTGGAGGAACGGCTGCCGGGCTGGTCAACCGCCGACGCCGCCGGGATCGTTGGCCGCGTCCGGCGTGTGAAATCCCGGGCCGAGTTGGCCATCCTGGAACGCAGCGCGCGCCTGACCGAGCTTGGGCTCGATGCCGCCGTGGCCCGTGTGAGTCCCGGGACCACCGACAGCGAGATCGCGGCCGCGGGGGCGGAGGCCATGCTGCGCGGCGGCTCCGAGTTCATGAGCATGCAGCCGATCGTGGCGGTGGGCCGGCGCGGCAGCGTCATCCACACCAACCACCGGCGCACTCGGGTGGAGCCCGACGATCCCGTGTTCCTGGAGTTCGGTTCAGCCTGGTGCCGCTATACCGCACCCGCCATGCGCACGGTGGTGGCGGGCCGGCCGAGCGGTGCCATGCGGGATGTCTGCGCTGTCGTCGAGGACTTGTTCGGGGTGCTCTGCGAGCGGATGCGGCCGGGGCGGTCGTTCGACCAGGCGGCGGAGGCGGCGGAGCAGGCGCTGCGCCCGGTGGCGGATCGCGTCTTCTTCTCCGGTGTCTACGGCTACACGGTCGGGGCGGCGTTTCCGCCTTCATGGGTGGAGGGCTCGGGGTTCGTCGCGCGGGGCGAGGCGGACGTATTCGAAGTCGGCATGGTCTTTCACTTGCCGCTGTGCCTGCGGGTGCCGGGGGAGTGGGGCATCGGCTTCAGCGAGACTGTCCGCGTGACCGAGGCCGGCGCCCGGCCGGTCACCGCCAATCGCTGGGGGCTGCTCCAGGTGCCCTGATTCCCGGCATCCCTTTCCCCAGGGCTTCCCACCATACGGTAAAGTATGGTACAAGTTGTAAAGACAGGTCAGAGGCTCCACGTCATTGAGTGTCTGGATCCCTCGCGCCGGGGCCGGACGGTGGCTATGACTGGAGCGTTGGCGAAGAGTTCGCGCAGCGCCGGCTGTCCGTGAGCCGGATGGCAATGGGAGGTGGACCATGTACTCCGCAATCATGAAGTTCATGCGCGCCAACAAGATGCTGCCGCGCATCTCCGATACCGAGCGCCAGGCGCTGGAGGCCGGCACGGTCTGGATCGATGGCCAGTTCTTCTCCGGCAATCCGGATTTCAAGGCAATGCTCGGCGAGTCGTACAGCCAGCTTTCCGAGGAGGAGCAGGCATTCCTGGATGGGCCCGCCGAAGAGCTGTGCCAGATGATCGACGCCTATGAGATCGCCCGCACCCGGAAGGTACCGGACGAGGTCATCGACTACATCAAGCGCCAGGGTTTCATGGGCCTGCTGATCCCCCGGGAATACGGCGGCAAGGGATTCTCCACGCTTGCCATCTCGACCGTCATGGCCAAGGTCAACGCCTATTCCTCGCCCGTGGGCACGTTCGTGGTGATTCCCAACTCACTGGGCGCCGCCGAACTGCTCAAGCACTACGGCACCGACGAACAGAAGAACCACTATCTGCCGCGGCTGGCCAGCGGCGAGTATGTGCCCTGCTTCGGCCTGACCGAGCCGACCGCCGGCTCCGACGCCGCGTCCATCAAGGCGGAAGGCGAGGTGTTCAAGGACGACGACGGCGATATCAAGATCCGTCTCAACTTCCGCAAGCGCTACATCACGCTGGCCCCCGTGGCCAACCTGATCTCCCTCGCCTTCCAGATGCACGACCCCGAGAACCTGCTGGGCAAGGGCGAGTACCCGGGCATCACCGTGGTGATGCTGCACAAGGGTACCCCGGGGCTGCACAACGGGGATCACCACGTGCCCATCGGCGAGGGCTTCTACAACGGACCCATCATCGGCGAGAACGTGGTGGCTTCGGCGGACCAGATTATCGGTGGGCCGGAATATGCCGGCCAGGGCTGGCGGATGCTCATGGAGCAGCTGGCCGGGGGCCGTGCCATCTCGCTGCCCGCCGGCGCCATCGGGGGCATGAAGTCGGTGGCGGCAGTCACCGGCGCCTATTCCATGATCCGGCACCAGTTCGGCATCCCCGTGGGTTACATGGAAGGTGTGCAGGACAAGGTGGCCGGCATCGCGGCCCTGACCTATATGTTCGAGGGTGCGCGGGTGTATTCCTGCTCGGCCATCGACCGGGGCGAGCAGCCGCCGGTGATCTCCGCCGTCATGAAGGCCAGCAGCACCGAGTACGCCCGCAAGCTGATCACGGACGGCATGGACGTGCTCTCCGGGGTCGGCGTCATGCAGGGACCCAACAACCTGCTCGGCAGCGGCTACACCAGCGCCCCGGTGGGCATCACCGTGGAAGGCGCCAATATCATGACCCGGACGCTGATCATCTTCGGCCAGGGCGCCACCCGCTGCCATCCCTTCGCCCTGCCGCTGGTCAACGCCGTCGAGGAGGACGACGTTGACGCGTTCAGGCAGAACCTGCTCGGCTGGCTGGGGCACACGGTGAAGAACTGGGGCCGCACCAAGCTGCGCGGCCTCACCCGCGGGCACAGCGCCGGCAGCCCGGTGGGCGGCCCGACGGCCACCTACTACCGGCGGCTGGCCTGGGCTTCGGCCCGGTTCGCCCTGCTCACCGATCTGGCCATGTACCTGATCGGGGGCAAGCTCAAGGCCAGGGGCAACCTGACCGGGCGTTACGCCGACGCCCTCAGCTGGCAGGTCCTGGCGTTTTCCGCCCTGCGCCGCTATGAGGCGGAGGGCCGGCCCAAGGAGGATCTGCCGCTGGTGCGCTACGCCTGCGAATATGCGCTGGCGCGGATCCAGGAAGCCTTCGAGGGCATCCACGCCAACTTCGACGCGCCGGTGGTCGGCTGGTGGCTGCGCGGTCCCGCAGCCTTCTTCCTGCGGATCAATCCGCTTTCCCGCGGGGTCCCGGACAAGCTTGCGGCGCCGTCAGCGGCCGCCATTCAGTCGCTCAGCGACCAGTACCGGCGCATCATTGCGGGCATCGCCCAGCCGCGGGAGGATCAGCCCGGCGCCGGCCGGCTGATGAAGGCCTTCCGCCTGCATAACGAGGTGCAGCCGATCACGGGCAAGATCGTCAAGGCGCAGAAGAAGCGGGATCTGCCCAAGGGCATGCCTTACGATGTCATCGACCAGGCCCTGGAGAAGGGGGTGATCAACGACACCGAGGCCCAGCATCTGCGTCAGGCCAACCAGGCGGCGCTGGAAGCGGTCGAAGTGGACGTGTTCACGCCCGAGGAGTACTTCAGCAACGCCGACCAGCCGCCCCACGGCGAGGCGGAGCGCAAGGCGGCCGGCGCGAAAACGTAGGGAAGCGCTCCTCGCCACATCGCCGCGCAATCGGGCCGGGACCAGGGGGCCCGGCCTTTCCCTGTGCACCGCCCGGCTGTCCATCCCCGTTCGCGGGGCACTTTGCCCCCGCCGTGCCTGTCTACAATCGGAACGGGAATGAAAAGCCCGGCCGAACGGGAGGAGCAGGGCCATGGGGCTGTCGTGTCGCGAGGGTGCGCGCGGTAGGAGTGCTGACGCCGCGGCGCGCCGGAACCCGGCCACAGTGCCGGCCCGTGGGCGATGGATTGGCTGACGGCACTGCAGTCTTCGACGCTCGCCATGGCGCTGCGCGACAGCGCCTGGCTGTACCTCACGGTCCGTGTTGCCCATCTCCTGGGCGCGGCGCTGATGGTCGGCGCCATCGTGCCGCTGGACCTGCGCCTGCTCGGACTGTGGCGGCGGGTGTCGCCGGCCCCCCTCGGGCGAGTGCTGCGCAGCTGTGCCGCGGTGGGCCTGATCGTCGCCATCGTCTCCGGTTCCCTGCTGTTCGTGGTGAGTCCCGTCCGGTACGCGGATTCGGACGTGTTCGTCGGCAAGATGGTGCTGGTGGGACTGGGTGGTGCCAACCGCAGCCTTCGGCGGGCTTACGCTAGCCCGAGTCGATTGCTGAGCAGGTCCATGGCGCGCTGCGCCGGCAATGGCCGTAGCCCTTGCCAAGCAGCGCAACGCCGGCTGGGG
>Ga0102944_1000155_pt1 | contig 56522 bp, 50 predicted proteins | sample SalPonD_shore_MG_FD_78172 | JGI IMG/M metagenome (GOLD analysis project Ga0102944, IMG submission 78172) | Salt pond soil microbial communities from South San Francisco under conditions of wetland restoration - Salt Pond MetaG... | ecosystem: Environmental > Aquatic > Marine > Intertidal zone >... | reverse complement strand
GGTTGGACCGGCGGTCTTTCTTGCATCGGACGCGTCTAACTTTGTGAACGGGCAGATCATTTACGTGGACGGCGGTCTGCTGGCACAGATGTGAGTGTGCCCGCCTCGGCCGCCCATCATGCAACGGCAGCCGGCGCGGCGGCGCCGGTCTGCCGTCACCGTCCCGCGCCCTTTGTGGCGGCAGCTAAATCTCGTCCGGATTAATCTTTGTCAGCCAGCGGCCCTGACGCAGGATAGCAAACCCAACACTTGCCGTCACGATGTTTGAAATAAACATGGCAATCCAGATGGACGGCGGGCCAATTCCCACCCAGAACGCCAGTACCGCAGCTATTGGGACACGGAGTCCCCAGAGCCGCATGATATTCAGATACATCACCGGCTTTGTGTCTCCGCCGCCCTGGAAGGCGCCGTTTGTCACCATGAACATGGCAAAGGGAATTACCGAGACGGAGATAATTCTAAACATGAGCGCGCCGTGACGGATGACCTCCGGATCATCTACAAAGAAACGTACCACCCGGTTTCCAAAGAAGAAGGTGAGGGTCATGCCGATGGTTATGAAGACAAAAACGGTAAGCACCGACTGTTTGACAACCGTTTTGGCCTGGTCAGGCCGCCGTGCCCCAAGACGCTGTCCAACCAGTGACGCGGTAGCGCGGGAAAAGCCCATCGCCGGCATGTTAAACAAACCTATGATGCGGTTTCCCACGCCAAAGGCTGCTACCACCGCTGTGCCGAATCCGTTTACAATGCCCTGAAGCACGGTGAAGCCGAGGGCGGAGAGACCCTGCCCAATGCTTGCCGGCATGCCGATGCGGAATAGCAGTCCCATTGCTTTGCGGTCCGGGCGGAAGTGACGGCGGTGGTACTGAAGCCCGCGATTACCCCGCAGCAGTATTAACACCGCTACCACAGAGGCAAAGGCGCGCGAGATAATGGTTGCGTACGCCGCCCCGGCAACGCCGAGGGCGGGTATGAAGCCAAAACCAAAAATGAACGCCGGATCAAGCAAGACATTTATCACCACTGTTGCCGCTTGAATAATGAGCGGCGTCATGCTGTCTCCAATGCCCTGCATGGCTGATTGCGCAATGAAGAAGATGAACATGAGCGGCAGCCCGGCAAAGATAATGGTGAGGTAGGTGTATGTCGGCGCAAACGCCGCCTCCGGTACCTGCAGCGCCATGAGAATGGGCCTCGCCAACAGGAGCCCGGCGGCAGAAATCACCACGGAAGCCGCGGCAAGCAGCATGGTAACCTGCGCCAGGTAGAAGTCTACCCGTTCGCGATCCCCTTTTCCCTTTGACTGTGCAATGAGTGTTGTGCCGGCCATGGCCAGCCCCATACCGAACACAACCAGCAGCATGACCAGATTAAATGAAATGGTGGGGGCTGAAACCGCCTCCTTACCCAGTTTTCCCAGGAAGTATGCATCTGCCAGGTTGTAAAGCATTTGCAGCAGGTTGGCGAGCATGATAGGAATGGCGAGGCGGATGAGAGTGCCATAGAGCTCTCCCGGGGTGTGGTGTGTCTCTGACATTGCTGACCTGTGTGCTCGAGAGAATAGAACGAAATTGAGAATTAGTCGAGTACGCCCGGCTACCGGGCCTGGCGGGGAAAATACCCAATCTTCGGGCCACTGCCTGTTCCTTGAAGTATGCGCGCATTCTTGAGTATTTTATGAAACATAGCAGACCGTCCGGGGCGCTGTGCGCACGCCCCACAGGAACAGGAAAGGAGCAGTGCAGATGACCGTAGGAATACCAAAGGAACGCTACCCTGGCGAAACGCGTGTGGCGGTAGTACCTACTCATGTCCCGGTTCTGACCAAGCTCGGGTATGACGTGGTTATTGAACAGGGAGCCGGTGACGCCTCCGGTTACCGTGATGAGAGTTACCGGGAGAAGGGCGCCGAGGTGGAACCGGACCATGCTGCCCTCATGGGGAAGGCGGATGTTCTTCTCACCGTCCGCTCTGCGGCGGCCAATCCGGAAGAGGCGGCCGGAGACGTTGACGCGGCAAAGGAGGGACAGGCCGTTATTGGATTTGTGGATCCCTACACTCCGCACCCCGCGTTTTCCCGCTACGTGGAGAAGAAGATTTCACTCTTTTCCATGGAGCTCATGCCGCGTATCACCCGGGCCCAGAGTATGGACGCACTCTCTTCCATGGCAAACCTGGGTGGCTACAAGGCTGCACTTATTGCAGCGGAGGCGCTTCCCAAGATGTTTCCCATGATGATGACCGCAGCGGGAACCATTGTGCCGGCCAAAGTCTTTATTGTCGGTGTTGGCGTTGCGGGACTGCAGGCCATTGCCACCGCAAAACGGCTGGGCGGTGTGGTGAGCGCCTATGACGTCCGTCCGGCTGTTCGGGAACAGGTGGAAAGCCTGGGCGCGCGCTTTGTGGAGATGAAGCTTGATACTTCTGAAAGTGAAGGTGAGGGCGGATACGCGAAAGCGATGGATGAAGAGTTTTACCGGAAGCAGCGCGAAATGATGACTGAAGTGGTCTCAGAGCACGATGTAGTCATTACCACCGCAGCCATTCCGGGCAAGAAATCCCCCGTCCTTGTGACAGAAGAGATGGTGAGGGGTATGGCGCCGGGAAGCGTTATTGTAGACCTTGCGGCGGAACGAGGCGGCAACTGCGAGCTCACAGAGAGCGGCAAGAGCGTGGTAAAACACGGGGTTCGAATTATTGGTCCGGAGAACCTTCCGGCGCAAATTCCGTACAACGCAAGCCAACTCTATTCAAAGAATATTACCAACTTTCTCACCCTGCTGACGGATGACGGGAAACTGGCAATCAATCAGGAAGATGAAATTGTTGCGGCCACGCTCGTGTCTCACGAGGGAAGCATACCCAACAAGGAAATCAGGGAAAGATTGCAACTCGGGGAGGGCTCAAAGTGACAGATACGTTTACGTTCATAAATATCATTACCATCTTTGTGCTGGCGGTATTTCTTGGATTTGAGGTGATCACCAAAGTCCCGCCGGTACTTCATACACCGTTAATGTCAGGTTCAAATGCGATATCAGGAATCACCGTCATTGGAGCGCTCCTTGCCGTTGGTTCCGGCAAAGAAACCCTCACGCTGGTGCTGGGCATGGCCGCTCTCATTTTTGCCACCATCAATGTGGTCGGGGGATTTTTGGTCACGCATCGTATGCTCAGTAAATTCCGGAAGAGGGACTAACCATGGATTTTGCAGTTATCGTAAATCTTTCGTACTTGCTGGCGGCCGTTCTGTTTATCCTGGGCCTCAAGGGTCTTGGCCATCCGCGCACGGCGGTGCGTGGAAACATGCTTGGTGCCCTGGGAATGCTTCTTGCCATTGTAGTCACCCTCGCAGACCGGCAAATTCTCTCTTTTGGACTCATTATCACCGGACTCGCGGCTGGCGCGCTGGTAGGCACTATTCTGGCGTTGCGGATCCAGATGACCGCCATGCCGCAACTGGTGGGTCTGTTCAACGGATTTGGCGGTGTTGCCTCAACGCTGGTTGCCGGCGCCGTGCTCTACCACGTGATGGCCGGAAACGCGGGAAGCGGTCTGCAGCAGAATCTGCAGTTTACCATTGCCACGGTAGCCTCCGGGCTCATTGGAGCGGTGACCTTCCTGGGAAGCCTTGTTGCCTTTGGAAAACTTCAGGGCATTGTGAGCGAGAAACCGCTGCGCTATCCGGGCGAGCAGATTGTGAAGCTGCTTTTTCTGGCGGCGTCTATTACCATCGGTGTCTTCATCGTTCTTGATCCAACCCGCGTAGAACTTTACTGGTACCTTTCCGCAGTGGCGGCCGTACTGGGAATTTTGCTGGTTATTGCCATTGGCGGTGCCGACATGCCCATTGTGATTGCGCTTCTCAACTCATATTCCGGAATTGCCGCAGCGGCGACGGGCTTTGTGCTTTCCAACAACATCCTTATCATTGCCGGTTCCCTCGTCGGCGCGTCCGGCATCATCCTGACGCAAATCATGTGCAAGGCTATGAACCGTTCGCTGGCAAACGTACTCTTTGGCGGTGTGGGAGCCGTGGTGGAAACCTCCAGTGAGGACGATATTTACGCAGGAAAGGTGAAGCAGACCTCTGCCGAAGAGGTGGCAATGGTTCTCAAAAGTGCCCAGCGGGTAGTGTTTGTGCCGGGGTACGGCATGGCGGTGGCGCGGGCGCAGACACCGGTCCGCATCCTGACGGAGCTCATGGAAAAGGACGATATTACCGTGGAGTTCGGTATTCATCCGGTAGCCGGCCGCATGCCGGGGCATATGAACGTGCTTTTGGCGGAAGAGAACATCCCGTACGACAAGCTGAAAGAGATGGATCAAATCAATCCCACCTTCCGCCAAACCGATGTGGTCATTGTACTCGGAGCAAATGACGTGGTGAATCCGCTTGCGCGTGAGTCCGCCGGTTCTCCCATATCCGGCATGCCCATTCTCAATGTTGATGAGGCACGCACGGTGGTAGTGATCAAGCGGAGTCTGAGTCCCGGGTTTGCCGGCATCCAGAATCCGCTCTTTGCTGCGGACAACGCACTGATGCTCTTTGGCGACGGGAAAGATATGATGGAGCAACTGGTTTCAGCGTACAAAGAGGCGTAGACAGCGGAAGCAGAGAGTCGCAAAGGCGCTATGCGTCTCCAAAACAGGTGTCAACGCTTTTTGCACTTGAAATGAGCGGATGGTTGGGAGAGACGTACTTGAGCCGCCCGGCCACCTCTGAGAGCGGACGGGAAACGATGTGGCCCTCCTCCAGTGCCACCATATGGCCCGAATGTCCGCTGCGGAAAAGCTCCACGGCGGCGGTGCCAAACTGTGTAGAGAGGATGCGGTCATAGGCGCACGGCGTGCCGCCGCGCTGGAGATAGCCAAGCACGGTGACGCGTGTCTCCATGCCGCAGCTCTCTTCAATCCGGCGCGCCACGCCGTAACCCGTTGACATAATGCCGGACGCTGCCCTCCGCACGCGAAGTTCCTCCTCGCTCAACTCGGCCTCATTCTCACTGACCGCGCCTTCTGCAACAACAACAATGGAGAACCGCTTCCCCTGGCCTGCCCGCCGCTTAAGGTGCGCAACAATGCGGTCCAGGCGGTAGGGCAGCTCCGGAATGAGGATCACATCTCCGCCCCCGGCAACGCCGGAGTAAAGCGCCAGCCACCCGGCACGGTGCCCCATGACTTCAATGACCATGACACGGTTATGCGAGTGGGCGGTGGAATGAAGGCGGTCTATTCCTTCCGTGGCAATGTCCACCGCGGAATGAAATCCAAAAGTGACGTCTGTCCCGTAAATATCGTTGTCTATGGTCTTGGGGAGGCCGATGACGTTCAGGCCGCGCTCCGCAAGTAAGTGCGCCGTCTTTTGTGTGCCGTTTCCGCCGAGTATGAACAGACAGTCCAGGCCCAGATTGTGATAGTTATCTATGATTGCCTGCGGCTTGTTGCGTCCAACTATGGAATCACGAGCTGATCCCAGATCATCCGTGTCAGCGAAATTTTCCGCGAGGAGCGGCATCTGGTGGACGTCATCAACAAAGGGCTTTTCCCGGGAAGTGCCAAGGATGGTCCCGCCGCGGGTGAGGATGCCGGTAACATCATCCGAGGTAAGTCGGCGTGCCGTGCCTTCAATCAGGCCGCGGTACCCGTTTGTGATTCCGATGACCTCCATCCCGTAACGTTCCAGCGCCGTCTTGGCCACCCCGCGAATGGCGGCGTTCAGTCCCGGACAGTCGCCTCCGCTGGTAAGAATCCCGATGGTTTGCCGTGCCCGGCGGTCATTCATCTTCGTCAGAGTACTTGGCAGATATTGTCTGTATGGTCGGCAGCACTTTGAAGAATACCTCGACCAGTTCCGGATCAAACTTTGTACCGGCAAGCCGACGCATCTCTTCCAGGGTATCGTTTTCCGTCCACGCCTGCTTGTAGACGCGCCGGGACCGCAGGGCGTCATAGACGTCAGAGATGCTTACAATGCGGCCGAAGAGCGGTATTTCGTCCCCCTTTTTTCCCACCGGTCGGCCGGAATCATCGGTTTGCAGCGGCTCTCCGCTGTCAATATCGATGTGGCCGGGGTAGCCGGAGCCGTCCCAGTTTTCGTGATGATTGAGCGCCACAACCTGCGCAAGGTCATCGAACTCTGACTGCTTGTTCACAAAGAGGCGTGCCCCCTGAAGGGTGTGCGACTTCATGATCTCGTACTCATCCTCCGTGAACCGACCCGGTTTCTTGAGGATCATGTCAGAGATAGCCACTTTGCCCACATCGTGGAGCATGGCAGCCATTCTCAGGTTGTCCTTGGTACGTTCTATCTCTTCACTCGGGGTGCCGCGCTCGGTCGCCCAGCGTTCGTATATCTCTATGGAGTAGCCGGCAACGCGGTTAACGTGCGGTCCTGTTTCCTTTGGGTCCCGCAGCTCCGCCATCTTGATCATGCGCAACAGGATGGCGCGCGTCATCTGGGCGCGCTGCAGAGCGACGGTTGCGTTTGTGGCAAAATGCATAAGCACCAGTTCATCCTCCTTGTTGAAGGGGATAACGGTACCCTTGGCGCTCTTCTTATTGATGAGCTGAATGACGCCGAGTATCTCGCCCATGTTGGTCTTGAGCGGAATGGCGACTGTACTTTTTGTTCGGTACTTGGAGAGGGTATCGTACGTGGGGTCAAAACCGTATGGAGCATTTTCCGGGAGTTTGTAGACGTCCGTGATGTTTACAGGCTCTCCGGTTGTTGCAGCGTAGCCTGAAACGGTTTTGGTATTTACGGGAACCGTGAACACCTTGTAGATGAGCTTCTCTCCGGGAGGAAGCTCTGCCTGCTTGGTGTCATTCTGGGCGTAGTTAATTACCAGTTCCTGGCCGCGCTTGATGTAAATTGAGCCGGCGTCCGCGTTCATCACCCGGCGCGCTTCGGTCAGGATGCGTTCTAACAGTACGTCAAGGTCTTGAAGTTTGTTGAGCTCCGAGTCCAGGCTGATGATATCCCTGAGTTTGTTGCCGCTTCCTGCTGCCATGGCGTGGTTCTACCGACCTCCCTCGCTTGCCCGTTTCCAACGGTCACCACCACTTTGTTACATTATCGGCGGCAATTGTAATATATCGAGGTCAAAACGCAAAGTGGTGCGCGGCTTCGGGACCGCGGATTCCAACCCCGGCGCCGACCCCCGGCACCGCGTTGACGCTGCCAACTCCTGTGAGTATAATTAGGCTAACCTAACTGAAAGAAACCAACTCGTTTCATCTGAGGCTTAATGGCACAAAAAATCAGGGACCTTGCAATAGGCGAGTCAGCCCGGATTGCCGGATATGAAGGCCGCGGTTCATCATACAGGAGTAAACTCCTTTCTATGGGACTAACCACGGGTGCGGAGGTAACGCTTCGCAAACTGGCACCAATGGGTGACCCCGTTGAAATAGAAGTACGTGGATTCCGCCTCTCACTTCGCAAGAGTGAAGCGGACGTGCTCATTTTAGAGGGCTGATCGTATGACCGGCAATTCACCTGCGGCCGTAGCCGTAGTGGGAAATCCCAATTCTGGAAAAACTACGCTCTTCAATGCGCTGACCGGCAGCAGGCAGCGGGTAGGAAACTGGCCCGGTGTCACGGTGGACAAGATAGAAGGCGTTGTTCAGCTTGGTGGTTTCCAGCGTTTCATGGCCGCGCCCTTTGTACCTGACCAGGCGGCCGGCGGTCACGCACCGGCTGAATCAGAAGGCCCCCCGATCCGCACGGCAGATCTTCCGGTCACCAGTGCCCGTCTGGTTGACCTTCCCGGAATTTACTCGCTCTCTGCCACGTCACAAGATGAAATTGTTGCGCGCAACTACATCCTTGGCGGAGAAGCCGCTTTGGTTCTCAACGTGATTGATGCGGCAAACCTTCAGCGGAATCTCTATTTGACCTCCCAACTCTTGGAAATGAAGGTTCCGGTCATGGTGGTTCTTACTATGATGGATCTTGCCGAGCGCAAAGGCGTTTCCATTAATGTGGACCATCTCAGTGAACACCTGGGCTGCCCCGTTGTTGCGGTTAATCCGCACCGGAATTCAAGCATAGCGGAGGCGAGGCGGACCCTGGCAGAAGCGCTTTCCGCGCGGCGCGTGAGCAACGCGCGTATTGACTATCCGGAAGAAGTTGAGGCGGTCATGGAAAACTGGCTGCCGGAGTTGGAGCCGGTTGCACGGACCGTGCGGGCCGACAGCCGCTGGGTAGCTATCAAGCTTCTTGAACAGGATCCGTGGATCACGGACCAGGTAGTCCGGACCGGCAGCCTGACGCTGAGGGAAATCACCGACGGGCTGCAGCATGTTTCGCACGTGCTCTCTGAGGACACCGACGTGGTAATGGCAGACTACAAGTTCGGCTTTATTCACGGTCTGGCGCGTCACGTGATGCAGCAGCGTATGAACCGCCAGTCTTTGACCGAGAAGATTGACCGTATTGTGCTTAACCGCGTGCTTGGCATTCCGATCTTTTTTCTGGCGATGTACGTGGTCTTCTGGATGACCATCACCGTAAGCAATGTCTTCATAGATTTCTTTGACATCCTTTTTGGCGCCGTGTTTGTAGACGGTTTCAGTGTAGTTCTGCAATCCCTTGGATCTCCGGGTTGGCTGGTGGCCATCCTGGCAGGTGGCGTGGGCGCGGGAATTCAAACGGTGTCCACCTTTATTCCGGTAATTTTCACCATGTTTCTCATGCTTTCCCTTCTGGAAGACTCCGGCTATATGGCGCGAGCCGCTTTTGTAATGGACCGATTCATGCGCTGGGTCGGCCTTCCGGGAAAGTCATTCGTACCTATGATGGTGGGCTTTGGCTGCACGGTGCCTGCCATTGTGGCAACACGGACACTTGACAGCAGGAAAGATCGATTCATGACGATATTCATGGCGCCGTTCATGTCATGCGGAGCGCGCCTGCCGGTCTATGCGCTCTTTGCCGCCGCCTTTTTCCCACGGCAGGGAGGCACGGTGGTGTTTTCTATCTACGTGGTCGGTATTGTGCTCGCGGTGCTTACCGGACTGCTTCTCAAGCGAACCGTTTTCAAGGGAGCAGCATCTCATTTCATCATGGAGCTTCCCCCCTATCACGCGCCGCGACTGCCGCACATCATAGGGCACACTTCCAACCGGCTGAAGGTCTTTGTGGTGCGTGCGGGCGCCTCAATTGTCACGGTTGTGGCGGTGCTGGGCTTTCTCAACTCACTCGGCGTAGACGGCAGCTTTGGGAACGAAGACAGCGAAAAGTCGATTCTTGCAAACGTGGGTAAGGTAATTACACCGGTATTTGCGCCCATGGGTATCCAGCGGGATAACTGGCCGGCGACGGTGGGCATTTTCAGCGGAGTCTTTGCCAAGGAGGCGGTGGTTGGAACGCTGAACTCGCTCTACTCTCAGAACGATCTGGCAGGAGGTGCCCGGACGGCTTCCGTGAGCGGCGCCTCTCTGCCTGCAGGCAGCACTCGGGATGAATCCATGCCGGACGGGCAGACGCGGTTTGATTTGGGATCCCGGGTGGCAGCCGCATTTGAGTCTATTCCAGCCGGCGCCGCAACGGTCTGGCACGGCTTGGCGGCTCAATCATCCACAGGCGTGGCTTCTGCAACAGATACCGTGGTGATGCGCCGCATGCGTGAGAGCTTTGTCCCGGCAGCCGCGTACGCCTATATGCTTTTTATTCTAATCTACACCCCGTGTGTTGCCGCCATGGGCACCGCCTTTCGGGAAATGGGAAAGGGCTACGGTCTTCTTCTTGCCGGATATTTGACCGTTCTTGCCTGGGTCATCGCCACACTTTACTTCCAGATTCGCTATGCCGGGAGCCTGCTCTGGATCGGCACTGCCGCGGTTGTCTTTGCCGCGCTGGTTGGCGTATTGCTGGCAATCGGCAGGCGCACCGCCTCCGCGTGGGAGGCATCCGCATGATTGTGCGTCGCATCAAGCAATATCTTGCCGCCTGCGGCGAGGCAACGTTCAGCGAGATTATTGCGGAAACCGGTGAGAACCGCGACATGGTTGCAGCGGCCATTCACTTCTGGGTGCAGCGGGGAGACATGGAGCTGATAACTGATTGTTACGAGCCGGGAGGAACCGGCTGCAGCGTAAATTGCAAAGGCTGTCCGGTTTCGCACGCTACCCTGAGCGGAAACGCTCTTCGCGTGCCGGATAGCGGGAGCGCCTCGCGGGCCGTGTACCGCTGGGTTGCCGCTGGAGAGGCCGGAAACCGGCCCCCGGAAGCCGTAGCCGCGGCGGGCGGGACTCCGGGGCGCCGGCGGGATTAGCTCCCGGCGGATGGAACAACGCACGCGTCTAAACGCGTTTTCAGGGCGGCGGCGTCAAAGCCCATTCCAAGAAAAAGCAGCGCGGTTTGCCGTGTCTCATTCCTGCCCCACGGTGCGGGAAAGTTTTCCCGGCGCCCGCCGGCGTACTGCAGAATGTACTTCACGTAGCGCCCGTCAATCCGGCTGACGTAGAGAATGCCCTTCACCCTGACCACACCGGCGGGAAGGTTCTCCATCACTTCTTCAAATGTTTCCGCGTCTAACGGGTCTGTAGAAGTAAAATATACGCTTGCCACCGGATCATGGGTAAACGACGGCGCAACGGTGACTGCGGCGTACTCCGGCGTGTGTTCATCTGATTCGCGCCGCTCCCGTGCACCGCGGCCGGACAGGACGGCGGCCGTGTCGCCCGGCTGTTCGGGTACATCGAAAATGGCGGAGAGGGGAGTTTCTTCCGGCACGGCAAACACGGAGGTGCGGGTCACCATGCTGCGCAGTTCCTCGGCCAGGGCGCGTGCTGCCGCGTTTCCCGATACATCTGATTTGGAAACCACCACGTAGTCAGCCTGATTGAGCTGCCGCATGGTGACGGTGTAGGTCTCGCGGGCCACACGGAAAGAAAGCGGATCCACCACGCAAATTACCGATGCGAGCCGAATACTTCCTTCAAGGCTGTTTGTCTGAAATGTTTGAATGATTGGAATGGGATCTGAAAGGCCGGACGCCTCCACAATGATGTGGTCAATTTCCGGACGGCGGAGAAGGCGGGCAACTGCGTCCAGCAGATCATCCCGCAGGACGCAACACATGCACCCGTTTTTCAGCTCAACAATATCGTCCTCATGCGCCTGAAGAATCTGGCTTTCCAGGGCAACATCGCCAAACTCGTTAACTATCAGGCCAAAGGTGCGTTCTGGATGACGGGCAAGTATCCGGTTTACCAGGCTGCTTTTGCCGGAACCGAGAAAACCGGTGACCAGCGAAACAGGAATCACGGAAGGTGCACCCCCTCCTAAATCACATCCTTCAGCTGAAGACCTTGCTTCTTCAGAAACGGCAGAAGGCCAATTTTGCTGACTGTTCTCAGCGCACGGGTTGAAAGTTTTACTCTCACGCTGCGATTCAGCTCCGGAATGAAGAGTCTCTTGAAATGGACGTTCGGGCGCTGCCACTTGTTGGTCTTATTGTGCGCGTGAGAAATATTGTGTCCGGACATTGGTTTCTTACCGGTGATGCTACATTTTCTTGACATTACAGGCTCCTTCACTTCTGTCTATCTGGTAACAGCACACAAGGTTACGGACAAAATACTCCCGGCTTCCGCAGGGAGTACGTGTGCTAACTGGAGCCTTATTGATACTAGTTTAACGGCACTGTGTCAAGTATTGTGCGGGCGGGGCAAGAATACGATGAGGACTCCCTCCATCACGTTGTCAACGTCCCGGTAGGGGGACATCGTGATTCTATACGGTGTTCCATCCTTCGCCTGGACGTCACGGGATACTTGCCGTGGTTTGCGCACAATGGTCTCAATGTCACCTACCAGGTTATCGTAGGAGAGGCTGTGCGTAATGTGGCCAATATGACGGTCCACGTCACTCTCTATGAGGCTGATAATCTTCCTGGCCGACTCAGTAAACTGGTGAATGTGCAGGCTGTTATCCACCAAAACAATTGGAATATCGAGGTTGTTTAGAAAGTTGCTCAGTTGCTCGTTGGCGCGTGCAAGTTCTGCCATTTTTGCCTGCAACTGGCTATTTGAAGTGGTCAACTCCTCGTTTAAGCTTTCCATCTCTTCTTTGGAACTTTCCAGCTCTTCGTTGGTAGACTGATTCTCTTCCAGGCTGCTTCTTAGCTCCTCATTAGTGGTTTCAAGTTCCTCAACCGTGGTCTGAAGCCGCTCACTGGTGCTGTGAAGCTCCTGCTCCGGGCTGCGAACATATTCATCCTTTTCACTTTCTTCACTTGCCACCGCGGCATGTTCCTGCAGCGGCATCGGCATAGTCTTGAATACCACGACAAACAGGTCCGGGGAGTGAGAACCGTCATCTACCGGAGAATCGGTCACGGTGACCTGTTCCGCATTGACGTTATCGGTGAGCCGCACGCCGGTCTGAACCACTTCCCGTTCCGTCCGAAGCGCTTCCCTCACTACGCGTTTGAGCGGCAGTTGGAGACCGGACCGAGCCATATCATCAATATGTAATCGTGCAACACCCGCGGCCGGGGTGAAGTGCGTCAGAAGGAAACGGTGAAGTACGCGTTCAATTGGCTGAGGGGGTGTCTCTTGCGTTCATAAATGCGGTTAACCTTGTCCAGAGTTCCAAACAATTCAGTGAAATTGCCAATTGTCTCAGATGTTCCCAGGAAGAGGATACCGCCCGGGTGCAAGCTGTAATGAAAGATGGGACGCAGCCTCTGCTGCATTAGATTGCGGCAGGAGAGAATATGGAGCCGAGTAAACGGAGGATCTTTGACAAGGTCCTGAACCGAGAAGACAATCATACTCCTTATATTGTGATTCACCCGGGACTGCTGATCACTTTTTGTAAAATGGCGGTCAAGCCGTTGTTGACTCACATCTGCAGCGATGGAAGCGGGGTATTCACCCCGTCTGGCAATCTCTACGGCATCTTCATCCAGGTCGGTGGCAAAGATGGTTACGTCCATTTGTACATGGTGCTCTTCCATGAATTCCGCAATTGTTATGGCAAGGGAGTATGCTTCCTCTCCCGTTGAGCAGCCGGGAATCCAGGCGCGGAGTTCTTTTTCCGGTGCGGCGTGCTCAAAGAGATGAGCAAGACCTTCTTGTTTCAACGCCTGAAAAGCTTCCGGATCGCGAAAGAAGTTTGTTACGCCAATTAGAAACCCCGAAAGAGAACTCCGCCTCCTTTGCGTCCGTTTGCAGATACCTGACATAGTCCGGCACGTTGTCAAGCTGATGAACATTGAGTCTCCGCTCCAGGCGACGCCTCAACGTGGTGCGTTTATGCGCGGAAAAATCGTGATTGGTGGCGGAGCGAAGGATAATGAAAACTTGTTTCATGGCCTCGCCGCCGCTTTCATCCTCGCCGCCCACATGAGGTTGTTGTCTGACACGATGGTGGTCGCGGTAATCCACCACCGTAAGCTCACGCGGTGAAGAGGGCATTCCCGGAAATTGCGCGGTATCCGGGTCCTGCACCATTGTAAGGCCCAGATCTCCGGTTATTGCTTTCAAACCAAGTGAACCGTCTCTCCCGGTCCCCGACATGACAATGCCAACCGCACGCGGACCGGCGTCTGAAGCAAGAGAAGGGAGAAGTAGTCAACGGGCATCCAGTCTATGCCGTCGGGACGCGGCATAACCTGCAGCTCGCCGTGAAGAACTGCAAGGGTTTTATCCGCACGTTCACCGTGACCTGGAGGACTGTAAGCGAAGTCTTTCTGCGAATGAGCTCGGCCACTTTGCTTTCATGTTCCGGGTGCAGATGTACGATAACCACAAACGCCATACCGCAATCTGCCGCATATGTTCAAAGAATGCCGTGCAGGCATCCAGTCCGCCGGCAGAAGCGCCAATACCCACAATCAGAAAGCCGTCAACTTCATTCTTATTTTTCTCTGCCATAATGCGTTCTTCCCCGGCTGCTATGTTTTCTTTAGCGGGCGGCGCAGGATGTGGCGGACACCCTCTTCACACTCAATAGACCAGCTGCCGCCGTCTGCTTCTATGAGCTGCCGAACCAGGGTGAGGCCCATGCCGGGCTTCTTCTTTAGCATTTCACAGGATGCGTTCACACCGTTGTCCGAAACCTCTACCTCAAGCAAGTCTCCCCTGCGTTCTGCCCGTAGCAAAACCGATAGCTTGCCGGCATCACGCCTGGCGTGGCGAACAGCGTTGGTCAAAAGTTCGTTCACCGCGATGCTTATGCTGTTGGCCGTCTGACTATCCAGTTCAACGTGCTCTGCCGGCAATTGAAGCGTTATGTCACATGCCGGAGCAAACGTTATTGCAAACTCACGGGCAAGCTCGCGAAAGTGAGCCCCAATATCCACCCAGCCCACGTCCGTGGTGGAGTGATAAAGGCTGTTTTGAATGCGTGCCATGGCGCGAATGCGTTCTACCACCGCCGTTGAAATAACGCCGCCAGGATGGTTTTGCGCATCCAGATGGATAATGGAGGAAAGCATTTGAAAATTGTTCTTGGCACGATGGTTCATTTCGCGCAGCAGTCTTCTATGGTGGCGCAGTTGTTCCACATGAAGGCGTTCAACCTCGGCCTCGGCGGTTGCGTCAATAATGGCCACCAGTATTTCGCCTTTCTCATTTTCCTGCGGATCCGTCCATCGCTGCGATTCCAGGCGAACGAACGTGGTAGCAGAGCTTCCGTCTGCAAGCGTCACGCGTTCGCTGCTGGCAAAACCTTGTTCCTGTACCTCCGAAAGATGTTCCACCACATTGGTGCGGTCATCCGGTCCGAAGAGGCTAACAAATGTACGCCCCACGAGGCGGGCACGCTCAGTTTGAAACAGCCGTGCTCCGGTCAGGTTGATTTGTTCGATGGTGTGATCAGAGGAGAGCACAACGTAGGGAATGGGGGCAATATCGAACAATGAAAAGTAGCGGTTCCGTGCCGTCTCTGCGTGGTGGCTCGCTTCACGCAACTCTTCATTTTGAAGTTCAAGTTCTATTTGGTGGGTCTGCAGTTCTTCAATGAGGGCTTCGCGGTCAACTGGATAGCCGGTTGTCTTGCAGTGCTTCTTTCGCTGCTTAATGACCTCTTCAGCGCGCCTGCGCAGCGGGTCTTTAGACACTATCGGCTACTCCTTAAGCAATACCATGCTAGAGCATTGGCTCACTGATGTCAAGGAACTGGAAACGTGCCAGGGGACTGTTTCCGTGTACCCTCAGCGTGTCCTTCCTGGTGGAAGGGTCAGCTCAATGTGAACGGTGCTCTCTGTGCTGCGGGCAAGAAGCCGGCCACCCAATTGTTCAATGAGCGCCGCTATTACCGTGTTCCGGGCCGGAGTTCCGGAGACACCGGGGAGCCCCTCCGCATCATCCTGTTGCCACGCCCGGGGGCAGGAGTGTCTGAGTCCGGGTCCCGTTTTACGCGGAGGGTATGCGGATTCCCGTTCCCGGACTCAGCCCACGCTATCAATATCTCCCCGACAAGAAGCGCGAGCGGTCCGCCCTCATCCGGGGAAATCTCATCAGTTTTCACTATGAGCCGGCATCGCATTGACCCCTTCAATCCTCCCTGCACGTATCTTTCAACACGACTCAAAAGGTCGAAAGCGGAAACGGTGGCAGACGGTATTTCGTTATAGAAATGTTCGTGGACCAGAGCCGGAATGTTTACCCGGGGCCGCAGACGCTGCAACAAAATTACCAACGTGAACCAGTAGCAGCTGTGGAGGCAGCCGCCGCAATGGTGCAGACGGTCCGGAAAGCCACACGCAGACGGTAACCGCTGCTACTGAAACAATTCCGGCGGCCAGGCCGAAAGGCAAACCCGGGAGGAGCCTGGTCAACACCAGCGCGGCAAAGAGCCAGACCGTTCCAGCGCCCTCAACCCCCAGTTGAACTATCAAGAACACGGAGAGCGCGGTCATGATAGAGATGAAGGTGACGGCGCGTGGTAGGTACGCCCTCTTGCGCGCAAATAACAGTACTAACACGGCAAGGTACGCTGTCACGTCAGCTCCGAAAATGAGCCACTGTTCGGTTTGGACCGACGCAGATAGACCTGGAACGAGTGCCAGGAGGCCTATTGAGGCACGGGCGGACGGGGCAAACTTACACAGCGGGTTCGCGCACAATGGGCCGACCGCGACCCTGGATATGACGTACCGCAGCGTTCCATTTGTATGTGTTTCCACGCCGGCTCTTCAGCGTTAGCCGGTAGAGCGTGTCTGCGAGGTAGAACTCAAGATGTTCCGAGTTCTGCACATTGATGCCTTCAATGCGCGCGTGCGGGAAAATCAAGTCTGCGCTCCCGTCTGCCGCGGTAAATTCTATGCGGTCAGTGTAGAGAGTAATGCGGCCTGTTCCGTATTTCTCCAGCGGGAGGCTTTTGTATCCGGTGAAAAGCTTTGCGTTGTCATCTGAAAACAGGGGTTCAGGTGATGTTTCTGCGATTCGGCTGTCTATCAATTTCTCCAGGTACTCCGTCTGCCAGAGGTTCCACTGACGCAGGTCCTCAAAATGACGGCTGCCGTTTAAAGGTTCAAAGAAGCCGAATGAGTTATATTTTACCCGGTAACCGCATGACGTGCAGGTAAGATAGTCTCCCTGGGAATGAAGCGTGTTCATTGAGTGGCAATTCGGACACACAAATAGGACGATTTCCAGATAGTTTGCCTTGTTCTTGCCCAGGAAGCGCACCATGCGGGAGCGTTGGACGTCAAACTCATTGCGAGAGAGCTGTTCCTTCATGCCCTCAAAGATCTCTTCCACGCTCATAGCTTTCAGCTGTTCCGGTGTGAATCCAAGGGAAAACGTAATGGTCACCTTCCCGCGGCGTATTCCCCGTGCCCAGCGGGGAAGAGAAAGGAAGGCCCCCTTCACGTTAACCGTCACCACCGGCACTTTCAGGGACTTCAGGAGCTTTGCCGTTGAATAAAAGAGCGGCAGGGTGCTGCCGTCCCACGTGCTCTGCCCTTCCGGAAAGATACCAATGATTCCGTTGTGGGCCTTTATCTTGACAATGTTTTTGACGGTCTCCAGATCAGATAGCGCCTTGGTCTTTGGGATTGAACCTACCAGGCTGAGGCCGAAATCAACCAGTTTGGAGCGAAAATTGGAGTCGGAAACCACGTAGTGAATCGGCGCGGGAAGATAGGAATTCACCATGAACGGATCGAGGACACAGCCGTGATTGGGAAGCACAACGTAGGGCGGCTTTAGCGTGTTTACCAGCTCCCTGTTTTGATACTCAATGTGAAAAAGCCATTTCAGCGTGGGACCCACTATGTGTCTGAGAACCGTGTTAAAGTGTTTTGGAGCCTTTATGCGGCGGTTTTGCCGGCGGCGATCTCTCCGGCGGCGTCTGCGTTCCTGTCTTGAATTGTCCATGCGCAAGATGAACACATTATAGAGAAAATTGGCAGGTTGTGCCAGAGCGCTTTAGTTGCGTTGGTCGACCAGGTCACGCGCTGCAGCAATATCCGGCTCTTCCACGATCTTGCGCGACAGGAGGCCGCGGAGGAAGGCCTCTACCATTTCAGGATCGAACTGCCGCCCCTTATTACGGATCAGCTCAAACGCCGCTTCCCGTGGAGACAGGGCGGGGCGATACGCGCGGTCCTCCGTCATGGCGTGCCACGCATCTGCCACAGCGATCATACGGGCTATGACCGGAATCTCTTCTCCTTTCAGCCCCTTTGGGTATCCGGTACCGTCAAACCGCTCCTGATGAGCAAGGATGATATCACTCACTTCTGAGAACGATTCAAACTTCCTCAAGAGCTCCGCTCCCAGGGTTGCATGATGTTTCATCACATCCCACTCCTGCTCCGTGAGAGGGCCGTTTTTCAGGAGTATGCTGTCCGGTATGCCAAGCTTGCCAATGTCGTGAAGCAACAGTGACTGCCGTACGCGGTAATCAACGGCTAAGCCCATCTCTTCTGCGATGATGGTGCCAAGGGTGAGCACATCATGTGAATGACCAGCAGTGTAACGGTCTTTTAGCTCAAGTGACTGGGAAAAGCTTTGTGAAAGCTCCTTCATGTTGCGTTCCAACTCCCGTGCCCGCGCCACGGCGTGCTGGAACTTGCGCAGGGTAACCAGGTTCCTGATGCGGGCATCAAGCTCGCGCATGTTAAGCGGTTTTGCCAGATAGTCATCGGCTCCCGTTTGCAGGCCCTCAATGCGGGAATCAACCTCCGACTTAGCCGTGGTCAGGATGACGGGCACCTGTTTTGTCCGGTCCTCGGATTTCATTCTTTTGAGAAGCTCATATCCGTCCATACGCGGCATCATGATGTCTGATACCACAACGTCTGGAAGCGCATCCTGCAGTTTTCCCCAGCCGTGTTGGCCGTCCACCGCCGTATCAACCTTGTGTCCCAGGCGAGAAAGCATTCTGCTTACATAGTTTCTCAGGTCCTCGTTGTCTTCCACGTAAAGAACACGCGGCTGCTCCTTCTCTTCTGACGGGGCGGGTTGCGTCTCGTCAGATGTGGGCGGTATGGTAGTGGAATCCACAAACGCCAGATCTTCTATGGTGAGCCGCGTTACGTCCTGGCGCCGTCTCGGCACCCTTCGCCGTTCCGGTCCGGTGTGCGGCTTGTCGCGCTTGCGCCGCTCTATGTTTCTTCGTTCAATGAAAGCGTCCGGCGCGAGCTCCTCCAGGTTGGTGGGGATCTTTATGATAAAGCGGGTGCCCCGCTTTTCTTCGCTTACTACTGAAATCTGCCCTTTCTGAAGCTCAACCGCCTCTTTCACAATGGTGAGCCCCAACCCGCTGCCTTCGTAGCGGCGCGTCGCGGATCCGTCCACCTGGCGGAAGCGCTCAAAGATGACCGGAAGCTCTGCTTCTGGAATGCCCACCCCGGTGTCTTCCACCTCCACCACCAGCCACGTTGCCTCAATACGAGCGCGTATAATGATAGAACCGTGGTCAGTGAACTTCACGGAGTTGCGGATCAAGTTAGAGAGGATGCGCTCCAGTTTCTCAGCGTCAAGGTAGAGGGGCGGCAGGTCAACCTCTGAAAGGTACTGCAGTTTAAGTCCCTTTCTGCGGGTAACTTCGTTGAAGACCGTGACCAGTTCCCGAATGGTTTCATCCAGGTCCACCACGGAAAGTCTCAATTGCATTTTGCGCGCGTCAAACCGGGCAAAATCCAGCATCTGATTGATCATGTCAAGCAGTCTGAGCGAGTTGCGATAGACCTGCGCCACAATATCCTGCTGTTCCGTCGTCATCGCGCCAAGGTCACCCTGGTAAAGGCTTTGAACCGGAGAAATAATGGACGTGAGTGGCGTCCTTACTTCGTGGCTGACATTTGCAAAGAACTGGGATTTGAGAATGTCCAGTTCCTTGAGTTCCTCATTTGCCCGCGCAAGTCCGGAACGTGCCACAAATTCATGCCAGCGCATCCTCGTATGCAGGTAGGAACTCAAGATAACCAGAACCATGGTTGCAAGCAGAAAGAAATTGTTGTTCATGAAAAGCGGCAGATCTGTTATTTCCCGCCCGATTGACAGAATTGGTACGATGTACGTTGCGTAGACAATTGCGCAGACAATTGCGGTTCGCCTTACGTCCAGGGGAAGGATGAAGAGAAACGCAATGAGAATTAGATTAATGCCGGCGTAGTAGGGACTTGCGTAGCCTCCGTCCAGATGCACCATGACGGAAATGGAGCCGGAAAAGAGCACGTATTCAAACATGCTAAACTCGCGGGCAAATCTGGCGCCAAATTGCGTGTTCATGAGGAAAAAGACCCCAACGCCTACTGCTACCACAACGAGCCGGATCATGAGAAAGGTGAGCGCAAGATCCGGGTAAATGAAGTTGTCAAGAATCACAAAGACGGGAAAAATGGAAGCTGCCGCCAGTGACGCAATCTTCGTATCTCGGATTGCCTTTTCTGAGGTCTCTCTTTCAAAATCTGGCCAGAGTTCGTGATCCCGCATTCCTCTCCCGGCCGGTCTCTTTAGTTCTCCACGCGCGACTCGACGTAGCTAATGAACTCCCCGACGGTTCGCATATCGACACACTCTCCCTCAGAGAGCTCGATGTTAAATTCCCGCTCACAATGGGCAAGTATCTCAAGAGCCTTGAGACTGTCCACGCCTAGTTCGTCGCGGAACATAACGTCGTCATCAAGCTCCGGCGCTGAGACACCGGAGACTCGCGCGATGACACTTCGAATTTCGTCACGCATGGAAAGAGACTCCTTCAGTATTTATTGTCGGAACGTTTGGTTAATGGACTTTGGTATTTTGTGCGATGAAATGCTATCTTTTAGTGCATTCCTGATTTCAGAAGTTGTCTGTGCAGGTTCAAATCCGGCATGAAGTGCGATGTCTGCCTGCAGCGAGCCGTCAACCAGAGCAGTAACGGCGTGATGGACGCCTGGATGTGCTTCTATGGCACGTTCAACTTCCGCAAGATCAACCATAATTCCGTTTACCTTGCAGGTACGCTTCTTCTCCCTGACAAAGACAAGATGATCATCATCAAACCGGCCAATGTCTCCGGTTCTAAACCAACCGTCAGTCCACGCCTCCCGAGTTTCCAGGGGATTTCTGTAATAACCCCGAAACATAGTAGGAGATTGTATCAGTATTTCTCCTTCCTGTGAGGAGTCGGCGGCCTCAAGTTTGACCGAAAGTTCCCGCCCAACCACTCCTACTGTTCCGGGACGCGCGGAGTGCCTGATGTTGCGGCTGACCGGCGTAAACTCGGTAAGGCCGTAGCCGTGAAGCAGTTCCACCCGGAGAGCGTTGCGGATTTCAGTGTAGGCCTCCGCAGTGAGCGTGCTGCCACCGGTAGCAACAATATCCAGGGTTGACGTATCAACGTGCGCAGGTTTAAAGCGGGCCAGCAGGGAAAGCACTTCCGGTACTGAGGTGATAAAATCGATCTTATATTCCTCCACGAGCTGAAACACCCGCCGGGGATGAACCGAAGGGGAGAGGACGGTAGTCATTCCGTAGAGAAGTGGGACAAAAACGCACCCAATGAGAGTGAAGATGTGGGTCATGGGAAGAAAGACCAGCATGCGCCGGCACTGCGTTCCAGCCATTCCCTGCTGAAAGACGTCCGCGCCAAGCACATACTGCCCGCCTGGAATCATGGCGCCGAGTGGATAGCCGTAGCCGCGGTAGGTGTAATTAATGGAAACCACATCATCCGGTATTTCACCAGCCGTTTCATCCGACTGTGAAAGCGTTCCGGAAACATGAATCGCACGGTCCTTACGGTGAAAGAGCAAACGCCCGTCTCTGAATTGCTCAATCCTGGCAAGGGCACGATCTTCTGCAACGAGGGCGTGAGGTTGGAGGTTCGAAATAATCTTCTCCAGCTCGCTGCTGCCGCTGTCCACCTTGACCGGTGCGGCAACAGCGCCCACTGCCGCGAGTGCCATGAATGTTGCTATGAAATCTGCCGAGTTATCAAGCAAGAGCGCGACGCGGGATTTTGCCCCAATACCGTGCCGGGAAAAAAGGGCCGACAGTTCGTAAATACGAGCCAATAGTTCGTTGGCGGACCAGGTGGTGCGCCCGCCGTCTTCATGAGGTTCAATGCAAACTGGATCGTCTCCACGCTCTTTCAAGCTGTGGAAAACGTCCTGCACGAGATCCATCACTTCTCCGCCGTAATGATGACAGCCTGTGTGGGCTCTCCAAGAGAGGCACGTGTTTCCAGAAGGGTAAACCCGGCGCGCCTGACAAATGTCTCAAGTTCCCCCGCAGTGAAAAATCGGAAATATCCGTCTTCCTCAAGCTCAAAGAGAGACGCCGCCTCATTTAACATGGCACGCGCGCCTTCGAGCTTTTCGTTCCGTTCACCCGCCTCGCCTTCCGTGCCGTCTGCGCGGGCAACCTGTTCAATGAAGTCGGTAAAAATGACCGAGATATCGCTGTCCGGCCGCATACTTGAGAGCAACAAGCGACCTCCCGGTTTGAGCATGCGATAGAATTGTCTCACAATTTGCTCTGGATCAAACAGGTAGGATATAAAGAGGCTGGCCGAAATGCGGTCAAAAGAGGCGTCCGGGAAGTCAAGATTCAGCTTTCTGCCGGCATTTGCAAACTCCAGCGTTTCCCACGTTAGGTCCTGCGTTTTCTCCGGCGTGGTTCCGTTCCGCTCTTCAGGCAGGAGCTCCCCTCGAAGGAATCTGGCTGAGCGGCCGATATCGCGCACGGCTGCGGCCGTCTCACTTCCGCACTCCGTTTGAAGCGCTCTATTCTGTTCCTCCGAAAGCGGGTCTCCCCGCAACGCTTCTCCAAGGAACGGCAGAGAACAGCGTTCAAGGCGGTCCATCATGGCGTGGGTTAGTCCTTCCACCTTTCCGCGGAGGTATCCCGCCTTCATGCCGGGATCTTTTATAAGCACGTCTATGGGAATCAGACGGTTTGGTTCCAGATTACGCTGGTGAAACGAAAGTTCTACGTCTGCCAGGGACGGGTAGGTACGAACAGTGCGGTTTGCCTTTTCCCGTGCCTTTTCCAGTGCGTCAGGGACCAGGTCCACCGCAGTGACCCGGGTACCGCGAAGCGCGTGTGGGGACCGGTTCCGGCTTCCAAGCCGTGTAAGGAGTTCTTCAAGAAAGAGACCCGTGCCGCATCCCAGGTCTCCAACGTGTTCGCCCGGCTGCGGATCAAGCATTTCCACTTCCGTTTTCAGAAACGTTGTGAACGGGACCAGGTTGCGGTAAAAATCGTAGCCGGACTCGCCTTCTCCCGATCCAATGAGGTAGTTGTGCCAGTAACTTTCTTTCTCAAGCTCTTCCTTGTGTTCCAGGCGCTCCCGTTCGTAGGACACAAGGCGCACCATTGCGTCCCGGTCCGAGTCAATAGGTTCTATCACTTCATCAAAGAGCGTCCAGAAGACATGTGACGTTATGAGTTTGAACGTCTTCACCGCGTCGTCGCTGGTGCGCAGATTGTGTCCCGCCGGGATCTCCACTACGTAGCGACCTTCCGAAGCGCCAACGCTCATCACATCATCAACTTCTTCCGGAGTCACCCAGCGGTCGCTGTTCCCGTAGATCCAGAGTACCGGTATCTTCACCTGCGACATGTCCAGCCGAGCATCAGTAATGTAGGCGTACTTATGTTCAACCAGGTCGCGCGCGATAGTATCCATGTTCACCAGGTGGCCGAGTAACCCGCAGGTACCCGTTGGGATTCCCATCTTGTAGTTGCTGATGATATCTATACCGCCCAGCGTGTTGCGCAACGCCGTTTGCGCTGCAGGCACGCCCATCGCACTTACCCAGAAACTCACCCGGTCGCGGTTGCGCTGGTCAACCAGCACTTTCCTTGCGTCCAGGGCCGACATGCTGAAGGTAACAAGGACTACGTGGTCCGGCGTGAAAAACGGATTGTCGTAACAGAAATCCAGCGTTGCCTGCAAATCATCACGTCCCTGGCTGATGCGATAGTGGAGCATCTCATAGCCGCGCTTTGCCTGTCCGATGCTGTTATAGCTTTCCCCGGGCCGATTGATGCCGTCATACCGCAGCGTGACCAGGCTGTGCCCCGCTTCTGTGAAATTGGCAAGAAGCACACAGACCAGCGGAGCCAGCGCCTCCTTCTTTTTCCCAAACGCGGGCGGCAGCACCACAACCGTAGCACGATGATCAAGCCCGTTGCTGTTGAGAAGCGCCCTGATTTCCCGGCCGGCTTCATCCGTGTATTTTACCGGTTGGGATGACGGGACGGTGCGGGCGTGCGCGGGCGGCTCCTTGGTGTAGAGTTGCTGCTGTTCCCACTCACCTAAGTCTATGGTGCGCCGTGACACCTGGTTGCGTTTCACGCCGGCTTCCACGCCGAGCCTGAGCGTAATGTTGCCGTTTTCGGAGCCAATCTTCTCAACGTGGCGGATTTCTCCCCGGTTTTTCAGGTTAAGATCAGCGCTGGTGCGGTAGACTACGGGGTTTCCTGCCGCAAAGAGGGCCGCCGTTTCAGGCGGAATCTCCACCTCGCAGAGAAACCCGCGCTGGGAGATGTCCAGCAGGGAGGCGTCAAACGCTTTGCCGCTGGCGCGTCCGGGAGTCAGACTGATGTTGCGGTCAAAACCATCTGCCCGCCTGGTGTAGGAGCGCTTTTCCGACCGGAAGAGGAGCTCAGGAAGGAGAATATCAAGAGCGTCGCCACTTTGGCGCACCACCCGGCCCGTGAAGAAGTAGCCGCCCCCATCCTGAAGGAAGCTGCCTCGCACGTCTGTGCCCGGCTGTGCCGCTTCTGCAAGTGCCGGGGCGTCAAGGCGGAGCAGAACGCCATCACTGCTGTGGGGAAATAGCGCCTCAGGCCGCGCCTCAAATATCTCAAAGGAACCTTCCAGCATGAAGTGTATTTCTATTCCGTTTGCCACCACCGCGTCAAACGAGCGGCGGATCTCTTTAGGATTGGATAAGCGGCTCTGATTGTCCCGCTTTTTTGACTCGAACCAGCGGTGCAGTGCTCGCAGTGAGGCGCTTGAGCTGGATGCCAGAATAAAGTTCTTGATTCGAGTCGCATCAATAGTGGAAATCGATGTAAACCTGACTCCCGCGCTGTTTCTGCGCGCAAAACGGTCACGGATCACATACGCAACAGTGCCGCGACCTTTGACAAGGCGTTTTACGCCGGGTAGCGGCAGGGCAAGTTCAATCTCTCCTCGCGCGTCCAGCTCGCCGGTGAAGCTGATCAACACTCCTTCGGTGGAAATATCGTCAATAATCACCTCGGAGATGTCAGGGTGGTCTGTTTCAACTTCCGTAATTGAGCACGGAACACGGGGAAGTGTCCGGTTTTCCTGGTCCCTGCCGCCTGAGATGATCTGGCGTTGCTTGCGCTCCCGGATAAACTCCTCAATGAGAACCATCTCTGCCTGGCGATCAAAATCAAACTCTATGCCAATAATGTTTTCACGGCCGTCCGCCGGCTTTGACTCCGCGCGCACCGCACGGACCGGAATATGAAGCGGAGTGTCTCTTGAGGGAATCTTGAAGGTGATCGTTTCTATTTCGTTGTGAGAAGCAGGCAGTCGTGCCACTATTCGCATGCCGGACCGGCTGAGGTCCACTGACCGCGCCTCAAACGCCTCTCCGGCCGCGTTGAAATGAACCGTGTCTTCATGGGAAATGCGAACGTGTTTTCTGCGGCCAGCCATTGGTGTCATTTTGAGTCTAATCCAACCTTGTTCTGCGCGCAAGTCCGCGCAGTTATCCGCGTGCTTTCCCCACCATATGAAGCGCCCAACGCCTAACCTGGGCAGCCGCATCTCCGCCCTCATCGGCAAGGGGATCCTTGAATCCTATGGTGCCCAGCACGTCTCCACCCAGCAGCTTCTGCCGGGCATGCTCAAAGTAGTTGCCAATTCGCCCGGCGTAAGTACAAAAAACCGCAAATTGCTTTCTGAAGAACTCATGGCTTGAAAGAAAGCTGGCAAGGGGAGGTGCCAGAGAACGGTTCCAAACCGGGCTTCCAAAGAAGTAGAGGTCATACACGGACAAGTCCTTCTCTATGGGAACCAGTTCGGGATACTCTTCTACTTCAATTTGCTTGCCACCCCAGACATAGCGGCTCACCGCACTGCTGGTGTCGCCCGCCCGTGGTGTAATCTCTATGAGGTCCGCTTCCGTTACCCGCGCTATTTCTCGTGCAAGATGGCGGGAATTTCCTTCATGGGAATAATACACCACTGCAACGCGAAGACTCTTGCCTGCCACCGTCCCAAAACGCTCCTGACTGACTATTTCGCTACCGGCAACGCAGGCGACAGGCTGCGGTTGCTCGTTCATAAACGATCACGCTATTATAACCGTATGGCAAAGAAGACGGAATACCAGTCCGTACGCATCACCGGCGTTATCATCGTAATTCTCTCTATAGTCGAGGCTGTACTCATTTTTGGGGGCCCTATTCCGCTTGCAAATCTTGGAACCGCGGATTCTCTCTACATCTTGCTTATTGCCCTGCACCTGGCGTGGGGCATAGTGCTCCTTTCCCATCGCGCAAAATTCAGCAGGAAGGCCGGGAAACACTATTTTCAAGTGCCGGAACTACTTTTAGTCTATTCACTGGTGCTGTTTCTCTTCTCTTACATTTTTGCCCTGAACGCCAACATGGACTACGTGCAGCGCTACATTCAAAGCGGCGGAAATCTCAGACTGGCCCTGAATACTGAAACAGAACGCGGCCTGGTTCTGGTGCGTATTTTCCCTTTTCTGGCCGTGGATGTACTGATTTACCTCTTTCAGAGACTGAGCCGGCCCGGACTCGCGCCCTGGCTTGCGCCCAGAGCGGAGGCGGACCAGCGCTACGTGACAGAGATGCCGCACCACCGCGGTACTATCTTCAACCGCAGACGGCACCGTGGCGAGCGTACTGTTTTGGGCAATCCGCGCAACCGCCTCTCTTCATTTGTAAAACGGTGGGCGCTTCTGCTGGTGCTTGCCTCGGTCTTTCTTACGGTGATTGCGATTCCATCCTTCCTTTCAACCAGCGGGATCGGGATTTTGGGCTGGATATCACTGGTGCCGCTCTTTCTGGTTTTTCGTGAGAGCTCATACTGGCGTACCGTTTTCTACGGGATTGTGTTTGGCGTCTTTTCCACGCTACTGACCAATTACTGGCTGGGAACGTTCAGCCTGGTGTCCCTTCAAATTACGGTTGCCATCTTTCTGGTAAATTACACACTTTTCATGCTTCCTGCCGCGTTTGTGTACCGCCACGCGCACCGAGCGCGTTTTCTGATCTTTCCCCTGGCATGGACGGCCTTTGAATACGCCCGCTCCAGCGGATTTCTCGGTTATCCGTGGGGGCTGCTTGGGCACTCCCAGTACGCCTTTCTGCCAGTGATTCAGATTGCCTCCATTACCGGTGTGTGGGGCGTGAGTTTCCTGATACTCCTGGCAAACAGTGTTCTGGCCGAAAGCGTCTGGAGAACGGCCCGCCGGGCACGCAGGCCGGGGTTGCCGCTCCTTGTTGGAGCAGCGGCAGTGGGAATAACGATCTTCGGCGGCGCGTTGGCGGTGGTCTCCTATGACGCGCATCCGCCCGAGCCGGAGAGAACGGTCAAAATCGCGCTTGTACAGCAGAACTCAGACCCAAGAAAGCACAACTATGACGTCACCTTTGAGTCACTGAAAGCCCTTACCAACCAGGCGCTCACGCACAACCCGGATCTGGTTGTGTGGTCTGAAACCGCCTTTGTTCCCAACATCCGGAAATGGAGCCAGGAAGATCCCAAACGCTATCGTTACGCCCGGCTTGTCCAGGACCTGCTGCGGTTCCAAAAATCAACGCACACATGGCTTCTTACCGGCAATGACGATTACAGCACCCGCACGGACAGCGCCGGTAATGAGATCCGGCTGGACTATAACGCTGCTGTGTTGTTTTCCGATACGGGAAAACGCGTAAACACCTATCATAAGATCAAACTGGTGCCGTTTACCGAGTACTTTCCCTACAAAAAGCAGCTCCCGGCCGTTTACAAGTTGCTTCAGGATTTCGATGTGACCTTCTGGGAGCCGGGAACCGAGCGGACCGTATTTGAGCATCCAAAGTTCAGGTTCTCTACACCTATTTGCTTTGAAGACGCCTTTCCGGACGGAGTGAGGCGATTTGTCACGCACGGGGCACAGGTCATCGTCAATATCTCAAATGATTACTGGTCTCTCACGGACTCCGAGGCCAAGCAGCACTTTGTTGCAAGCCTCTTTCGCGCCGTGGAAAACCGGGTTCCGGTGCTGCGTGCAACCGCCTCCGGGCTGACCGGTCAGGTAGACCCGTACGGGCACATTCTTCAGACCGCCCCTTATTACAAGGAAGCGTATCTCATGGCGGATGTGCCCATTGTTAGCCACCCGGAGACAATCTACACAAAGTTTGGAGACTGGTTTCCGTGGGCATCGGTTGCGGGCGTTATCCTGCTCCTTGTCTGGTCACTTCTGGCAGTGTGGCGGGCGCGTATGGGCATGGACTACATGGAACAGCGGCTCTGGGATCTCCAGAATCCCCGCCGGCGCAGGAGGTTCCTGCGCAATAAGCGTGCGGACCGGGAAGACCCCGGCGTGGAAATTAGCCGCCAACAGAAATGACAACCCGGCGGTTGAGATATTGCAGCCCGGAGTCCCGCGTTACCGGTTTGCGACCGCCAACGCCGCGCACCTCTGTTTTCTGCGGAAAGCGGTATCCCAGATTCTCAAGGAATGCGCGCACCGTGCGCGCCCGTTCCCAGGACACTTCCTCGCGTCCCGCCTCCGTGCCTGCCAGGGCGCAGTGTCCCACAATTTCAACCTGAGAGGCGTCCAGATCTTTGAGTGCGGCGTAAATTTGACCCAATTCCTGCCGCGCCTGTCTTGTGAGAATTGCGCTGTCAGGGAGAAAATAGACGGTCCACGTCTTTTCCTGCGTCTGTGCGGCGGCCGGGGGGGATGTTTCCCCCGTTGCGGAGATCTCCGGGAAAGCCGACGGGACGGCTGAGCCGGAAGCGCTGTTGGCTTCCGTGCTCTCTTGCGCCGCAGCGCCCTGCGGGGCGCCGGCGGATTCCGCCGGTTCAGCAGAGGGCGCCTGTGCGCCGCCTGATTGCGCCTTCCCCGTCCCGGCCGCAACCGAGCCTGTCTCCGGCAATGTCCGGGTTCCGGATGCGTCTGCTATTTTTCCGCCCGGAGACAGGCTGGAAAACAGAACGTAGCCACCCGCACCAAAGAGAATAAGGAGCGCGGCTGCGATGAGGTAAGCGGTGCCGCGCCGGCGCGGGAGAAGTTTCCGCACGTCCACAACTTTTTCTTCAAAGAGTTTGTGCTCAACGTGGAGTTGCAACCGGAGACGGCCGCGCTCCACTTTTCCAGTCAGGGTCAGGAGCGCTTTGCGCCCCGTGGGCCTGGGTATATTTCTTACGTGAAATGAGGTGAGTGCGTGGCGATTACCCGGTGCTGTGGCAAATATCTGCACGTCCGCACGCTGTTGCCCTTGCTCAATGGTGGTGAGGTCGATAGAACCGGAGGCCTCCCGCTCGAGGCGGAGGAATCCCACGTACTGTCTGTGCTCTATTTGAACGGTAATCTGATAGTCTGCCATCTCTCCCGCCGTTTTGCCCCTATCATTATCGCCCGAACCATTCGACGTTGCAACCCGATTGCTCTTATCCCTCCAATTGGATAAGTTCTACGTGTAATGAATGATCACTTTCGAGTCTGTTTTGTGAGCGGAAAGCTTGGTGATGTTGACGGGGTTTCCCTGGAAGTGGACAAGTGGATCTCTGTGCTCCAGCAGCAGGGGCACGAAGTTTTCACGATTGCGGGTAAATATACCAGCCCTCTGGAGGCGCTCTCAGAAGAGCGCCAATTGCTGGTTGAAAAGATACGCTTTGATTCTGAAGAACAGGGCAGGTATGAGACCCTGGCCTTCCCGCATCTGACCCGCAGGCCGCCCCACCTTAATTCCAGCGCCTTGAATGAGATGCTTGACGGTCTTGAATCTGAAGGCAAGGACGTTGCCACGGTGCTGCATGAACATGTGGTTGACTGGGACATTGATGTGATCATTGCTGAGAACACCAACGCAATGCCGATGACGCTGATCGGTGGAATGGGCATGTACCGTCTTGCCACTGAGAAGCGAATGGCTACCATCTTTCATCACCACGACTTCTGGTGGGAGCGGAGTAGATTCAGCCACAACCATATCGAGTCTCTTCTTAACCGGATCATGCCGCCGGTTGATCTGGGCCTGGAACACGCAGTGATTTCTTCATACGCGGCTCACATCCTGAGCTCTCTCAAACGGGTGCAGCCGCACATAATTCCAAACTGCGAGGACTTTGACCATCCTGTGAATCTGGACTCCTATAACGGGCAGTTTCGAAGCGATTTGGGGTTTGCCCAGGACGATATTCTCTTTGTGCAGCCAACCCGCATAGTGCCGAGAAAGCGAATAGAGGACTCCGTGGAGCTTGTCGGGCGTTTCATGAAGCGCTATCCGGATCTTGCCAACCGAGTTCACTACATCGTCTCCCTCTATCAGGGAGATGAGCCGGATGCGGACTACATTGGAGAAATACGCCGGCGGGCAGAGGAGATTGGCGTCCGGCTTCACCTCATATCTGACCGCGTGGCTTCTGTCAGAGGCGATAGAGACGGAAAACGCCTGTATACCAACCGGGACGTGCTTGCCAACGCGGATTTTGTCACCTACCTGCCAATCTGGGAAGGGTTTGGCAACGCGCTGCTTGAGGCGGTTGCCGCAAAGGTGCCGGTTGTGACAACGACCTATCTTGTCTATAAAACCGACATCATGAACACGGGCATTCGCAACGTAGAGATTCGGGACGCTTATGATGATGATGGAAGACTGGTAATTCCGGAGCGGGCTCTTGATGAGATTCACCATCTCATCTCCCACCGCGAGCAGCGGCAGGAACTGGTGAATAACAATTTTGACGCAGCCGGCCGCCGCTTTGGGTATGCGACCCTGTCAGAGAAACTCCGCTACGTAATTGAAGAGTACAGCGATGAAATACGCGCCTCACGCAAACGTATGGCTAAGACCAGGGCGCGTTACTCAGTGTAGGCCTATTTGCGTTTCTCCCTCCGCCGCCGGTTCTTTTCCGTGGTTGGTACTTTTTCAAACGTCGATACCTTTGGCTGCCGGTCTGTAAGCCATTTGAACCAGAAATAGCAAACGACTCCGCCTACAATCATGACGAATGAAAGTACCTGTCCGGTGGTAAAGTTCCAGGGGGTAACTAAGAGCTGCGGCGGGTTTGGTTTACCGGAAAGCTTGATGATGAAATCCAGACCGGGATCCGGCTGACGAAAGTATTCTATGAAGAAGCGAGCAATGCCGTAACCCATCATATAGATAGCGATGATGTAGCCTTTGAACTTGCGCCGGTTGCGGAAAATAAACCAGAGCACAAGCCAGAGTACAATGCCCTCAAAGAACGCCTCATAAAGCTGGGAGGGGTGACGGGGCAGGTTTACCAGCCGGTCCGGATCCGCAAGGGATATATGTAGCTGCGCTGCGATCTTTTGCACCCACGGTTCAGATTCAGGGAGCCTTCTGGCAGTCGGAAACATCATTCCCCACGGTGCCGTGGTTACCCGCCCGTAGAGTTCTCCGTTTATGAAGTTGCCCAGGCGGCCAAAAGTATATCCAAGTGGTATGGCGGCGCAAAGCATGTCTCCCCACTCAAGGAGGTCTATCTTCTTGACGCGCGTGTAGATCACCACCGCAATTACCACTCCTACCAGGCCGCCGTGGTAGCTCATGCCTTGAATGCCGGTAAACTGCATGTTGTCGTTGAATGGCCAGAAGATGAGCCACGGCTTGCGAAGGTACATGCCGGTCGGATCATAGATGGTGGTGGCAAAAAGCCTGGCACCAATCAACAGGCCAACAATGGCCCAGAAAAAGAGATTGAGCACGTCGTCAGATTCGATCTCCAGTTTGCGCTTCTTGACCTGGTACATAAAAAGGAGATAGGCCGTGGCAAACGCAAACAGGTACATCAAGCCGTACCATCTCAGCGGCAGCCCCGGTATGATTTCCGGAGAGATCCAGCTGGGGTACTGAATATAGAGTTGCATACGCTATTCCTTCCTCTCTGAGGCCGCATCAAGCGGTGATTCTTCAATGCGTCCGGACGTTGGGTTGAATTTAATGCACACGCCTTTGCGCGGTTCGGTCAGCTCATGATGGCGTCCGTGACTTTCAATGACCACCTGCGGATAGAGCGTCCCCCTGATCCGCAGCTCACCGGGGAAATGCTCTTCGTACTTTTCCCTCAGCGTGAACAGGCGAAGGCTGCGCTTTTCCATTACCTTCATAAGCTTTTTCTTCTCGTGGCGCAGTTGCTCAAGCTGTTCCCGTTGTCCGTTCTTTTCTATCTGTGCAAGGCTCATATCCGTTCTTGCCAGCTGCGCTTTTATGCTCTCAATTTCCTTTTCTTCCTTCTCAATCCGGTCAGCGACCAGATAGTCCTGCCCAAATGATACGGTTGTCTTTACGCCGGTTGGGGAGCCAAGATTTGCCACCTCCATGCCTTTGCGCACCCGGATAGAACCACCCACCACGTTGCCGCGGTCTGATTGCAGCACCAGCCGCCCGTTAGATTTGATACTACACCTGAGGCAGGCCCCTTTGACAACCACATCGCCCACGGAAAGAAGGGTGGCTTGTTCCGCAAATCCCGCACCAATGTTCTTCTTGGCACGAATTACCGCTTTTCCGGCACCTTTCACGCCACGGTGCACCATAATATTACCGTCTGACGAAATAAGAGCGGCTTCAACATTCTCTCCCACTGTTACATCTCCTCCGGCGAGAATGTAAAAGCCGGTGGTGACTGCTCCGGTCACGGTCACTGAACCCGGAAAGCGGAGATTGCCGGTAGAAAGGTCTACGTTGCCCCGTACGTTGTATCTTGGCCGAATTTCAAGATGCTTTCTGTCATAGATGAGCTCACCGGCTATCTCCGCAATCAGGAGAGTGCTTCCATCGCCATGGCTCTCCGCACGGACGTTTGCGCCGATTTCTAGCTCGCTCTTTGCCGTACCGCGCGGGGAAACACTCTTTCCGGTAACATCCCAGCCGTCCTCGGGTTCCTGTTCTGCCGGCAGAAGCCGGGCAACGCGGGCGCCGGCATCCACCGTAGTGACGCGGTCCTTATTCTTGTAGTCTGCACGTCCACCTTCTTTGATCACAACGTCGCTTCCTGATGCAAGCTGGAGGAGGAACGTAATGCGTTCTTTGCTGCTCTCCGTCGGTTTCTTTCCCCGGGCAACCGTAACCCCGGTAACCGGTTTGCCGGCCGTTGCCCGTGCCACTGCCGCCTGTACCGCGTGCTCGTCTACCCCCGCAGTGACTCCTGCACGTTCCAGCTCAGCCTTGACCTCTCCCAGTTCGAGCCGCTTTCCCGTACCCTTTCCGTCTGTGAGGGAGAGAAACGCCTCCATCCTGTCATCTGAGAGCGTAACCTCCATGAAGGCGTCGCTGTGGGGCCGAATTCGAAGGTGTGTTTCTCCGTCTACACTGCCCCGGTCAAGAAGTCCGGCCGCCGTAGCGATGACCAGAGTTTGTTTGCGTTCCAGATTTTCGTGGAGATGTAGTGCCGGTTCAGGTGCTGCGCTGCCGGGAACGGTTGCCCCATATACATCCGTCCCGTTCTCTCCGGGCACCTCCGGAGGTATCATAGCAATGCGTTGCTCTGCTTCTACGAACGCCATCCCTGTGACCGCAGACATGGGAAATTCCGCCACGCTTCTGGCCGGGACCGTCTGGTCCGGCGCATGTTCCGCCTGCGTCTTCAGGTCTGCCACGCGATCTTCCGGCAAAAGCCTGATCGACCACTCTATATCACGTGCGGGACCTTCCGTGGGAGGTTTCCCTTCTGCAAGAACATAACCAACGAGATCCGTTTCCGAGCTGTGGTAAAATTCGGTGATATCTTTTTGTATGGCTGCCAAGTCAAGTTTCTTGAGTCCGCTTGCTTTTATGGCCGCACCAAGTTCTTTCAGCCGCAGCGGTTTGCCTCGGCCGGTTCCCTTATTTACCGTGAGAACGGCCTTCAGTTTGTCTTCCGAAACGTAAATGTGAAACGACCCATCTCTGCTCTGGCTGATCGGTGCCTCTTCAAGCGGTTGCCCGCTTCCGGTGGCCGAATCAATCATCCTGTCTATTTCTGACGTGCCGAGGAGATTCTGGTCATTGAACCCAAGGTTGCGCGCGCGCGAGAGAACCTCTTCCGCGGAGGGTGGAGAAGATCTCGTGTCTCCGGGATTGAACGTCAACAGGCAGGTTGCCCTGTCCCTGCTGGCCGTCACCTCCCAGGAGTGAGGCGCGTACCCGACCACATCTACCCAGTTTGCCCCGATCCGCAAGAATCCGGTTTGTTCCGCGTATATCTCACTCTGTTTCCGCGTGGTACCCGGGCCGGCGTAAAAATTAGGATCTGCAATCAACCGCGGTTGTACAATGTCACCGTAAATGTTGCGGCCCGGCACGCCACGTTTCTGGGCATAGACAACTCCGATCCGCTCTTCTGCAGTAACGTAACCGGTTGTCTCAACAGTAGGGTCAACATAGATCCGTTCCGGCCGCGTCACCGTCTCGCTCACCACTACCGTCTCTCTCTTTTCCGGGAGAAATGGGAGCTTCCGTTTGCGAACAACCGTCTTCTTTCTTTTGACCGTATGGGATTTTTCCTGGACAATTTCCGGCCCCGTAGCTTCCTCAAGGGCGCTCTTTGACTCAGCCTCAAGCTCCCCGGGTACCGGCTTTTCTTCAGCTTCCAGACTTTCTGCAAGTGGTTGTTCCGGAGGAATGCCGGTTGCCGCAGGGAATGTCACGGTCTGTTCCCGCCTCTTTTCTACAAGGCCCCAGTGCCGTACCAGTTCTTCCCGGTCAATACCGGCAGTGATGCCCTTCTCCTTGAGCAACGCGAGCAGACGTTCCAGCGTCCAGATTTCACCATCCTGCGGGTCTTTGGTAAATCGGGCTGTTGCGATGAGGGCGGCATCGTCAATTTCAAGTTCCAGGTGCCCCCGGATTTCCGGTGTTTTTTTGGCCATGAGCGTCTTACATCTCTAATAGGTGCAGTTGGCCCGAAGGAGTGCTATACGCTGAAGCCCTGGTGAATAGCCTTTACCAGTTTTGACTTCAACAGCATATTTTCCTTTTTTAACTGACTGATTTCCAACTGCTGGTTCTTAACCGTTTCTACAAGATCACCGGTGGTAAGGGCCCCGGTGTGAAGCAAATCCTCTACATAGCCGATCTTATTTTCAAAATCCGCCTCTGCTTCTGCTTCTGCTTCTTCGTAGGTTTCATCAACATTTTCCCACAAAACAAGGCCGCTGTCTTCCGACTGCAATTGGATAAGCTTATCCGCAATCCGGTACACGGCTTGAGATAGCACGGAGTTGGGCTTGTAGCTCACAATAGGCAGCCCGGAACCCAGCGCAATATCCTGAATATCATCGCGATAGATAATGCCGAGGTGTTCAAGGTCCAGATCAAGGTATTGGTTGCAGGACCGGCGGAGCCGTCCCGCCTTGTCCGCATCCTTTGGATCTTCAAGCATATTGAGAATGAGCCGCGGATGAAAGCGGGAGACCGCCTCTTTAAACGTCTTGTGGCTTTCCGGATCTATTTCCCGGATTTTCTCTACCAGATTGGGGATGTATACCTTCTGCAGGCTGTCACTCTGTTTGCGCAGATTCTGCATGTAGGTATCCGCTTTGCTCTTCCGCTTGAACGATGTGGAAAGCAGTCGAAAAATGGCGTTCTTGAGGAAGAGGTACGCGTTCACCGTGGCCGTTGGTGTGGGCGTGGTGACTATCAGTCCCTGGCCGGAGGTGAGAAAGAAGTCCATGATGTTGAAACTCGTCCCCGCGCCAAGATCCAACACCAGGAAGTCAGTCTCAAGCCGGGAGAGCCGGCGGATGAGCATCTTCTTTTGGGACGCCTGCAGATTTGCAATTCCAGGAATCTCCGCGTCTCCGGGGATGAACCGCAACCCTTCATAGTCAGTGTTGATGATGATATCTGAAAAATCAATGTCCGAGTCCGAAAGGAAGGTCCCAATTCCTCTCCGGACATTCCGGAGGCCAAGCATCAAATGCAGGTTGGATCCGCCAAGGTCCAGGTCAGCAAGCACCACCTGTTTTCCGGCCTGTCCAAGGGCAACCGCCAGATTGCACGCCACAAGGGACTTGCCTACCCCGCCCTTTCCACTGGCGACGGGCAGAATCTGCATGAGTGCTACTCCTCCTCAACCGTTGTGCTTCGGTAATCCGGTAGATCTTGCGCGGAACCGGAATCCGGACCCTGCGCCTGAGGAGTGTATGATAGCAGGAAAACGAGGAAAAGCAAATCAAGCAGCACAACAGCGGCAGGGGCAAATATCTGCAGGTAGAGGAGAAGCGCGGGGATCCCGGTTACGGCGGATGCCGCCGGAGTGCCCGAAAGAAAGACTGCAAGGCCGGGCGGGATGGAGAGGAACACGCCGATACGCAATAGCTGGATAAAGCCCGGATAGCGCTGCGGGGCTATTGCCATGAATACCAGGGCGGCTACCAGTGCCAGTTGCGAGGCACCGAACCAGAGGAGATGGAGCGGAAGCCCGGGAAAGGCAGGGGCCTTTGAAGTGAGGACAATCAGCAGCACGGCAAACCGGAGAACTTCCCACAGTGCACCGCCTAAAAACACGACCCGGTGACGTATCACGTATCCGGAGTGTACGGCGCAAGCTCGTACACCGTCAATAGAAAGTTAGCGGCAGATTCGCTATATTATAGTGATATCGGATAGCCCGGAGAGTAGTACATGTCAGAACCGAAGAAGAAATTGCAGCATAGAGAACGGCTCATATGGATTGGCCTTGCCCTCATGCTATCAGTGGTGTCGTTTACGCTCATGCTGCCGGCCAGGGCGTTTGCCGAGACACCAAACAGCCAGAGTCAACGTCTGCTCAACATGTTTGAGCAGGTGTATCAGTTTGTGCAGGATAACTACGTAGATCAAGTTGACCCGCAGGTGCTCATTGAGGGGGCGCTGAAGGGAATGTTTGACAGTCTGGGAGATCCGCACTCGGCCTATCTTGATTCAGAGGAAATGCGGGCGCTCACAGACACTACCCAGGGCCGTTTTGGCGGCGTGGGAATGTACATAGCCAAGCAGACGCTTGGAGAAGACGCTTCGGCGGATGCGCCTCGCTACGTGGAAGTTGTATCTCCCATAGAGGATACGCCCGCATTCAAAGCGGGTATTCAGGCAGGAGACTTGATCGTATCAGTTGAGGGAAAAACTACCTCTGACCTTTCAATAGACGAAGTGGTGGACTCCTTGCGGGGAGCACCGGGAAGTGATGTCACCATTACCATACGCCGCGGGCAGACCCACACCTTTCCCGTAACGCTGACCCGGGACACCATTGAAGTGCCTACCGTGAAGTGGGACATGATTCCGGGAAACATCGGATTCCTGCGGATCATCCAGTTTACTCCTTATACGGATGACCGCGTGCGCGAGGCAATTGACTTCTTTAAAAAGCACAATTACACCTCAATGATCATCGATTTGCGCCACAATCCAGGCGGACTGCTGACCGGCGTAGTTGACACCGCGGATCTCTTTTTTAACGACGGACTTATAGTCGGAACTCATGGACGCAACCCGGAAGAAAACGCGGTATATAACGCAACTCCGGGTGCCATTGTCCCGCAGGACATTCCTATTGTTGTGCTCATTGACGGCGGATCCGCTTCAGCGGCAGAAATTCTTGCCGGTGCGCTGAAAGATAGAGACCGAGGGTATCTCGTTGGAGAAAAGACATACGGAAAGGGATCCGTCCAGCAGGTCAGAAGCATTGGTACCGGCGGTTTCCGGTTGACCATGGCGCGTTACTACACGCCAAACGGAACCTACATTGACAAGATCGGCATTACGCCCGACAAGGTTGTGAAGACGCCGGAATTGACGGATGCCCAGCTGGAGTCCTACGCAAAACTGAGAAGTGAGAATACGATTACCGATTTTGCGACGCAACACAAGAACGCGAGTGACGCCCGGATCGACCAGTTCATTACTGAGCTGCAGAAGCAGGGTATTAAGCTCGATGACCATCAGCTCGCTAAGATGATTCATGATGAAATACGCCGGGTGAACAATGAGACAATCGTCTATGATCTCACCTATGATACCGTGCTGCAGGACGCCGTGAAAATGTTGCGCAACGGAGAAGTTCCTGTTCACTGATGAAACAGTTCCTGCTTCCGGACGGCCATACCGGTCACAGTCAGCTTCAGCTGACCGGGGAAGATTTCCACTACCTGTGCCGCGTCAGGCGGCACACGGTTGGTGACACCTTCCCTGCGCGTGACCGGAACGGAGCGCGTTATCATGCTACGCTCGTTGAAGTGGGAGATTCACGTTGCCTGCTGCAGCTTGAACCCGCCGTCCGGGTAACACAAGACACCGGTGATGCAGGCAGCACGCGCAGTGAGCTGGTGCTCTTCCAGTGCCTTCCAAAAGCAAAAAAGATGGATCTCATAATTCGGCAGGCAACTGAGGCCGGCGTGGATAGCGTGGTCCCGGTCCAAAGCGAACACTCGGTTGTTCGCCTGCAGGAAGGGGACCGCATCTCCCGAAAGAGCGAACGCTGGGAACGTGTGGTGCGCGAAGCCGTCCAGCAAAGCGGCGCTCAGGTTCCAACGCGGGTGGGGGACCTTGTCCCGTTTTCCGAGCTTCCTGAAATTTCCGCGTCCGGCCACATTGGGCTTTTCTTTCATACGGAACCTATTGCAAACAACTCGCTTCACGGATATCTTGTAGATCGTCCCAGACGTGTTATGCTTGTCATCGGGCCTGAAGGGGGGCTTTCCCGGAAAGAAGTGCAGCTTCTTCAACAAAAAGGGTATAGGCCGGTCCACCTTGGGCCAAAGGTATTGCGGGCGGAAACCGCCGCACTGTATGCAATAGCAGCCGTTCAAACCGTTCTTGTGGAGCACAACTCGTGGAAACTCAAGCGCACATAAAAGGCGTACGGCGCCTCTCCATACTCCGGGTTCCGGTAGACATTGTGCCGGAGGAGGGCCTGGCGGAAATCGTCGGAAGTCTCCTGGCCAATAATCGGCGAAATCACATTGTGCTCATCCGCCTGAGGGATCTCATGCGCGCCAGACGGGACCGAGAGTTTCGCAAGCTCCTTGTTGATGCCGCGCTTGTCATACCGGTTACCAAAGGGATCGTCCGCGGAGCGAGATTCTTGCAGCACAGCGAGCCCCTCCGTTACATGCCGTTTGATTTTGTGATTCGTCTGCTCGGCATCCTTGAAGAACGCCGTTCGTCGCTCTATCTCCTTGGAATGGAACGCAAGCACCTTCGCGTGGTTGAACAAAACTTGCGGGAAACCTTTCCGGGGATCCGGATGGTGGGCAGGTACAACGGCTTTTATCCCCGCGAGGTTGAAATCGATATTATCACCGCCATTAAGAAGGCCTCTCCTGATTTTCTCCTGGCGGGAAACGGCATAAGCGGACGAAACAAGTGGATATACCGTCATCGTGAGGAGTTTCAGCCCGGCATCTATCTCTGGTCCGGAGAGGTGTTGGACATGTTTGCCGACCGCAGACGTAAACCGTCGCGCCGGTCATTTCAGCGCGGCTGGGACGAGTTTCCTGACATTATAAGAAGGCCGTGGCGTCTGCTCAGGGGGTTCATGTACCTCTGGTACGCCATGTTACTTCTGGTTTACCGCATCTTCCGGCGCCACTAACATCGTGTTTTCCGGGTGCGGTGCCGGCTCCGCTACCGCACCGGCCGCGGCACCTATTCATCACGCAGCTTCAAATACTCGTACGCCTGGCGGAGTTCACCGTCAAGTTTCCGCGTGACCAGCCGACCCACCAGTTGCCGGAGCGGCGGGAGATAGACAAGGATGCCCAGCGCATCTGTGAAGAACCCGGGTGTGAGCAAAAGCAGGCCGGAGACAATGAGCCCCGCCAATGCTGCGTACTCACGTTTGGGATAGACCCCGTCGCTGATCCGCCTCTCCAGCCGCTCCAGGACAGTATTGGCCGAGTTTATCAAAAAGATAACGCCTACCAACCCCGTCCCGGCAGCAACCGCAAGAACCACGTACATCCCGTACTCAGCGGCAAAGTAGAGCAGTAAAAACCCGTCAGCAATGAAGAGAATTGACACGAGCATGATGTTGAAGAAGAACTTCACCACGTAAGCACGATTGAAGAAGTTCAGGAGACTCTTCATTGCCAGCATACTCTGGCAATTATAGTCGTATTTGAAGAGGAATTACAGGTGCGGTGCGGCCGGCCGCGGGCGGCCTATGCAGAGTGGTGCCGGTCGGCCCTTTCAAGCAACGATTTCGCTCGTTCCAGGTCCGAAAGAGAATCGATTTCCATAGCTGGAAACTCGGAGGTGTCTATTGCCGTGAATTCCGTTCCGGCTGAAATCATCTCCTTGAATGAAGCCTCATAGAACTCGTTTTCGCGTTTTTCGTCTCTTATTCTCCGCTTCAGCACGGCAAAGAGCTCCTTGCGCGCGCTGCCTGAGAAAATCTCAAACCCAATTGATTCACCTGCGGCATGTGCCGGATCTATGTGTTTTCCAATATCGACCACGTGATCGTGTTTGTCTGTGACGACCTTGATCTCCTCATCACTGCACGGATGTCTGTCGAGTGCTATACAGGGATAGGAAGAAGATGACAACAGGCGTTTTATCATATCCGAAGAGAAAAGAACGTCACTGTCGAGCAGGAGAAAGGAACCGGTAAGAGCCTCTTCAGTGAGCAGCAACGAGTACGCATTGTTTGTTTCAAAATAGCGGTCGCTGTGAAACCAGGATACGTTGAGGTTTTCGTAGTGAACCGTCACGTGTTCTCGTATCATTTCGGCCTTGTAGCCGGTTACAATCACGAAGTCGGAAAAACCGCACGCAATTAGATTTTCGAGGGCCCTGTCCAGAATTGTTTTTCCATGTATGTCAAGCAGACATTTGGGCAGATCGTCGGTTAGAGGCCGAAGCCTCTTTGACATGCCTGCAGCGAGCATAACGGCCTGCACAACTTAGTTCCTTTCTTCCAGAAGTTGCTTCATGATGCTCACCAGAAGCTCGTTTTGTTCGCGGGTTCCTATGGTAATCCGGATACAGTTTTCAAAAATGTCTTCTGTGAAAAACTTAATGACTATGCCATGAATAAGCATCTTCTCTTTGAGCAATTCAAATGTATCGGCAGGAAGTTTTGCCAGGATAAAATTGGCGCATGACCCATACGCTTTGAATCCCATTGCCCGAAGTTCCCGCACCAGCATTTGTCCGTCCTCAATGATCATGTCTGCGTTTTCGCGGTAATATCCTTCAGATTCTTCATCCAGCGCGGCAAACAACATCTCTTCAGAAAGACGGTTAAATCCCAGGTATTTCCCGTTGTACGTAGCGTACTGTTCCATGCCCCTTCCCAGGAACGCAAACCCAATACGCAAACCGGCCAGCGCGTAATATTTGGAGAGGGTTCTGAGTACTATAAGTCTTTCGTGGGTGCGCACTTCATGTTCCGGGAATGATGGAGCGCCAAATCCGGCATACGCTTCATCCAGTATAAAAAGCGTTGCCGGATCCTTATGTGCAAGGTAGTGTCTTAACCTTTCCGGGTGAAGGAAATTGCCGGTAGGGTTATTGGGAGACGCCACAATGAAAACTGCCGGCTTCTGTTTCAGGATTGAAATGACTTCCTCATCATCAAAATCCCAGCTGTCCTCGGTTTCCACCATGTGGTACTCGAGCAGGCGCCCCCCCACTTCCGAGACGATGTGCTTGTAGTACCACCATGACATATTGGGAACGGCAATGGAGCAACCGGGTTCGCTTGCCCAGTAGATCGCCTGTTTGAGAAGATCCTCTGCTCCGTACCCGATGGCTACCTCATCCTGACTGAGTCCATATTGTTCCGCAATACGGCTCTTGATCCGGCGTGGGTAGTCCCGCGAATACGTGTAAAAGTATTCCATCGTGATGTTCTGAATAACTTCATGGCATTTTGGCGCGGGACCGTAGTTGTTTTCGTTTCGGTCCATGATGATAAGTCGTTCCATTTGATTAAACTCCAGTAAGCCGCTATCGGCGAGAAACCAATCTGGTATAGGGACGTTTCAGGAAGAACCAGTAGAGGCGGCGTACAAGGCCAAACCTGCGCACCGCACGTTTTCGCATGTCTGAATACCACGCATTGTCAATCTTCAGGTATTTATCCATTTCTGGCGAGTAGTCCCAGTACCAGTTGAACTGAATGCCCGATTGTTCGCACGCGTCTTTCAGGGCGAGCGTTTGATCTATTATTGGAATAGAATCTGTCGGATCATCAAAACTCTTGTACCCCGGCCTGATTTGGTGATGTGCCGCTTCCACCGCCTCAAAATGCTCAATTCCGCCCCCGTACATGCCATGGCCGGTTCCAATAAGGTTGATTTCGGAAGCGCCCATAAGTACGGCCATGTAGATGCAGGTATGGAGGCAGGAGCCGTGTCCCCCCCACATGCCGGTCTTGTTCCTTTGCGTTTGTCGCACTTTCCAGAGCGTGAATTTATTATCTACCTCACCGCGCACGCCGGTCGGAAGATAAGAGACCATTCTGTGGAAATAGACTTCATTGTTCTGGGCAAGGAGTCGATAGGTGTCTCGCCGCGAAACACCGTACATGGGCAGTGCGGCTATGAGCGGCTGCGTCCTGTACTCATCGTAGAGAGGCAACAAGTACTTTGATCGGTCATACTCACTGCTATAGCGGAAGGCCGCACGAGGAAACTTCACATGCGCCAGATGCAGAGTAATTCCTATTTTGTCGTCAAGAAACGAGTCAGGGTACGTGCTTAGAGACGGGCCGGATCCTACTATCCATACCGGCTGCCGTGCAAGGCGATTGTGCAACTTCCTGGCATCGTGAAAACTCGGATTGGGAAAACGCACCTACGTATCCTTGTATTACTGAATTATCTTACAGGCCAACGTCACACTAACAATTCTTGCACAATACTATAACTTTCTTCAGTTCGTCAAAAGAGGGAATCTTGAAGTAAAGTTTTCGCACGGTCTTGCATTTTTCCGCGGCATCCATACTCTGATAGTAGTGTTGCACACCTTCCAGATCTAAGCGGTAGGACGCGTTTCGGTACCAACAGACATACGGACACCCGGATGACCAAATTACTGTCGGTAGATCCCGACCCGCAGGCTCAACGCGTCCTGCGCATGATTCTGCCCCGTCACTATTCTCTGATTACACACGAAACGGGGGTCGGCGTGCTCGATGTCGTTGCGGCCGAGCGTCCGGACATCGTTCTGCTGGACCTTGACCTGAGAGACGCGGAGGGGTTGCACGTTCTTCAGGATATCCTCTCCCAACCCTATGCTCCTCCCGTGATAGTGGTTTCCGCGTTGCGTTCCACAAGAGTTATCGTTGACGCAGTGCGGACCGGCGCCTTTGACTACGTGATGAAGCCGTTCACTCTCACGGTGCTCGAAGAGTCAATTTTGCGGGCGTTGACCGCGCGCCTTCCGCGTACCGACCTCGCACCGGAACCGGAGCTTGCGGCGGAAACGGCCGTGGCAGATGAAGTGACCTGCGGTGTGTTAGGCCGCAGCAAAGCAGCCGAGAATCTCCGTACGTTTATCCGGAAATTTGCTCAAACGGATGAGGCGGTGTTGCTTCTTGGGGAAAGCGGTACCGGCAAGGACCTCGCCGCGCGCGCCCTGCATCGTCTCTCCCGGGGCATCTCCGGCCGTTTTGTGGCGGTGAATTGCGGCGCCGTGCCGGACACACTCTTTGAATCAGAGATGTTCGGTGCCGAACGGGGCGCATTCACGGGGGCCGTCTCTCGGCCCGGCAGTTTTGAACTCGCGTCCGAGGGCACGCTTTTTCTTGACGAGATCGGGGAACTCTCTCTTTTGGCCCAGGTAAAACTTCTGCGCGCTCTGGAGGAGCGTGAAGTGCGACGCATAGGTGGCACACGGCCCATCCGCGTAGCGCCGCGAATTGTGGCTGCATCTAACAGGCCGCTACAGAAGCTTGTGGACGAAGGCCGTTTTCGGAGTGATCTCTACTACCGCATCAATGTGCTTCCTCATGTGGTGCCCCCGTTGCGCCAACGCCGCGAAGACATTCCAATTCTGGCGGAGCACTTCTTGAATCACGGCGTTGCCGAGACGCGGCGGCTTACACCTGCAGCCATTCATCGTTTAATGGAACACTCCTGGCCCGGCAACGTACGTGAACTGAGGAATACGGTCATTCGCGCCGGGCTCAACTGTGACGATCACGCAGTCATGCCGCGACATATCACCTTTGTGTGATGTGACAGGCTACTGAAGGGAGCGGACGTAAAAGCCGTCAATGACCGGCACCGCTTTGCCGATCATCCGGTCAAACGCCACGTCAATAACCGACCCCGCTATGATGACCCGAGAGTTCGCCGAAATGATTTCCGGACCGGGGTCACGCGGCATTCTGCGGGGAATGCGTTCCGCAAAAGAAGGCCCGCTTACCATGACGTAGGCCTTGTACGTATCGATCTTATCCAGTCCTTCCCACGCACCTGTCACCAAATCAATTCGTGCCAGGAAGTTTTCCGGATCCGGGTCAAGTACAACCACGCCGGCGATGATCCCGTCCAGGATGTAGGTCTTTTCCGTGTCTACTCCGTTCAACGTGCCGTCAGATACCATTTCTTCCAGACGTGAAAGAGAGACTGTGAAATTGACCGCAGAATCGAAGGTGTCTTTGGGTTGTGCGGCAAAAAGCGTAACCGAACACGATAGAATGAACAATACCAGAACGGTTTGCCTCATGGGGGCCCCCGGAATACAGAGTAGGGATCAAGTATAGCACCTGTGGTGTTGTTTGTCCAAACGTGTGGTATAGTCACCATCATGAATATCGGCCCCGAAGAGAAATCCATGCGCGGTAAACGTGCCCTTGTGCTCGGGGGAAGTGGCGGCATTGGAAAGGCCGTTTCCCACCGTATATCCGGTGCCGGGGCGGAGCTGTGGCTCCACGGGGGGCATGACGCTGCCAGGCTCGCACGCATGGCAGAAGAACTGGAAGGAGCCGGCGGTATCGTACATCCTGTGCTGCGCGTGTTTGAACGGGCGCATGAAGTCCAACCGTTTCTCGCAGAACTTCCCCCGCCGGACCTGGTGGTCGTGGCGTTCGGACCGCTTATCTCGAAGCACCTGGAAGAGACCAGTGCGCAAGAGTGGACCGTTGCGTGTGAGATGAATTTAGCGCTGCCCGGTATTGTTGTTTCGTGCTGTCTGCCGTCTATGCGTGCTTCAGGCTTTGGCCGAATAGTGCTTTTTGGCGGCGCGGGAACAGACCGCATTCGCAGCTTCAGCTCAATTGCCGCGTACGGGGCGGCCAAAACCGGCCTCTCTTCACTGGTCAAATCTGCAGCGCGTGCGGTACGAGGTTTGGACATCACCGTTAATGCCGTTTGCCCGGGATTTGTGGATACCGAATACCTTGATTCTGAGCGCAGAACACGGTACCGCGAGCTTTCACCGGGAGGACAACTTCAGCGGCCGGAAGAAGTGGCCGAAATCGCTTTCGGGCTGCTGAAACCGGGTTTCAACGCCGTTAGCGGCGCAGTTATCACCGCAGGAAGCGGGGTGATTTGAGAAGTGATGTATTTGACAAAGCCGCGGTTGCCGACTAATATTATGTCCATAAGAAAAATGTAAAAATTCGAGCTTCTGCCCGTGCAGAAAAAAGGGGAGCCATGAACAACAACGATATCGTACCCGGCTTTGACGAGGAAAAGGATGAGAGTCTAAAAATCCGCCTGCAAAAGGTGGACTCCGTCGACGGCTGCTTGATACTTTATCTGACCGGCTACATCGATACATATAACTCCAACTTTTTTCAGAAACGGGTCACTCGTGCCGTTGAATCCGGATATACTCGCCTGATTTTCCATTGCGGAGGGCTTAATTACGTTTCCAGTACCGGTATAGGCTCGTTTACGGCGTTTCTTAAGGCCGTAAAACCACGCGGCGGGGATCTGGTTCTGCTGGAAATACAGCCAAAGGTCTACGAAGTGTTTCAGCTGTTGGGATTCTCTCAGTTTTTCAATATTAAGGACAACCTGGATGAAGCGGTAGAATTCTTCAAGAAGGGTGGAACGACGGTAGAATCTGACGTATTCCCAAAGATATTCAAATGCCCGATCTGTTCCAAAAAGTTGAAAGCTACAAAGGCCGGCCGGTTCCGGTGCTCTGAATGTAAGACAATTCTGGCAATCGACAATTCCGGGCAGGTATTCCTCGGGTAGGGATACTCACCACCGATCGCTACACTTCCAATCCTCTCACCAGGTCAGCATCGTCTCATGAATGAGGTGAACTAAAGATGAGTAAGGCCAAGATCGAAGGCTACATGATCAACCTGTCGCTAACCTTTGAAGACGTTGGGGACAACGTATGGGTTATCAAAGACGCGGAAAAGGGACTTGAGAATGTAATTGTGTTTGCTGAGGATTCATTGTTGACTATTCAGGCCAAAGTAATGGATATTCCAGACGAGGGCAAGCTGGAGCTCTTTGAGCAACTCCTGCGCCTGAACGTTGACATGGTCCATGGCGCGTATGCCGTGGAGGAAGAGAATATCATGTTGCTTGACACGCTTGACATTCCCACCATGGATCTTGAAGAGTTTCAGTCTTCACTTGACGCTATCGGGCTCGCTCTTGCACAGCACTACCCGCTACTCTCCAAGTACCGCAACGCCTAAGGAGGCTTCACGTGGGACTCTTTGACCGATTCCGACGACTACTTAAGTCGAACATTAACGACATGATAAGCAGGGCGGAAAATCCTGACCGCATGCTCAATCAGCTTATCACCGATATGAATCAGCAACTCATCGACTCAAAGAAGAGTGTCGCCGCTGCCATTGCTGACGAAAAAAAGATAGAGCGGCAAATGAATGAGAGTCAGTCCCAGGCGGGAGAATGGGAGCGTAAGGCGATGCTTGCGTTGAAGAGCGGGAAAGAAGACCTTGCCCGCGAAGCGCTGGTGCGCAAACAGGAGTCCGAAAAGTACGCGCAGGAGCTATCTGCACAGTGGGAGGCGCAGCACGCCTCGGTTGAGAAACTCAAGACCGCACTGCGAGGCCTGCAGCAGAAAATAGAGGAAGCGCAGAGAAAGAAGAATCTGCTCGTTGCCCGTGCCAAACGGGCCGAAGCGCAGAAAAAGATTCAGGAGACCCTTGGCGGGATGAGCGATACATCCGCGTTTCAGGCGTTTGACAGGATGTCCCAGGAAATGGACAAACTGGAAGCGGAGAATGAAGCGTATCAAGAACTTGAAGAGAGCGCGACCAAAGATGACCTCGAACGTCAGTTCGCAGAACTCGAAGGTTCTGCGACAGATCCCGAGAAGCTTCTTCAGGAAATGAAGAAGAAGATGGCGCTGGAAGACAATTCGGAAAAAGATTCAGACAAGGGCAGCAATAACGTCGACGCATCTCTGGAAGAGTTAAAGAAGAAGATGCGCGATGAAGAATCGGAGTGACCGGAAGGAGGTTCTCTTCCTGCACCGGCAGCCCGCACTTGCCGCATCCCTCACCTATCACCTGCAGGGCACCGGCAACTGGGATCTCCGCTGTGCAACTCGCATCGACGACGCCGTCCACGCCGATATCCTGGTGGTTTCAGCTCCTCTTCTTATAGATTCTTCTACACTCGCTATCCGCTGCATGCCGTCCATCGCATACGGTCCCGCCCGCTACCTCAGGCCGTGTTACCTGGCAGGATGCGATGACTTTCTGAAAGACCCCTGGGACGCTGTAGAGCTCTCCTTCCGCATAGAGCGACTCCTCTCGATACCCGGAGAACGTCTACTCGCCTCAGGTATCCAGCTCGCCCTGGGGAATCTTCTCGGTCCAAGGGGGCATGCGGCACTCAGCCATCCCGAGCTCCTCATCCTCAGAACTCTCGCCCGGGTGCCCGGCGAGGTGGTTCCACGAGACGCGTTGCACTACGTGGTGTGGGGCCGGATTCGCAAAGACTCGCGCGCCATCGACGTGTATGTATCCAACATTCGAAAAAAACTACGAGCCGTTTCCGGAGGCCGAAGCCGTCCCGTTCGCATTCGCGCGGTGCGGGGAACGGGCTATATCCTTGTCTTCTAAGAAATAGGAGCACTCCGACGCGTCACATGTGTGCCTGTGGATAGTTTGTGGGTAAAATAGAGCCACACGCAATCAACTACACGAATTTTAAGGTAACACCTTTCCCGGTTTCGAGAATGACGTGCCAGAAACAGGTGGGATTTCTTTAATTATCTATATCATAGTACTTTATCAGATACGTGACCTCGAATTGCCGACGGGGAAGGTCGGTAATTCGGATGGCGGTGTAAAGAAAATCATACTATCAAACAGCGCTTACTCTGTGGATAACCTGTGGGCGAAATGGTGGGATGTGTAAAGTGGCCCGAAGCTTGTGCATTTTGAAGCACCGGCCATATCAGGAATGAAGGAGGGGGCAGCACCGAGTTGGGACTTTTCGGTGCTACTGGAGGTCTCCCCTGCGTTTAGACCGCCCTACTGCCCCTCTCGCCACTGTGACGCTCACTATAACCCTCCGGTGGATTGCTGGTGGGTTCTTCGGGGCTCTGCTATCGTACTCGCCTTTTCGGGAGCGTTCCTCGCTACCGTTGCAAACGATGTGGTGGCACATTCAGTGCACAGACGTTCTCCATCGACTACTATGCGAAGCGCACCGTCTGCTATGAACGCCTGATGCACGAGCTCTGTTCCTGCAGCAGTATCCGGGCGCTGGCGAGAAACCACGGAATTGGACGTAAGACGGTAGAGAATAGCATCATGCGTCTGGTCCGTCAGGCGCTGCAGTTGCGAGCACCTGAACGCGTGAATCTTCAGGAGAGCCTGGTTGCCGATGGACTTGAGGGCTATTGCGTCTCCCGCTACTTTCCCAACAATTTGCACGTAGTGGTAGGCCCATGCACTGAGTTCGCTTGCCGCGTGGGAGGCGCTTACTTCCCGCCGTGGAGTCACCCACCGGCGTTACGCATCGCGGCTGCCCCGCGCATTGATAAACCCGCTTTTTCCGGTGAACTACACTGACCGGGAACGCCGTAAAGATCTTACAGAGCATGTGAGGGAGACGACCCGTTTCGCTCGGGCGGCGCACACCTCTGTGGAACGGTTTTCGCTGTATTTGGTAGCACACAACTTCTTCAAACGACGGCGAATCAACGTAGCAGTGGGAGATGGGGAGACCCATGCGCAGGCGGCGGGAATAAGTGCAAGTTGCACGAGCGAGCTACGAAGGTGGTTTTTCAGCAGGCGAGTAATGATGAGCCTTCTTGTGATTACCGCACCGTTTTTGCGGATATGGCTGCGGATGTATGAGACGCCGCATGCACGTCACGGGCCGTACCTGCCGTGCTACCTGCTGGCGTGAGGTGGCCGGAGGGGTCTGAACTAAAATGCACAAGGTTCGGGCCACTACTCTCGCTTGAACGATAGGGGGTGTCCGTGCTACGATTCGCCATTGTGAAAGACACGTTGCTGCTGCCCCTGCGGTACGTTATCGTGTTACTGATTCTCATACTGATCTTGTCCGGACTTTTTTTTCTCGCGGGATGGGGCAGCTTTTTTGACCCTGATCACGGTCCTCCTGCCACCTATGGAGCCGTTCTGGCACTGCGCGCTCTTCACGCGTGCTTCCCTGTTTCTGCATTGCTCGCCATTCTCATTACGTTGTTTGCGTTGCTTCGATCAAACGGCTCCCGGCTGATTTCGTTGATTCTGCTGTTTGCCGTTTCCACTGCGGCCCTGGTGTCCGGGATGATGTTCCTTGAGCAGATCGAAAACAGAATGCCGCAACCGGAAGCGCCGCCCGCCTACGGTATTCAAGCCGGGGTCCTTAATAGGCTGCCGTCGGCGTACCTCTACATAGACGCTAAAGAGGGACAGCGGCTTTCCAGGGTGCTGGTGCATGAAGATGGAAAGGTGCCTGGTTTTACGCTCTATCCTTCAGGCGTTCAGGATCCCTATCGTCACACGCTATTGATACCGAATACGGGGACCGTGTACGACCTGGAGGAAATGCGCTATTCCATTTGGACCATGTTTGATGCTCCGCCGGTTCTGCAGAAGCTCTTTCATCAGGTGGGGATCATGAACTCCACGCTGTACGCGTTGTTAAATGGTTCCAGAAGAGACTTCTTTGCCGTGGCCGGTGGACTTACTCTTCTCTTCACCCTCATGTGGGCGGCGGTTCGGCTTACGCGATGGCCGCTTTTTAACAGCCTCATCGTCCTTGCGCTCTTCCTGGGAACCTTTGTGATCTTTCGCGGCGCGCAATCAGAGCGGGTCAGCAGCATGCTTTCGGCCGTCCTGACGCCGCGGGCGCTCGGCTACGTGCTGCCGGGCGCGCTGGCGGCGTGTTCACTGATTCTTCTGGTGATCATTGCCGTTATGCCGCCATTTCATCACTGGAAAAGGGAAGTAGGTAGTGGATAACGTCGGAAAACGTGTTCTTGTCGTCATACTCGCAGTGTACGCGCTTGCGTTTCTTGGATTTGCCGGCTACTCCTACTACCAGTTTGGTCACCAGGACATTCTGCCGGTCTTCCAGTTGAACTGGATCGCGAGCAACTCGGTGATTCTTTTCCTTCGCACGTTGATTCCGATCCACTGTTTTGCGGTGCTGCTCTCATACTCGCTTTTTGTGAACCCGATGGAATTGCGGGCCTCCACGGGGACCACGGCATCGTTTCTGGCCCTGTTGCGTACACCGGTGATTCTCTTTCTCATCCTGACGCTTCTCTACACGGTGGCCGTGGGAGTGTTTTTGCCGCGGACGGTGGACGCTCGTGAACGCGCGCGCTATCAGTCTCAAACGGCGCGCGAGTTTAAAGCGCTTGGTTCTGCGGCGTTGGACCAGAAGCGGTATGAAGATGCGGTGACGCACCTGAATCGGTATCTGGAGATTAACCCGGAAGATACGCAAGCGGCGGGGATGCTCGAGGCGGCGCGTAATCACGTAAGAACGGATTCCGGCCGGCAGGAAGTCGCGGAACAGAAACAGTTCACGCCGGCGGCGGAAATGCAGGATCTCGATCTTGATCAGTTGCTGGGAAAGTCCAGGACAGCATTTGAGAATGAAGACTTCTTTTCCGCGCACTACTACGCAACACTTGCGCTTGATCTGGACCGGAACTCCCGTCAGGCGCGGGAGCTTGCCGCGCGGGCACTGGAGCGTATTAGTTCGCAGGATCTTTCAAATCTGGAGGCGCAGAAGAAGACGATTTACGAGCAAAAACGACGCGGCTACCTGGCACTGTTTCGCGACGATAAGCCACTGGACGCCTACTACATTTTTGAAAAGCTGCACGAGCAGTATCCACGTGACCCGGATGTGATGCAGTACTATCCGCAGGTGCTGGACGCGGTACGCCAGGTCTCTTTCTTCATTGGTGATGCCACACAGGCAGAGTCGCTTCCCGGGGAGCATAACGTCATCTTCATCAATCACAGACGCGGAGCGGATCGCGAGTTTATCTACTTCAACAAGCTGGTACGTTCCCCGGATGGCACATTCGGCTTTGGAGTGGAGGCAATTTCTTTTACTACCGGTTCAGATATTACGTACCACCTCACGGCTCCCTATGCAAAACTAATTGACGACCAGATTAATATGCAGGCTATTGACCGCACGGATTCCGGCAAGAGGGTAATGCCTACCTACCTTACCGGTTCCCGGCCGGCAGATATTCGTCATCTGCTTTCCCTGGACGTTGATCCCGTAGATCTACCCGTTGTCTCCAAAGGGGCCGGAGACTTGAAACAGGCCGGCATTGCGGAACTCTGGCGGATGACCCAGATTTTCCCCGATCATGGCCTGAAAGCGGAGCCGATCTATCTGGAAATGGGGATGCGGCTGCTTTTGCCGTTCAGTTTTGTGATTCTCTCCTTTTTCTCTCTGGCCATTGGCTGGCGGTGGCGAAGTCGCTACATTAATCGACCACCCCTCTTATCTCTGCTTCTTATTCCGCTCTTTCCCGTGGTGCTTTACTTCCTTTTCCTGCTTTACATGCACATCTACCGCATCATTTTTAGTTTTCTCTTGCTCTACAGTGGTTTCACTGTTGCCGTGATTACCTTTGTGGCCTTGCAGGCAATCCTGCTGGTGCTCTCTCTTATCTCGCTTGCAGGGCAAATGAGCGAGTAGCGTTCATGTTTATATGGGGACGCGTTGTGGGAGCGCTGCTCGGCATAGCCGGCGGTCCATTTGGTATAGCATTTGGATTTCTGGTGGGATTCTTGGTGGATCAGGCGATAGGGGTCCGTCGTACACAGGAGCGGTTTAAGGCATATTTCACCGGTGCCGACGGACTGGGGCCGGATGCCCTAGAAGAGGTGTACGCGGCACGTGCCGCTCTGGCGACGTACTGTGCGGCAGAAAACGGAATCTTGCCCGCCTCGGCGCGGAGCAGGCTCCAATCCTACCTTTCAGAGATGGAGAACACTCGCCACGGAAGGAGAAGGGCAGACACGGTAATTGAGGCGGCAGAGGAGGCGCTTTCCCTGCTGGCGTGGCGTGAGCTGGCTCATACGCTTTGTGAAGAGGTTCCCCGGGAGGAACGCGCCGCGTTTGCCGGGTTTGTATGGGATCTGTGTGACAGAGAGGAACGGCCTATCCCGAGTGCAAATAGAGCGAGGTTACAGCAGGTGACTGAAGCGCTGGAGCCGGGTGAGGAGGTGGCTCGAGCGCTTTCGGATCAACACCGCAAGCTGGACCCCGCCGCGTGTGCGATCATTGGTGTTTCAACTACTGCGACACGGGAAGAAATCAGAAGGGTATACCGGAAACTGGCCGGACACTTTCATCCGGACGCATCCACCGGTTTGGAGGAGCACCAGCGCCTTCAGGCTGCCGAGGCATTTGTCCGGATTCATGCGGCGTACGAAACTCTAATGCAGCAGACCGAGAGTGACCAAACGTAGAGCACGAAGCCATACGGTGCTACTGGTAAAGAAAGCGTTTGATTTTCAACGTGGGCGTTTTCTCAAACGGCTCGGGCTGTTCAATGACCTCACTTATCCTGGCGAATGAACTTACCTGCCGATTCACGGTAGTGCGAATTTCCTCCAGGATTTTTCTTGCTACATCGGTCAGTTCAGTTACGCCGGCGCCGGCAGCTTCTGCGGCGGATGATGCGGCGCGTCCTACGTAGTCCCTGAGCTCTTCGTAGTTAAGAACGATGCGAGCGATAAGCGCGTTGCCGCGCGGAACCACCAGAGACTCCGCCACAAAACGTTCGCGATTGATTACGGCTTCTATTACTTCCGGATAGATATTTTCTCCGTTTGGACCGAGGATCACGGTCTTCAATCTTCCGCGAATGGCAAGATTTCCCTCAGCGTCAAAGGTTCCAAGATCTCCGGTGCAAAACCATCCGTCTTCAGTGAACACCTCGCGAGTGCGTGCCTTATCACCATAGTAGCCCAGCATCACGTTGGGCCCGCGCGCCTGAATTTCCCCGGTTTCATCACTTTCATGAGCGCGGGCAATGCGAATGGACACGCCGGAAAGTACCGGGCCAATGTACCCGGGTTTGACGCCGGATGTGCCGCAACCGGCAAGAAGCGGCGCGGTTTCCGTAAGACCATAGCCAACGGCATACGGGAACCTGGCCTCAAAAAGGAACTGCTCAACATCCGGGGCAAGAGGCGCGCCTCCAATACCAAAAAAACGCAGCCTCCCTCCAAACACCGCGGCAAGCTTCTTTCCGGCAAGGCGGTGCACCAATTTCCGAACCGGCGTTACCCGCATGGCTGTGCGTATGAGCGGTGATCTGGTGAGAGAAGGCAGAATTTTTGAGCGATAGAGCTTTTCAATGAGCACCGGCACCGACAGCATGATGTGGGGACGCACGGTTTTCAGGACGTCTACAAGTACCGACGGAGAGATGGGTTTGTGGGGATAGTACACGCTTGCTCCAGTGAGAAGGGGGGCAACCAGGCCGATGGTGCACTCGTAGGTGTGTGCCAGCGGCAACACAGAGAGCAAACTTTCACCCGGCAGGATGTTCGCCAGTGGCGCGGCTGCCGCGGCGTTTGAAAGAATATTGGTGTGCGAAAGCATCACGCCCTTTGAAGCGCCGGTGGTTCCGGAGGTGTAAATGAGAACCGCAAGATCATCCGGTGATCGGTCAGAAACGGCCTGAAATCCGGCACCCTCGCCATGATCGGCACGTTCGGTCTCTGCCAGCGCCTCTTCCTGGCTTACGCACGGAATCCCCGCCCTGGCGCACGCAACGCGGCCCTTTTCCATAAGCCGATCAGAGGCCAGAAGCAGAACGCTTCCGGACTCAGACAGGATATTGGCCACATCGTCTTCCGAGAAACCGGGCAGGATTGGCACCATGACAGCCCCGGCGCGGATAGCGGCAAAGTAGGAGACGGCCCACAGTGGCGCGTTCTCCGCAAGCAGTGCTACACGGGATCTCGCGGAAACTCCGTGCCGTTGCAGCCATGCCGCTTTCCTTGTAACGAGCTCGTCTAATTTCTGGTATGTAATGTGATCCTGTTTTGCAATTCCGAGAGCTGGAATTGAATCGAACAGCGCCGCACCTCTGGCCGGAAGATCATCGAGAAACTGAAGATTTTCCGATACTGGACCCGTGCCGCGCGCTCCCCCACCTGTAGCGCTCATGTTTGTACTCTACGCGTATCTACGTAATCGGGCAAGATCTTTTTCACTGCATTGTTGCCTTGACGAGCTACATAGTAATTATTATATATATAAACATGACAATTTCTGTAATGAATTGGGAAACCGGCGTGCCGCCGGGCAATTGCCCACACGCCGATCTCCATTCACTATACGGAAGGAGGAAGTTCCGTGAAACGAGACCTCACAACAGACGAGTTTAAAGAAGCCGGCAAGAGCAGCAAGATTATTGATGTTCGCACCCCCTCTGAATTTGAGTCAGGGCACATTTCCGGTGCACATCACATTGACATCTCAAGCCCTACCTTTATGAATGAGCTTCAAAATCTCAAACGAGACGAAACGTATTTGCTTTATTGCAGGAGTGGCAGCCGGTCCGACATGGCGGTACAGCTCATGGAACGAATGGGATTTGACCGTGTAGCGCACCTTGACCGTGGACTTCTGGATTGGGACGGGCATCTGGAAGCGGGAGTATGATATGTATTTTGAACGATTTTTCGTAAGAGACCTGGCACAGGCAAGTTATCTGATTGGATGCCAACAAACGGGGGAGGCGTTGGTGGTGGATCCCCGGCGTGACACCGACATCTATATTGAGACTGCCCGTCGGGAAGGCTTGCGTATAACGCAGGTCACCGAAACGCACATTCATGCGGACTTCCAGAGCGGCGCGAGAGAGCTTTCCGAGGAGACCGGGGCACAGCTTCTGCTCTCCGATGAAGGAGGAGCGGACTGGCACTACCGCTTTGCCCACCACGGCCTTCACGGGGGAGACTCCTTCATGGTGGGTAACGTACGTATTGACGTACTCCACACTCCTGGCCACACGCCGGAACACCTGACTTTTCTCATAACTGACACACCTGCCGGCGACGTGCCCACCATGGCTCTGACCGGAGACTTTGTCTTTGTGGGTGCCGTGGGCCGCCCGGATTTGCTTGAAAAAGCCGCACGCGTGAGCGGGACCCAGGAAGCGGGCGCTCGGGAGCTCTACCATTCTCTGTTGCGCTTGCAGGAACAGCCTGACCATCTCACCCTCTGGCCTGGACACGGCGCAGGCTCTGCCTGCGGGAAAGCGCTCGGAGCCGTTCCGTCCACCACACTCGGTTACGAAAGAAAGACCAGTCCCGCGTTCAAGGCAGAGACGGAAGACGATTTTGTTTCCCAGGTCCTGGATGGACAACCGGAACCGCCCTCCTATTTTGGGCGAATGAAGGTGGAAAACCGGCAGGGCCCCGCCCTTCTTCACGGCCTTCCGCGTCCGGCAGAACTCTCAGTTGACCAGCTTGCCACGGCGGCAGCGGAAGGCGTGCAACTGGTGGATGCGCGGTCCCGGCAGGAGTTTTCAGTCGGTCACGTCGCCGGCTCGCTTAACATTCAGGCTGACGAAGGATTTTCTACCTGGGCCGGATGGACTCTGGATTCGACCCGGCCCGTTGTGCTCATTGCTCCTGAATATCGGATTGAGGAGCTTGTGCGCGGTCTTGTCCGCGTCGGTATTGACCAGGTAACGGGCTATTTCGGTGATGTGCAGGCGTGGTTGGACGCAGGGAAGGAGCTCCGCGAGCTTCCCCAGGTGACGCCGGAGGAGCTAAACGGCCGTCGTAGCGATGTAACGGTGGTAGATGTCCGCAGCAGGGACGAGTGGGACGAGGGGCACATTTCAGGCGCGCTCCATGTTCACGTGGGCGAGCTGCGAGATCGGCTTGGTGAAATTCCTACGGGCCATCCGCTGGTACTGCACTGTGAGAGCGGGGACCGCTCAACCCTGGGAGCGAGTATCCTTGAAAGTATGGGCGTGGAGAGTGTTGCCAACCTGGACGGCGGCATTGCCGCCTGGAAACAGGACGCCCTGCCGGTCACCGCCTGAAGGCGTCTTGTGTTCCTCCCCGGCAGCACGATATGATCCCAGGAGATGGCCGGAAACAACAGAGAAGAATTTTTCCTCACACGAGTCTATACGGGAGCAGACGGGCTCACACACTTTGAGTCGATGACGCTCCCGCTTTACTCCCGCGGGAAGATTGGCGCACTCTCGGATTCTATTGGCGGGGCCTCTATTGAGTTTCGCACCAACCCCGCAGATTACGAGTATGACTGGCATGCGGCACCCAGGCGTCAATTTGTGGTCATGCTGGATGGCGAGATAGAGATTGAAACAGGCGACGGCGAGAAGCGGCGCTTCGCTTCCGGCGATGTGATCCTTCTCGAAGACACAGAAGGGCAGGGTCACCGCACCCGCAACACGGGCGGAACGCGCCGGCGTTCGCTTTTTCTTGCTACCGACGCGGAATTTCC